>JAABUZ0100006185.1_pt1 | contig 15141 bp, 13 predicted proteins | sample 5562091 | NCBI WGS metagenome assembly JAABUZ01 (sample SAMN12813069, study PRJNA571459) | rock metagenome | isolation source: Antarctica rocks | place: Antarctica: Victoria Land, Linnaeus Terrace sud | collected 2015-12-21 | reverse complement strand
GCAGCGACTACAGCGAACGACCCGGCGCGATCCAACTGACCATCGGCCGGCTGGTGTGCCAGCTGCAAGCACCGGCCGACCTCAGCACGCATGCGACCCTGGCCATCTCCGACCAGTGGGACGGCGACGGCATCGGCTGGCACGAGATCACCGCGGTCGGCACCGCGGTATCGCTGCAGAACTCGCCCTTTCCGGCGGCCAGCATCAGCGGTGAGCTGCTGCGCTACCCCAACGATCTGCTGTCCTCCCCGCTCGACGTCCGCGGGGGCAGCATCGCGACCACTCCTGGAGCCGGGGCGTCTACCTACGCCGCGAGCAAGAAACTGCGGGTGGCAGGTTTCGCGCTCCGGGCGCTCAACCGGCTCGCGACGAAATTCAATTCCCTGGTCGGCAGCAAGCACGTCACGGTCGGGGTCGGCCTGCTCGCGATCCTGCTGTCGATGCTGCTAGGAGCCGGGCACGCGTTTCTCCCCGGCCACGGCAAGACGATCATGGCGGCGTACCTCGTCGGTCGAAGAGGCAGGCTCCGCGACGTCGTCACCGTCGGCGCGACCGTCACGATCACCCACACCGCCGGAGTGCTCATCCTCGGCCTGCTGATCTCGCTGACCACAGCGTTCGCGCCCACCGCCGCGGAGCAGACCCTCGGGATCGTCTCCGGGCTTATCGTTGCCGGGGTCGGCGTGGGTCTGCTGGCGTCTGCGTTGCGCCGCCGCCGCACCGGGCAGCTTGGCGCCGTCCTCGGGGACATAACCGATCTGGCTGCCGTCCCCGCAACACCGCCCGATGAGGCGGTCACCGCGCCGGGCACGACTGCGGCCGCAACGTCGCGCGACGCGACGTCCACCAGCAGTGCGGCCACCACTTTGACCACCGAACGGCCCGGTTCCGCGCTGCAGACCCCAGACGGGTCACGGGGAAAGCCCGGCCACGGCCACGGCCACGGGCACGGGCACGGGCACGGGCACGGGTCGAGTCACGGGCACGGCCACGGGCACGGCCACGAGCATGGGCCGAGTCACGGGCAGGCGCACAGCAGCGACCAGGCCGGCTTCAGCCGCGCTGGTCTGGTGGGGCTCGGTGTTGCCGGTGGGCTGGTCCCCAGCCCCTCCGCGCTGCTTGTCCTTCTCGCCGCTGTCGCTCTTGGACGGACCGCCTTCGGCGTCATCGTCGTCCTGGGCTACGGACTGGGCATGGCGAGCGCCCTCAGCGCCGCCGGACTGCTTCTGGTCCGGCTCCGTCGCTACGCCGACCGACTTGCCGGCGCTCGGGTGGCCAAGATGAACCGGCTGCTGGCCCTACTTCCCATCCTGACGGCAAGCCTGGTGCTGGTCGTCGGGGTCTGGCTCACCCTGCGAGCCGCCGGCGGCACCGTTTAACGGAGTGTGCAGCCGCATTCGCACCGGCGCCCAGGCGGCCGCGGCGGCAAGCGGCTCACGCTCCGGCACGACCCGTTCAATGTCTAGGGGGCGCCCTTGCGCCGCGGAACGGCCTTGTCATCCCGGAGGGCCGAGCGATCGGCTGAGGCAACGGCGCGCCTGATCCCCGGGCCAGGTCCTTCCCGCACCTGTTGGATGGACGGTATGACGTTCCCGGCAGGCAGTGCCCTGAGTCAGCGGCCGGGTTGGGCGACGACCGCCGCGGCGGCCGTCACGGCAGCTGTAGCTCTCGTGTCGTGCGGCAGCGGCAGCGGGACGGGCACGGCGTCGTCCCCGGCAGGCTCGTCCCTGCCTTCGACGTCTGGCGCGACGGCGCCCTTGCCCCGCGGTGCAGCCGGAACGGTCACCGCGAGGATCGCAGCCTTCCGGCTGCCGGCGACGCTCTCGCGGGCAGTCGCCTACCCCGCCGGCACCCACCTGCTGGTGGCGACCGGCCTGCACGACGGTGCCCGCAGCACCAACGCCGTGCTCGACATTGACGTGGCCGGCCAGCGCGTCACCGTAGCGGGACGGCTGCCCGAGGCGGTGCACGACGCAGCCGGAGCCCTGCTCGGCGGCATTCCGACGACCTTCGGCGGGGGCGCAGCGAGCGAGGTCGCCACGATTCAGCAGTACGTGCCGGCGCAGCGCACCGCCCGCACGGCCGGTGCCCTGCCCGTCCCCACCAGCGACGCGGTCGCGGCCAGCACTACGGCGGGAGTCGTCGTTGCCGGCGGCTACGACGGCAGCCGGACGCTGCCGCAGGTACTGCTCCTCACCGCGTCAGACCGCATCCGCACCCTGTCCCCGCTGCCAGTGCCGGTGCGCTACCCGGCAGTCGCGGTCACCGGGTCGGGCTCAGGCGAGCGCGTCCTGCTGTTCGGCGGCGAGAGCGGGGGAGTGGCCACCACGGCCGTGCAAGAGATCGACCCCGCCTCGGGCAGCGTCCGCGTCGTGGCCCACCTGCCTACTGCCCGCACCCAAGCCATGGGGGTCAGCCTCGACGGGACGGTCTTCGTGGCGGGCGGTGCTGCAGCCGGGACGAGCGGCGCCCGCGTGTTCGACGACGTGCTGCGCTACGACCCGGCGGCGCACACCTTCAGCAACGCCGGAAGGCTGCCGTACCCGACGTCGGATGCCGCCGTCGCCGTCCTGGGGGAGCGCGGGTACCTCGTCGGTGGGGAGACGCCGGCCAGAACCGACCGCACGATCGTCCTCACCCCGGCGAGCTAACCCCGGGAGGCGTGCAGGTTATCTACCGGCCGGTGACCTAGTGCCGCTGCTGCCAACCTTGGCCCTGTGAGCGACACGCCGCTCAGGGTTCACCTCGTGGGGGCTTGATCGACTGATCCTGTCTTGACTGATCCTGACTTCCCCCAGGAGATGCGAGATGGTGACACGTGTGCAGGTCCGGCAGATCACCAACGACGAGGGCAACAAGCTGCTGCGCATCGTGCGTCGAAGCAGTGGCTCGGTAGTGACGTGGCGACGGGCGCAGATGGTGTTGCTCTCTGCCCAGGGCATGGACGTGCCGGCGATCGCCAAGGTCACCTTTGCCAGTGCCGATCGCGTCCGGGACGTGCTCCACAACTTCAACGCCGACGGCTTCGACTCGCTGCGTCCCAAGTACGGCGGCGGGCGTCCACCGAAGTTCACCCTGCCCCAGCGCCAGAAGATCAAGAAGACTGCGCTCGCCCGACCGGCCGATCACGGTCTGCCGTTTTCGACCTGGAGTCTGCCGAAGTTGGCGGACTTCCTGGTCGCCGAGGGGGTGGTCGACGACATCAGCCATGAGGGCCTGCGCCTGCTGCTCCGCGAGGAGGGTGTCAGCTTTCAAGCCGTGAAGACCTGGAAGACCAGCACCGACCCGGACTTCGAGGCCAAAAAGAACCGGGTGCTGGAGCTGTATGCGATCGCCGACGGCACGGCTGAGCCCGGCCCGGATGACCCGGCCGTGGTGATCTGCATGGACGAGTTCGGGCCGTTGAACCTGATGCCGCACCCGGGCAAGCAGTGGGCGCCCCAGGCCCGCGCCAAGGGCCAGCAGGACACCCCGCGACGGCGGCGACGGCGGGCGACCTACAACCGCCCCCACGGAGTCCGGCACTTGATGGCCGGCTACGACCTTTCCCGCGACAAGCTCTACGGCCACGTCACCACCCGCAAGGGTCGGGTCGAGTTCCTGGCGTTCTGCCGCTATCTACGGTCGCTGCACCCCAAGCAGGTTCGGCTCGCGATCGTGCTCGACAACTTCAGCCCGCACCGCTGCACCAAGACCGACGCCCGCGTCGGACAGTGGGCCTCGGACAACAACGTCGAACTCGCCTACGTCCCCTTCTACGGTTCGTGGCTGAACCGCATCGAGGCCCAGTTCACCGCCCTGCGCTACTTCGCCCTGGACGGCACCGACCACAACAGCCACGCCGAGCAAGCCAGCATGATCCGCCGCTACATCGCCTGGCGGAACCGGCACGCCGCGACCCACCCGCGGCTCCGCGAGGTCGTCACCAAGGCCGAGACCATCAAGAGGGCAAAGGTTGCCTGAAGCGGCACTAGATTGCGGACGTGATGGTCCGCCACCGCCGTGCCGTGCTCGGCCTGCTCGGCTTGGGGCTCGCGGCCACCGCCGCCTGTGGCTCGGGCGCGACGAAGTCCGGCGCTGCCAAGCCGAGCATGAGCCAGAGCACGAGCCCGGCCACCTCGAGCCCCGCCCTGGCGCAGCAGTCCTCCCCGGGTAGCGGGCAGGCGACCCCGCCCGGCGCGACGGGCAGCGCCGCGGGCATCTACGCCGCCGACGGCCCGAACATGCTCGTCGCCGCGACCCGAGGGATCCCGTCGCGCGTCTACGTGCCCAACCACGGCGACGGGACGATCACGGTGATCGACCCGGCGAGCAAGCGGGTCATCGACACCTTCGCCAGTGGGCCCGGCACTCAGCACGTCGTCCCGGCCTGGGACCTGCGGACGCTGTATGCGGCCAACGACGAGGGCGGCAACAGCCTGACGCCCATCGACCCGACGACGGGGCGACGCGGCGGCCCGAACATCGGCGTCAGCGACCCGTACAACATGTACTTCACGCCTGACGGGCGGTACGCCGTCGTCATCGAGGAGGCTGAGCACAAGCTGACCTTCCGTGACCCGCACACCTTCCGCATCAGGGACACGACGCACTTGACCTGCTCGGGGGTCAACCACGTCGACTTCTCCGCCGACGGCGCCTACTTCATCGCCACCTGCGAGTTCGACGGTCACTTGGTCAAGGTCGACACCGCGAGCCACCGGGTCCTCGGCTACCTGGCGATCGGCGGCATGCCGCAGGACATCAAGATCGATCCCGCTGGCAAGGTCTGGTACGTCAGCGACATGCAGCGCGGCGGGGTGCATCTCATCGACGGTGACGCCCTGAAGGAGATCGGCTTTGTCTCCACCGGCCCCGAGGCCCACGGGCTCTATCCCAGCCGTGACGCCAGCAGGCTCTACATCTCCAACCGCGGCGGCCCGGCCGACAACGGCTCGGTCAGCGTCCTCGACTTCGCCACCCGCTCGGTGGTCGCGACGTGGCCGATCCCGGCGCCGAGCACGCCCGACATGGGCGGTGTCTCAGCGGACGGTCAGACGCTGTGGCTCTCCGGGCGGCGCACCAACGAGGTGTACGCCATCGACACGACGAGCGGCCGGCTCGTCGCCCGCATCCCGGTCGGCCACGAGCCGCACGGCCTCGCGGTATGGCCGCAGCCCGGCCGCTACTCGCTCGGCCACACCGGCATCCTGCGGTGACTCCCGTCCCGCCTGAAAACGGGCCTAGCGCGACCCGGGGCCGGCGCCTGGTGTGTCGTAATCGGTAGGCGACGGTCAGGTTCGCGCACGAGCTATGCAGCCCGGCTTGCTGACAAGTTGCCCCGCCAGACACTACGACGTAGCGTAGTAGCGGTGGATCTGGAACGCGGCTTCGTGAGCATTCCCGGCCGCACCGGCATGTTCACACCGCAGTGATGAGGCAGATGTCGACTGCCGCGACGCTGCTCGCTCTAGTGGCCGTAACCGCCTGCGGCAGCTCCTCCCGTCCGCTTACTCACGCGCAGTTCGTCTCGCAGGTCAACGCTGTCTGCCGGGCTGCGGGAAACCCCTACAGCGCGGCCCGCCCGAGCGAGCCGACCGCTTTCCTGGCGTTTCTGCAGGCTCAGCTGCCGGTGCAGGACAAGGGACTGGGAGCGCTCAAGAAACTGCGACCACCGGCAGCAGAGAGCGCCGCGTGGTCGAGCCAGATCCTCAAACCCGAGCAGCTCCAGCTCGATGACACAAAGGCTGCTGTCGCCCGGCTGCAGGCGGCTGTGCGCGCAAACAGCCCGGCGCAACCCCTCATGGTGGTGCGGCAGACGGTGGATCAGCTGGACGCGCGGGGCTCGGGCATCAACAGCTACTGGACGGCCAACGGAATGACCAACTGCGTGGACTCCTCACTCTAAAGCGACCCAGCTCGGCGGCGCAGGTGGTACTGCCGAGCATCGCGGCTAGTCCAGCGCCGCGGATACCGCTGTGCTGTCAGGGAAGCCGGGTCGGTCTCCGGCCGGGAACCGCTTCGCTCGTCGCCCTATCGGCGTCCATCCAAGGGCGGGGCGCCGGCTGCCTGTGCAGTTTCGCGTGCGACGCTGCACAGCAACGCGGCCGCCGCAAGGTCGATTGACAGAGCCGACCCGCCGTAGGAAATGAACGGCAGTGGGATGCCGGTAACCGGCAGCATCCCCACCGCCATCGCGACGTAGACGAACGTCTGGGCGGCCAACCAGACACACAGCCCACCGCTGAGCAGCGCTCCGTACCCGTCGACAGCGCGCAGCGCCGTGCGCAACGCTCGAAGGCACAGCCAGCACAGCAGGGCGAGCACAACCGCAGCACCCACAAATCCCGTCTCCTCGGCGATGACGGTGAACACGAAGTCGGTCCGCTGTTCGGGGACAAAACCGCCGTTGGTCTGCGTCCCGCGCAGAAAGCCCCGTCCGGTCAGCCCCCCGGCCCCGACCGCGGTCAACGACTGCAGCACCTGGTATCCGGCGCTGCCTGCCAGCTGAGGGTGCAGGAAGGCGGTGAGCCGATGCTGCTGGTAGGGCTGGACCAGTCCGGTCTGCCACGCGAGGAAACCGGCCCCGCCGGCGAGCAGCGCGCCGGCCGCGAGCAGCCAGGCGCGCATGCCGGCCAGGACCAGTAGCCCGGCCAAGACCGCGATGAGCACGACCGCCATTCCCAGGGCCGGCTCGGCCAGGATCAAGCCGGCGGCCAGGGCCGCAGCTAGCACGCAGAAGGCGACCTCGGCAGCCGGCAGCCGGCGGCCAGCCTGCTGCGTGGACGACGACGCTGCTGCTGCCGGGACCGGATGACCCAGGCGGGCGGCGACGAACACGATGACGACGATCACGGCGAGCTGCGAGGGCTCCACCTGCACCGGGCCAAAGGAGTACCAGGCTTTGGCGCCGCCCACTGTCGCGCCCAGCGGGCTCAGCACCCCCAGTAGAGCGATCACGGCGAGTCCCAGCAGAGCAGGGGCCCACCGGCGGAGGCGCTGGTGACCGACCAGGAAGACCCCGCAGCCGGCGACGAGAGCGACGCCGGCGTTGAGCGCGTCCCGGACCAGGTAGCGGCTGCCGCTCTGGCCTTGCAGGGTCAACGAGTCGCGGGTCGCGGCGTACACCGCAGCCAGCCCGACGGCGACCAGCAGACCCACGACGGCGAGCAGGGCCGGGTCCCCGACCAGCTCGAAGATGCTCCGGCGACGGCCTCTGCGCCGCGACGGCGGCGCCGTGGATGCCAACGCACGCACCAGGGGCGGCGGCGGTGGGCGCCGCCGCATCCACCGCCTGCTCCGGGCGGGACCAACATCCGGCGGGCTGGCACCTGCCAGTGCTGCCACCCGCTGCCGGAAGCGCGTGGGCGCGGCACCTTCAGCCGGGTGAGTAGCGCGCGCGGCTTCCGGTGGCCGTGCTTGCGGTGGCTGCGGGTTGGCCGCCGACGACGGGTCAGGCCACATACGACAGCGTGGTCATCATCCCGCCCTCTTGGTGGTAGGCGTTGTGACAGTGCAGCACCCACTGCCCGGGGTTGGCGGCGTCGAGCTCGACGGTGACCGTCTGCATCGGCTTGATGATCACCGTGTCTTTGCGGGTTCCCGGACCGGCGGGCGGGTTCAGCGCGAAGGTGTGCCCGTGCAGGTGCATGGGGTGGAACATCATTGTGTTGTTGCGGAACGAGAGCTGTACCCGCTGGCCGCTGCGCACCCGCAGCGGTTTGCTGTTGTCGAAGGTCCGACCGTTGATCATCCACCGGTAGCCGTTGCCGTCGAAGCTCAGCGCCACCGGCAGCGTGCTCGCCGCCGGCCGCTCAGCGAGCCCGGTGCCGGCTGCGGGTTGCAGGTCGGTGTAGGCGAGCATCCGGCCGGTGAGCTCGCGGGGGAGCACCCCCGCCGGGGGCCGGGCACCGGAGGAGGTCTGCAGCACCGCCAGCGCCGTCCCGCCTTTGCCCTCGGCGTAGCCGACGATCGGGAACACTCCGTCGCCGGCGGTGACGAGCACGTCGTAGCGCTCGCCCATCCCGATCAGCAGGGTGTCGACGACGACCGGCCGGACGGGGAACCCGTCGGCGTGGGTGACGGTCAGGCGGTGGCCGCCGACCGCGACCCGGAAGGCGGTGTCGGCGCCGGCGTTGACCAGCCGCAGGCGCAGCCGCTGCCCGGGTCGGGCGATGACCAGGCTCGGGTCGGCCGGGTTCTTGCCGTTGACCAGCAGCAGCGGGTAGCGGACGTCGCCGGCGTCGCCGCCAAGGGAGCTGGGCACGGCCCCGGCGGCAGACCCGGACATGCCGGCTGAACCCATGGCCGTCATCCCGGCTGAACCCATCGCCGTCATCCCGGTGCGGCGCAGCGTGTCGTAGACGCTCTGCGGGGTCTGGCCGATGCCGTCGAGCCAGTCATCGAAGATCAGTGTGGTGTCACGGTCGTAGGGCGATGGCTCGTTCGGGTCCTCGACGATCAAAGCGCCGTACAGACCGCGGTCCAGCTGCAGCCCGACGTGGGAGTGATACCAGTAGGTGCCGGCGTCGGGCACGACGAAGTCGTAACAGAAACCCGCGCCGGGGCTGACCAGCGGCATGGTCACGCCGGGCACGCCGTCCATGTCGTTGCGGATCGCCAGCCCGTGCCAGTGGATGCCGGTCGGGTCAGGTAGCTGGTTGGCCAGGCGCAGCCGCAGCACATCCCCGCGGCGGACCCTGATCTCCGGGCCGGGCAGCTGACCGTCGTAGACCCAGGTGCTGGCCGCCTGCCCGCCGCCCAGGTGCACGTCCGCGACCTGCGCGGTGCGGGTCAGCTCGACCGTCCTGCCCGAGCGGACCCGGCCCGCGTCGACGGCCCGGACCTGCCCGGAGTGCGGACCGATGGGTGTGGCTGCGGCGCCGGGGCCCGCGGCCAGGACACCGACCCCGGCGGCTCCCAGGACCCCTGTCCCGGCGAGCAGGACCTCGCGGCGGGTCAGCCGCCGCCTGCCGGGCCAACCGTCTGCCGAACCGGTCGGCTGCCTCGAGCGCATGCGCCTGCCTCCTGTTCCGTTAAGACCGGCCCGCCGACAATCGTCAGGCGGAGCGTTTGACTCCGGCGACAACGCCGGCTTCGGCGACGACTCCGCGGTAGCGCACCTGCTCGAAACCGGCACCGGTCAAGGCCCTGGTCCACCACTCGGGAGTCGCCGGCCGGTTCTCCCCGAGACCCAAGCCGAGCTCGGCGGCGTTGCGCACCAGGCGCCACGCTCCACCCGGACCCTGCTTGAGCAGCCGGCGGGACTTATCGGACAGGATGGAGCGGTCCCGAGCACTCAGCCCGCGGCCCAGCATCATGTCGGCGATGACCAGCCGCCCTCCAGGGCGAAGCCAGCTGTGCGCCCTGGCCAGCAGTCGCCGTTTGCGGCAATGCGGCAGCGAATGCAGCGCATAGCTACTGACGATCAGGTCGACGCTGCCCGGCGGGAGGGTCAGCTCGGCGATGTCGAAGACAACCGTATGAACGTTGTCCAGCCCCGCTTGCTTCGCCTGGCGGGCCAGGGTGGCGAGCATCAGTGGAGCGACGTCCACGGCAAGCATCGACGCGGCGACCGACGCGATCGGCAAGGTGATGAAGCCGGTGCCGGCACCCAGGTCGACGCACTGGTCGGTTGGCCGCGGACCGGCTATCTCACAAACGGCGTCGCGGACCAGGGCGAAGGGCGCGGAGGCGACCTGTTCAGACCACGACAGCACCCGGCTGTCCCAGATGCAGCGTTGGTGGCTCGCCCGCCTTCCGTCAATAGCCATCGCCCAAGACTACTATGTTCCATAGTAGTAGGTGGCTGAGGGCCGCCTGCTCGTGGCGTCTATCTGCCGGCGGCTATCGCTCCCATGAGGAACAGCACACCAGCGGCCGGGTATCCCGCCACGAGGTCGGTTACCGCTGCGGGCTGGCCGCCGAAGGCGCCGGCGTGGCCGAGCAGGTGGACAACCGCGACAATGACTGCGGCCGCCATCACCAGCTGTCCGATCCGGATGATGCGCCGGGTCCTCTGGTGTTGGGCCCGACGCTCGGCGGCGCGCCTTTCTGCCTGGGTCATGCCCGCAGCCGCCGCCGGCGCAGTACCCGGACCCGCTGTGGCTTTACGTCGCGGTCGCGGTCTCATACCCACCTCACAGTGATCAGCGTTTTCGGGGGACGGGTGGGCGAACAGGCCTCATGCCGGTGCGTTCGTCGCGGCGTCCTCGGGTGTGGCGAGTCGCTTGTCGCCGGCGGCCGGCGGCTCGTCCTCCCGGACCGGTTCCCGGCGGCCGCGGCGCCGCACCAGGAAGCCGGCGGCGACCAGGAACACCACAACACTGACGTAGTCGTTGAGCCGCAGGCCGAACAGCCGGTGCGCCTGGTCGATGCGTAGCGCCTCGATCCAGGCCCGGCCGGCGGTGTAGGCGGCGACGTAGAGCGCGAAGACCCGTCCGCACCCGAGCCGGTAGCGCCGGTCAGCCCACAGGCACAGCCCGGCCACGCCCAGGTCCCAGATCGACTCGTAGAGAAACGTCGGCTGAAATGTGGCGAACGCCTCGTAGCCGACCGGACGGTGCGACGGGTCGATCCGCAGGGCCCACGGCCAGGTGCTGGGCCGGCCGAACAGCTCCTGGTTGAACCAGTTGCCCCAGCGGCCGACCGCCTGCCCGACAGCCAGCCCGGGTGCCAACGCGTCGGCAGCCAGGGTGAACGGCACCCCGCGGCGCCGCAGCACGACCAGCGCCCCAAGCGCCCCGCCGGCGATTGCGCCCCAGATGCCCAGGCCGCCTTTCCACACCGCCAGCGCCTGCAGCGGCCGGCCCCCGGCCCCGAAGTACGGGTCCGGTGTGGTGATCACGTGGTACAGCCGGGCGCCGACGATCCCCGCCGGGACCGCCCACATCGCGACGTCGGTCGCCACCCCCGGCGGCACGCCGCGGGCCCGCAGCCGCCGCTCGCCGATCAGCACGGCCGCCACGACGCCGAGGATGATGCACAGCGCATAGGCACGCAGCGGCAGCGGGCCGAGGTGCAGCACTCCTCGGCTGGGGCTCGGGATGCTCGCCAGCGTCACCCCGCAGACGCTACTACGCTGCGTAGGACATACTGGACGGGTGCAGACCATCCCGCTGGCCGCCGGGCTCGCCGCCGCGGCGATCGCACTCGCGGCCTGCTCGAGCAGCCCCGAACAGGGAGCCGGGGGAGACCTACGGTTCGTCAAGGTCGGCACCAACCGCCAGGACGTCGCCGTGGCGGACCGCCGGCCCGCGCCGCCGCTGGCCGGCCGGACGCTGACCGGCGGCCAGCTGGACCTCGCCTCGCTGCGCGGAAAGGTCGTCGCCGTCAACTTCTGGGGCTCCTGGTGCGCCCCCTGCCGGGCCGAGTCAGCCGGGCTGCAGCAGACCTTCACCACCAACCGGGCCCGGGGCGTCACCTTCCTCGGCGTGGACGAGCGGGACGGGCTGGCAGCAGCACGGTCGTTCACCCGCGACAAAAAGGTGAGCTACCCGAGCCTGTTCGACCAGGACGGCTCGCTGGTGTCGCTGTGGCCCGCCGGCTCGGCCATCCCGTTCACCTTCCTCGTCGACCGCCAGGGCAGGATCGCCACCCGGTTCGCCGGCGCCGTCCTGCCCTCGGACCTGCAGCCCGCGCTCGACCGGCTGGCCGCCGCGCGATGAGCAGAGCGATGACCGGTCCCCAGTGAGCGTCGGGACACTGGTCACCAGCGGCCCGCTGCTGCTGTCCCTGCCGGTGGCGCTCGCCGCCGGGGTCGTCTCGTTCGCCAGCCCCTGCATGCTGCCGCTGGTACCGGGCTACCTGTCCTACCTCGCCGGCCTTTCCGGCGCCGAGCTTGCCGTGCGACCAGCTGTGAGCGTGAACAGCCGCGCCGGGCTACCCGCCCCGGCAGGCGACGCGGATGGACATGCGACCAGCCCGCCGGCCGGCGGGGCGCCGGCGGGTACGGCAACAGCCCTGCGGACCCGGCCACCGGCACCGGTCGCGCGACCGGGCGGCAGACCCAGCCGGCACACCCGGGGCCGGGTCCTGCTCGGGGCTGCGCTGTTCGTCCTCGGGTTCAGCGCCGTCTTCATCGCCTACGGGTCGGCGTTCGGCTCCTTGGGCTCCCTGCTGCGGCGCCACGAACGCATCATCGAGCAGGTCCTGGGAGCTTTCACCATTGCCTTGGGCCTGGCCTTCGCCGGCGCACTGCACCGGCTGCCCTGGACCGCCTGGGGTTGGCAGCCCCGACGGCGGGCGGCACCGGGTCTGCTGGGAGCCCCCCTGCTCGGGGTCCTGTTCGCGGTGAGCTGGACGCCGTGCATCGGCCCGACACTGGCCGCTGTGCAGAGCCTCGCGCTGTCCAGCGCCAGCGCGGGACGCGGCGCTATCCTGGCCGCCGCCTACTCCCTGGGCCTCGGGATCCCGTTCGTCGCCACCGCCTTGGCCTTCGACAAAGGCCTGGGTGCCCTGCGCGTCATCCGGCGTCACACCAGAGCGATCACCGTCACCGGCGGGGCGCTGCTCGTGCTCACCGGACTGCTCGAGCTGACCGGCGAGTGGAACCGGCTCGTCATCGAGCTGCGCCTGCTGATCCCCGCATCCAACGGGTCGCCGCTGTGACGGTCGCCGCCGACAAGCCCAGCACCGACAAGCCCAGCACCGACAAGCCCAGCACCGACGAGCCCAGCACCGACAAGCCCAGCACCGACAAGCCCGGCACCGACAAGCTCAGCACCGCACCCGAGGACGTCACCGAGCTCGAGCTCGAGCTCGAGCTCGAGGGCGGCCGGCCGCGCCGGTTCAGCCGGGTCCGCCGGTCCTGGCGCCAGCTCACCAGCATGCGCACCGCGCTGCAGCTGCTGTTCCTGCTCGCCGTCGCCGCCGTACCCGGCTCGCTGATCCCCCAGCGGGGGGTCAACCCGCTGCGGGTCCAGCAGTACATCGCCGCCCACCCCCGCCTCGGCCCGTTCATCGACCGGCTCGACGGGTTCGACGTGTTCGCCGCCCCCTGGTTCGCCGCTGTCTACGCACTGCTGATGATCAGCCTGGTCGGCTGCCTCGTCCCCCGGATCCGGCTGCACGCCCGGGCCGTCGCCCGCCGGCCGCCGCCCGCCCCCGCTCACCCTTCCCGGCTGTCCAACGGCGCATCGTGGGTCACCGACCTGCCCGTAGCGACAGTCGTTGCCCAGGCAGGACAGGCGCTGGCCGGCAGACGGTTCCGGGTCACCGGCGACGCCAGCAGCGTCGCCGCGGAGAAGGGCTACCTGCGCGAGACCGGCAACCTGGCGTTCCACGTCGCGCTCGGGCTGCTACTCGCCGGGGTCGCGCTGGGCAGCCTGCGCGGCTACAGCGGCACGGTGCTCGTCGTGGAAGGCAAGTCATTCTCCAACAGCGCGCTGCAGTACGACCAGTTCAAGCGCGGGGCCCTGGTCGACACCACCCGGCTGCAGCCGTTCACCTTCACCCTCGAGCAGTTCAGCGCCGCCTACCAGCCCAACGGCACCCCCGCCAGCTTCGCCGCCAAGGTCGCCTACCGGCCGAACCCGAGGGCCGCGGCCGGCACCCGGCTGATCGAGGTCAACCACCCGCTGCGCTCAGGTGAGACCAAGGCCTACCTGATCGGGCACGGCTACGCCCCCCACGTCGTCCTGCGGAACCGCTACGGCCAGGTCGTCTTCGACGACACCCCGCCGTGCGACCCGAGCGGCTCGGCCGCGCTCGACTCCACCTGCGTGATCAAAGTCCCCGACCCGGGTCTGCCACCAGCCGGGCGGCTCAAGGTGCCCCAGCAGCTCGCGTTCTACGGCCCGCTGACCCCCAGCCCCCCAGCTGACGGCAGCCCGTTTTCCACCGGACCGCAGCTGCGCGACCCCGTCCTTCGCCTGCAGGTGCTCGTCGGCGACCTGCACCTGGACGCCGGCGCCCCGCAGAACGTCTACGCACTGGACCGCAGCGCACTGAGGGTGCTGCCCGTCGACGGGCCCAGCGGCCCGCGCAACCGGGTCGGTCAGCTCCTGCACCCCGACACCCCCGGCCAGCGCACCCTCACCGGCCTGCCCGCCGGCATGACCCTGACCGTCGACGGGGTCCGCAACTGGGCCACCTTCGCCGTCAGAACGACCCCGGAAAAGGGCTGGTGCTGTGGGCCGCGATCATCATGCTCGCCGGCCTGGTCGGCTCGCTGAACGTGCGCCGCCGCCGGATCTGGGTGCGGGCAGCCGCCCTACCAGCGCCTGCTGGGGCAGCCGCGTCAGGTGTCAGTAGCGCGTCAGGTGTCAGTAGCGCCGGCGAACCCGGTCCGCACAGTCCGACGCTCGTCGAAGTCGGTGGCCTGACCCGAACCGGGCAGATGACTGAGGAGTTCAACGACCTGCTCGAAAAACTTCACCGGCGGCTTCCCGAAAGCAGCACAGGGGACGGCCTGCTGGGCCCGTCGGCGCCAGGTGTTGTGCTGCGGTCGCCTCACGCGTAGTGCACCCCCGAGCCGGCCGCCGCGTCGGACTGCCACTGGCCTGAGCGCCGGGTCCAGCGCTGGCCGCCGGCGGTCACCGCGCTGACTCCGAATGCCTCAGCGTGCGCGACGAGCCAACCGGCGCTGGCCCACACCTGCCCAGGGGCCGTGGGGTGCAGCCGGCCAGGGCCCAGCTCGTCACCGGCTGCAGCGCTCAACGCGCCATTCTGCAAGGCTGCGGACGCCGACAGGCCGCTGCACGACAGGGCGGCGATCACCTCGCCGGTCAGCGTGCGGGCCAGCAGCCGTGCCTCGGTCTCCCACTGGGCGTAAGCGGCTGCGGACGCCGAGTGCTGGACCGCCTGGGCGGCATCAGCGACCGGAAGCGTCTGCCAGCCGGGGACCAAGCGCAGCCGGGTGTAGAAAGCTGCTGCGGCTAGCTACTTCGACCTGAAGAAGTCGCAGCCGATTTAGCTGTGGGGCAGCGATTTTGCCCGGCGCGGCACCCCTCTTGGGCTCATAAGTGGCGAGATCATGCTTGTGGCGGGTCAAGCGCGAGGGTGGGAGCGGCGGGTGCTGCGGACACGAGCGGTGAATGTCAGCTTGTGGGAGGCGGTGTTGCCGCCGGAGGTGCTGCGGCTGCCCGAGGAGCTCGCCCGGGTCGACGTGCTGCTGGATGACCCGGTGTTCTTCGCGCCGTTTGTGCCGTTCTTCGACCCTCG
>JAABUZ0100006184.1_pt1 | contig 15143 bp, 14 predicted proteins | sample 5562091 | NCBI WGS metagenome assembly JAABUZ01 (sample SAMN12813069, study PRJNA571459) | rock metagenome | isolation source: Antarctica rocks | place: Antarctica: Victoria Land, Linnaeus Terrace sud | collected 2015-12-21 | reverse complement strand
TACCCGCACATGGGCTGAGCAGCAAGCAGGCACCGGCCGCGCTTGGGCGTGTCCGCTACGCGAGAACACTCCCCTCGCACTCGTCCTGCACCTGCTCCCAACCGGCCGGGCCGTCCGCTAGACGATCGTCCAACGGCACCGGTAGGTCAGCACCAGCGGTAGTTTTGATCATGAGCACGTGGTGTGTAGGGGCTTCCGGGGTCTTGTCCCTGCCCTCCGGCCGACTCCTGCGCGGCCGCGGGCTGCGCCGGCCGCAACCGCAATCGACGGGGCCCTACCCGAGTTCGCGCTGTACCTGCTCAACACGCGACCAGAACCCCCGCCGTGGGAAGTCCGGTGGGTCCGCTGGCCGGACTTCCGGCTGCCCACGGACCACAAGGACGCTCAAGCTGCGCTGCGCGAGGCGTGGCACCGCGCGACGAACGAGCGGGTGGAGATCGCCTGCAGTGGGGGCCGTGGCAGGACCGGCACCGCGCTGGCTTGCCTCGCGGTTCTGGACGGCGTGCCGCCTGCCGAGGCGGTCGCCTATGTGCGCGAGCTCTATGATCCGCGGGCCGTTGAGACGCCCTGGCAGCGCGGCTACGTTGCCCGCTTCAGTGCGTCGTAGGCGGCGTACCGGTAGCCGATCGAGTTGCGGGACCCCTGGTCTTCCAGGTCCGGCCGTCCGCCTCGTTCCGCCCGCTGAACCACGCGCCCGGCCGCGGTCGCTCTGCCTCGTCGTGCCACCAGCAGGCGGTGCAGATCGGACTCCACTCACCAGTGCGCGTGACGTCCGAGACAAGGTCGTACAAGGTCTCAGGCGAGACGGCTACGAAGATCGATCCCGGGCGGCTGAGCGAGCCCACAATCGAAGTGTCGCAGCAGACCATCCCCGAAAGAAGGGCGCGTCGTCGGTCGTACGCCTCGGGTGCGAGTGTGGGTAGGTGACGCGCGACGACGCCGGTTCTGATGACGACCGAGTGACCGTGTACTGGCGCCCGGGTTGCATGTTCTGCATGCGGCTGCGGTTGGCGCTGCGTTGGCACCGCCTACACCCAAGGATGATCAATATCTGGCGTGACCCTGACGCGGCTGCTTTCGTGCGGTCGGTCGCAGACGGTAACGAGACTGTCCCTACCGTCGTGATCGGCGGCCGTCCCGTCGTCAACCCTTCACCGCGCACCGTCGTTGCCGCGCTTCGGTGGGCTGATCCGTAAACCGATCGGCGACCGGTAACTCCGTGGGCCCGGCGCCGGCACTGACGGCAGACTGGAGCCATGTCCGCGCCCGTCCTGACCCGCCGCGGCGGCGTCTACGGCGAGCTGGCGGCGATGCCGGGCATGGTCCGGGTCGCGGTCCCAGGGGTGGTCGGTCGGCTGGTGCCGGCGATGGTCGGGCTCGCGGTGCTGCTGCTGGTCCGCAACGCGGCCGGCGGCTTCGCGGCCGGCGGCCTTGCGACGGGAGCGTTCGGGTTGGGTGGCGCGGTCGCCGCACCCTTCGCCGGCCGCGCGGTCGACGTCTTCGGCGCCCGCCGGGCCCTGCCGGTCATCGCAGTCGCGTTCAGCGCCGCATGCCTGCTGCTCCTGCTCGCTGCCCACGCGCGCGCGTCGGCGGCGGTTTTGGTCGTGGTGAGCATCCCGGTGGGTCTGCTGGTGCCGCCGATCTCCCCGTTCCTGCGGACACTGTGGCTGCGGGTTACCGACGAGCCTCGGCTGCAGCACGCCGGGACATCGCTGGAGGCCGCCCTCGTCGAGGTGGCGTTTCTCATCGGCCCGGTGCTCGCCGGGACGCTAGCCACATCGGTCAACCCCAGCGCGGCGCTGCTCGCGGTCGTCGCCGCCGCGCTGCTAGGCAGTGCCGGCGTCGCCTCGGCTCCGGTGGTGCGCCGGGTAGCGGCCAGCCGGCAAGCCCACGCCCCCAGTGGCGCTCCCACTCCGCGGGCGGCCATCGGCGTGCTGCTGGCCGTGATCGCTTTCGCCACTCTGGGGTTCGGCGGCATCGACGTGGCGGTCCCCGCCGCCGCCGCCCGGGCCGGTCATCCCGGCCTCACTGGACCGCTGCTCGCGCTGTGGGCGCTAGGCAGCCTTATGGCCGCGGTGCTGACCGGTCGGCGCCACGACGATCGTCCCCTCGGCGGCCGGGTCACCCGTGTCGTACTGACCCTCGCTGGCTGCACGGTGTTGCTCCCGCTGGCACCGGACCTGGCGGTGCTCGGGATCGGGCTGGTGCTCGCCGGCCTCGGTGTCGCGCCGTTCTTCGTGGTCATCTACCGGCTGGCCGGTGAACTGTCCCCGGCCGGCCGCCTCACCCAGGTTTCGACGACGATGAGCAGCGCCATCTTCGCCGGCTCGGCGGTTGGTAGCGCCCTCGCGGGCCAGCTCGTGAGCCACCTCAATGTGCACGCGGCGCTGGCCCTGGCGCCGCTGTCGATCGGGCTCGCGGCCGTCGCATCACTGCCGCTGCAGCGCCTCGTCGCCACCCGGCCCACCGCAACCAACGCGCGATGACCCGGTACGGACCGACTGGCAACGACACCCGCTGAGTTGCCACCTCGCTTGTGGATCGTCCTACCGGCGGCACCTACCGAGGTGCCCGTAGCCGCCGCTAGGACGATGGTCAACCGGGACGTCGCGCCCTTGCCGACCGGAGCGGTCGGCGTCTCGGAAGTGGCGATGAGTCGAGACTTGCCCCCAGTCGTATCTGCTGACCGAGTGCGGGCGCGAAGCGCGCTGGACATCTGGTCGTGACCGCCTCAGGCCAACGTCCCCGTTGAGGCGTTCGCCCATCACGTCTGGTTCCCGGGTTGCCGATCCGGTTGCGGGGATCACTCAGCGACCACTCAGCAGGCTCCGAGGTGTCCGACGGCGTCGGCAGGGGTGGAAGGCTGGCTATGTGAGTGAAGGTGGGATTCAGTCGGGCGTGGGCAAGACCGCGCTCGGTGTGGCAATGGTGCGCGCGGGTGAGAGCCGGCGACCTGACCGGCTCTTCGACGACCCGTACGCGGAAGGGTTCCTGGCCGCTGCGCCGGGACTCTTCGACGTAGAGCAGCCCGCCGCGCCCGCAGGAGCCGGTGAGCTGGCGTCCTGGGGTGCGGAGTTCTCGGCGCACGCCGTGATCCGAACCCGCTTCTTCGACGACTACCTGCTCGACGCAACGCGGGATGGTGTCCACCAAGTGGTGCTGCTAGCCGCCGGTCTGGACACCCGGGCTTACCGGCTGCGCTGGCCCGACGGTGTGCGCCTGTACGAGTTGGACCTGCCGGGGGTGCTGGAGTTCAAGGAGCGTGTGCTCGATGAGCGAGCCGCAGTCCCGAGCTGTCAACGCACCTCGGTTCCGGTTGACCTGCGCGCCGACTGGACCGTGGACCTGCGGGAGGTGGGATTTGCCGCCGCCGAGCCGACCGCGTGGCTGGCCGAAGGCCTGCTGATCTATCTCAGCGCGGACGAGGCGGAGAAGTTGCTGTCCCGGGTCAGCGAACTCTGCCCTGCGGGCAGCCGGCTGTCGTTGGAGGTGGGGAACCTTGGCAGCGACGCAATACGGGATCGCGCCGACCAGGCGCCGACGATGCAGCAGTACGCGAAGCTCTGGAAGGGCGGATTGCCGGATGCGCAAGGCTGGCTGGGTCGGCACGGGTGGCGCACGCAGCTGGACGACCGCGCATCAGTGAGCGCTACGTACGGTCGAGCACCGGCTGGGTCTTCCTCGGGTGGCTTCATCACCGCGACCCGTCCCGGTTGACGATCGTTAGTGACACAAGATCGACCACAGCGGCCTAGTGGTGCTTCCTAGAGTTCGTTGAGGATGCGACTCCGCTGCTCAGCGTGCTCCTCCGGAGAGATCAGGTTCTCGCTCCGCAGTCTGCCGAGGGTCGACAGCCGCTCGTCAATGGTCTGCGTCTGCTCAGCGGGCAGTCCCTCGACCCTCGTGCCTGCGAACCGGGACGTGAACGAGCGGACACACGAGGCGATCTCAGACGCGGGCCCGGTCACAGAGAAGACGAGCGAAACCGCGGCCATCGCCGTGGCTAGGTCCTTGGTCTCGTACGGGGGCTTGTAGTCCGCGGTCAGTCCCTGGGCTTCCAGCTCCTGGGCCAGGGCACTGGCGTACGCCGGCGGTCCGATGTACGTGAGCCGACTGGTGGCTGCCACGGCAGCAGTCAAGCACCCCGCTGTGTCGGGCTACGAAGGGGCTACTTGGTCGGCGAGGATCCGTCCGCGGCCCACTGGTCGACCAGCACGACACGCCGAGCTGGTGCGGACCGAAAGGCGGGCCGAAGCGGCGGGCCGTTCACGTCCTGTCGGAGGGTTTCGGTACGGTCCGGGGATGACGAGCCACGTGGCCGGCGAACGGCCGGGGGAGCGGCTGACCCGGGCTGGCCGCGGCTCGGGTGGTGCCCGGTGACCATGACGCACACGGCGCTGACGCCGGCGCCAACCGGAGGGCACCTGCTCGGCTATGCCCGGGTGTCCACCGCGGAGCAGGACCCGGCGCTGCAGCAGGACGCGCTCACGGCCGCCGGCTGCTACCGGACCTTCACCGACACCGCCTCCGGCGTGGACCCGGCGCGGACCGAGCTCACGGCCGTCCTGGACCAGCTGCGGCCCGGTGACACCCTCGTGGTCTGGCGGCTGGACCGGCTCGACCGCTCCGTGCAGGACCTCATCGCGCTCGTCGTGGACCTGCGCGCCCGCGACGTCGGCTTCCGCTCCCTGACCGAGGGCATCGACACCACCCCCCCCGGCGGCCGGTTCGTGCTGGTCGTGCTCGTCGGCTTGGCCGAGATGGAACGCGAGCTGATCCGCGAGCGCACGATCGCCGGCCTGGCCGCAGCGCGAGCCCGCGGTCGCCGCGGCGGCCGACCCCCCACCGTCTACCGTGTTTTAGAGCGCTCCCGCTCCGGAGCCGAGGCGTGAGCGCCGGACGCGAACTAGTCAGCGTCGGCACCCGCGGCCGCTTCCGCACCTTGATGACCGCCAGCACCTACAACACCATCACCACCGCGTTTCAGGACGAGGGGTTCGCTCCCGACCCCGACTGCACCTGGGACGACGGCAGCGTCCGGCGCACCACCACCCAGCAGTACCTCTCCACGATCGACTGGACCGATACCGGTCACGTCGACCGAGCCATGCGCGTGTTCGGCCGCCTTCTCGAGGACTTCGACACCCAGAGCCTCGAGCCCCTGCGCAAGTCACTTCGCCGCGACGGCCTCGAGCTCGACAGCGACGGCGCCATCACCCGAGTTGGCCCCGAGCCGCTCTCGGTCGGCTCCCTGGCCGGGCTACGGGACCCCGCAGCGATCATCGACAACCTCGACCGGATCCAGCGCGGCATCACCACCGACCCCGCACAGGTCATCGGAAGCGCCAAGGAGCTCATCGAGAGCACCGCTAAGACCGTCCTGTCCGAGCTCGGCCTGCCGGTGAAGGACAAGGACGACCTTCCTGAACTCGTCCGCCAAGCCCAACAGGCCCTTCACCTGCACCCGTCGTCGGTCACCCCGGGTCCGGACGGCAGCGACGCCGTCAAGAAGATCCTCGGCTCGGTCACCGGAGTCGCGGTCGGCCTTGCTGAGCTGCGCAACCACGGCTTCGGCACCGGCCACGGTGCCAGCGGCGAGCGACGAGGCCTCCACCCACGGCATGCGCAGCTCGCCGTCAACGCCGCGATCACCTGGTGCCAGCTCGCCCTCGACACCCTCGCCGACGCCAGGGCGCCCTGGCGAACGTCGCCTCCGAAGCCGTGAGCCGCGTAGCTGATGCCGGGCTCGACGAGGAGTCCGCTCACCGTGCTTAGCTCGGCCGCGCCGGTGTCGTCGAGCCAGACGGCGTACCAAAGCTCCCTGGGGTCGGGAGCATCCTTGAATCCGCACGCTGCGCCTCGTCACGACGGACAGTGTCAGGCGAGGCCAGGCTCTACAGCGGGTCGCTTGCAGGCGACAAACGCTCCGCGGCCGGCGTCACGCTGCTCGCTTCAGCAATTGCAGTCAGGTCTTCGGCGCCGCTTTCGCTCTCACTGTCGTCCGGTTCGACGTCGACCACAATATCCGCGGGTGCTGCAGTTTCCCGCTCGCGTTTCGGCAGGGCGTCGACGACCCTCACGTACTTGGGCACCTTGTATCCGGCGAGGCTCGCGCGGCAGAAGCGCTGCGGTTCCTCTGGGTCGACGGTGTGCCCCTCTCTGGCCACCACCGCTGCGGCGACCGCCTCGATCCAGTGGTGGACGCCGAACACCGCGACCTCCGCGACCCCCGGGTTTTGGTAGATCACTTCCTCGACCTCGCGACGTTCTCCCCGCCGGTCTTGATCATGTCCTTCTTGCGGTCGACGACGCTGATGTAGCCGTCGTCGTCCATGACGCCGAGGTCACCGCTGTGGAACCAGCCGCCGCGGAAGGCCTCCGCCGCCTTGTCAGGGTCGTTCCAGTAGCCCGCGGTCACCTGCGGGCCGCGTTGGACGATCTCGCCCTCGACGCCTGGCCCGACCGGTCGGTCCCGCTCGTCGACGAGGGTGGTCTCCACGTTGATGACCGGTCGACCGGTCGACCCGGGTTTGCGCAGCTGGTCCTCCGGCGACAGGACCGTGGCCAGAGCAGACAGCTAGGTCTGGCCGTGGAAGTTGAACAACTGCATGCCCGGGAGCCGTCGTGCGAGTTCCCTAACGATCTCGACCTGCATGCTGGAAGCGCAGTAGCCCCTGACCAGTTCAGGTCGAGGCATGTGATGCACTGGTTCGCGAAGGCGGCTCCTGTCGCCGCGTTGAGCTGCGAAGGAGGCGCGTGACGGTCGACGATGACTCGCCCGCAGCCGCTCCGCCCGCCCGGGATGTCCGGGGTGAACGGGCGCGCGCCCGGTCCACGCCCCGCGTGACGCTGGCTCAGGTCGCGGCACAGGCCGGTGTCTCAACGACGGTCGCCTCGTTCGTACTCGCTGGTCGGCAGGACCAGCGCATCGCCGAGGCGACCAAGCAGCGCGTGCGAGCGGCCGCCGACGCCCTCGCTTACCAGCCCAACCTCGCGGCCCGGACGCTGCGCACCGGGATGTCCGGCACCATCGCGCTTGTCTTCGACTTCGTCAGCAGCACCCCTTACGCGAGCGCGGCCGTCAGGGGCGCTCTCGAGGCTGCGCGCCGACACGACACCCTGCTTTACATCGCGGAGACCCTCGGCGATGTAGAGCTCGAGAAGCGCCTCTTACAGGGGCTGGTCGGCCGCAGTGTCGACGGATTCGTCTACGCCGCCATGTTGCCCCTGACGGCGAGCGTGCCCAAGGAGATCCACGACCTGCCGCTGGTCCTGCTCAACTGCACCAGTACCGATGTCGAGGCCCCGGAGGTCGTGCCTGACGAGCGTAAGGCCGGCGCGACGGCTGCCCGGGCGCTGCTCGACGCCGGCCACCGCGACGGCATCGTCTTCCTTGGCGACCTGCCCGACGGCGTCCCGGGCGGCCCGCAGCGGGGCGGACTCGGATCCGGCGCGCTGCCGGAGCGGCGGCGCGGGATCGACGCCGAGTTGAAGCGGGCCGGGGTCCGCCTGGCCGCTGCCGTCTGCCTGCGCGACTGGGAGCCCGAGGCAAGCCGGGACGCTGTCGCTGGACTCCTGCAGACCGGCGAGGCGCCGCGGGCACTCATCTGCGCCGACGACCGGGTCGCGCTGGGGGCCTACCATGCGTTGGCCGGCGCCGGCCTGCGCATCCCCGACGACGTGTCCGTGATCTCCTTCGAAGACAGCGATCTGGCGGGCTGGCTAGAACCGGGGCTGACCTCGATCGCCCTGCCGCACGAGGAGCTCGGACGCACGGCGGTGGAGCTGCTGATGGACCCCGCTCGAAGGGCGACACGACGAAGCGTGTTGATGCCCCTGCACAGTCGCAGCTCGATCGGCGCGCCCGCCTCGCGCTGATCGCTGTCTCGAGCGCACTGATGCCGTCCCGCCGCGGTCGCGCTGCGCCCGTTTCGCCTTTGGCCCTGCAAAGCCAGGGTCTCCCGAGCACAGCCCGCGGGCTGTGTTTCGAACAGTTCAGCCAAGGTCTTGACAAGCTATGTGATCCAGGCCACTGTCGGGACACGGCTAAATGCGTTTAGCCATCCTTATCTCTCTCGGCTCTGGAGATGTACAGTGGCTACACGGACGGACGACCGACCCTTGACCCGCTGGCGCCGTGTGGCGATGCTGACCGCCGGGCTCGCCGCTGCCACGACAGCAGTGAGTTGCTCGGGCAGTGCGAAACCGACCGGCAGCAGCGGCTCGACCGTGCGTCGAGAGCTGACCTACGGCAGCATCCTCTCGCCGCCCACCCTGAACCCGGCCAACGGCGACCCAGCTTACACTGCCATCTACCAGTGGGCCTACGACCCGCTCGTGATCCTGCAGAGCGACGGTACCTACGCACCTGGCCTGGCCACCAAGTGGGGGTATGTGGGAAAGGGCAACAAGACCTACGAGCTGACCCTCCGCGACGGCGTGAAGTTCAGCGACGGGGCGGCGCTGGACGCCCAGGCGGTCAAGACCTACCTCGACTACGTGAAGACCCAGAAGACGGGGTCGGTGGCCGGCCTGGCCGCCAACATCACCTCGGTCACCGTCACCGGGCCGCAGACCCTACGGATCGCCCTCAGCCAGCCCGATCCAAGCCTGACCTTCTACTTCGCGCAGTCCTTCGGCCTCGGCGACATCGCCAGCCCCAAGGCCGTCGCCAACCCCAAGACGCTCGACAGCGGCACCGCCGGCGCCGGGCCCTACACGCTCGACGTGTCCAAGACAGTGGCGAACGACCACTACACCTTCGTCCAGACCCCGAACTACTGGGACAAGTCGCGTCAGCACTGGCAGACCGTCACGGTCCGCGTCATCCCCAACGCCAGCTCGATGATCCAAGCGATGCAGGCCGGCCAGGTCCAGGCCGCGAGTGGTGATGCCACGACGCTGCAGGCCGCCCGGGCGGCCCAGCTGACCGTGATCGCTCCTCCGCAGTCCCTGACCGGACTCAACCTCCTCGACCGCGCCGGCAAGGTGGCCAAACCGCTGGCCGACGTTCGGGTCAGGCAGGCCCTCAACCTCGCGGTCGACCGCCCGGCCATCGCCCAGGCTCTGTACGGCGACAAGAACCTCGCGCTGTCCCAGTACGCGCTTAAGGGGCAGCCCGGCTACGACGAGAAACTGGACGGGGTCTACCCGCACGACGTCGCAAAGGCCAAGCAGCTGCTCGCCGACGCTGGCTACCCGCACGGCTTCACCCTCTCGGTGCTCAGCGCCAACCTGGTCGGGCTGGACAAGGTCGTCCAGGCCATCGGTGGCCAGCTGCAGGATATCGGCGTCACGCTCAAGGTCGACAGCAAGGCAACCGCGAACGATTACTTGACGTCCATGGTCTCCGGCAAGTACCCCGTCGCCGGCATCACCTACGGCCTGGCCACCTTGGGCACCCTCTACGTGGGGGTCGTGAACCCGAAGGGCCCGTTCAACCCCTTCCACATCGCCGACCCCAAGCTCACCGCCCTGTACGGCACGTACTTCGCGGCCGGCCCGGACGAGAGCAACAGCGCCGCGCAGAAGGTCAACGCCTACCTGGTCGACCAGGCCTGGACCGTGCCCGTCGTCGGCGCCCCTCTGAGCTACTACACCGCCAAGGGGATCACGGGACTGAACGCCACCTCCGGCAACGCAGGCGTCCCCGCGCTCGCCGACGTGCGCCCCGCAGGCTGACGGCCCCGACACCACGGAGGCGAACGATGCTTCGACTCGTCCTGCGCCGACTGGCCTGGTCGGTCCCTCTGCTCCTGGTCGCCACCGTGGTGTCCTTCCTGTTTGTCGGCCTGCTCCCCGGCGACACCGCGCGGTCGCTGCTCGGCGCCAACGCCACCCAGGAGCAGGTGAACGCGGTCCGCGTGGAGCTCGGGCTGGACCAGCCGCTCTGGGAGCAGTACTGGCACTGGCTGCAGGGGGCCGTGCACGGCGACCTCGGCAACTCCCTGCTGAGCCACCAGCCCGTCACCGCGCTGCTCAACGGCCGGCTCGAGCCCTCGCTGTCCCTGATCGTCGGGTCCACGCTCGTCGCGGCCGTCGTCGGCACGGCGCTCGGTGTGCGCGGCGCCCGCCGGGGCGCGCTGGGTCGTGCCGTGGACGTAGTCTCGCTGGTCGGGATCGCGGTCCCGAACTTCTGGCTTGGACTCGTGCTCATCGTGCTCTTCGCGGTGCAGTGGTCCCTGCTGCCGCCGACCGGCTACGTGCCGCTCGTCGACGGACCGGCCCAGTGGTTGACCTCGATCGTGCTGCCGGTCGTCACGCTCGCCGTGCCGGCGATGGCGATCATCGCCAAGCAGACGCGTGACGCCGTCTCCACGGCGCTCGACAAGCCGTTCGTCCGCACCCTACGCGCGGCGGGCGTGAGCGAGCGGTCGATCGTGTACCGGCACGCGCTCAAGAACGCGGCGGTGCCGGTGCTCACCGTGGTCGGGCTGGTCCTCGTGGGCGCGCTCAGCGGCACCATCGCCGTCGAGTCCATCTTCGCGATACCCGGTCTGGGCAGTACGGCAGTCCAGGCGACCGGCTCGCACGATCTGCCACTGATCCAGGGCGTCGTCGTCTACTTCACCCTCATCGTCATCGCGGTGAACCTCCTGGTCGACCTTGCCTACGGCTACGTCAACCCGAAGGTCCGGCTGCTATGACCGCCACCTCCGCGCACCTCGAGGTCCCCCTCGCACCCCCTGCCACCACGGCGGGCGCATCGCCGCACTGGGCCCGGTGGGCCCTGCGCCAGCAGCGGCTCGGGGTGCTTGCCGCCCTTTACCTCGTGTTGCTCGTCCTGGCGGGCCTGCTGGCACCGGTCCTGGCTCCGTACGACCCGGTGAAGCAGGACCTGTCCTCGGTCCTCGCCGGGCCGTCCGGCAGCCACTGGTTGGGCACCGACACCCTCGGCCGGGACGTGCTCAGCCGGCTCCTGTTCGGCATCGAGCCGTCGCTGCTCAACTCCCTGGCCGCCGTCACGGTGTTCCTGGCGCTCGGGGTGCCCTTCGGCATCCTCGCCGGCTACCGCGGCGGGTGGGTCGACGCCGTGATCTCCCGGGTGGTCGAGCTGGCGCTCGTCATCCCCCCGATCGTGCTGGTCCTCGTGGCGCTGGCCGTCTTCGCGGCCAGCCCAACCGCCGCGATGGTGACGCTGGGCGTGCTTGCCGCCACCGGCTTGGCCAGGGTGCTGCGGGGCGCGACGCTGCTGGTGCGCGAGGAGCTGTTCGTGACCGCCGCGCGCGTCGCCGGGGTCCGCCCCGCTCGGATCATGACGTCGCACATCCTGCGCCGCGTGGTCGGTCCGGTCCTGGTGCAGGCCTCGGTGTTCGCCGGGCTGACCCTAGGCGTGCAGGCGGCCCTGGCGTTCCTGGGTCTCATCTCCTCGGCCGGCCGGCCGGCCTGGGGGGGCATGATCGGCGAGGCGTCGCAGGTGATCAGCCAGGACCAGTGGCTGCTTGTGCCGCCGGGCGTCGCGATAGGGCTCACCGTGCTCGCGTTCGGCGTGCTCGGCGACGCCATCCGCGATCTGTCCTCGGGTGAGGACGACGCGACGCCCGCTCCCCGTGGGACCCGCGGGAACGTGCCGCCGCTGCCCGATGCGCAGGACCGGCTGGTGCCCGCGCTCGCCGCCGGCGCACTGCTCAGCGTGTCCGGGCTGTCCGTCAGCGCAGGAACCACGCCGCTGGTGACCCGGGTGTCCTTCGACGTCGGGCCGGGCGAGACGGTCGCGGTCGTCGGAGAGTCCGGGTGCGGCAAGAGCATAACCGCGTTGGCACTACTGGGGCTGCTGCCCTCGGGCGTCACGGTCACCGGCGGGTCGGTGGCGTTCAACGGGACCGACCTCACCGCCGGAGGAACGCGCGCCTACCGCAAGATGCGCGGCTCGGGCATCGCCTACGTCGCGCAGGACGCCCTGGGCAGCTTGGACCCGACGCACACCGTCGGCCAGCACCTCAAGGAGATCATCCGCCGCCACGAGAAACTCTCCTCGACCGCGACCCGGGCTCGTGCACGCGAGCTGCTGCGGCAGGTGAAGCTGGGCGACGCCGACCGCGTCCTGGCCTCCTACCCCCACGAGATCTCCGGCGGCATGGCGCAGCGCATCAACATCGCTCTCGCGCTCGCCGGTCGACCGCAGCTGCTCATCGCCGACGAACCCACGACAGCGCTCGACGTCACGGTGCAGGCCGAGATCCTGCAGCTCCTGCGCGAGCTCCAGCACGCCACCGGCATGGCGCTGCTGATCATCACGCACGACTGGGGTGTGGTCGCCGACATCGCGGACCGCGCACTGGTCATGTACGCCGGCGAGGTCGTCGAACAGGCTGACGTCGACGTGCTGTTCCACAGACCGCGCTTCCCCTACACCGCGGCGCTGCTCGCGGCCGACCCAAGCACCGCCCCCGCGGGAGCCCGGCTGCCCACGCTCCCGGGCCGCGTGCCGGCGCCCGGCTCGTGGCCGCAGGGCTGCCGCTTCGCCAGCCGCTGCGCCTACGTCCGCGACGGGTGCACGGTAGGACCCCTGCCTCTGATCGCTTTCGACGTCGGGTCGACGACACGCTGCACCCGCGTCGACGAGCTGGTTTCGGAAGGAGCTCTGCCGCAGTGACCGAGGTCGACACCGCCGTCCTGGACGTGCGGAACGTGCGCGTCGGATTCAGCCGACGGCGAGGTGCTCCCCTGTTCTGGGCGCTGGACGACGTCAGCCTCACCGTGCGGCGCGGGCGGACGATGGGACTGGTCGGCGAGTCCGGCTCCGGAAAGTCCACCCTGGCCCGGGCCGTCTTGGGCCTGGTCCCGGTGCAGTCGGGTGCGGTCGAGCTTCTCGGCCAGGACATCACTCACCTGCCGGCGAAGGCACGGCGGGCGCTGGGACGGACCCTGCAGGCGGTGTTCCAGGACCCCAACAGCTCACTGAACCCCTCGTACACCGTCGGCCGCAGCCTCGCCGAGCCGCTGCGGGCGCAGGGCGTCAGGGCACGTGACGAGCTCGGTCGGCGCACCAGCACGATGCTGGAGGACGTCGGGCTCGAGCCCACCGCCGCTGCCCGCTACCCGCGGCAGTTCTCCGGGGGCCAGCGCCAGCGGATCTCGATCGCCCGGGCCCTGATGACGTCGCCCCAGGTAGTGATCTGCGACGAGGCGGTCAGCGCTCTGGACCTGTCCGTGCAGGCGCAGATCCTCAACCTGCTCTCGGACCTGCAGGACGAGCACGGACTGAGCTACCTGTTCATCTCGCACGACATGTCCGTCGTGCGGCACCTGTGCCACGACCTCACCGTGCTGTACCGGGGACAGGTCATGGAGACCGGACCCACGAGCCTGGTGGCCAACCGGCCTGCGCACCCCTATACCCAGGCTCTGCTCCTGGCTGCTCCCGTGGCCGACCCAACCGTGCAGAGGCAGCGACGCGCCAGCGCGTCCGATTACGTCGACGGCTCGGCCGCTGCGGTCTCGACGGGCTGCCCCTTCGCGCCGCGGTGCCCGTTCGCGGAGAAGCGGTGTTGGCAGGACAGGCCGACGCTCGAGACCGTCTCCGACGGCCGCGCCGTCGCCTGTCACCGCTATCCAGACTGGCAGCAGGAGGCCGGGACCCTCGTTGCGCAGGACCCGGTCGCCGCTGCAGCCGGGAGCGGCGCCGTCGCCCTCCCCGAGACCACCGCTCGCTGATCCGTCACCCCGTCCCGCCCTCGATTGTCCTGGAGCGCCTGTGCCCGTCGACCCCTTTCTCGCGCCCCTGCTCGCCGACTTCCCTCCCATGCCGGAGCGGATCGACGACTGGGACGCCTACCGCGCCCAGGGACGTCAGAGCAGCGAGGCGATGGTCGGGCAGCTGACCGAACCGGGACCGCAGGTCGGGGACGTCCGGACCGTTAGCCTGCCCGTGCCTGGCGGCGCGATCGACCTCAAGGTCTACCGGCCGGAAGGCGCCGGGCCTCATTCGGCGCACCTGCTCATACACGGCGGCGGGTGGGTCGTGGGCTCTGCCCACGACACGTACATCGACATCACGAGCAGGGAGCGGTGCGTCGGCGGGTCCTGCGTCGTCGTCGCCGTCGACTACCGAAAAGCGCCGGAGCACCCCTTCCCCACGGCCCTGCTCGACTGCCAGGCCGCGCTGGAGTGGCTCGTCGCTCATGCCGACGAACTCGACGTGCGTACCGACCTGATCACGGTCGGCGGGCAGTCGGCCGGCGCCAACCTCGCAGCCGCCCTCTGCCTCAAGCTGCGGGACGAGCGCGGACCGCAGATGGCGCTGCAGCTGCTGGAGGCCCCCGGGCTCGACCTCACGCTGAGCCTGCCGTCCCACGAGGCCCTCGGCAGCGGCTACGGCCTGCACCTGGCCGACGTCCGCCGGCTCGTCCCCCTCTACCTCGGCAACTCCGGCGACCCGGCCGACCCCTACGTGTCACCCCTGCTGGCGCCGGACCTGTCTGGGCTGCCGCCGGCGTACGTGATGTCAGCGGAGTACGACATGCTCCTCGACGACGGCGAGCGGTACGTCGAGCGCCTGCGGGCGGCCGGCGTTCCCGCAGTCTTCTCCCTGCAGCGCGGTCACGTGCACTTCTCCGGAGCGCTGACCAAGGTCATGGCTCCCGCCCGGGCCTGGCGCGACGAGGCCATCGGCGTGCTGCGCCGCGCCCACGAGGGGGTCGCCCTTGCGCCGGCCCCCTCGGCGCACTGAGGACGGGCGCGACCTCCTGTGCCCCTCGACCCCGACCTCGCCCGCCTGCTGCCCGTTCTCGAGACGCAGGAGCAGGTCATTCGCCGACGCCCCATCGAGCAGGCGCGGGCGCCGCACGACGGCAGCGTCGCGCGGCTCACGCCTCCGGCGCAGCGGGCGACCGTCGCGCACGTGCAGGACACCGCGGTGCTGTCGCAGGCTGACGGTGCACCACCCGCCGCCGTGGAACCAGAGCACCACGGGGACGGGTTGCTCCCGCTGCGGCCGACAGACCCGGATCGGCACCGGCCCGGAGCACCCTGGCCGGCGGCCACCGACGACGGCCTGGCTGCGCTGCGGTGAGTGCTGCGTCGCGCCGTCGACCTCGGAGGTGACCCCGGGCTCGTCGTCGTCGGCGGGGACAGCGTGGCGGCGGGGGGGGGGGGGGGGGGGCCAACCCCCCCCGCCCCCCCCCGACGGGGCCCCCCCCCGG
>JAABUZ0100006183.1_pt1 | contig 15144 bp, 16 predicted proteins | sample 5562091 | NCBI WGS metagenome assembly JAABUZ01 (sample SAMN12813069, study PRJNA571459) | rock metagenome | isolation source: Antarctica rocks | place: Antarctica: Victoria Land, Linnaeus Terrace sud | collected 2015-12-21 | reverse complement strand
CCTTTTCCTACACATGACGAGTGTCGGAGACGTGATGCGGTCTTCCTCCGTGCGTGTCCTCCCTTCTCATAGAGATACGTTTGAGAATCGTCTGCACTGTGCCACACCTCCTCTCCAAGAACTTTGAAATCATTTCTTTGCGTTCGTCGTTGCAGAGCCCACGGTCAGCTGTACCTATGCATGAGGTGAAAACATCCGTAAGTTCACGTATTTCGTGGCGCATCGCTCCTTGGGATGGTGTACGAAAGAAGGAAGCGAAGCCAGCGCGCACGTCGTCACCGGGCACACATCATGATTCGTTACCTGTCCGATTTTGGCGACCATAACATATCTTTATTCTAGAGTCCATCATTCTCCGGGGAAACTGCAAAACACGCCATCATCAGGAGCGCCGATTTGCCGTTGGACATGATGAAGGGCGCAGTCCGATCAGTCGCAACCGACGGCTATTCCTCTGTCGTGAGGTGTGCCTCCACACGCCGGTGATAGCTGAGTTGCGGCCGTGGCGTGCCGCGGCTCGCGGGGCGAGTCGCGATCTTCGTCTCACAGTACGCGTAGAGCGCTTCGTAGAATGAGGCGGTGCTGCGTATCTTCTCCCTGTCGTCGGACGTGGTGATCTGGTATCCGGTAATCACCGCCGCGATGCCAGATGCTTCCGGTCGGCGCGTCCGGCTCGGCGGTACGTCCGCGTCCAGGATGATGCGCCCCATCTCGACCAGTGCCGGATCGGTATCGAGGCCGTGGCGCGTGACCATTACCTGGAACGTGCACTGCCCGTCCTCGTGGCTGTACTCGGCACCGCGCATATCGAAAGTATGCCCGTCCAGCGTCGCAAGGTCGGTGTCCGCAGGCACGAACATGAACACCGCATCTGGGTCGATGGAGCGGCGGATCAGCCACGCGCAGGCGGTGCGATCGATGTGCAGGTTCTGGCGGGTAATCCATCTCATCTGTTCACTTCGTCCTCGCGTGCCGCCGTCTCCAGGAACGACGCCAGTTCCCCTCACATGGGGCGAGGAGTGCAGCGACCTGCTCGGCCTCGGCGCCGTCGAAATAGTCGCGGGTGCGCACCTGATCCGTCCAGCGCGTGCGCTTGGCGAGATCTTCTTCCAACTCCTCAAGCTCTGCAAACGTGAACTCTCGAGGCTCCGTCTCCCGGCGCACATGGGCGAGGAACCCCTCGCCCTCGCGGGCAAGCTCGTGATATTCACCCGCGCGGGCCATGCGGGATGCTGCCGTGAGCGCTTCCTCCCGTTTCGGATCGAGATGTGCCGCTTCCCCGAGCGTCGCCTCGCCACCGAACTCTTCGACTCTTGCCGCGATCTGCCGCAAGGCCGTGGTTGTCTCGGCACGCTCGGGCAACGCACAGACGCCATCACGCAAGTAGACGGCGCCAACCTTCTTGATCTCACGCCAGATATACCCCCGCTTGCGCGAGGGCTCGGAGGGCACCATATCAATGAGGAGTAACCAGGTGATCGCCATTTTACCCCGCCATCGTCATGCTGTTCGTCAACTCAAAGTGCTAGGATAACGAATGTTACATTCCGTCGTTGTCGCATTCTGGACAGGTGACGTGATGCGCATCTTGGTGGTGGAAGATGAGCCCGGAATCGCACGGTTTGTCCGCCCGGGCCCCAGTGAGGCGGGCTACGCCGTGGACGTGGCGCGCGACGGAAACGCGGGCTTGGACGACGCGCTGGCCGCAGTGTACGACATGATCGTACTCGATATTCTGCTTCCCGGCATGGCGGGGCTGACGCTCCTCAAGCGATTGCGTCACCACGGCAGTACGGTGCCGATACTGCTGCTCACCATGCGCGACGGGGTGGATGACCGCATCACCGGATTCGACAACGGCGCTGACGATTACCTGACCAAGCCCTTTGCGTTTGGTGAGATGCTCTCGCGCAGGCGTGCCGCATGCGATCCATTGGGAGTGCTGTGACAGCGGGGGAATCTGCGAAGGCGCACCACTACCTGTGGGAACTCCGGCCCTATTTCCGGCAGGTCGCCGGTGAACTGGTGCTCGGCTCAATCGCCGGTATCGTCATGAACACGACGGTCGTCCTCCCGGCGCTCCTCCTGGGGCACGCCATCGATACGGTCCTCGCCCTGCAACGGGGCGAAACCACCGCCTCTGCCGTGAGCCGGGCGGTGCTCCTCCTGTTCGGCGGCACGATGGCGAGCGAGGGGCCGCGCATGCTCAAGCGCTGGTGGCTCGGCACCGCGAACGCGCGCATCCGGTCGAACCTGCGGGCGGACGCCGTGCGCGGCATCCTCTCCCGGCCCCTGGCGGAGTTGCACGGCATCCCGATCGGCGACTTGATGGCCCGCGTCATCGGCGATGTCGAAATCCTCGGCGTCGGCGTGCGCGAGTTCATCATCGAGGCGTGGGACACCGTCCTCTTCTCGCTCTCCTTCGTCGTCGCCATGCTCCTCATCGATGCGCCGCTCACGCTCCTGGCGCTCGCACCGGCCCCGCTGGCGCTTCTCCTGAGCTACGCGACCGGGCGCGGGGTCGCACGGCGCACGACCGTCGAGCGGCGGGCCTACGCCGCGCTTACGGGGCTGATCCAGGAGCAACTCGCCGCGATCCGCCTCCTGCGCATCTTCGGGCGCACGGACGCCTCGGTGGCGCAGGTGGCGGCGCTCTCCCGCGACCAAGCGGACGCGAACCTGCGCGTCGTGCGGCTGCGCACCGGACTGCAACCGGTCTATCAGCTCCTGATCACGGGTGGCGTCGTGCTGCTCATCTGGCAAGGGGGCCTGAGGGTGATCGCCGGCGGGATGACCGTTGGCGCCTTCGTCGCCTTTCTCCAGCTCTACGGCCGCTTCATCGGCCGCGGCTTCCGCATCCCGCAGCTCGTGAACTCGGTGCAGAGCGGTGAGGCGGCGTACGCGCGACTGAAGCCGTGGCTCGCGCCATCGCTCTCGCTTAACGGGGAGCCGCCCCGCGCCTCCTTCCGCGCGAACCACATCGTCGGGCTCGACCGCCCCGTTCCGCCGCCCCCGACCGTCCCGCATGGCCCGATCGCGGTCAGCGTGCGGAACGTCACCTTCTCCTATCCGGGCACAGACACTCCGGCACTGCGGGATATCGCGCTGGAGATCCTGGGCGGCTCGCTCGTCGCCGTGACGGGTCCGGTGGGCTCGGGCAAGAGCGCGCTCGCGCAGGTGCTGATCGGGCTGCTGCCGCGCGACGCCGGCGAGGTGCTGCTCGATTGCCGGGCGATCGAGGCGCTTCCTGCCGCCGAACGGGCGGCGCGCATCAGCCTCCTGCCGCAGGAACCGTTCCTCTTCTCGGGCACCGTCCGGGAGAATGTCCTCCTCTCGCCCCCCGACACCGTGCCAAGCACGGAGGAGGGGCGCGCGGTCGATGCGGCGGTGGCGCTGGCAGCGCTCACCGAGGACCTGCGTACCTTCCCCGACGGGCTGGAGCAGCAGGTCGGCGAACTCGGCATCCGCGTCTCGGGCGGGCAGCGGCAGCGGATCGCCCTCGCCCGCTCGCTCGCCGCGGCCGCGCCCGCGCGTCCGGGGCTCCTGCTGCTCGATGACCCTTTCTCGGCGGTGGATGTGGACACGGAGGCGCGCCTGCTCGCCGGACTGCGGGAGGCGTTCGGCCCCGCGGCGCCGCCCGCGCATCGGGCCACGATCGTCCTCTGCTCCCACCGCCTGACCGCCTTCCCGCATGCAGACGTGGTGGTCGTGCTGGATAGCGGGCGGATCGTCGAGAAGGGCACGCACGCGGCGCTCACCGCGGCGGGCGGGATCTACGCGCGGATCTTTTCGGCTCAGCAGCGCGCGGCTGGCAGGAGCGCAATCGAGGTGACCCGATGAGCGCGATGACCACGACGACCGCCGTTGGCGGACCGCTCGCGGCGTCGGGCCGAGAGACGCGCGCCGTGCTCGGCCCGGTCCTGCGCCCCTGGCGCTGGGCGCTCGTCATGGTCGCGCTGTGCATGTTCATCGCGCGGGCACTCGAACTCGCCCCGGCGCTGATCGTCCAGCGGGTGGTGGACCGGCACCTCACGCCGGGGGGCGCCGATGGCCTACTCGCGCTCAGCCTCGTATACCTCGGATCGGTGGTCGCGGCGCAGGCGGTGAACTTCGTCGCCATCTACCTGACGGCGATCGTCGCCCAGGACGCGCTGCGCGCGTTGCGGGTCCGGCTCGCCGACCATCTGCAACGCCTGCCGCTCGGCTTCTATGATCGGACCCCGATCGGCGACGTCATCAGTCGCTGCACCGCCGATGTCGAGACGGTGGACACACTCTTCTCCACCGGAGCGATCAACCTCGTCGGCAACCTCGTCCGCCTCCTCACCGCGCTCGGCGCGATGGTGCTCCTGAGCGTGCCGCTCACGCTGGTGGCGGTCCTCACCGTGCCGCCGCTTGTCGCGATCACGCGTTTCTTCCAGGTTCGGGTGCGCGTCACCGAGCGCTACACGCGCCGCGCGGTCGGGCTCATGAACACCCACCTGCAGGAGACGATCGGTGGGGTGGACGCGATCCGCGCCTTCGGGCGCGAAGAGACGTTCACGGCGCGCTTCCGCCTGGCGCTGCGCGCGGCGCTCCTCGCCAGTAACCGCTCGACGCTCTACAGCTCCCTCTACACGCCGATCATGGTGCTCCTCGCGGCCGCCACCACGTCGCTGCTGCTCTGGTTCGGGAGCGCTGGGTTCACCGCGGCGTGGGGCGTCTCGATCGGGACGCTTACCGCCTTCGTCCTCGTCTTTGGGCGCTTCTTCGACCCGATTACGTCGATCGGCGACGACTGGCAGACCGTCCAGAGCGCGCTGTCCGGGATCGAGCGGATCGTGCAGGTCCTCGCCCTGCCGACGGAGGATCGCCCGGTTGCGGCGTCGGTGGGCCATGGGAATGGGAGAGGCCTCGTCATCCGCGATCTCGTGTTCGGTTACACCCCGGGCCACTCCATCGTGCGGGGCGTCTCGTTCACGGTCAATCCCGGCGAGCAGGTGGCGCTCGTCGGGCGCACGGGGGCGGGCAAGACGAGCATCGTCCATCTCATCGCTGGGCTGTATCCCACCGGGGAGGGGGAGGTGACGGTGGCCGGTCGCGACCCGCGCGCGCTCTCCGACGACGAGCGGCGTACGGTCGTCGCGGTCGTGCCACAGCAGGTGCAACTCTTCAGCGCCACGGTGCGGGAGAACCTCACGCTCAGCGATGCGACGGTGACGCAGGCGGCAATCGAGCGGGCCGTCGCGCTCGCGGGCGCGATGGGGCTCGTGGAGACGCTCCCGCAGGGGTATGACACTCTACTGCAGGGCGCCGGGCGCGGCGCGGGAGTGCAACTCTCGGCGGGGCAGCGACAACTCCTCGCCCTGGCACGGGCGCTCGTCTGGGATCCGGCGGTGCTGCTCCTGGACGAGGCGACGGTGGCGATCGACAGCGCGAGCGACGCGGCCCTCTGGACGGCCCTGCGCGCCGACGTGGGCGGGTCCCGGCGTGCAGTCCTAACCGTAGCGCACCGGCTCGCGACGGCGCGGGCGGCGGATCGGGTGATCGTCCTCGACGCGGGGCGCGTGATCGAAGAGGGGGCGCCGGACGAGCTGATCCGGCGGGGCGGGCGCTTCGCCGCGCTCGTCGAACTGGAGGCCGCTGGCTGGGATTGGCAGGAAGCGTGATCGAGCAAGCGTGTCGCCGCGATGCTGTACCGGCGCGCGAGTGAGAATCGTGGAAGGGGAGGAACATGCCGAAGGATACGTATCTGCAACCCGACAAATCGGACCCGGTGCTGGACGCGGAGATGGTGCTCGCTCTGACGCAACGGCACGTCCCCGGTGCACGTACGGTCACGGCGGTAGATGAGACGGGCGGCGAGGCGCGCACCTACGCCATCGATGAGGACGTGATCTTCAAGACGCAGCGGCCCCATCGGCTGCGCCCGCGGACGAGCCAGGCGAAGGAAGTGTTCTTTTTGAAGCAACTCGCGCGCTTGCCGGACATCCCGGTGCCGCGCGTTCTGGGGTATGGCACGGAGGGGGACATCGAGTACACCGTCCTGACCCGGATGCCCGGCATCGCGGTGCGCCGTGCGACCCTCACCGGCGAGCCGCGCCGAGCGATGCTCCGCGACCTCGGGCGCGTCCTACGACGCATCCACGCGATCCCGCAGGGGGAGATGGCGGCCAGCGGGCTCATCCCGGGCGACCAATCCGCAGACCACCTGCACGCTCGCCTCGCGGAGGCATTCGACGACGCGATCGCGGCCGTCCACGCGACGGGGATCACCTGGGGACCGCCACACGCACCGGAAACGATCGCGCTACGGGCGCTCGCGATGGTGCCGCGCAGCGACCTGCGCGTCGCGCTGCACTCCAATCCCGCGCCGGAGCACACCTTCGTGGATGAGCGGACCGGGAAATACACGGGGACGATCGACTTCGGTGATGCCTACATCAGCCATCCGACACTCGACCTGCGCCGTTGGCGCGACCCGGCCGACCGAGAGGCGCTCTTTGCGGGCTACATCGCGGACGCCCCCGTGGACGATGCGTTCGCCATGGTCTGGCGCATCGTGCAGGTGATCACCGACCTCAGCGTCATCGCGACCGCTCCCGAGCATCGGATCGCGTCGGGAACACACCTTGAGGCGCTTCTCCGATCGTGGTGAAGGGATCGAAACGATAGAATCTTCCGCTAAAGGAAGGTCCGCGAGAGACAAGAGATTCCTGGCGTCCCAAAGGGGGAGGTGTGCGTCGCCAGCGTCGGCGCTTCGTCACCCTTTTGAGAGACTTCACAATCTCTCCGGAGGCGAAGACCAGGGGTGTGTTCTGCATCGAGGGCTTCTTCGCCGATGTATGCGATCGATGCGAAGCGATCTACGCCTGACCTCACAAAAGACACGCTGAGGATCCTTCTCTTCAATCTTCAACTCTGTTCTCCGCTACCTAAGGTGAGGTTGCGGCAATGCATCGAACTCACGGCGCGTATCTCCTTGAGTTTGCGGTAAGGTTGCCAGCAATTGACCATTGATGATGTCTTCATTCACTTGCAGTAATTCTGCGGCGTGCACGATCGGGGGCTTTCCCTCACGCCGGAACAAGCGCATGCGATCGAGCACGGACGCCGGATACATTCCCAGTACAGAAAGTGGACGCTGGTATCCGCCCGAATCGATGCCGCGCCGCGCGGCGAGTTACCCGGGGCTGTATTGCTGGTACTCCTTGTATTGGTCATGAGTCGGCAATCCCTCGCTGCGGAGTCGGTATACTATCGTGGCGTAGCGGACGCGGAAGTACCCCCGCAGTCGGACAACATCAGACGGATCGCGGATATATCCTCCTGGGGCGGTATTGGCAACCGAGCGCAAAGCGACCGATGGGACGAGAAAATGCCCCGCAAAAAACATCCGCAAATCGCTCCTTGCGGTCGTCATCCCCGGCTCGGCTCACGAGAGCGTGTTCTGCACGCTGGGGCCAGAAGAGCAATAAAGCGCGTGAGCATCAGGATCGCGAAGGCGAGGACATACAGACCGGCCAGCGTCTCGGGCAGGCGTTCGTAGTCGCGAGACAGCCACGAGTTGCTGCGCTCAACGACTCACCCCTGGGCAGCAGGACGAAGCCACGCTCGCCCTGGGGCAGCTTGACCACCTCCAGCCGGATGCCGTGCGCCGCCACGTCCTTGGCTGGCCGCGCGCCGGTGTAGCCCTGGTCGACGAAGGCGACCTCGACCATCTCGCCGGTCGCCGCTTGGACCTGCTCGGCCAACGCGGCCACCTGCGCCCGGTCCTGTTCGTTGGCCGGCGTGACCAACAGGGCCAGCAGGTGCCTGGGGGTGTCCACCGCCAGGTGGACCTTGCTGCCCCGGCGCCGCTCGGCCCCGTCGTAGCCCGCGCACACGCCGCTCTCCAGGCTTGATTGCAGGGCCCGGCCGTACGGGATCGCCGCCCGCGGCTCGGGCGCCCGCTCCTCGATCTTGTGCAGCAGCCGGCGCAGACCGTGGACGATGGCTGCGAACACCCCTGCTCCGAGCCAGCGCGGCGTCTGTTGGTAAACCGTGTGCCACGGCGGCAGGCCGTGGGGCATCCAGCGCCGCTGGGCGCCGGTGAGGGTGATCCCGCGCAGGCCGTTGAACACCTCCCGCAGCGCGAGCATCCGCTGCGGCGCCTCCTCCTTCGTCAGCGTCAGGTAGGGAGCGACGAAGGCCCATTCCTCGTCGCTCACATCGCTGGCATAGGGCTTGCGTGTCGTTGTACTCATACCGAGAGCGTACCAAGTGTTCGTCCCCAAATGCATAACAGGCTCTCAGCAGCAGAAGGGGGAAGAGCGCCAACGACCTACCGACGGAAAGGAAACGGTGACGCGTCAGTGCTTCGCGTTCCTCATCGTCCTGTCTACCGTGTACGCCAGTTCGTCGAACGCATCCGTACAGGCTGCTGATTGCCAGTTTCCGTTAGGCCATGCGTTCCTGGATAGCCGATTCCTCCAGGTCGATCAATGTATACATGACGAAGCGCGCACTCCTGATCACGACAATACGCTTCACCCTGCCATCGATGGCTTAGTTGTTAGGCAATCAGCCGACAATGGGACCGCATGGACGAATGGCACGCAGACATGGATCAATGGTCCCAACGGAGTGGAGCAACCTCGCACAAACAGAGGGTTCTCGTGGGAGACCAGTCCTGATAGCCTGCCCGGTGCTGACAATCGTTCCAGTCCAGGGCTTCCCTCATCTCTGTGCGGTTCCTCGAGAAAGGCGGTCGGTGATCGCCTGCCAGCATCGATCGGTACCGTCGTTGCCTTCGCGCATTACGGTGGAGCCTCGTTTCGTGGCATCGTGACCAGGGCGTTCCGCTCCGACACCCTGCCAGCGACCTACAACAGTGACGGATCGGTCAATAACCCGGCGATCCACGCGCTTGAAAACCGCGTCTTTGCCATTTTTAGCATCGATATAACGAATCTTGGGAACCAGACGGAAACCGTGCATGGTTCCGACATAGCCGTGCATGACGACCAGGGACGGACATTTACGTACCATCAGACGCCATCCGAGGCCGGGGCTACCATAAGAAACGCTTACCATGTCAAGACGTCGAGGGATACGCTTGACCCCTCAGCGACAGACGTATTCGTGTTCGTCTATGTGGTCAATTCCGATGCAACCGGACTACAACTCGTCGCTAACCAGTAAGCAGAAACGAGTTCGAGCGAATAGGCGGCCATGTAGGCAGTGCGAAGTTGAGTGTTCCGCTCAGCCGACGTAGCCAAGGGCCAGATCACCGTGTTCCTTCCGAGTGATCCGTGTGGTGTGTCTGATTCACTCGCCCGGCCCAAACGTGTACGGCGGAGGGACAAGGAATGGGGAACCATACTCGAGGGTCATAACAGTGTGTGCTATGAGTGGGATAGTTTCCGGCGGTCCACTGTACGGCTGACCGTTCACATAGGCTATCAACCGATGTTGACTGTCTGTGACGTGATCGTCGAGGTGGGTTGCATCGAGCGGTTGATTCCACACGTGGAAAAATTGCCCCATGGTATAGGCGGCTGAGTTCGGCGCTTCGACGTGGATGACTCCATTCGCCTGATGCGTATGGAGCCAGGAGATGCAGTCTGGCCGGATGCCGATGTTCGACGGGACAGGAACTTCCTGTCCCTCGACAGAGATCGTCAGGTGGGCATGGACGTGATACCGAAGTTGCTCCATAGCTGAACAACCCACGATATCCGCTCCGGGACTACGGCGGTTGGAGGCAACCGCAAGAGTTCCAACTATGACCGTGATGATGAAGACGCCAGCCAGGATCGCCGGTCGCGTAGCTTGCATCCTGGCATCTCTCCGCCGTGGCGGGCGATCCCCTCGTGTTGCCGGACGAGTCATGCGACTTCCTCTCCTGAGGATATCTTCCCTGAGGCCCTCTCCAGGCATCCTACGTTGCGTCGCACGTACGGCACCACCTCTCAGAGAAACCCTTCACCAGCATCGCACAGCCATAAGACGGAGAGGAGATGGACGAAAAAGACGACAAGGGAGGTGTAACACCGTCCCAACGTTGTACCTCCCTTACCTCAGGGACTCTACGGCTCATACTCGGCCTGCATCACTTGCTCGGCGTTGTGGGCGCTGCCTTGCTACTCTGTGGCGTGGGCTGACCAGCAGCTCCGGGAGCCTGACCCTGCTTGCCCCGTCGTTCGTCGTCGCCATCTTTCTCGCCACCGATATCGCAGGCACTCAGTGTGCCCGCCATGACCGCGAGCGCCTCGCGCCGACTGTAGTTCCTATCCAAGACAAACATGTTGATCTCCTACTGATATAACGACCGTCACGGTCAGAACAGCATCACAAACGTGACAAGGGATGTCGCGCAGGCGATATTGATCGGTAGCACGGAGCACAAGCACACGCGCCCACCGGGTAGACGGGCATACCTACAGCCCCGCTGCGGGGTCTGTTGCCGTATTCGTCTTGTCCAGTGCCGATCGGAGGCCCCGTGCAAGCTCGATGGCATCTTTATTCGCCCAATAGTGCATATAGAACGTTCGTGGATCGTCGGCAAGCGCGTGGTTATGCACGGCTGTCACGTCGATCCCGTGCTCGCGGAGTGCCCGTGCAACCGGGTTGGCCTCGCTCTGCGCCAGCACGAAGTCACCGGTTATCGCCGCCTTCCGATCCCCGGTGGGCTGGAAGTTGATGGCGATCGCCGTTCCCATAGCTGGGGGTAACTCCATCCCCATCTCCGTGATCTTTTCTCTCCGTGGCACGCCCACCTGAAAGATGCCGTCGGGTGTAGATTTTCCCGTGTGGCGTAGGATTTTTTCGATCTGCTTCGTATCCAATTGCGGTCCGCTCGCCTCGGAGCTAGGAGGCGAAGTGCCAAACGGTGTCCCTCTCGCGCCGAGCGCCTTCTTGAGCGCCGCAGCCATCCCTACTGGGTCCCCACTACCGCTGTAATGCAAATACATGACGTGGGGAGTCATATCAAGCAGGTGATTGTGGAGCGCAGCGATCGCCAGACCCCCCTCGAACAGTCCCGACATGACCGCGTTGACCTCGCTATCTAGCAGCACGAGGTCACCCATGACCAGCACGTTGTTGTCCATCGGTCTGAATGCCGCGTAGGAGCCGAGGGCGAACGTGGCCTTCACCGGCACACCGGCAATGGTGACGTTCAGGTCTGTGCGAGGTAGCCCAATCCTGTACACATTTTTTGGTTGGAGTTGGCCGCTCTTGCCGAGAGCCTGCTCGACGGCTTTCCAGTCGACCTGTTCTGCCGTTCCCTGCGGCCTCTGCGTCGCGACGGTGGTGCTTGCAGGCGTCTGGCTCTGAGCGGTTGCCTGACTTTGCGGTGTCATCCGCATCGTGGGCGTGGCTTGCACTGGAGGGGTCATCTGGACTGCCGGGCTACGCTGCCTAGGCGATGCCGTTGCAGGCGGTTGCGTCGTGGCTGGAGCCTGACTGGTCGGCTGCGCTTGGGCCTGCGGAGATGACGTGGAAGAGGAGCAGGCGCCAAGGCTCATCAGTGAAACGGCCATGCCACCGCTGAGAGACATCATCTGTCGTCGGGGAAGTCTCGCGCTTGAGAAGTCCATAGTTCATCACTTTCTCGTTGGCCTACATCACGACGTGCCACACCTTCGCTTCGCTGTGCTCAGCCGACGTGGCCGAACGACGCGCACGTTGCCAGGCGTGACCACGCGTGCTATCAGTGTCTGGCCTGCTGTGAACGCCAGATTGCGTAGTACGCCACGCAGAAGAAAAGCACCACACCCATGATGATGAACGGCACCGAACCATCGCCGACATCGCTGTCTTCGCGGGCGGCAAATGCAGGAGGCACCATCACTGCGGCAAATAGGAGCGCTGCGACGACCCCGTTCGTCAGACCTTGCAGCCGGTGTTTCGGAACCATCGTATCTCACCTTTCCCATTACTGGTGTTGCATCTAACAAGTGTTATACGTGAAGTGTACCATGGCCCGGGCGGTCGACATCGCTCGTTTTTCTAAACTGAGCACGGCTACGTGTGGTTGGTGACCGATCCCCACGTTGACGCAGCGGGTGTATGTGCAGCGAGAACGAAGATGCTCGTGGCGCATGCTCTCCGTCTCGTCATGCGTGCCAGCGAATTGATTGGTATGCCAGGGAAGCAAGGACCGAGATGCATCTCTCGCGCCAAATCAAGGGAAGCCGGTTTCCGTCAGGATTCGGGCTCCGCAAGGTGGGCTGCCACGCGTCGGCTATAACGCAATCGGGGGCGTGGTGCTCCCTGGCGCGGCCGCAGCTCAGACACTGCAGGAGTGCAGAATGCGTAGAGTGCGTCATACAGGGCCGTCGTCAGCCGCAGCTTCTCGTGATCGTCGGGCACGCTGAGTTGGAAGCCACGGATGAGCGCATCGATGCCCGCCGCTTCCGGGGATCGGGTGCGGCTCGGTGGCACGTCGGCATCGTTGATGATTTTCGCCATGGCCACGAGTGCCTTATCTTCTGTCAGGCCGTGGCGCTCCAGCATCACCATGAATGTACATTTTCCCGCCTCGTGGCTGTACTCGGCACCTCGCATGTCAAACGTGTGGCCGTCGAGCGTGCAGGGATCTGTGCTTGCTGGCACAAAGACGAATTCCGCTTCCCGATCAATATACTTGCGGATGAGCCAGGGACAGGCGGTACGATCAACATGTATGTTGCACCGCGTGATCCACTTCACGCGTCACCCACTTTCCCCGTGTTGCGCCGCACGTTCTAAGAAGAGCGCTAGTGCTTCATCACAACGCATGAGCACGCTTTTGAGGCGTTCTGCTTCTGGAGCACCGAAATAGTCTCGGGAACCTACCTGCTCACTCCAGTGTTTCAGCTTGACCAGATCTTCTTCAAGTTCCTCCAGTTCCGCAAACGTAAACTCTCGATGTTCCGTCTCGCGACGGACGTGCTCCAAAAAACCATCGGTATCCCGCGCAATTTCGGCATATTCCGCTGCGCGGGCGGCACGGCATTGTGCGACCACCGCTTCGGCTCTTGCTTGCTCCAGCGTCGCGCCCTTGACGACCGTTGCCTGGCCTTCAAACTCCACGATCCTGGCAGCCAGGAAGTGAAAGGACCGTGTGGTGTCGGGACGTTCCGGCAGGATACAGACGCCGTCGTGCAGGTAGACGGCACCCATCTTTTTCACTTCGCGCCACACCGTCGCACGTTTCCGAGATGGCTCACTCGGCACGGTATAGATGAGCAAGAGCCAGGTATCCATCATTGACCCGTCGGTGGTGTATCACGCTTGTGTGGCTGTACTCTAACGTCCGAGACGGCACGTTGGCAAGATACAGGGCTGACACGCTTCTTCGACCATCACCGGTCGTGTTCCACAGAAGCGTCGAGAGCGTGTCAGGGAGCTGGCGGCATAACAATCCGGAGCACAGGCTTGCCATCCACGTCCTGCAGGGGCAGATACAGATGGTGTGTTTTCGGGTCTACGGCCACGGAGTGGGCACTGGCGGCTACGAATCCTTCGCTGACCTTCTGTACGGCGCGTCCCCGTTCCTCAAAGATCGAGAGAACCCCGCCCTCAGACGCGACGTAGAGCCGGTGCCAGCCAGGATCGAAGGCAAAGACGTCCGGCACCCGTCCCACGTCGTACAGCGAGATGACGTTCATGTCGTTCATATCGATGACCGCCATCTTGGCGTTCCCCTCGCAGCCAACGAAGGCGAGCCGGTTCGGCGCGTCGATCAAGAGGCTATGGGCGTGTTGACAACCGGGCACCGGCGTATGTCCAACGACGGCATGTGTCGCGGGGTCGATTTCGACCAGCTGATTCAATGTCTGGACCGCCACGAACATATGGTGCGATGTGAGATCGTAGTACGTATTGCCTGCCTCACCGCCAAGCGGTATCGTTGCCACGATCTTCTCGGTCAACGTGTCGATCACCGTATCCGTGCCACCTGATTCGTCGGACACAAAGACTTTACGGGTGGTTGGGTCAAACGCCAGACCGTCAGGATAGTTGCCACCCGAAAGGTTCGCGACCACCTTCAGACTCTGCTCGTCGATCACCGCTATTTGATTGTCGCCGGTAGCCGCCGCATAGACCTTCCCCAATTCGGGTACGGCAAGGACGCCATGGACCTGTGATATGCCGGGTATCTCCGCGACGACCTTCTGGGTGGTCAGGTCAAAGACCGTCACGGTACTCGCACCAAGATGCGCGATGAAAAGGAGGTTCCGTTGTAGATCGATGCTCTGGTAGTCGAACCGTGATGTGCCGCCGCCGAGCGGTATGTCCACGAGTGTCTGAACGGGCGCCAAGGTCAAACGTGGGCGCACCACCTGGAGGTACAGAACGGCTCCTCCTATGATCGCCACGATGCCGAGCAGCAACGCCAGCCATCGCTTATTGGACCGCTGGCGCCCAGCAGGGGAGCCCTGCACCGTTGCCATACCCTGATACTCCTTGTTGGCGCTGATCTGTACCACTCTATCCTTATTAGTGACGGATGGTTTACCGACGGATGATCGGTACCGCGATACGAGCCAGGATGGATCCGTGCCTCGATGTCGCGTACGTCTCATGGCATGTCATGGCAGATGCAACTCCGAGTTCGCCGACAGCGTACGTGGGACGCATATATAACGGCTGTTAGTATCGCATGTATACTGGTGCATACCGTGTTCCCGGCAGCTTTAGGCTTCCGTGCTGGCGGAAGGTGTCTGCTGCGGCAAGCATGGGCATGTATATGATGATGGTGCGACGGCTCAGCCCGAGTTTCGTACCTGACAGAGCGGAGGAAAGTCAGCATGCAATGGGTGACGCGCGCCAACGTCAACGTGGATCGCGTTGCCTGCCCGTGATTGATTCGGACGTTTATCGATGCTCAGGCCGAGTTCAACTTTATCGCCCCTGACGAGATCGCGGATGTCGTCCAGTCGCGAGGAGTTACGGCGTTTGACGTGCCCGGCGTTGCGTTGGGACATCACGGCGCGGAATGTTCGTTTGACGTGATCCTCAAGAAGTACCGTCTAAATCCTTCCACGAAAATATAGCGTCGATGGACTGGGAACGGGTAGACTGAAAGGCAGGTGCTATTGACAATAAAAGGTGTGGGTAGGGATGTTTGCTCGGACACGGATGGTCTTGGAGCCGGAGACGCGCGAGGCAGTACTGGCAGCGTATCACGGGACG
>JAABUZ0100006181.1_pt1 | contig 15152 bp, 14 predicted proteins | sample 5562091 | NCBI WGS metagenome assembly JAABUZ01 (sample SAMN12813069, study PRJNA571459) | rock metagenome | isolation source: Antarctica rocks | place: Antarctica: Victoria Land, Linnaeus Terrace sud | collected 2015-12-21 | reverse complement strand
GCCCCATCCTCAGCCCGGCCTGTGGCACGTCACCATCGGCAACCTGCACGGCGGGGAGGGCTATCGCTTCGCCGCCTACGGCACGCCCCCCACGCCCACCCTGGCCGTGACCGCCCCGGCGGCGCGCCAGACGTTGGCGGCCAACCCGATCGCCACGCTGGCCGGCACGCTGCGCGGCGCGAGCGGGGACAACACCTTGTCGCTCTACTACACCACGACTCCCACGGTCTCGTTCGGACGCGCGACGGCGCCCAACTACGCGGGCCAACTCATCAGCGACAGCGTGCCCGTCCACAACGGTCGGTGGAGCTACAACTGGGACACCAGCGCCCTGCCGGCGGGGACCTACTACGTCTACGCCACGCTCAACAACGGCACGGACAGCCCGGTCAACGGCTACAGCCGCGGCGTGGTGCGGGTGGTGCAGCCACTCCATCCCGAGCCGCCGCGCGCCGTGACCGCCACGGAGGGCCACGGGCAGCTCACCGTGCTGTGGGCGCCGCCCGCCCAGGCCGGCATCATCGCCGGCTACCGGCTGCACTACCGCACCAGCGCCCTGCCCGCCGGGAAGGAGTACGTGCTCGACCTCGGGCCGAGCCAGAGCTTCGCCCTCAATGAGACTGAGCAGGGTGCGCGCTACACAGCCAGCGTCTCCGACTACGACCTCACGGGGCGCGAGAGCCGGGCGGTCCCCGCGGCTCCTGTCGCCGCCACCACGACCAGGACACGGCCCGACTTCAGCATCACGGCGGGAGGGGTCAGCACGGTCCCGGGCGGCTACGTCACGGCGCCGCTGACGCTGCGCCCGCGCGGCGCGGCCACGCATGGCCCGGCCGACGTCGTCGCCCTGAGCGTCCGGGGACCCGCCGGCGTGCTGGCCCTGCCGTCGCTGCCCCAGGTCAACCTGTTCGCCCAGCCGGTGGGCCCGGCCGCCCCCGTCCTGAACATCCAGGTCCCGCGCGCCCTGCGGCCGGGGATCTACACCCTGACCGTCGTCGCGCGGCAGCAGGGCGGCCACGTCCACGTGGCGCGGGTGCGCCTGACGGTGCGCGGCGGCGACCCCGACTTCGTGACCCTGCGCACGGGCCGGACGACGCGGCGCCCTGACGGCCTGCTCAGCGTGCCCGTAACGGTGCGCGTCGTCGACGCCTCGGGCGCGCCGGTGAGCGACGGGGCACCGGTCTCGCTCTCGGCGACGACGGGCGCGCTCCAACCGGCCGTGGTGCGCACGCGGGGCGGCCTGGCGCGCGCCACCTTGGTCTACGTGCCCGACACCCACCCGGTAGTGACGGCCGATGCCGACACGGCCGCTGGGAGCCTGTACGTGGGGCCGCGCCCGGCGGGGGCGAGCACGGAGCGCTTCTTCGCCGCCAGTGCCGGGTCGCAGAGCGGCGCGGGCCGCTCGGCCCTGACCGAGGACGTGGTGCTGCGCAACCCGCTCGACGTGCCGGCCGTGGCGCGGCTGCGCCTCTACAGTAGCAACGGACCCAGGGGTGTCGTCGATTCGCAGGTTGTATCAGCGTTGGTACCTCCGCACGGCACGGTCACGGAGCGCCTGGACACGCTGGTGGCGGGACACCCGCTGCTGGGCGTGGACGTGCAGAGCGATATTCCGCTCGTGAGCAGCCGCGTGGTGCGGCGACTCCTGGCACAAGGAAAGACCCGCACCGTCGGCGCGACGGGCGGCGTGGACGCGCCCCGAACAGGCTACCGGCTCACACTGGGCGCCGGTCACACGACGGTCGACCTGTTCAACCCGGGCGCGGGCACGGCGCGCGCGCGCATCGCGGTGAGTGGGGCGTCGAAGGGCACGCCGAGCGACAGCCTCGTCCTGACCGCGGGCGCCTCGGCGCGTGTCGAACTGGGCGGCCTTCTAAGTGCGGCACGGCGCGGCGCGCTCACGGTCACGCTTAGCGCGGACAAGCCATTGGTGGCCGAGGTCGATCCCACGTCGCCCCATTGACCCCGCTCGACGCGCTGCACCGGCAGCGGTCGTCCATTAATCAGGTGCGCGCGGACGATTAGGCAATCAAGGACAGCATGTCCCTGTCCCCACGCACGATGATCAAGGAGGCTGACCTCCGGGCGCGGACGCAAGCCGCGCCCGGAGGCTTTCGCCATGACGGACCCAGCAGAGAATGGGTCAGGGACCACTCCACGAGGCGGTTGTACGTGACGATGTCCGATATCCTGGAGCTGCGCGACTAGGTCCGTGACCCGCTGAAGAAGCATGATGTCGCCGCCGTCATCAGGGCACTGCCGGACACGGCAGACTAACCGCCCTGCTCTGTGCGATACTACCGGCAGAACAGTTGGCCTCGAAGGGGATGCTCATATGAGCATCCCTCTAGCTAGACGCGCACAGGGACGCGTAGCCATCGGGGATGAGTGCGATAATAATAAGTGGAATGAGCGGAGCGCGCATCCTTGTCGTCGACGACGAATCGGCCCTGCGGCGGACGCTGCGCGCCAATCTGGCCGCGCGCGGCTACGACGTCGTCGACGCGGAGACCGGTGAGGAGGCCCTGCGCCTGGCGGAGGCTCACCCGCCCGATCTCGTCGTGCTCGACCTGATGCTGCCCGGCATCTCGGGGCTCGACGTCTGCCGGGCGCTACGCGCGTCCTCATCGGTCCCGATCCTGGTCCTCTCGGCGCGCGGCGAGGAGCAGACGAAGGTGCAGGCCCTCGACCTCGGGGCCGACGACTACCTGACCAAGCCGTTCGGTCTGGACGAATTGCTGGCGCGCGTGCGCGCCCTGTTGCGTCGCCTCAGCGCCACCAGCACGGCGGGAACCGTACACATCGGCGAGCTCGTCGTCGACCTTGCCGCGCGTCAGATATGGCGCGGCGGCGCGCCGCTCGACCTCACGCCGCGTGAGTTCGACCTGCTGGCCTACCTCATCCGCCACGCGGGCCGGGTGGTGACGCATCGCGTCCTGCTGGCCGAGGTGTGGGGTCCATCCTACAAGAACGAGACGCAATACCTGCGCGTTTTTATCAATCGGCTGCGCGCCAAGATCGAAGACGACCCCTCACACCCACGCTACATCGTCACCGACCCCGGCGTCGGGTACCGCATGATCCTGGCATAGGCGGCCCTCACCCCCGACCCATGGCTGACTGGCCCCTCGAACCCTAGCCGCGGGTTCGACGGTCCAGCGCGCTCTCCCGGCTGCGGGAGAGGGGAGCGACGAGTAACCCTCATCCCCCCGCCCCATGCGGATTGGGCTGTCGGCTCCGCGGAGCCGACAGCCCAACCGGCTCTCCCGACCGTGAGAGAGGGAGAGAGGACACTGTCGGATGGCGCGCCTCGGCCGCCGTGGCGCGTAGGGGCCAAGCCAGAGGACCTTGAGCCAGTCGCCGTTGCCCCGTTCCCAGCGCGGCAGTTGCGACGAGCGGTACTGCGCCTCGAGCGGGCGCGGGCCTGTCACGGCGAGCAGGTGGGTGTGATCGGGCTGGTAGGCGACGGCGTACCGCGCGACGGGCTGGCTCGTACATTCGACCGTGAGGGTCTCCCGATACAGCCACACCGCGGCAGGGCGCCAGCGCCCACGCCCCGTCGCGGAGACAACGTCTGCCCACCCATCGCGCTGTCCGCATCATCGCGCTACCACGTGTCTGTAGCGCGTCGCCTACCCGGAGGCGACACGGCTACCCGCGTGGGAAAGTCAGGGGAGCGCGGGCGCCGACGCGGCGAGTGACGACGCCAGGCCGAGCGCGTCTGTGGTGGCGGCGAGCGCGTGCTCGGACGCCTGGTTGAGGGCGTCGACCCCCTCCGGCTGCCCGGCGATGTGCAGCCCCGCCAGCACGGTTCGTAGCGGGCGCGCGCCTGCTGGCAGGGCGATCACATGTGCAATGGCGTCGGCGACCTCCTGCGCATCGGGGATCATCCCCGCTGCGGCGGCCACTGTCGCGCCGAACCGCGCGAAGGTGGCCGCGTAGGGGGCGAGCCGCGCCGCATCCGTCGGCTGCATGCCGTTATTCCCGATGCTGGTAGGGTAGGAGCCCGGTTCCACGATCGCCGCGTCGATGCCCAGCCCCGCCAGTTCGGCCCGATAGGCCTCGGTCAGCCCTTCGAGGGCGAACTTGCTGGCGGCGTAGAGGCCCGTGAAAGGCAAGGCCAGGCGGCCGACCAGCGAGCCGACCTGGAGCAGGAGCCCGCTCCCCTGGGCGCGCATCTGCGGCAGCGCGGCGCGGTTCACGCGTACGACGCCCAGAACGTTGGTGTCGAATTGCTGGCGCGCCTGATCGGCGGTGAAGGCCTCGAGCGGCCCGATGGCCGCGACCCCGGCGTTGTTGACCACGACATCCAGACGGCCCGCCGTGTCGACGACCTCCCGCACGGCCACCTCGACCGAGGCGTCGTCGGTCACGTCCAGGTCGACGACGCGGAGGTCTAGCCCCTCCGCCCGCGCCAGGGCGCGCAGTTCGGCAGCGGCGGTGGCGTTGCGGCCCGCGCTCGCGCGCATGCCAGCGAAGACGATGTGGCCCTGCCGGGCCAGCGTCTCGACGGTCAGGCGACCGAAGCCGCTGTTGCTCCCGGTCACGATGATTACCTTCGTTGTCTCCATGTGGGTACCCCTACATCTTCTCATTCAGGTCGCGGCCCCTTTCTATAACGATCGTTCATTACAAAAAGGGGACAAAAAAAGTTAGTCGAGAGCGGAGAGGGTGACACGCGCAATGTCCTCTAGCGTCCCCCGGTCGTCGGTGACCTTCGCGGTGACGCGCAGCCCCTGCAAGGCGTTGACCAGGTAGCGCGCCAGCGCCCGTGGGTCGCGGTCGGCGGAGAGTTCGCCCGTCGCCCGCGCGCGCGTCAGGGCGCAACTGATCGCGTCCTCCGCGCCCCGGAGGCTGGCCTCGACCCGGCAGCGCGTGTCCGCGTCGCGCGAGGCCAACTCCAGGGCGCTGTTGGCCAGCAGGCAGCCGTGCCGCCCCTCGGCCAACGCCGTCGCCACCGCGCTGTCGAAGACCAGCCGCAGCGCCGCGCGGACCGGGAGCGGCCCGTCGAGCGGGGCCAGGAAACCCGCCCCAATCGTCGCGCAGTACCGATCCAGCGCGGCGAGGTAGAGGGCGTGCTTGTCCCCGAACGTGTTATACAGGCTACCGCGCCCGATGCCCATGTGCTCGACCAAGTCCTGGATCGACGTGGCCTCGTAGCCCTGCCGCCAGAACAGACGCATCGCCCGGTCCAATGCGGCATCCTGATCGAAGTCCGTCGTGCGTGCCATCCGAGTCCCCTCCGTCCCACCACCATCGTAGCCTATTTGTAACGATTAGTCAAGAACAGGCGAGGCCCGTCCCGTCCGAGGTATGTGGCCGGTGGAAAATATCGCGCGCCTTCGTGGGCCGCAGTTGTGTTACTGTTTGATTCCCATCATTTGGCTAGGGCTGCCGCCCATTTACAAGAATTAACGCGCCGTTTACGGCCTGTTTATCCCTACCGGCGGTAGCCTTTGGATGAAGGTACAACCCAAAGGAGATGAACGATGGCCGCGCTGATCCTGGTGGTCGAGGACGACCCGACGCTGGCGCGGGCCATGACGCGCAACCTCGCCGCGCGCGGCTACGCGGCGCGGAGCGCCGCCACCGTGGCCGAGGCCATGGCCGCGCTCGCGCGCGAACGGCCCGCCCTGGCCGTGCTCGACATCGACCTGCCCGACGGCTCGGGCTGGGAGGTTGCGCGGGCGCTACGCGCGGCCGATGGGGCGCATGTCCCCATCATCGTGACATCCGCGCTGCGCCCCAATGCGCGGCTGTGCTCCGACATCCACGCCGCGGGCGTGCTGGAGAAGCCTTTCCCCATGGAGGCGTTGCTGCGGCTGGTCGCGCACGCCACGGGCCGGCTCGTGGCGCCGGACCCCGCCGACATCGCGGGCGCCGACTAGACGCCGGACTGCACGGGGACTGCACGGGGACTGCACGGGGACTGCAAGGATACACAACGCATGATGCCGTTGATGGTGGCAACCTGGTTCGTCGGGAGCGCGGCCGCGGCCCTTGGGGTCGCCGTCGCATGCGACAAGATGACTGGCACGTTCTCGACCGGGCCGCGGCTCACGCCGGCCAGGTCGCAACGATCGAGTGGACGCCGCGCGTCGGAACCGGCGCGGCGGGAGGATAGAGAGCATGGCTGACATTATATTTGTGCTGGCGGCGTTGGGCTTCTTCGCCCTCAACGTGGCCTTTGCCGCCGGCTGTGGCCGGCTAATGGAGAGTGGAGGTCGGCGATGATCGAGAACGTGATCCTGACCGTGGTCGCGGTCGCCATCCTGGTCTACCTGTTCGTGGCGCTGGTCCGCCCGGAGGTCTTCTAGCCATGTTCAGCTCCGATGCCCTCATCAATTGGGCCCTCTATAGCGTCATCCTGCTGCTCACGGCCAGGCCGGTGGGCACGTATATGTACCGCGTCTTCACGGGTGGCCGCACCTTCCTGCACCCTGTCGTGCGGCCGCTGGAGCGCGCCATCTACCGCCTCACCGCCGTGCGCGAGGACGAGGAGATGACCTGGTACGTCTACCTGCTCTCGCTAATCGGGTTCAGTATCGTCGGCCTGGTCTCGCTCTACGCCATCCTGCGCGCGCAGGGGGCGCTGCCGCTCAACCCGCAGGGCCAGCCCGGCCTCAACGAATGGCTGTCCTGGAACACCGCCGTCAGCTTCCTGACCAACACCAACTGGCAGAACTACGGCGGCGAGAGCACCATGAGCTACTTCAGCCAGATGGTGGGCCTGGCCTTCCACAACTTCGCCTCCGCCGCCGTGGGCATCGCCACCGCCGTGGCCCTGGTGCGCGGCCTGGCCCGCTGCAGCGCCGCCGGCATCGGCAACTTCTGGGTCGACACGGTGCGCTGCGTCCTCTACATCCTGCTGCCCATCTGCCTGGTCTACGCGCTCTTCCTGGTCTGGCAAGGGGTACCGCAGAACTTCAACGCCTACGCGGCGGCGCACACGCTCGAGGGCGCCACGCAGACCATCGCGCAGGGTCCCGTCGCCTCGCAGGAAGCGATCAAGATGCTGGGCACCAACGGCGGCGGCTTCATGAACGCCAACTCCGCCCACCCCTTCGAGAACCCCACGCCGCTCTCGAATTTCGTGGAAATACTGTCCATCTTCCTGCTCGGCTCGGGGCTGGTCTACATGTTCGGCAGGTGGGTCGGCAACACCCGGCAGGGCTGGAGCATCTGGGCAGCCATGTTCATCCTGTTCACCCTCGGCTTTGCCGTGATCGCGGGCGGGGAGCAGAACGGCAACACGCTGGTGGCCTCCGCCGCGCACTACCAGACGGCGGCCACGGCCACGCAGCCCGGCGGGAACATGGAGGGCAAGGAAGTGCGCTTCGGCATCGCCGCCTCGGCCCTCTTCGCCACCATCACCACCGACGCCTCATGCGGGGCCATCAATAGCTGGCACGACTCGTTCACGCCGCTGGCGGGCATGATCCCCATGCTCAACATCGGCACTGGCGAGGTCATCTTCGGCGGCGTGGGCGCGGGCATGTACGGCATCATCATGTACGCCATCGTAGCCGTGTTCATCGCCGGGCTGATGGTGGGCCGCACGCCCGAGTACCTGGGCAAGAAGATCGAGAGCTTCGAGATGAAGATGGTCAGCCTGGCGCTGTTGGTCACGCCCGCCTTCGCCCTGATCTTCACCGCGCTGGCCATCAGCGGCACGTGGGGCACGAACTCCATCTCCAACGCCGGCCCGCACGGCCTCTCGGAGATCCTCTACGCCTACACCTCGATGGTGGGCAACAACGGCTCGGCCTTCGGGGGACTGGGCAGCAACACCAACTGGTACAACATCAGCGGCGGCCTGGACATGCTGCTGGGGCGCTTCATCTTCCTGACCCCGCTGGTGGCGATCGCCGGCTCCATGGCCCGCAAGCGGACCGTCCCCGTCAGCCTGGGCACCTTCCCTACGACGGGAGCCACCTTCACCATCCTGCTGGTGGCCGTGATCGTGATCGTGGCCGCGCTGACCTACTTCCCCGCCTACTCGCTCGGCCCCATCATCGAACAGCTGTTGCTGAACGGGCACAAGACGTTTTAAGTGACGAGTGACGAGTGACGAGTGACGAGTGACGAGTGACGAGTGACAGGTATAGCTTGACTGACACAACCTGGCGTTTGTGTGGGCCTCCGCAGACACTTCAGTGTCCGGTCCCTGCCATGCGACTTTAGTCGCAGGCCGCGCCCGACCGCCAGATTTATTACGCCAACATGTACTAACCCCTAACCACTCTCGGAGGAATAAATGGCCACCACACCGCAAGAGCGGCAGCTGCGGCCCCAACCCGGACAGCAGCCCGAGCAGCCCGAGCAGCCCGAGCAGCCGCGCGCGCCGCTGGGCGAGCAGCGGCGGCGCAGCCGCTCGCTCGCGCTGTTCGACCCCGCCATCACGCGCCGCGCCATCGGCGACAGCTTCAAGAAGCTCGACCCGCGCGTACAGTTGCGCAACCCGGTCATGTTTGTGGTGCTGGTCGGCGCGGTCATCACCACCGTCGAGTTCGTGCGCACCTTCCTCGACCCCTCCGTCGCGGGCGACCACTTCTTCACCGCTGCCATCTCGGTGTGGCTGTGGCTGACGGTGCTCTTCGCCAACTTCGCGGAGGCCATCGCCGAGGGCCGCGGCAAGGCCCAGGCCGACACCCTGCGCCGCACCCGCACCGACGCCCAGGCCAGGCGGCTGCTGCCCAACGGCCAGACCCAGCTTGTCTCGGCCACCGAACTGCGGCGCGGCGACCTGGTGCTGGTCGAGGCGGGCGACCTCATCCCTTCCGACGGCGACGTGATCGAGGGCGTGGCCTCGGTCAACGAGGCCGCCATCACCGGCGAGAGCGCCCCCGTGATCAAGGAGCCGGGCACCGATATCCGCTCCTCGGTCACCGGCGGCACCACCATTGTCTCGGACAGCCTCAAGATCCGCATCAGCGCCAACCCCGGCGAGACCTTCATCGACCGTATGATTGCCCTCGTCGAGGGCGCGAGCCGCCAGAAGACGCCCAACGAGATCGCGCTCAACATCCTGCTGGCCTCGCTGACCATTATCTTCCTGCTGGCGGTGTACACCCTGCAGCCCTTCGCCATCTACTCGGGCGGCCCCGTGGCCGTCACCACGCTGATCGCGCTGCTGGTGTGCCTGATCCCCACCACCATCGGCGGGCTGCTCTCGGCCATCGGCATCGCGGGCATGGACCGCCTGGTGCAGTTCAACGTGCTGGCCATGAGCGGGCGCGCCGTGGAGGCCGCGGGCGACGTCGACACCCTGCTGCTGGACAAGACCGGCACCATCACCTTCGGCAACCGCCTGGCCTTCGCGTTCGTCCCCGTCGGTGGCCATAGCGAGACCGAGGTGACCGAGGCCGCGCTGCGCTCCAGCCTGGCCGACGACACGCCCGAGGGCAAGAGCATCGTGACCCTGGCCGAGCAGCGGGGCGCGCGCATCGACCGCTCTTTCCTGGAGCACGCCGAGCTGGTCCCCTTCACCGCCGAGACGCGCATGAGCGGCATCGCGCTGGACGGCCACCGGGTCATGAAGGGCGCGGTCGACAGCATCATGCGCGTCGTGCCCAACGCGCCCCCCGACCTCAAGACGGTGGCCGACCGCATCTCGTCCGAGGGCGGCACCCCGCTGGCGGTGGAGGCGGACGGCGAGGCCCTGGGCGTGATCTACCTCAAGGACACGGTCAAGCCAGGCATGCGCGAGCGCTTCGACGAGCTGCGCCGCATGGGCATCCGCACCATCATGGTGACGGGCGACAACCCGCTCACCGCCGCCACCATCGCCAAGGAGGCCGGCGTCGACGACTTCGCGGCCCAGGCCAAGCCGGAGGACAAGATCGCCCTGATCCGCCGCGAGCAGGGCGACGGCAAGCTGGTGGCCATGACCGGCGACGGCACCAACGACGCCCCCGCCCTGGCGCAGGCCGACGTGGGCATGGCCATGAACACGGGCACCCAGGCCGCCAAGGAGGCCGGCAATATGGTGGACCTGGACAGCGACCCCACTAAGCTGATCGAGGTGGTGGCCATCGGCAAGCAGTTGCTGATCACGCGCGGCGCGCTGACCACCTTCAGCATCGCCAACGACGTGGCCAAGTACTTCGCCATCCTGCCGGCCATGTTCTCGACGCAGTTCCCGCAGCTGAACGCGCTCAACGTGATGGGCCTGTCCACGCCGCACTCGGCGGTGCTCTCGGCCATCATCTTCAACGCGCTGATCATCGTGGCCCTGGTGCCGCTGGCCCTGCGCGGCGTGACGTATCGCGCCGAGGGCGCGGCGGCCATCCTGCGCCGCAACCTGCTGATCTACGGCCTGGGCGGCATCGTCGCGCCGTTCATCGGCATCAAGATCATTGACCTCATCCTGACCGTCTTGCATTTGACCGCGTAACCCTCACCCCCGGCAACCCTCACCCCTCTCCCGTACGCGGGCGAGGGGAGAGGGGACAAAGACAAAGCGAGAAGGAGGACCCCGACATGATACGTCGCCTCGTGACGACCTCGATCCTGATGACCCTGGCGCTGACGGTGCTGTGCGGCGGGATCTACCCGCTGGCCATGACCGGCCTGGCCCAGTTGTTCTTCCACGATCAGGCCAACGGCTCGCTGATCACCTCCAATGGTCAGGTGGTCGGCTCCAGCCTGATCGGGCAGAGTTTCACCAAGCCGCAATACTTCCACGGCCGCGCCTCGGCCACCGTGGACGCCAGCGGCAAGTCGCTGCCCTACAACGCCGCCAACTCGGGCGGGACTAACCAAGGTCCCACCAACAAGACGCTGCTGGCGAACACGGTGGCCCTGGCCGCCCAGGTCCGCAAGGAGGACGGCCTGTCCCCAGACTATGAGTTGCCGTCCGACGCCGTGTCGTCCTCGGCCAGCGGGCTCGACCCAAACATCAGCCCGGCCTACGCCGACCTGCAGGTGGCCCGCGTGGCCCGCGTGCGCGGGCTGAGCCAGGACACCGTGCGCGGCCTGGTGGCCCGCTATACCTCCGGCAAGGACCTGGGGGTGTTCGGCTCCCCGCGCGTCAACGTGCTGCAGCTCAATCTGGCGCTCGACCGCGCCAAGAAGTGATCGGGGACGCAGTCCATGGCTCCCGGAACAATCCTGGTCCTTTATGATGGTAGCGAGCCAGCCGATGACCTGCTGCGTCTGGCGTGCGAGGCGGTCGGCGGTGAGGGACTTGTCGTCGCCCTCTACGTGACGCGTGTGCCGCCGTCGTTGCCCCTCGAAGGGCTCCCGGCCGCCACGGACGCGGCGGGGAACGACGCGCTCGACCACGCGGAACGGGTCACGCGGCGCTACGATGGCCTCGTCGAGATGCGCCTGGTGCGCGCGCGCCGCGTCGCCGACGCGGTCGTGGGGGAGGCCGGCGAGATCGGGGCGGACGCCATCTTCCTGCCGCTTGCCCGCGGCAGCATGTGGCAACGGTGTCGTCACGCCTGGACGGCGTGGCGCATCGGCCGCCGCGCGTCGTGCCCGGTGCTCTTGAGCTACCAGGCCGCCCTCGCACCCCATGGCCGCGAGGATGACGAGGCCGCGGCAAACACCGCGAATGCGCCGATCGGGCGGATACAGGCGCCGGGTGATTATCCCGCGGGACGACGGCGGGCGTGAAGGGGTCGTGGTGATGGCCAGAGAGTACGAGCGCCCCGACCCCGACACGCTGCTTGCCAGGATCAAGGCCGAGGAGACGCCGGCCAGGGGACGCCTGCGCATCTACCTCGGATCGGCCCCCGGCGTGGGCAAGACCTACGAGATGCTGCGGGAGGCGCAGCGTCGCAAGGAGCGCGGGACGGACGTGGTGATCGGCATCGTGGAGACGCACGGCCGGCCCGAAACGGCCGCGCAGATCGGCGGCCTGGAGATCGTGCCGCCGCGCGAGACTCCCTACAAGGGCGTGACGCTGCGCGAGATGGACACCGAGGCCGTCATCGCGCGCGGTCCGCGGGTGGCGCTGGTCGACGAACTGGCGCACACCAACGCGCCGGGCTCCCGGCGCCAGAAGCGCTATGAGGACGTGGAGGACATCCTCGACGCCGGCATCGACGTGATCGCGACGCTCAACATCCAGCACATCGAGAGCCTCAACGACACGGTCCAGCAGTTCAGCGGCGTCGCGGTGCGCGAGACCGTGCCGGACCGGGTGCTGGACGAGGCCGAGCAGGTCGAACTAGTCGACATCACGCCCGAGGCGCTGATCCAGCGCATGAAGCACGGCAACATCTACCCGCCGGAGCAGGCGCGGCGCGCGCTGGACAACTTCTTCACGCCTCAGAACCTGACCGCGCTGCGCGACCTGGCGTTACGCGCCACCACACGCGGCGTCGAGGAGCAACTCGACCGCTACATGCGCGACGGAGGCCGCGCCGAGCTGGCGCCGGTGGTCGAACATATCCTGGTGGCGGTCAACCACCGGCCGGCCGGGCGGACGCTGATCCGGCGCGCCTTCCGCATGGCCAGCGCGCTCAAGGCCGACCTCTCCGTGGTCTATGTCGAGCCGACACAGGGGGCGCGCGGGCCGGGCACGTTGGAGGAGGAGCGCCAGTTGAGCAAGAACCTGCAGCTGGCCGACGAGCTCGGCGCCGCGGTGGTGCGGCTGCGCGGCAAGGTGGCCGACGAACTGGCGGCCTACGCGCGGGCGCACGGCGTGACGCAACTGGTCATCGGCCACCCCACGCATGGCCGCTGGGAGGAGTTCCTGCGCGGGTCGGTCACCAACGCCATCCTGCGCAACGTGCCCGGGATCGACGTGCATGTCATCGCCGAGCAGGAGCGGCCTCACCGCACGGGGCAGGACGAGGCGCCGTCGTGAGATGTCAGATGTGCCGGCTGCTGCGTCTCGGTTTGGGCCTGGCCTTCCTGGCGATGGCCGCTGGTATTGTGTTGGGCACGGCCCTGTGGGGGCCGGCGGAGGGCCGCATTGCCACGGCATTCTGGTGGGGATGATGGCGACGGGACGGCGCCCACGCGCGCGCGACGTTATGGCGCAGGCGTTCGAGCCCGGCGCGACCCCGCAAGACGTGCCGCTGAGCGCCCTGCAGGCGCTCGTCTCCGCCGACGAGAACTTCGTGTGGGTGGACATCCATAGCCCGGCGCACGAGTCCCTGTATGCCGTGGCCGAATTGCTCGACCTGCCCCCTGGCGCGGTACGCGCCATGCTGTCGCCATACAGGCAGCCACATCCCATCCGCTTCGACAGGCGCCTCTTTGTCAGCGTGCTGGCCCCACGCCTCGATGTCCGGGCGGCCGATCGGGATGGCTACCGCGTCGATCTGTTCCTGGGTCGAAACGTCCTCGTGAGCGCCCACTCCTGGGACACGCCCGCGCTGGACCGCGCCCGCGCGCGAGCCTGGCGCGACGCCGACCACCTGCGCCGCGACGCGGGCCACATGCTGACCATCGTGCTCGACGAACTCGTCCGCGATGCTCTCGATGCGGCCTGGCGCGCCTGCTGGGATGCCTTATCGCTGGAGACGCGCGCGCTACGCGACACGTCGGACGCTTTCCTGGGGGACCTGCTGCGGGCGCGGCGTGACGCCCAAGCCCTGGTCGACATCGCCGCTACATACGGGGCCGCCACGCGGTCCATATTGTTCCCCCACTGCCTCGAGTCGCCGCCACTGCAACGGAATGGCGTCGATCTGGCCGGCCGACTCGACGACCTGCACGACACGGGTTGCGCGACGGTCGAGGCGGTGGACGGCGCCTTCACCGTCTACCTCGCGCGACGGGCGCGGCAAGGGGCCACGACGATCACCGTAGCGACTGTCGCCGGGAGCGTGCTGGCGATGGCCGTCATCCTGTCCGCCGTCGCGCTAACCGTGGGCTACGCCGACGCGGCGCTGCGCGACATACCCGGCGCGACCCCGGTGGGCGCGGCGCGCATCCTCACCAGAGTCCTGGTCAGGGTCGTGATGATCGGGCTGATCGCGTTCCTGCTTATCCGTTGGCGCTCCTGGCTCGCGGCCCGTCGTGTCACCTACCGCGACGATGGAGGTATGGGCAGGACGACGACGCGAGACGCGGCGGCCCCAGGCCCGATGACCCCTGAAGAAAGGACGTGGCGATGACGATCGACGAGTTGTATCTCCTCGTGGCCGAGATCCGCTGCTCCCACGGGCGCCTCGTCCTGGGAGACGCCGAGTGCGCCGACGAGGACTGGACCGTCTACCTCCACGAGGCCGCGCGCCCCGGCGCCTGTCGAGTCCGCGATTTCCACGCGTATCAGGCCTATGCCCCGATCCTCCCAGCCTCCTGGATCGTCGGCGGCGCCCCCGTTGAACGGGAGGGTCAGGATGATGAGGCCGTTGTCGGGGCCCTCACCCTGCCCGACATCGCCCAGATCCTCGCGTCGGCCACCGTCGATCGGCCCTGGCAACTCCGGGCCATCCGCCGCACCTCTGGAGGGGGCGACACGTATCGCGTCGAGGCCCAGGATCCACGGACCGACGAGGCCCGCGTCTTCGCCACCCTCGCCGCCTACCAACAGGCGTCGCGCGAGGGCGCCGGCATCAATGTCCTCCCTGCCGAGCCTGCCGAGGAGAGACAGCCTGTATCGGCGCCGCCGCCCTCCCTTGCTGTCGGCAATGGGCAACTGCATCTATCCCCTCCGCATGAGAGGTTCCCGGAGTGAACGCACTCGTTAGGTTAGGAGGGTTATCCTTCTCGCCCCCCGCACGACGACGCCACGATGGACTAAAGAGTATCGACGGTAGACCAGAGATAGGAGAGTACACCACGTATGCAACGACAGGACTGGGCGGCGACGGCCGCACAGCAGCAGAGCGCCGACAGGACCGGTACGGCTGCCGGGGGGGGCCAGAAGGAGAGCGGTGACAGGGGCCGGCTGGGCGCGTTCCTGTGCTGGGCCGTGGTCTTCGCCGACATCGGCACCTCGGTCTACTACACGCCGGGCATCCTGTTCGGCCAGTCGGGCGTCGGGACGCACGCCGCGCTCTTCGTGGGGCTCACGCTGATCGCCTTCATCCTGCTCACGCGCAAGTACGCCGAGGTCGTCGTCCGCTACCCCGAGGGCGGCGGCGTGGTCACGGTGGCCACCAGCGCGCTCTCGCCCTTCGCCGGGCTCGTCGGCGGCCTGTTCATCCTGGTCGACTACTTCCTGACCGCCGCGCTCAGCGCGCTCT
>JAABUZ0100006180.1_pt1 | contig 15152 bp, 18 predicted proteins | sample 5562091 | NCBI WGS metagenome assembly JAABUZ01 (sample SAMN12813069, study PRJNA571459) | rock metagenome | isolation source: Antarctica rocks | place: Antarctica: Victoria Land, Linnaeus Terrace sud | collected 2015-12-21 | reverse complement strand
GGTGGTTGGTGCGTGTGGGGGGAGGGGGAGTAGATAAGCTTGAGGTGGGCTGGGGGAGAGGAGGGGAAGAAGAGGGAGTGGGTAAGCTTGCGATGGGTGGGGAGGAGAAGAGATTTGGGGGAGGATGATGTTTAGGATAGGAGGGAGGGGGGGGGGGAAAGGGGCTTGGGATGGGGTGGTGAGATCTATAGTAGAGAGACGGTAAGGGGGGTGGATAGGGAGTGAGTGAGAGGGCTTGGGACTAAGTGATAAGGGGGATGGGAAAGGGGCTTGGCTTGGGCTGGGGTGGTGAGGAGAGAGGTGGAGGGGGGGTGGTGAGGGTGTGGGTGGGTAGGAACGTAGGAACGTAGGGAGGGAGGGAGAGAGCGAGGCCAGAAGGTGGGTAGAAGGGTAGGGAGGTAGGTAGAGAAGTCTGTAGGTAAGTAGGTAGGCCGTGGGATTCTGGCGAGTGCGAACACCCCAGTCGCGGCGGTTTGGATCGGGGGTGTTGGGTTTCTGATGAGGTTTGATATGGACGTTCGGATTGGGGTTTGGGCTATCAATTCGTTCGCAGGTTGGTTTTGGTGGTGTGAATGGAGGAGGTGGGTGGTTTGGGATGTGAGGGTTGTGTGTATGTTATTATTTTCGATGGTGGGTTTGTTCGGAGGATGGGTTTATCCTGGATTTGGTGGCAAGGGTTGGTATGGAGAGTTGGGCGTTGGATTGGGTGTTGTGGTTGGGAGATGAGGGGATTGGTGGCCGGACGAGATGGAAGGATGGTGTGAGGAGAGGTGACTGTGTGCATATAGCGTTTTTGAGAAAGGGATGGTCAGTATAGGCGCGCGGTGCTTCTGTTATGAGAATTAGTTTGAACATCTTGATGCTTTTCTTCGTTTCCGATATCAGTATTCGTCTCGAACAAAGACCGACTATAAGATTGTAAGACAAATGGAGAAATCATTTCTTCCCCCCAGACCTACCTTTCTGAAAAGCCCCCAGGACTGCATCTTTAGCTCCACTCTGACCCTCAGACCCACGTCTCAAACATATAACTCCTTTCATCCAGCAAAAGAGTTCGGAAATACCCTGCTTAATTGTCAGGATATCCTACATCTCTCGTGGTCAGGAGCTGGCTAGCTGTTTGGCGCCCTCGGTGTGATGATTGCGGAAAGGAAAGGGGCACTGCGAGGGATCGAACGGAGGTGATTCCAGTGCTAATTGTGTAGATTGTGAAGGGGGAATCGGTCTTGCGACCACTGAGCCATTGTGTCCTTCGTATCCACGATTAGGGGGAAAGGTCCAATTTTGATATATATGGGGTGGATTATAGTTGGGAACGGCTTTGTGAAGGAGCATACGGTCGAGATGGATGGTAAATTAGGGATTGGAGTATGGAGGGTAGAGAGACGAGTACTTGGGGGTTGCTTTAAGAGAGTGTTGAACATGTAGGAGATTGTCCGCTGTCTTAACTAATACCGAGGCCGCAGCGGTATGTCTTATGACCAATCCTCTCCTCCAAGTCGCTACTGACGCGCAAGAAGGGCCATACTACTCTCGTTCCGGAGTTATCAAGATTTACATCAATATCTGATTCTATCCACCGATCTATAATCGACGAAGTTGTGACTCGCAGCGGCATATTATCTGATAACACTCAGCTCGATGATCGGACTTGTTGGCTAACAGTTCTCAACACAGCAGCATCCTCATATTGAGCTTTCAACATAGATAGGAGTTTCTCGTCCCATGATATTGCATTTGAGGTTCGTCTTTCACGGCCAGAGAGCATCGTTTCTCTTTACAAGCGCAACATTATATGGGAATACCGCTATGAGCGGATTCGATGCAGATCACTAGTCACTTCAAGAGCACATACAATCTTTAGGTTAGAAATTCTCTTTGGAAGATACCAAACTCCAAAACATTGATGTCTCTCTGGTCGCAAACACCCGGGGCGACGTTGTTGAGCCTGATTCGGCCTAGTCTGACTACTTTAGCGCGTTTTCCTGACTTGCGGAAAACGAAGACTTTGGGCGTTGTCATCACACATACAAACATCAGGAGGTTCAACGAATCCTTGAAGACCCAACAACGAACTTTTCAGAGGATATCGGGGCACGAGCAGTAGATTCCGGCGGCTAGAGCTTTACGTCTAAGCACAAGGCATACTATAAATGCTAGATACGTCGTACCTCGAACGGAAAAAGGCGAATGTCGATGCCTTGTGGTTTGTTACTATTGCGGATCGAATCAAATGTACGAGGCAACATTGATGAGCCTCTCTAAAGACGACACGACAGTGCGAGACAATGGCTTCATTCGAGGGGCTCTACCTCGCCGATACGCAGACGGGGCCTCGAGGACTTTTTTACCAAAAATGTTTGGCCCAACTTTTGTTCCTCTACCCTGAATGTTGGCTATGGTCTGAGTGACATGGTGGTCTACCTTGACCGCTTAAGGACGTCGCTTAGGAGATACATCAATAACGTCTCTCGACTACGCTCTACCTTAGGAAATACTCTGTCCATCTGTTCTGGCGAAATTCGACGTTGTGCAGAAGCGGAACTTTTACCGTCAATATCGATAACAGAGGGGCCATGCTTCCGTGTTCATGACCTCAGAAGCTGACACGTCGGTTCCTAAGCCACCGAACGACAATGTATCTCCGAGCTTTGCAGTCCGTTCAAGACTGTCTACTACCGCCCTTCCTGAGTAATCTCTCAGTCTCTTCTTGGGATCAGCTTGTTGCCACTGCCACCATAACCTATCCAGTTGCGCATGGTGGAGAAAGAAGAGGGGATCTAGTGCACCTTTTATCAGTACCCTCGATAGGAATGGCCAGAGGAAGAGATACCTTGGGGCGCTGTCGGGACCGAGAAATCGCCGTGTATAGTAAAAGGTATTGCCAAATGTGGCCCTTCTTCCAAACGACTGCTGAACTCATCGTAGGTCGAGGCGTTGAACACTTCTTGCATGGCCTCAGGCCGAATTCGTTGAGCATATCTGGTAAGATTTTCCGCACTTGGGAAGCTTCTCGAAAGACAGTGAGGTATGTGCATCGGACCAATGAAGGGAAGCTTGAGCCTCGAGAATACATCCGTCTGTCACGCAGAAGCCACGAAAGCCGGGAGAGTCGCTCTTATTACCGTTACCACCAAAACCCAACTCTGCATCCCAGACAGGAGCGCGAGTGACGTTCTCCCAATCCAGGTTCCAGTTCCAGTATCTATCGTGTTTCCAGGGATCAGCGTTTCTCTCTGCGCACCCTATCTGGAAGATCACATACGTAAGATGGCCCTTGTAGCCGCATTGTTGCTGCACAGTCGTTTCGTAGATGTACAAGAAGCGACGGTGCCAGGCTAGAAATGATGCAGTGTAATGCGCTGTTGCGCATATCAGTCCACTCGGAGTATCATTGCTGGATCGGGGCTTACCGTCCTCGCCGGTCCGAGTGTGAAAGTACGGGAAATCGTCGTAAAGGGTTTGATTGAGCCCCAATCTGGACGGTCGTTCCCTTAAGCAGCTGACAGCCCGCAAATATTCCCGTTTCTCTTCCCTGTTCAGATCACGCCATTCAAGCCGCACGGCTAGAGATTCACAAGGTCTAGCAGAGGTACTTGTTGTTCGTGTACAACATGAAACCGCGAGGACAACAACTGCCACGCCTAGACAGATTGCCATAACAGCAATGAAACTCGAAGTCACAACGCGACGGGTGGCACGCTGCCATGTCGCCTTTTCCTTATCCTCGAGATCTTCGCTAGCGGATTCAGACGTTGGGAGTCTGGTGTAGTCCTTGTTAGACATACTGGGTGAAATTTTGAGCGCCTTCGTCGGTCCTGGATCGGGTTACGATAACTCGCTCGAGGAGTGTGTACAGTGAAGCCTTCCTCTGGCACCAAAGCAAGGACGATGGGTATGAGTCTCATGGGCGGGATGGTGTATTTTTGAAGGAAGCAGGGCTGCAGAGAAGTTGCGCACGCCAGGTACACCATTTAAGATTCAGCTGCGCCCATATCCTCTTACGCTTACGAAGGAATTCAACGCAAATGCAAGTCCGGCAGCCAATACAGGGGCTGCCCACGCTGTTTTGCAAGCTGCCAGCCACTCATGTCAATACACACTAGGCAGGTATGCCACGAGGACGGGAAGAATTGACACAGTTCCAGTACGTCCTACTCTGTTCAGCGATTCTTTCAGCACTGAAAGCCAGATGGCATTTCGATGCCTGCATCTCTCGTGACAATTTCTACTTTCTCTACTCCGAAGGATGGCTGTGTAATACATCGCTGGCCAAAAATCCACTAAGATCAAAAACCCTCGAATCCTCCGCCCAATTCTTCAACTACTCGTAATCTCGACATTGCCTGCGAAAACCCCAACCCAAAATTCCCTCCACCTGAGAACCTGCTGGTTCGATGGTTGAGTCAGCCGAGCACATCAGACTTTGTCGCAAATACTCAAAACAGTGCTTTGTGTGTTCACTGCGATTCCGTCCGAAGTCAAAGTCTTCCAGCTCGCCATACTCGGCGGTGGAGTAATAAGCCCTTCGTAACGTGTACTAAAACCATGAGTACAGTTCATAACTAAGTATGCTGTGAAGGTTTCTTACCAGACAATAAAGCTGGTGGAAAACACCCGCGACGGAGAAGTTCGGAGCCAGTATCGGATCCTTGATGTAGCCCAAACCATCTAAGGGTTGTTCAGATCTCTCTATGGCAAGAATGGAGATACTAATTACTTGGAAGCAGTGAATCCCAATGTGGTTCCGCGCCATTTGAGGTCGGAGGTGCTTGTGCAAAGCTACTATCATAGAGAAAGGTCTCGTAAGATGAGCCAATTGGTACTATAAGTCTCTTGTCAACGCGGCTTCGTTCTGGCCATGATTTTCGAACCTTGTGGGACAACGTCATCTGGTCGTGATACAAGATCTTGGGTCGATGGATGATTTCTACCGACAGCGAAACCAACGGAACCAAAGATCAAGGAAAGCAGTATCAAGCCAGTGTAGTCAAGGATTTGCTTGCGCCATAACGAGGTAGTAAAGTCGGATCCTTTCTCCTCCTCAGGCGCTTCATGTAGGTACGCATCTTGCGATATTCGTGTGTATCTTCCTGACCAAAGCTTAAGTACAAACATACTCGAACCTGGTCTCGTAGATGCGAACAAACAGTAGACTCTAGTATGCCAGTACGAAGACTTGGGATTCGCCCATTCACGCAGGTGGAGGTCAGTACAAGAGAAAGGACTCATTGCGACCCAAATTCGTCATGCCACGCAGCGTACTTTACAGCCGGTTCCACCCGGCTGAAAAGATCCTGCGACAGTCTAGGCTGTGGAAGAAAGGGCGCCACCACCAGCGTCCCAGAATAGTGGTGGATCAATGTGTGAGTGGAGCTCTGTTGATCGATCAACATGGTACTGACTCGAGAGTCTGCCTCACTCATCTGCCAGAAATGATTGGTGGCAGGACTACGGGTCTTGCCGCAGTCCAAAAGTCCGAGCCGCATAAGCCCAATCCTCCAGACATATCGATGACTGAAATTGCGTTATTTGGTCGAACGGCTGCAGAGGCTACGATCTTGCGTCCTCCACTAGCCGAAACAGGTCGCCCCTGGAGGAAATGCCAGTGGCATTGAAAGCGTATGCTGATCACACGCACGAAGGTATCAGCCCAGCTTGCGCAGCTCGGGTGCAAGACAATGGCCTGCCTATCAATGTATGCGCCCTGCAAAGAGAACCCACAATTTCAATGTCCGGTCATCACATGCAATGTCGACAGTCGCATTAGATCTGATATATGAGGGTCCTCTCTATCGGAGCTTTAATGGTATCGGGCAATATTTCAGCACGCTTCACCCAGTAGCCCCAGCATCCAGGCAGCACGCCTACGTACCATCGCTTGCTCCTCCTTGTAGGATCAGCTCGCGCGTATAGCAGGTCAGCCGTCTATGGGATAAGATAGCTTCAGTAAAAATCCACTACTCATCTCCTACATTCGTTTATCTAGAGTATTCTGGCTGGGTAGTGACTGATTTACGATCTGTCCCAATATGCCTCCTAGCAGGATCGCTAAGCTTGCAGCGCTCGGTCAGAGCAACACAGATATAGTTGATCGCTATTTGCGAGAACATGATCTGCCATCTCCGACTTTTGAGGAGAATGGCCCAGTCGACTTCGGAATTGAATCCAAAGATCTCCAAAACGCTCGCACCATGGCCATAGACGCCAGCATGGAATTGCACGAGCTTCTTCTCGGACCAGCAATGTGCCTTCGCCCTGTGGTCAGTTTCTTCCTACATGAGTGGAGCTACTCGTGCTTACGAACTTTTCCACAGTTGAATGGGACAAGCTTGCAAGCAATTCATAAATATGACCTCCCCTCGAAGGTGCCTTTGCATGGAGAAATCTCTTTTCCTAAATTAGCCGGCAAATGCAATCTCTACGAACCTGATTTGCGCCGTATCTTACGTTTTGCAATAATATACCATCGTGTCTTTCAGGAGCGAAACGCTGGCTTTGTTACACACTCTGCTGCATCGAAGCGATTGGTCGATTTCCCTCTCGCAATGGACGCCCTCGGTGCTCCATTCGACGAGGCTTGGCAGGGTTTTGCGCATGTTGGTCGAAGAATTCCCGTCAATATGCTGACTGGGGAAGCTGATCTTGTCTAGACAGTCGAGGCCATGGAAAAATTCAAGGGTCACGAACCCAGCCAAACGGTTAGCAAAGCGCAGTAGTCACAATTAACTGAATTTGACCGTGATTAGGGATGGACCGTGGCACAAAAGACTGATCGACCGAGCTGGGAATACTATGCCGCCCACCCAGCGATGGCCAAACGGTTCGCGGGCGCCATGGCCACTTTCGCCGATGCGCCAGGTATATCTCCGACCTTGCTTGCTAAGAACTATCCGTGGGCCAGCCTAAGCGGTGGCTCTGGACTCGTTGTTGACGTTGGCGGCTCGAAAGTAAACATCAGCGCTGTCATTGCTCAGTCTGTACCAGAACTTCGCTTTGTGGTCCAAGATCTTCCCGGGGCGAAGCTCGATGCCAAGAAGACCCTTCCTCAGGATGTCGCAGAACGGATTGAATTCATGGATCATGATTTCTTCCACGATCAGCCCGTGAACGCTGACGCGTTCCTTTTCCGAACGATCTTCCACAACTGGCCTGATGACTATGTGGTCAAGATCCTAAGGGCCATGATTCCGGGCCTCAAGCACAGTGGCAAGATCATCATCAACGATTATCTCATTCCGGAGCCCAATACGATGTCTCTCATGGAAGAGCGAACAATCAGGTATGTGGTAGCGGATCACTGTGCAGCAAATATAGCTGAACTAGCCAGGGAAATGGACATGATCATGCTGACGTTGTTCAATTCGCGGGATCGAGAGCGACATGAATGGGTTCGACTCTTCGGGCAAACTGATCCGCGTTTCAGAGATGTCAAGGCTTGGGTTCCGGACGGGTCCGTTCTCGCCATCATCGAAGCGACATGGAGCGAATAGCTTGGCTTTACGACAAGCATGACTGCCGTACTTGAATCGGCTTTCAGAGCAAGTAACATTACAGCTATTGTAGTGAATAGTGCCAAGGACCGTGTCACGAAGAACATTTTGGCATTCAGTGCCAGTATTGCTCCTCTGCATTCAAACTATACGGCTGAATGACTCACTATCAAACAAGTTCTTCAGCAATAGCTCGATGGACAAGAGTGTGATTCATACTGAACAATCTAAAGCGATGGCTTAAGAAGTCGTTGATACATTTGTGACTTTGCTTGACCCTCCACAAAAGTACTCACGCCAACAATGGTAAGAGTACGATCGAATGGATGCCACCGATAGCAGGACAGACACCGGCGCACCCAGACCCCAAACCACGGACCATCCGCTCTTCCCCCCCTCTATCGCCTAGTAGCCATCTCAGATCTGCGTGATATCAACATTGTCAGGAGACAAAGTGCTTGCAGCTGCGGTCCATCAGCCCACACACCGACATCGACTTCACAGCAGTGGCGGACTCACTCTTGTCTTCTGCTGGGAACATGTTGGGTTGTTTTGCTGCGGGCAAGGCCATGGCTGTGGCAAGGAGAGCGAAGAGGATGATAGTGAAGGTAGGCTTCATCGTTGTGCAGGAACGTCGAGCTTTCGCTTGGGGTGGAATTTTGGTCTGGAGTTTTGCTTTAGATGATGGATGTAGAAGAGTGGGCTACGAATGTCGAGTGGGCTGGAAACAGGAGGTGGACGAGGAACAGGAGTGATGATGAGTGGGATCTGGGAAAAGGGGCTCGGGGACGTTGGAACGAGGCGTCGACGAGGCTTGCATCTCCGGGACATTTCCCAGGGCACTGGTGGACTCGAAGGATCTTGGTTGTAGCGTATTCGGCCTGGGTATGTTTCAATCGAGTGGAGCTGTAAGGTAGGGCCTCGCATTGCCAGTCCGAGAAGGTCTCTGACATGCATCGATTTGCTAATCGAACACCTACGATAGCTGTGGCCTGCGAATCCTACGGCGCTCCTTCTCCATCCCGGGAAATCCTTTCAGCTCATGTTCCAGACCGACGTCATCTAATGATTCTCATCAGGCGGCACGGCTCGAATCCACACTTAGGGGTGCCTGTCAGCCTGTGTGGTGGCATTATAGCTCGACCCAAGAAATTCTTTTTTTTCCGACGCTCGGTCTAGGATGTTTAATCCTAGTCAATGAGGTGTCCAAGTCTCCACACTCTTTGAAAATATTCCTGCATGTAGCGTTACTTGCCGCCATTCTCACCGTCTTTTGCATGAAAGCATCGTAGCGTATGCCCTCTGTTCGTGCAGGATTCGCATGCACTGTGCTTATACATACATGTGCAATGGAAGAGCCGGAGATGGAAAGCCTTTGCATTTCCGCCGCCGTTTTGAAGCCGGGGGCTGGTAGAGATTAGGACTTTTCGTATCACGGACCCCATTACAATAGGCTCCAGGGATCCCTTCAATACGCTAGTAGAAGCACCTGTAAACCAGATGCGTAGACATCGAGCGATCAGCCTGTGGTCACACCTGCTTTGCATGCTAATACCAATGGCGATTGCTCTATATGCCGACGTCTCGTAAGCTGCATGTAATGAGCATAATTCTAGATGCTGGACGAGCTCCGTCGGGGTATCTCATACTTTATCGATGTTCTATCAGGCTATCCAGGCACATTTGCCGCTTGAGTCTCGTTTCAACCTTTGAAGCTCTCCTTCTATTGCCAGTCGGGTGACGATCTGATTGCCAATGTAGCCTCCCCATAGTATTCCATATGTTGATATTCAGAAAGCTACCTCGTAAGTTAAGTACTATGTGTGTGAAGCGGCCTACATGATATCTGTCATGAGCAGCAGAAAATTAGCGTCGTGCCACTGCTTGCATCGCCGGCTATGACATATATACAATGTGTGCTTGGGCCGCAGGAGGCATAGCGACAGTCTGCTTCAAAAGCTAGTCACACGGGGACTAATGGGACTGCCACCACGCCGCCAAACTCCCCTCTACCTAAGCGGCTGGGGTAAAGGAGCAAAAGAAGAGGGTGGGTGGGTCAAAGAGATGCAAAAAGATAAGGATGAGGAACCAGGCAATCGCCGTACTAAAAGAGTATGCAGGCGACCCGATACTCCAACCGCTTGATTTGCCGTCTTTTGGCACTAGCCCCCCTGTCATGGAGGGCTCTACTCTGGAGTCTGTTGATACCTCCTTGACGACCAGCTATGTTTCTTTCGCATACATGCGATGGTGCCTCAAGCATTTCTAATAGCATACATTCCATCAACGTTAGACGTTGAGTAGATGATTCCCAGTTCGTGCTCCAGTTGTGACTCTGCTCAACATGGCCCAGGAAGATTCTGTTATGCAGCTTTTCAAGATCAAGTCGACGCATGTAGGCTACATCAAACCCACGATGCCGTCGTCACCGTCGTCACAGAATCCGAAATGATCCCCGAGAGGTACGTCTTCGATTATGTCTCTGTAGCAGGCTGTATTCTCCGTCGCATAGGCGCGAAGTTGGCTCCAATCGCGACATCGGTGCAGCTGGCCATTTCCCGCTGTCTTGTCGCCAAATGTGTACAAAGGGGTGTTGTCCGCGTTACAGACTACAGACAGCCAACCATTAGAAGAAACGTCCTGAGTCTCCCGAGACCAGGGGACGTTTGCATACCTGCCGTAGAACGTCAAAGCAGTGCTCGGTATGGGACAAATGATAAGTATACGGTCGTCTTTCCACGGCCTCCCAGAATGCTTGCCGTATTATACGCTGGCTGTGGTCAGAGACCGTAAGGCGTGATTCAGGATAATACCCACTAGACAATGTAGTTGATGATAAGCCTCTAGTAGGTATACTTCCTTGCTGTGATCGCTCGGTAGATACATGGATACTGGTCATTGATTCTCGTCTGCTCGTTGATGGTCGATGGCAACGAAGTCGTGTGAAGGCAATATTTTGTCCTATAGAGGGTCACTCATGGTATGATTCTGCCCCTTGGGACTGTAGGCTTTATATTATCATAGCTTCGCCCAAAGTGTATCTATTTCGCTGGTCTTGGCTAAGTATATAGTAAGATTTTGATGGTGTGACGTTGTCCTTTGAAGCACTGATCGTAGGGTTTTGGTAGCTCAATCTGACTCGATTTCCTAAGTGATAGAAGCCACAACGATATATTTGCGACGACAACAAGTGGTATTAATGCACATTTAAAGATATGGTAAGTAGAAGACGAGGAATTTCTTGCTTGTTGGCCCTCGAGAACTTCAAGCGTTGTCTTATCGTTAGTGGATAGCGGTAAATATTTAGCAGCTATGACACTTCGAGCCATCAATGCTTTGATGTCTACTATTAACTGATGGTAGTAGATGAAGTTGGGCTACGTGAACAAAACAAGCGTACTCGGGGGTAGGCGTATTTTTCATCATCTCAAGTATCTCCGCCGTCTCTGCCCGTTTCTACGTTCGACGAACCAAGGCAGGTTATGGACTCGATGACTGGCTTTGTATTGCAGCACTGGTAAGACGCTTCGTTGCATTCGTTCATTAGGTTCGGGCTGAAGTCTTGCAGGTGCTTGTCATCGCAGAATGTTGCATCATGATCATAGGTAAACCGAAAGCGTTCAGTCCCAGTGCACTAGGACTCTGTTAACGGAATTAATTCAGGATCGGCTACCAACAGCGTTGGCGCACATGCGCCTCCGGATCTCGGTGCTGGTGTGGTGAGCTATGCCGGTCATGATCAAATAACGATTGAAGAGGTTAGGAGAATATGTGTATCCGATGGTGCACTGTTAATGTATTGTTCGTGCTCTAGCTCGAATTTCCCTTTGATCTCATGCAGATGGTTACGCTCATGACCTTGAAACTTTCCTTGCTTTTCTTCTACCGACGCGTGTTCCGTGGCAGATTCTTTGACGTTGCAAGCTGGACTCTTATCGGATTCGTAATTGCATGGGCCAACGAATTCTTCATCGCAATACTTGCAGCGTGCGGCAAATTCATCAGAGCGAATTTTTCGACCCTTGGAGCGCTCAAGGAAGACTGCGTCAATACTTTTGTTGTTCTTGTCTGCCTCGCGGTATTCGATGTCTTTGTCGACTTGGGGATCATGATATTGCCTATGCCCTCGGTAGGAACTCTTGCTGCGTGACCCGTTCAGGCTAGCTGCTGAAAGTATATCAAGATATGGGCATTGCAAATGCCTGTTAAGCGGAAGATAGCTGTTACGCTCACCTTCTTGGTGGGAGCATTGTACGGGTAACAGTCCAGTTCTCGCATACGCTGGCTGATGCTCCATAGGGCTATCGCTTGCGGTGCGACCCGGATGGCGATCTTTGCCGAAATACTTGACCCGTCATGTAAGCGGACTGAGCTCAAAAGGAATGGGGCGCTGATCTCGACAGTATTCTCCAAGACATCCGTGGCCGGCGTTTCGACGACTGACACTACAGGTAAGATCGTGGTGAAATTCATACACATACGAACTCGCTTACTTGTGATAGGCGTTGTTAGCATACTGATGTTCTGGGACATGCTCGAAATGGGTGTGGCAATGGTTGCTGTGTGTCTGCCTACACTTCGAGCACTCTTTCAAGGCTGGTCTCCGGAATCGATCATTCGCACGTTTCGCTCTGCACTTTCCCTGGGATCTTCCGCTTCGAAAGAGAGATCATACCGCTCGTCATCAAACAAACGCCACAAAAGGGGGGAGTCGGAGGCCTCCTTGGCCGACGTTGGGGCTTGGGGTGTGCTCGGAGATGAGGGTCGACACCAAGCATATGCCATGGGGCAAGTGCATGCTCAGAAAGGCGAACAAGCTCGAGTGCCCGTTGGATCGATAACGGTCGACAAAAATCTAACCCAGACTGTAGACTCTCGGGGGGAGTCGGAGAGAATGCCTAAACCAGGGATTACCCTTCGCGTGTGAAGAGGACTTGTTGAGAGGAGCTTGTGGTCTCACAGTTGAGCGAGTGTATTATCAACGTAGCTTGCACTCTGTTACCAAGCATTTCGGGTTGTCGCCGATACAGTCATGTTCTCACGCCAGAAGCCATGAACCTAGAGCCAGGCTATTGTTTAGGAAGGTCTCAGCGCTCCACTTTTTTCGTACCTAACAACGATGATGTCCAGGGTCAGCCAAGAATCCATGCATCTCGAACACCTGAAATTCCTCCGCCCAATTTATAAGCTCATCGTAACTTCTACACCCTCTTCGAAAGCCCCAGCCCAAGAAGCCCGTCTGACGCTTCTCTGCAGGCTCAAGTGTTGAGTCAGCAGAGCACGTGATACTCTGCCGTAGATACTCGAAGCAGTGGACAGTATGATTGCTACGATCCAGTCCGAAATCGAAATCTTCACCACCTGTTCTGTTTGAGAAGTATGCGCGTCGCAGGGTATACTGATACATAGAATGTCAGCGCCGCTCTATTCAAGGTACTGCAACCGCACAGGAGACAGTGAAGCTGGTGAAACGAGCCTATGACGGCAAGAGCTGGTCCCGACAATGGGTTGTTCTCGACCAAAGCCTGGTCCATCTCCCATACTTAGTGACCTAGCTAACCGCCACGTATGCAGAATGTACTTGGCATCCAAGCGTCTCAAATAGGTTCGGTTGTGCCCTGCGTAGGAGGAGCTGTAAAGCTTTTGTTGAAGTTGAAGATCTGGACACTGTGCTTGATAAGCACTTAGGATACGTGAATAGTATGCGAAGGGCAGGTGAGAAGGACACTCAACTCGCCTTGAGGGACAATATCATGGTCTTGGACAGCAACTCTGCGATTGAGCATGACGACGACCCCTGAACCATACCCTGCGAGGCCTGATGATAGAGCCACCGCAAGAATGATAGTGAGAAGTGCTGGACCTGAGGACCGCAACGTCAACCTACTTAGATGTCCCGAGGCGCAGCTCTGTTCTGGCTTCGTTAGCTCACTGGCATCCACAGCGTCTTCGCAAATAGCGACTTGCTGGACACCATTGGGAGATTATGATACAACCTTTCTTTCCATGCCGAAAGCGAGAGAATGCTGGCGGATTTCCAGATCACAAACGTCATCTGCGTATGTGGAGCGGTTAATTTACTGGGACCGCTCTCGGAACGCTGTATCCTAAAGAAGGCTTGCAATTACCAGACAGCCTTGTACTGTCGTTTCAACAGCACCTAAATGCAGATCAGACGTAGCAATGTCCGTGTGGAGTGCAACATTCTCCACATCATTCTTCCCACAGCTGTGCTAATAGGATGTAAAGCCATGTGCGTCAGAGAAGAGCATGAGTTCCGGTGCCAGTGGAGGAGTTCGCGTGATTGCCTCGAATTCTGACAACACCTGCGAAGGGACCATCTTGAGGAATTCTAGGATCGGCCTCTTTAGCATCCCTGGCCAACATGTACCATCACTCCTACAATGCAAAAGTCCTCATCAGTGTCCCTAGAAGCTCATAATGACTCCACCTATATGCCACTAGAGAGCAAATATGTGGACCACGAACTCGAAGACAGCTTTTGGAAAATTAAGTTCACTCGAATACGGCCTGCAAAGCTTGGATGTATAGCTCTTCTCTTGATTCTTCTCGTCACCAATATTGTGACTATTGTATACTTCTCGTCTCAGGATCACAAACAAGAGTCCATTCCTCGAGGCTATGGTGAGGGCCAGCCAAGAACAGAAACCTTGGTTCATGCCCTGGATGGAAACCATAAACGGCTCACTGGGGGGACGTGAGAAGGTCCTGTTACTACCGAAGCTGGACAGCCGCCTGCTTGCTAAGCGAATGTACTCCTAGACCATTCACCCAGTATTCTGAAGCGGTTTCTCTTGGTCATGAGGTTTGGAATGCACGAATATTTCTTACTAGATAGTTGTCAATGAACCTTGCAAAACCTACCAGCAGCAAGCTTGAAAAGATGCACAAAACCTCATGGTCGAACGTGTAGTGACCTGTGATCGCGTGGTGCCCTTCGATCAGACCACGACTGTCATTCCTCGACTAGTGTGCTTTGGCTGTCACAACAGGAAAAATAATCATGGCACACTTTCAATAGCAGAAATGCCATGAGATGATGGTAATTATGTCAGCACACTCGAAATTGTTCAATCGTCCGGCACCATTCAAGTGCGGTGTTGGTTTTAGTCTCAATACCTGTAGCACAGTAGATCAGACTCTGTGCTCGTGAGTTCCAGCACTTTGATATCAGAGGCCAAGACCCTCATGGGTATCTTGTCCTCCAGGAAAGCCTTGTCGCTGGAATCGGTCGCTGCCTGGCCTATAGACTTCTTAGCCCTTTTAGCAAGATCAATCAGCTGCCACCGCCACCACATCCTATCCAATTGTGTATGATGAAGGAAAAAGACTAGGTCTGGAAACGAGATCAACCCGTATCTCATCTGTCTTGAGTCAGAGCTTTGCTTACCGAACGGTGCAGTGTGTAGAGAAAGGTCCCCATTGATGCTCCTAGGGATAGCAACATGAGGTTCATGCTTCAAGCATAGATTGATACTGCTGTAATCTGGCGAAAGCAGCAACTCCATCACTCTCTCGGGTTTTAGCTCTTGGCGGAGTTCTTCGTGGTTCTCTTCGAAACCCCTCAGCAAGCAAAGCGGCTCGTAAATGTCTTCGAGATAGGGTATTTCAAGATTGGCGAAAGGGCCTTCGGTGACG
>JAABUZ0100006179.1_pt1 | contig 15154 bp, 17 predicted proteins | sample 5562091 | NCBI WGS metagenome assembly JAABUZ01 (sample SAMN12813069, study PRJNA571459) | rock metagenome | isolation source: Antarctica rocks | place: Antarctica: Victoria Land, Linnaeus Terrace sud | collected 2015-12-21 | reverse complement strand
GTGGGCTATGTCCTTCCGTCCCCCGGGGTGAGTAGCTTGCCCTTGTGACCGAAGGTGCGTTTCCTCAGGCCGGGCTGGACTATCCCCGGAATTGGCATGAGCTGCTGGAGTGGTTCGCTGACGAGGGAGCGTGTCTGCGTTACCTGGAGCGGCTGCGCTGGCGCGACGGGTTCCTCTGCAGGTTCTGCGGCTTGGTGGACGGCGGGTGGTGGCATATGGGCGACGGGCTGCGTCGGTGCGCGTCGTGTCGCTCGGAGACGTCGGTCACGGCCGGCACGATCTTCGCCGGGACACGCACGCCGCTGGTGAGCTGGTTTTCCGCGGTGTGGTACGTGGTGAACCAGAAGCAGGGTGTCTCCGCGCTTGGGCTGCAGCGGGTGCTCGGACTGGGTAGCTACCGCACCGCGTGGTCGTGGCTGCACAAGCTGCGCCGCGGGATGGTCCTCCCCGGCCGCGAGTTGCTCGCTGATGCGGTTGAGGTCGACGAGAGCTATATCGGCGGGATCCGCCATGGTACGGGCGGTCGCGGGGCTCGCGGGAAGGCGATCGTCGCGATCGCAGTCGAGGACCGCGGCGATCGCGCCGGCCGCGTGCGGATGCAGCGGGTCCCGAACGTCACCAAGGACACGCTGACGGAGTTCGTGCTCGACCACGTCGCCCGCGGAGCTGAGGTTCACACCGACGCCTGGCAGGGCTACAACGACATCGGCCGCTATCGCTTCACGCACATGGTCACGAACGTGTCGCAGAGCGGGGACCCCGCTCACGTCGCGCTGCCCCACGTGCATCGCGTCGCGTCGCTGGTCCAGCGCTGGATCCTCGGCACCCACCAAGGCGCGATCGGTCACGAGCAGCTGGACTACTACCTCGACGAGTTCACGTTTCGTTTCAACCGCCGCCACTCACGCCATCGCGGGCTGCTGTTCTACCGCCTGCTGGAGGGCGCGCTGGCCGCCGAGCCGCACCCTTACAAAGCGCTCATCAGTCAAGCTGCCGCATAGCCAGGCCCCGCAACGAATCGGGGGAGCCGACGGCATAGCCCACTGAGAGCTTTTGTCGACCACGTCGGCCGAGGAGCGGACGTGGGGCGGGTAACGGCTGACTCCAGAGGCTTTGTCGACCACGTCATGCCGGCAGGGGCCGAGGACCGGGCAGGTGCTCAGGATCCGAGCGAGGACCCGGCGGCGAGCTTGGCCCGGACGCGGTTCACGACGGCGTCGGTGAACTCGGTCGTGCCGGCGTGACCGCCGAGGTCGGGTGTCTTGATCCCGGCGGCGACGGCTTCCAGCGTCCCCTCATAGACGGCGCGGGCGGCGCGCTCGCAGGCGGGCCTGAAGCGCTCGGCGGCGTGGCGCAGCACGGCGCCGCAGGCGAGGATCATCGCCAGCGGGTTGGCGAGATCCTTGCCCAGCAGGGCGGGAGCCGTTCCGTGGGGCGCCTCGGCCATCGCCACCGTGGTCTCATAGTCAGGGCCAAAGGCCATCAGCACCGACCGGCGCCGGCGATCGAGCCGAACATGGGGAGGATCAGATCAGACAGGCAGTCGCCGTCGCGGTTGAGCGCCGGAATGACGAGCGGTGCGTCGGTCGCTCCCGAGAGCAGGCCGGCGTAGGTGGCGTCGATCAGCACGGGCCGATAATCGATCTCGGGGTGCCGGGCGGCGGCGGCGTCCATCTCCTCCTTGAGCATTCCCTCGTAGACCGGACATGCGATCAGCGGGTGGGGGTGGCGGGCATACGATCAGCTCGTGGGGGTGGCGGACGCGCGATCAGCCGGTGGGGGTGGCAGCAGCTCGTCACTGTGCGCGGCCAGCGCGGCGATCACGATCTCGACGTGCTCGTCGAAGTCGACGCCGAGCGCCGCCGGCCCGTTGCGCAGATCGTCGCGGCTGACGGCGGCCGCGAAGCTCGGGGCCTTCATCTTCTTCTTGACCGATTTCGGCGTCATGCCGGCCAGGCCCTCCGGCCGCACGTAGGCGCACGCGAGGATGAAGCCCGACAGCTCGTCGACCGCGAACAGCGCCTTCTCCATATCAGTCTCGCGCGGGACGTTCATGAAGTCCGCGTGCGAGGCGACCGCCCGCACGAGCTGGGGCGGATACCCGTGCTCCTGCAGCTCGCGCATGGCGTAGCGCGGGTGGCCCGTGTCGAGGTCGGGATGACGCTCGTAGTCGAGGTCATGAAGCAGGCCGGTCAGTCCCCACAGCTCGACGTCACCCCCGAAGCGGGGCGCGTAGGCGCGCATCGCCGCCTCGACGGCGAGCATGTGCCGGCGCAGCGAGTCAGACTCCGTCCATTGGCAGAGAAGGGTCCAGGCCTGCGCGCGCGAACTGCTGGTCGGCATGGCCGTCACCCTAGCTCAGCGCTCGGGAATCGCCGAGCCCCTGCCGCCGGGATCCCATGTCCCGCTGCGGGCAATCGCCGAGCCCCTGACGCCGGGATCCCGTGTCTCGCTGCGGGCAATCGCCGAGCCCCTGACGCCGGGATCCCGTGTCTCGCTGCGCGCATTCGCCGAGCCCCTGATGCCGGGATCCCGTGTCCGGCTGCGCATTCGCCGATGACGACCACCCTCGGTGCCGAGCGACTTACGGACGCGCCCAGTAGGCTGAACGCTTACCCGCGGGCTCCGCACGAGGCCGCCGTCACCGATTCGAGGTCGATTCCCCTGGAGAAGTTCGTCATCGAAGGCGGCGTGCCGCTGTCGGGCACGATCGTTCCCGCCGGCAACAAGAACGGCGCCCTGCCGATCCTCGCGGCCTGCCTGCTCACCGAGGACGAGGTCACGCTGCGCAACGTCCCGCGGATCGCCGACGTCGAGGCGATGATCGAGCTGATACGCACGCTCGGCGCCCGGATCGAATGGCGTGGCCCCAGCGAGGTCGTCGTCGACGCCTCCTCAGTTCAGAGCACCGAGGTCGACGCCGAGCTGGCCGAACGCATCCGGGCCTCCTTCCTGCTCGCCGGGCCTCTGCTGGCCCGCTTCGGCGCCGCCCGCATGCCTCCGCCCGGCGGTGACGTGATCGGCCGCCGGCGGCTGGATCCCCACCTCGACGCCTTCCGTGCCCTGGGTGCGAGCGTCCAGAGCCGGCCCGAGGACATCAGCCTGACCGCACCCTCGCTCGGCCTGCAGCCCTGCGACTTCCTGATGGACGAGGCGTCGGTGATGGCGACCGAGAACGCGCTGATGGCCGCCGCCCTGACCCGCGGCCCGACCGTGATCCGCAACGCCGCCTGCGAGCCCCACGTCCAGGACCTGGCCCGGCTGCTCACCGACATGGGCGCGCCGATCGACGGAATCGGCTCCAACGTGATGACCGTTCACGGTCGCGGCAGCCTGCGCGGCTGCACGCACGAGATCGCGCCCGACCACATCGAGATCGGCTCGTTCATGGCGCTGGCCGGGGTGACCGGCGGCGAGCTCATCGTCAAGGACACGGTGCCCCAGGATCTGCGGATGATCCGGCTCGTGTTCGAGCGCCTGGGGCTGCGCAGCGAGGCCAGCGGCCGTGACGTGATCGTCCCCGGCAACCAGCGGCTGAAGGTCCGCAACGACGAGGGCGGACACATGGCCAAGGTCGAGGACGGCCCCTGGCCGGCCTTTCCCGCGGACCTGACCAGCATCGCCTTGGCGCTCGCCAGCCAGGCCGAGGGCTCGGTGATGATCCACGAGAAGATGTTCGAGAACCGCCTGTTCTTCACCGACAAGCTCGTCAACATGGGCGCGGCGGTGACGATCTGCGATCCCCACCGGGTAATCGTCATCGGACCCCGCCGGCTCCGCGGCGCCCGGGTGGACTCACCGGACATCCGGGCCGGCATGGCGATGCTGATCGCGGCCCTGTGCGCCGACGGCATCACCGAAATCGGCAACGTCCGGCACATCGATCGCGGCTATGAGCGCATCGACGAGCGACTGCAGGCCCTCGGTGCCCGCATCACGCGGCACGAGGACGCGCCGGTCAGCGCCTGACCGGCGAACCCCGGCGCGGCGAGATCCCTAACCTCAGGCGCCGATGATGGACCGCATCCCCAGCGGGACGCGAGACGTCCTGCCCGACGAGATGCGCGAGCTGCGGGCGATGACCGATCGCATCCGCATGGTGTTCGACGCCGCCGGATACGGGGAGGTGTCAACGCCCGCACTCGAGTACGAGGGGACGTTCGGCCGTTCCGACGCCGCCGGTGGGCGTGCCGCCTACCGGGTCTTCGACGAGCAGGGCAACGTGCTCATCCTGCGCACCGACATGACCGTGCCGATCGCCCGGCTGATCGCCACCCGGTATGGCGCCGCCGAGCCGCCGTTGCGCTTCTGCTACTTCGCCCACGCCTACCGCGGTGTGCGACCGCAGCGCGGTCAGTCACGTGAGTTCCTGCAGGCCGGCATCGAGCTGATCGGCGTGCCCGGGCCGCAGGGGACCGCGGAGGTTCTCGCAGTGCTGTGTGCGGCGCTGGACGCCGCCGGCCTGAACAACTACCGCGTCGGGGTGGGGGATGCCGCGCTGTATCCCTTTCTGCTCGACGCCTTCGGGGTCGGTGAAGGGCAGCGTGAGCGGATCATCGCCGAGCTGGCCCGCGGGGACTTCGTCGCCGTCGAGCGCGAGGTGCAGGCGCTCGGCCTCGCCGGTGACGACGCCGACCTGCTGCTCCGGGTGCCCCGGATCCGGGGCGGTGCCGAGATCCTCGAGGACCTCCAGGAGCCGCTGCACGCGGCGGTGGCCGGGATGCTCGAGCTGCGCGGGCTGCTCACCCCCGAGGTCGCGGCGCGGATCATCTTCGACCTTGGTCTGGTGCGCTCGATCGGCTACTACACCGGCGCGGTGTTTCAGGTCTATGACCCCGCCTACGGGGTCCCCCTGGGCAACGGCGGGCGCTACGACGAGCTGCTCGGCGCCTTCGGGCGCCCGCTGCCCGCGGTCGGCTTCGCCCTCAACGTCGAGCGCCTGCACATCGCCCTGACCGGCGAGGAGCGCATGGCGACCCGGCGCGCGCCGTGACCGGGCTGCGGATCGCCGTGCCCCGCGGTGCCCTGTTCGGGGACACCCTGGACCTGCTCGATGGGCTCGGGATCGACACCGCCGAAGTCCGCGGCAACGACCGCAAGCTGCTGTTTGCCGACTCCGGGATCGTCACCATGCGCCCGTCGGATGTCCCCACCTACGTCGAGGCCGGAGCGGCCGACATCGGGATCACCGGCAAGGACGTGCTGATGGAGCAGTCCGAGCGCGAGCTGTATGAGCTGATGGACCTCGGGTACGGGCGCTGCGTGATGGTGCTGGCCGGCGAGGACGGGGCGGATCGAGCGCAGGAGGCTCTGCGCCGGCTCGGGGTTGTCCGGATCGCCACCAAGTACCCGCGGATCGCCGCCCGCCACTTCCTGGACACCGGTCGCCAGGCTGAGATCGTCGAGGTCAAGGGCTCAGTCGAGCTCGCGCCGCTCACCGGTCTGGCCGAGGCGATCGTCGACCTCACCGCGACCGGCACCACGCTGCGCGAGAACGGTCTCGTGATCCGCGAGGAGATCGCGGTCTGCACGGCACGCCTGATCGCCAACCCGGTCGCCCACAAGCTGCGGGCGGCGACCATCGACGGACTCCTGGAGCGGCTACGTGCAGTGTGAGACCCTGACCCTGTCCGGCGATGCCGGTGCGCTGGCCGGCGAGCTGCGGGCGCTTGTGCCCGCCGGTGAGTCCGTGGCCGGGGTGGTGAGCGAGATCATCGCCCGGGTGCGCGCCAACGGCGACGACGCCCTGCGCTACTACACGCGGCAGTTCGACACCCAGGGCCGCACGGCGTCCGCCCTGCAGGTCCCCGACGCCGAGCTCGACACGGCCGCCGAGCGGCTCCCGGACGATGTGCGGGCCGGTCTGGAGCTCGCGATCGCCAACGTCCGCCGCGTGTCGGAGGCGGCACTGAGCCCCGATCGCACCGTGAGCTTCGACGGCCACCAGGTGACGATCCGCGAGACTCCCGTTCGCCGCGGCGCGGTCTACGTGCCAGGCGGGCGCGCCCCGTATCCGAGCACGGTCGTGATGGGCACGGTGTGCGCGCGCGTGGCCGGGGTCGAGCAGATCGCGGTCTGCTCGCCGCCCGGGGTGGACGGTGAGGTCAACTCCACTGTGCTCGGCGCCTGCCGGCTGGCGGGCGCGAGCGTCGTCTACCGGATGGGCGGTGCCCAGGCGATCGCTGCGCTCGCCTACGGCACCGAGACGGTCAGCCCGGTCGACGTCATCGTCGGGCCGGGCAATCTGTACGTCCAGGAGGCCAAGCGCCAGGTGTTCGGGCAGGTCGGGATCGACGGCTTCGCCGGCCCCAGCGACCTCGTCCTGATCACCGACGGCGATGGCGATACGGACGTCCTCGCGCTGGACCTGCACGCCCAAGCCGAGCATGGCCTGGGCTCGCTGGTGGTCGCGATCTCGGATTCTCCGGAGCTGCTGCAGGCGCTGGCGCAGCGGCTCGACGAGGGTCCGGAGACTGGGGCGGTGTCCCGGCTGATCTTGGTCCCCGAGCTCGACGCGGCCCTGGCGATCGCCGAAGCCTTCGCGCCCGAGCACCTGCAGCTCGTCGGACCCGGGGCCGAGGCGCTGGCCGGCCGGATCAGCACCGCCGGGACGGTTCTCGTCGGGCCGGCGAGCGGGACGGCCTACGGGGACTACATCACCGGCGCCAACCATGTGCTGCCGACCGGAGGCGCGGGGCGCTTTGCCTCGGCCCTGTCTCCGGCGCACTTCCGTCGTCGCTTCACCGAGGTCCAGCTCCAGGACGGCGCCGAGCAGCTCGCGCGGGCCGCGGCGCCGATCGCGCGAGCCGAGGGCTTTGAGGCCCACGCCCGCTCGCTGGAGGCACGCATCCACGACAATGACTCCTGATGAGTCGCTCGGCGCAAATCGATCGGAGCACCGCTGAGACCCAGATCCGGCTGAGGCTCGAGCTCGACGGCACCGGCGACGGTGAGCGCAGCACGGGCGTGGGCTTCTTCGATCACATGCTCGACCTGCTCGCTCGTCACGGGCGGATGAACCTGACCGTGGCCGCCACCGGAGACCTGCAGACCGGGGCGCACCACACCGTCGAAGACGTCGGCATCTGCCTCGGACAGGCGCTGGACGCCGCGCTGGGCGATCGCGCCGGGATCACCCGCTACGGCCAGGCGACCGTGCCGATGGACGAGTCCCGCGTCGCCTGTGCGATCGACATCTCCGGCCGCGGGCTGTGCGCTTTCGAGGGCGCTCTTGCGCCCGGGGCGATCGGGAACTTCGATCACGAGCTGACCGAGGAGTTCCTCCGGGCCCTGGCCGCCAACGCCCGGCTGACCCTGCACGTCACGATCGAGGCGGGCACCAACGCCCACCACGTGATCGAGGCGGTGTTCAAGGCGCTGGCCCGGGCCCTGCGCGCCGCCACCGCGGTTGACCCGACCGAGCATGGCGTCCCGAGCACGAAGGGGACCCTGTCCTGAACCGGGGTCCGAGCATCGCCGTCCTGGACTACGGAATGGGCAACCGGCGCTCGGTTCAGAAGGCGCTGGAGGCGATCGGCGCGCGAGCGCAGATCACCCGTGATCACACCGAGATCGATGCCGCGGACGGCCTCGTGATCCCGGGCGTCGGGGCGTTCCCGCATGCGATCCGCAACCTCGCCGAGCTCGGGCTCGATGGCGCCGTCCGTACCTACGCGACCAGCGGGCGACCGCTGCTGGGGATCTGCCTGGGCATGCAGGTGCTGTTCGAGGCCTCCGAGGAGTTCGGCTCCACGGCCGGCCTGGGACTGATCGGCGGCGCGGTCACCCCGATCCGCGCCGGCGGCCTGCGGATCCCGCATATCGGCTGGAACGAGGTGCGCTTCGAGCGTTCCAGCGCGCTCACCGCGGGGCTCCCGCAGGGCGGGCGCCCCTTCTACCACGTGCACTCGCTCGCGGCGCGCCCCGCGGACGCCGCCGACGTGATCGGCACCACCGAGTACGGCGAGCGCTTCGCGACCGCGGTGACACACGGCAACATCCACGGGGTCCAGTTTCATCCCGAGAAGTCCTCGCGCGACGGTCTGCAGATGCTGGCCGGCTTCGCGGCGCTGTGCGGCAAGGGCACGAGGCCGAACCCGGCCGCGGCGCTGCGGGCCTGATCCGCGATGATCCTGCTGCCCGCGATCGACATCCTGGACGGCAAGGCCGTGCGCCTGGCCCGCGGAGACTTCGAGCAGCAGACCACCTACGACGCCGACCCGCTGGACGCCGCCCGGCGCTGGGTCCGGGCCGGAGCGCGCGCGCTGCACGTCGTCGATCTCGACGGCGCTCGCAGCGGAGAGCCACGCAATCTCGAGCACGTGCGACGGATCGCGCGGGAGGTCGGCGTGCCGGTGCAGGTGGGGGGCGGCCTGCGCAGCGCCGACGCCGTCGCGGCGGCGATCGAGGCGGGCGCGACGCGGGTCGTGCTCGGAACCGCCGCGTTTCGCGATCAGGAGTTCCTCGACGACAGCGTCGCCCGCCACCGTGACCGGGTCGTGGTCTCGGTCGACGCCCGGGAGGGCAGGCTCGCGGCGGCGGGCTGGACCGAGCAGACCGAGATCCCGGTCGACGCCGTGTTCGCGCATCTCGGGCGGCGGGGGGTGTCGCGCTTCGTGTTCTCGAGCATCGAGCGCGACGGCATGCTCAGCGGCCCCGATCTCGACGCCGTCCGGGCGGCCGCGGATTCGGTCCGGGGGACGTTCGTCTACTCCGGGGGCGTGAGCACGGTGGAGGATCTGCGGGCGCTCGCCGAGCTGCGCCAGGTCAACCTCACCGGCGTGATCGTCGGCACGGCGCTCTACGAGGGTCGCTTTGACATCGCCGGCGCCCAGGCGGCGCTCGAGAGCTGATGCACTACAAACGCGTCGTACCGTGCCTGGACGTCAACGCCGGCCGAGTGGTCAAGGGGGTCGGCTTCCTGGATCTGCGCGACGCGGGCGATCCGGTGGAGCTTGCCGCTCGCTATGACGCCGCCGGCGCCGATGAGCTGGTGCTGCTGGACATCACCGCGACCTCCGAACGCCGCGAGACGGTCGTGCAGCTGGCCCGCCGCGCCGCCGATCAGGTGTTCATCCCGTTCACCATCGGCGGCGGTATCCGAACGGTGGCCGATGTCCAGGCCGTGCTCGACGCCGGCGCCGACAAGGTTTCGGTCAACTCAGCGGCGCTGGCGCGCCCTGAGCTGATCGACGAGCTGGCGGCGACCTTTGGTTCGCAGTGCGTCGTGCTGGCGATCGACGCCAAGCGTGCCGGCGAGGACCGCTGGGAGGCATATCTGGCGGGCGGGCGCACCGCCACCGGACGCGACGCCGTGCAGTGGGCGCGTGAGGGTGTCGCCCGCGGGGCGGGGGAGATCCTGCTCACCAGCATGGACCAGGACGGAACCAACGCGGGTTATGACCTGCCGCTGACGCGAGCGGTGGCCGAGGCGACCAGCGTGCCCGTGATCGCCTCGGGCGGAGCCGGGGAGATCGATCACCTGACCGAGGCGCTCGCCGCCGGAGCCGACGCGGTGCTGTGCGCGTCGATCTTCCACTACGGCCACCACACGGTGGCCGAGGTCAAGGATCGGCTGGCCCGCGACGGGGTCGCGGTGCGCCCGACCACCGCCCGCTGAGGCGTTCGCGGTTAGGCGGCTTCTTCGACGTAGCCGGCGGCAGCACACGTATCGCAATACGCGGCGGGCGGAACCCGGGGCTCGTAACAGCCCGGGCGACAACAGGTGGAGGACCGCTTGGGCCGACCACGACCGATCCGGGCGGCGGCAGCATCCTTAAGCTCCTCGCGCATACGATCGAGCTCGGCGGCATGCTCCGCACAGAAGCGACGGCCCTGCTCGGCCGGATGCTGACAGTGACTTCCGCTACGGCAACGCATACACAGTACAATAGCACGCCGCTCGGGGCGAGTGGTCGTGTCTGGTCATGCGCGGCGTTGGGTCACGCGGCGGTGCGAGCCACGGCGAACCGATCGGTGGCGAGCGGCTCGATGCGGCGTCACCCGGCGGCGCTGGGTGAGGCGATGGCGCGGGCGGCTGGGGTGGGGATGCGCGCGCGGCAGGCTGCCGGGGAGGAATTGCACGACGCTGCTGTAGCCGTCCACGTACAGCGCGTGGTCGTCGGCGATCGCCGCGGAGAAGTCCCCGTCGCCGAAGTGAAAGACGGTGCGGCCGGTCGTCGCATCCAGGCCGTCCGTCGCGCGGATCCGCAGGGCCGAGTAGTAGACGACGTTGGCGATGATGCTGGCCGCGCCGGAGATCTTGCCCCCGGCGTTATGGCGCCAGCGAACCGACCCCGTGCGGGCGTTGAACGCGTACAGATACCCGTCGTAGGAGCCGACGTAGACCGTCGGCCCGAGCCCCGGGGCGTCGGTGACCGCGGCTGACGCATAGACGTAGGCGCCGGTGCCGGTCGCCCACGCGAGCGTCCCGTTGCGGGCCGCGAACGAGTACACGCGCCCGTCGGTATTGCCGATGTAAACCCGTCCGAACGCGACGGCGGGTGTCGCGTAGAACTGGCCCGAGCCAAAGCCGTACCGGGCGCCGTTGGTTCCCACCGCCCACACCTCGTGCCCGGTGGCCGCCCGCACGGCGTAGACGCGGCCCGCGTAGTCACCGAAGTACAGCACCCCGCTGGCGAGCGCCGGGCCACCCTTGATCGCCCCGCTGGCGTGGTAGGTCCAGAACTCGTGCCCGTCGCGCAGGCGCAGCGCGTGCAGAGTTCCACCCTGATCCCCAAAGTAGGTCGTGTGACCGGCGATGATCGGAGATGACTCGGTGCCGGGCGCGATCGGGTGTGACCAGAGAATCCGGCCGGTTCTCATCGACACCGCGACGAACTGGCCACCCCCGGGCAGGCTGCCGTGGACCGACAGGACCGGCAGCACGATCAGCCGGTCGGCGCCGTCGACGGCCGGCGAGGCCGCGGCCAGGGTTCCCACCTTGCGCCGCCACAGCGGGCGGCCGTTGGCGGTGCGGATCGCGCTGACGACGCCGTCGTCTCCCAACATGAACATCGTCCCGTGCCAGATGACGGGCGGGAACTCCAGCAGCGCGCCGGCGTCAAAGGACCAGCCGCGGTGAAAGGGGGGCTTGAGCCGGCCCGCAGGCGAGAAGTCGCGGGTGCGGCCGGCGTCGAAGCCGTACCAGGGCCAGACGAAGGTGTCGAGCCGCGGTCGTGACCGGTGCGCCGCGGTCGTGCTCGAGCTGGTGGTGGTGCTCGTTGCCGGCGGTGGCGTGAACTGCACGTTGGGATGCGACACGTTGCCCGGTGCGTGCAGCAGCACGAAGGCAACGAGGCCGCCGGCGACGAGCAGGACGGCCCCCACCCCGATGAGCCCGCGCCGCAGCCGCCGCCGCGATGCGGGACTCGGCATGGCGGCGATGGTAGACGGCGACGGCCGATGGGGCACCCGCGATGGTGATCGGCCGCCGGGACCGCGATCATGGTGTCCGTGCTGACCGTCGAGCCCGCCGAGCTGCTGCGGCGCGTGATCGCGCTACCCGCCGCTGCGCCGCTGCGCGCCGTGCTCAGCGGCGAGCGGCGCGAGGTGTTTCTGGTCGGGGGCGCGGTCCGCGATCTGGCGCGCGGTGGCGCTCCGAGCGAGCTTGACCTGCTCGTGTCGGAGGATCCGGCGTGGTTGGCCGAGGCGCTCGCCGGGGCCGGACGCCACGCCATGCGCGCACATCAGCGCTTTGGCACCGCCACCGTCACCCGGGACGGTCTTGCCTATGACGTCGCCCGGGCACGCACCGAGACCTATGACCGGCCGGGCGTCCTTCCCTGCGTCGCGCCGGCGGACGTTGCCACCGACCTGCGACGCCGGGACTTCACGGTCAACGCGATCGCGCTGGCGCTGAGCGGGCCGCGGCGCGGGCTGCTGGTCGCCGCCGAAGGGGCCGTGGGCGACCTGAGGTCGCAGACGCTGCGGATCCTGCATCCCGAGAGCTTTCGCGACGACCCGACCCGGCTGCTGCGGCTGGCGCGCTACGCCGGGCGCCTGCGCTTCGCGATCGAGCCGGCGACGCGCGAACGGGCCCGCGAGGCGATCAGCGGCCGAGCTCTGGAAACGGTGAGTGGCGAGCGGATCGGCGCCGAGCTGCGGCTGCTGGCCGCCGAGTCTGACCCGATCGCCGCCCTCGGGTCCGTGTCGGCGCTCGGCCTCGACGCTGCGCTCGCGCCCGGTTTCGGGCTCGGCGACCCCGATGTCGCCCGACGCGCGCTGGAGTTACTGCCGCCCGACGCGCGTCCCGCCGTCGTGGTGCTGGCCGCCGCGACCCTCGGGATGGACGCCGAGGACCGTGACGCGATGCTCTCCCGGTGGGCGTTCCCCGGCTCCGAGCGCGATGCGATAGCCGCCGCGGCGCGCGACGCACCGGTGCTCGCCGGCGCCCTGGCCGTCGCACACGCGCCATCGGAGATCGCCGCCGCGGCCCGGGGTGCGGACGCCGAGGCGGTCGCGCTCGCGGCCGGGCTGGCCGGCGGGGAGGTATGGCCCGGGCGTCTCGTGGTCAGCGCCGCCCGGGCGTGGCTCGAGGGGCTGCGCGACATCGCGCTGGAGATCACCGGGGCCGATCTGCTCGCGGCCGGCGTGCCGCCCGGACGCGCGGTCGGCGTCGGTCTGCGAGCCGCGCTCGCCGCGCGGTTGGATGGGCGCGCACGCGGCCGCGAGGCCGAGCTCGCGGAGGCGCTGAGGGCGGCGTTAGGCTGAGCGAGATGGCTGTCCAGACCCCGGTGGCACCGTTCCGGCCCGCCGGTGAGCATTTCGCGATCGACCTTCCCGGCGCGACCGTCGTGTTCACCACGCGCCGCGGCGGTGTCTCAGACGGGCCATACGCGAGCCTGAACCTCGGCTACCTGACCGCGGACGATCCCGAGGCGGTGGCCGCCAACCGGGCCGGACTGGAGCGCGAGCTCGCCGTCCGGCTGGGCTTCGTGCACCAGGTGCATGGCGCGCGGGTGCGACGGCTGACCGACGGCGACGCCGAGCGCGAGCACGCCGCCGGTCCGGGGAGCCTGGCCCGGGCCGACGGGCAGGTGACGAGCGCACCCGGACTGGCGGCGGCGGTGCTGACCGCCGACTGCCTGGCGGTGGCGATCGCGGGTGACGGCGCCGTGGCCATGGTCCACGGCGGGTGGCGGGGCCTGCATGACGGCGTTATCGCGGCCGCAGTCCGGGCGCTGCGCGCCGCCGGCGCCGCCGGTCCGCTGGCCGCCGCGATCGGCCCCGGGGCGGGGCCGTGCTGCTACGAGGTCGGGGCCGAGGTCCACGAGGCGTTCGCCGACCGGCCCGCGGCCGTCCATGCCGGTGACAATCTGGACCTGCCCGCGATCGCCGGCCATGACCTGGCGGCGACCGGGGTGGACACCGTCCACCCCATCGGGCTGTGCACGATCTGCGCGGATGCGAGCCTGTTCTTCTCCCATCGCCGGGACCGTGGCGTCACCGGCCGGCAGGCGGGGATCGCATGGTGCAGCTGATCGAGAGCCTGACTGCCGAGCGTGTGCGGACCAATCTCGACGTCGTGCGCGAGCGGATCTCCGCGGCCGGCCGCGACCCCGAGACGGTGGAGATCCTCGCGGCGGTCAAGTACCTGGTGCCTGAGGCGCTGACGGCGCTGGCCGACGGCGGTATCCGCACGGTGGGGGAGAACCGCGCGCAGGAGCTCGCGCGCAAGCGGGCGGCGCCGGGGACGGGGGGCTTGACATGGGACTTCATCGGCCGCCTGCAGAGCCGCAAGGTGCGCGACATCCTCCCGCACGTCCGCTACATCCACTCGGTGGCCAGCGACTCGGTGCTCGGTCAGCTGCAGCGCCACGGCACTGCCGACACGCGGGTGTTGATCGAGGTCAATGTCGCCGGGGAGGAGGGCAAGGGCGGGGTCGCGCCGAGCGACCTGCCCGGCTTTCTCGAGCGCTGTCCGGTGACCGTCGTCGGGCTGATGACGATGCCCCCGCTCGCCCCCGACCCGGAGTCGAACCGGCCGCATTTTGCGGCGCTGCGCGAGCTGGCGAGCGCCCACGGGCTGCCCGAGCTCTCGATGGGCACCAGCCAGGACTTCGTCGTCGCCGTGACCGAGGGGGCTACGATCGTGCGTCTGGGGACGATCCTGTACGCCGGCGCGCCATAATCCCGGCAGGGAATCGTCCGCACCGCACGAACCACACGCACATGGCCTTCCGAGACACCTGGCATCGCACACTCGTCTACTTCGGCCTCGCCGAGGACGATGTCTATGAGGACGATGAGCACGAGCCCTACCACGAGCCCGAGCCCGCGGTCCAGGACAGCCCCCGCGAGCGCCCCAACGTTCGCAAGATCGGGGCCCGCCGCCGGCGTGACGAGATCGACGACATCTTCGCCGACGACTCCGAGCCCGAGCGGCGCACGACATCGCTGCGCGCGGTCGGTGGCGGCAGCCGGCCCAGCAACGGCCGCGCCTCCGGCGACGTGAGGGTTCACTTCGTCGCCCCCAAGAGCTTCAACGATGTCCAGGACGTCGCCGACAAGTTCAAGGACTCGATCCCGGTGATCCTCAACCTGCAGAGCACCGACACCGATCTCTCCAAGCGCCTGATCGACTTCTCCAGCGGCCTGACCTACGCGATGGACGGGGGGATGCAGCGGATCGCCGACAAGGTGTTCCTGCTCACCCCACGCAACGTCGAGGTATCCGCCGAGGAGCGCGCGCGCTTGGTCGAGAAGGGCTTCTTCAACCAGTCCTGACGCCGAACTGACGCTCGCAGCGGAGCCCGGGCGCTGCGCAGGTACATTCTCAAGTATGCGAGTCGGTCTCATCGGAGCGGGCAACATGGCGCGCGCGATGGCTCGCGGGTGGGGTGATCCCGTGCTCTGCTCCGACGGGGGCTCGGGACGGGCCCTGGCCCTGGCGGCCGAGCTCGGGGGCCGCGCGGCAACCAACGCCGAGGTCGCGGCCGGCTCGGACATCGTGTTTCTCTGCCACAAGCCCTATCAGCTTCACACGGTCGCGCAGGAGATCGGCCCGCACGCCAAGGCGATCGCGTCGGTGCTCGCCGGCGGCACCGACCTGGCCACGCTCAGTGCCGCCTTCCCCGACACGCCCGTCTTTCGCCTGATGCCCAACACGCCGGTGCAGATCGGCCGCGGAATCGTGCTCTACACCCCCGCCGCC
>JAABUZ0100006177.1_pt1 | contig 15156 bp, 14 predicted proteins | sample 5562091 | NCBI WGS metagenome assembly JAABUZ01 (sample SAMN12813069, study PRJNA571459) | rock metagenome | isolation source: Antarctica rocks | place: Antarctica: Victoria Land, Linnaeus Terrace sud | collected 2015-12-21 | reverse complement strand
AGCCACAATGGAGGCAGGGGATGGGCGACATGGCACACCTCCGAGGATACAGGGATCGCCGACGCGACCAGTATCCCTCGACTCGCCTCTTTTAGCCACTCCCTGGACGAGGAAGGTCTTGACATCGGTAATCTTCATTGCTTAGTTCCGGTTCATGCCGCAGGCGCAGTAGCCGTCGCCGCTGCCGCCGCAGCATCCGCCGCCCATCTGCATGCTACTCCCGCTCGACGCGACCGCCGCGAAGACGGAAAGGACGCGCCGTGTGTCGGCCTGCGCGCACGTCGGGCAGGCAACGCCGCCCTCAGCATTCTCCGGCGTGGCGTGGCGAATCAGTTTCTCGAACCGCACATTGCAATCGGGGCAGAAGTACTCGTACATCGGCATCAGGCTTCCCCTTTTCTTGTCTTCAGCGAAACATCGCCGTCAGTGTAGCGATGACAGAGAACATCCGTCAACGATTTCGCATCGTGCGAAATCGCACGCACACTGTCTCAATAGAGGGCGCACCTACGAAGAAACGAGACGGAGATTGAGAGATACTTTGTGACACAACATCGGGCAGCACGGACTGGACTGAAATGAGGTGGGCTTCCTCGTCTCAGATGCGTTCGTTTTCTGAGACGACTATCATGCGCTACAAAGATATAGTCAAAGAGGAGAAGACAAATATGGTCGAGGTACGATTCCGAGAAACACATTGGCAATCAATTACGCCGCCGCGTACCCTGAATGATTGGGAACACGCTGTCCTTAACTTCTTGTTGTCCGAGCCATTTACCGGACGAGACAAATTGCAGGAGCAAGCAGGGACGGTACGTGTCTCCGCGGAATGCCGCTGCTGTCTCAGCATCGAACTGACCGGCCCGGCGGGTTCTCCCCGCCAGCTATCAAATAGCCATCACGGGCACGTCGATATGGCGATGGTTGCTGACTTGGAGGGAGTAGACACGGATGGTACGCCGATGTGGGCGTTGCTCTTTGTGCAGGGTGGGCGATTGGCGGAGTTGGAAATCCAACGGGCGGACGGTCGCCCGTTCACAAGACAACCGAACATAAGCCGGTTCGAGATTGTCCCGCGTCGGAAGGCGTAATCACGTTTGTATCGCAGCTCTATAACAAGGGATTCTGAAACTGATTGAAAGCGGCGCGATTTGACACAGTCATAAATCGCTGCTAGGCTACGCGACGGCAGTGACGGGGAGCAGTACGCGCACCCAACGCCGAAGCGAGCCGGGGATGGTGCAAGCCTGGTGGCGGAACGCGTGGAACCTCGCCCCTGAGCTATGACGGCGAACGACGAGTAGCCGCCATCGGGTACGCCCGTTATCGCGTGCATCGAGTGGTCCCGCTACGCGCGGGGCAACGAGGGTGGTACCGCGAGCAGTCTTTTTCTGCCCGTCCCTTTTTCTGGGATGGGTTTTTTTGTGTGGCATCCGGTCGGTGACGCGGGAAGGAGGAGTACAATGGTAATGTCGGTATCGCGATGCAGCGCTCTCCTTCGCCGCAACCTTACGAGGCCCGGGTACGGGCCTACTTCACTGGGCGCAGGCTGAAAGCCTACGCTACCGATGCGAAGGAAGAAAGGATGCCACACATGAGTATGAACGGAAACGAGCAACAACCGTCTCCCGTAGCCAGCCAGCCTATCGAGGCGGGGAAGCGCGTCTATATCTTCGATACGACGCTGCGCGATGGCGAGCAGTCGCCGGGCGCGAGCATGACGGTTAATGAGAAACTGGAAGTCGCCGACGCGCTCGTTCGTCTCGGCGTGGACATCATCGAGGCGGGTTTTCCCATCGCCTCACCCGGTGATCTCGATGCCGTGCGCCAGATCGCCGAGCGCGCGAAGGGCGTGACGGTCTGCGGCCTCGCGCGGGCGGTCAATGTGGATGTCGAGGCGGCAATCGAGGCGCTGCGCTCCGCCGAGGAGCCGCGCATCCACACCTTCATCAGCAGCAGCCCGATCCACCTCCAATATCAGTATCGCAAGGACCAGGACCAGATCATGGTGATGGCCGAGACGGCGATCAAGCAGGCGGCGAAGTTCACCTCCAATGTTGAGTTCTCGGCGATGGACGCGACGCGCTCGCCGAAAGAGTATCTCGTCCGCATGTTCACGATGGCGATCGGCGCGGGCGCGACGACCATCAATGTGCCGGATACGGTCGGCTACACCACGCCGGACGAAATGGCCGCCCTCTTCCGCTACCTGATGGAGAACACACCGGGCGGTGACCGGGTCGTCTGGTCCGCCCACTGCCATAACGACCTCGGTATGGCGACGGCGAACGCGCTGGCGGCGATCCAGGCGGGCGTGCGGCAGGTCGAATGCACGATCAACGGCATCGGCGAGCGGGCGGGCAACACCGCGCTCGAAGAGATCGTCATGGCGCTCAGGACCCGGCGGGATGCTTTCGGTGGCCTCGACACTGCAATCCATACTGAACATCTCGTCAGCACGAGCCGGATCGTCAGCGGCGCGTCCAGCGTCGTCGTGCAGCCGAACAAAGCGATTGTCGGCGCGAATTCGTTCGCACACGGCTCCGGCATCCATCAGGACGGCATCCTGAAAAATCAGCGGACGTACGAGATCATGACGCCGCAGTCGGTCGGCTGGGAGCGTTCAGCCATCGTCCTGACCAAGCATAGCGGGCGACACGGCTTCACAGGTCGGCTCGAACAACTCGGCTATACCCTGACGCCCGAGCAAGCGGAGAGCACGTACCAGCGCTTCATTGCCCTCTGCGACGAGAAGAAGCACGTCAGTGAGGACGATGTCATTGCTCTGATCGAGAACGAGCGAACGCTCCCACCGGAGGGCTACAGACTGCAAGACTGGCATATTGACACTGGCGCGGGCCGCGCCTCGGCGCGCGTCACGCTCTCCATTGATGGCGTCGAGCACCGGGCGGAGATCACGGCGAAAGGCCCGGTTGAGGCATTGTTCGGCGCGATAGACGCGGCGACGGGCACGCACTACAAACTCGCATCGTATATCGTGGATGCGGTGACGAGCGGCATTGATGCGCAGGCGACCATCCGTGTTCGCATTGTCGGGGAGGACGGCAAGGTCTACGGCGGCCAGGGCCTCAATACCAACATCCTTGCTGGGAGTGCCGAGGCGTACATTGCTGCCATTGCCCGCGCCGCCCGCACTACCCGCACCGCCCACCAAACGGCATTGGTCTAACCGGGTATGAACCGCAGAGGCGCAGAGAACACAGAGGTCGTAGAGGGGGAAGAAGAGGGGCGAGAAAAGAAGATACTCCATTTACTCCCTTGCATTTCTCTGTGTCCTCTGCGTTCTCTGCGTCTCGGCAGTTCAATTGTTTTCATGTTTCTGATGGAGGGTAAATACTGATGAGCGCGACGAAACCGATGACGATGACGGAGAAGATCATTGCGCGCCATGCCGGGATGCCGAGCGTGACGGCGGGTGATCTTGTGGATGTGAGCGTGGACCTTGTGATGGCGAACGACGTGACGGCGCCCATCGCGATCCGTGAATTCAAGAGGACGGGCCTTGCGCACACCTTCGACCCGAAGAAGGTCGTGATGGTGCCGTCGCATTTCGCCCCCGCGAAGGACCTCTTCGCGGCGCGGAACTGTGAGATCATGCGCACCTTCGCCAAAGAAGAAGGATGCGTCTATTTCGAGATTGGGCGGGGCGGCATCGAGCACGTCATTCTGCCCGACAAGGGGTTCTGCCGCCCCGGTGATCTGATTATCGGTGCGGACTCGCATACCTGCACCTACGGTGCGCTCAACTGCTTCTCGTCCGGCATGGGCTCAACGGACATCGCCGCCGCGATGGCGACGGGCATGACGTGGCTAAAGGTGCCGGAGACGATCAAGGTCGTCTACAACGGGCGTCTGCCGGAGTACGTCGGCGGCAAGGACCTCGTGCTGCGAACGATCGGTGAGATCGGCGACGACGGTGCGCGGTACATGGCGATCGAGTTCACCGGCTCCGCGATCCATGATCTGCCGATGGAAGGCCGCCTAACGATCACGAACATGACGATTGAGGCGGGCGGCAAGAACGGCATCCTTCCCTTCGATGAGATCACGCGCGAATACCTTGCCAGCCGCACGAACGTCCCATACGAACCAGTCGTTGCGGATGACGACGCGACATACGCGCGGACGATCGAATTCGATGTCTCGAACATGGAACCGCAAATTGCCGCGCCGTATTCACCGTCCAATGTCTTCCCGCTCAGCCAGATGGTGGGAACAAAGATCAACCAGGTCGTGATCGGCTCCTGCACGAACGGGCGGATTTCGGACCTCCGGCTCGCCGCGAAAATCCTCGGCGAAAATCGGATCAGCGACGATGTGCGCTGCATCGTCATCCCCGGCTCGCAAGATGTCTACATCCAGGCGATGCATGAGGGGCTGGCGGAGCAGTTCGCCGCAGCGGGCGCGGTCTTCAGTACAGCGACGTGCGGCCCCTGCCTCGGCGGCTACATGGGTGTCGCGGACGAGCAGGACGTGATCGTCTCGACAACTAACCGCAACTTCCGCGGCCGGATGGGCCATGTCGAGGCGCACGTCTACCTCGCCAACCCCGCCGTCGCCATCGCCTCGGCGATCACCGGCCGCATCACCGACCCGCGCGAGATCGTGGATTTGGTACCGGCGTAGGGACAGAAAGAACCTAACCCCCCAGCCCCCTTCCCGCGAGGAAGGGGGAGCGAGCCTCTGATATATCCGGGCGTAAGGGGAATGCTACGAAAATTATAGAGAGAACCCCTCCCTCGCGGGGAGGGGGCGGGGAAGAGGTAAAACATGAGCACCGAACTGAATGGATGGGCATGGACGTTTGGGCCGAGCATTGACACGGATGTCATCATTCCGGCACATTATCTGACGGCGAACACGAACGAAGAACTCGGCAAGCACGCGCTGGAAGGGATTGATCCCACCTTCTCCTCGAAAGTACGCAAGGGGGACATTATCGTCGCCAAGGCGAACTTCGGCTGCGGCTCGTCGCGCGAGCATGCGCCGATGGCGCTCCTGGGCGCGGGTGTCTCGTGCGTGATCGCGGAGAACTTCGCGCGCATCTTCTTCCGCAATGCGATCAACATCGGCCTGCCGGTACTCGAATCGGCGGAGGCGGCGGAGAAGGTGCAGCCGGGCGACGAAATCCATGTTGACCTCGAAACCGGCACAATTTTCAATGTCACGCGTGGCGAGCAGTATCAGGCATCAGCCTACCCGCCCGCGATCATGGAGATCATCAAGGCGGGTGGCCTGATTAACTCGATCCGCAACAAGATTGCCGCTGAGGCCGTGCAGCAGACAGCGGAGGCGACGGCATGACGGAGTACAACGTCCTTTGTCTCCCCGGCGACGGTATTGGCCCGGAAGTGATGACCGAGGCACGCAAAGTCCTTGATGCAGTGGGCGAGCGGTTCGGTCACGCCTTTACCTTCGAGCAGGGGCAGGTCGGGATCGCCGGGATCGAGGCGTACGGCACGCCGATCCGCGAGGAGGAGATGAGCCTCGCCCGCGCCAGCGATAGCATCCTCTTCGGCGCGGTCGGTGGTGCGACGCAGGATGCCTACGCCACTGTCCGCCCAGAGGACGCGATCTTCCGCCTCCGTAAGGACTTCAATCTCTACGCGAATCTTCGCCCCGTCGTCGCAACGCCCGCGCTAATGGACGCTTCCCCGCTCAAACCCTCCGTGCTCGCTGGTGTGGATATGTTGATCGTGCGCGAGTTGACGGGTGGCCTCTACTTCGGCTCGCCGAAGGAGCGGATGACTGCACCGGACGGCCAGCGCGCCGCCGTGGACACGCTCTACTACACCGAAGAGGAAGTGCGCCGCATCGTCCGCCTCGCCTGCGAACTCGCGGGGCAGCGGCGCGGCAAGGTGACGAGCGTGGACAAGGCGAATGTCCTGATGTCCTCCCGGCTTTGGCGCGAGGTAGCGATGGAGGTCGGTGCAGAGTTCCCGGCGATCGAGATGGATCATATCCTCGTGGACGCGGCGGCGATGGCCCTGCTCAGGAATCCGCGTGCCTTCGATGTAATCGTCACGGAAAACACCTTTGGCGACATCCTAACCGACGAGGCGGCGATGCTCGTGGGTTCGATGGGCATGCTGCCGTCAGCGTCACTGAACGGTCAGCCGCCGGAGCGCAGCGGTTCGCCCGCGAAACTGTTCGGCTTCTACGAGCCGATCCACGGCACCGCGCCGGACATCGCAGGGCAGGGCATCGCCAATCCGCTCGGCATGATCCTCTCCGCCTCGATGATGCTTCGCACCTCGTTCGGTCTCGATGCCGAAGCAAGCGCTGTTGAAAAGGTTGTGGATGGCCTGCTCGCCGATGGTGTGCGAACGCGCGACCTCGGCGGTACGCTCGACACCATCGCGATGGGCGACCGGATCGTGGATGGCATCCGACAGTATGAGTAATGAGTAACGAGGGTCGCGTTTCTACTCGTTACTCGTTACTGGGAGGGTTCTATGGCCTGTCTCACCGCTGGCGTTAACGCGCCGGACTTCACGCTGCATACGGATCGTGGCGACGAATGGCGGCTTGCCGAGCATCTCGGTAAGCCGCTGATTCTGATGTTCCACCGCCATTTGCAGTGACTCCCTTGCCAGGAGCATCTGTCGCAGTTGCGGCAGTCCGCCGAACTCGCCGCGATGGGCGTTGGCATCGCCGCGCTCTTTTTCAGCCAGGCCCACCGGCTGCCGGAGTATCGCGCCCATTTCGACATCCCGGACGAAATCCCCCTCCTCGCGGATGAAGGCCGGACGGTCTACAAGGCGTACGGAATGCGGGTTGGCTCGTTGCGGGAGATTTACTCGCCGCAGGTGATCGCCAAATACGCGCGTCTGATCCGGGGCGGCATGAAGATGCAAATGAAGACGGATGAGGACACCCGCCAACTCGGCGGCGACGTGATCGTCGGGCGCGACGGTCGTATCATCCTCGCCCACTGCTCCAAAAACCAGGCGGACCGGCCAAGCGTTGAGACACTTATCGCGGCGATTCACGCGGCACAGGGAGACACCAATGAGCAAGCCTGAACAATTTGCTGGTGGCGGCGGGCTTCAGCCTGCCGCCACCAAAACCACAAAATGTAAATGAAGAAGCGGCGGGGATGATTCCCGCCGCTTCTTGCCGCATACTGCCTACTAGCCGCTAGAAGTGGACGATTACTGTCGTGCCCAGAGGCGCCCACTGATAGAGGGTCGCGACCAATGCGACGGGCGAGTTCACACAGCCGTGGCTACCACCGCGCTCCGTACCCGGGCCGTAGACACTCCGCCACGGCGCGCCGTGGATCGCGTAGCCGCCACCGGCGAAGTACATCGTCCACGGGACATGTTTGATGTCATACGCAGTCGGCAGGCCAATGTCGCCCTTCATCCGCTCGTCCTTCACCTTTGCGAAGATCTGGAAAACACCGGGCGGGGTTGGGTTTGCGGCCTCACCGGAGGTGATGTCGAATTGCTGCGCAACCGCATTCCCTTCATAGGCCACCAGATGTTGCGTCGTGAGATTGACATCAATCCACTTCGGCCAGATGCTCGCACTGTAATCCATCGCGCCGCCATTCTTCGGCACCGGATTGACGCCGAGTTCCCGCGCTAGCGCGAAGTCTTTACCCAGATTACCGAGACGGACAGTGTCCTGACCATTCGCGTCCTTCGCAAGTTCGAAACGCGCCCGCTCGAAATACTGCACCATCGTTACTTGCTTGTTGGCACCGACGGCCTCGCGGGTCGGTTCGGAGAGGGGAAAGCCAAAGACACCGAGATCGCCGTTCTGCTGCCAGAAGTTTGCGAAGAGCCCGGTGACGCTATGACCGCTCGGCGCGAAGAAAAGATGACCGGCACGATCCGGGCCGAACTGATCGCGCGTCATCGGCATAAAGGGTGCATCATGGCGACCCATTACGGCCTCCGCGCCGAGGCGACCGAAAGAAACACCAATCGTGGGTGTGTACTCGACACTACCACGCTCGAAGTACTGCTTCGTCGTCTTACCGTCTTTCACCTCTTCAGTGATCGGGCTACCAATACGATCCGCGCCGCCGTTTTCATGCCAGAATTCAAGGAAATCACCGTTCACGTTGTGCCCGGTGGCCGGAAAATAGACAATCGGTGGCCCCGCCAGCGGCGATTCCGCACTAACGGCAATTGGCACAATGAGCGCGGAGGTAAGGAGCGCGACCGTCGTCAATGCAAGCGCCCGACCGGTCATTCGCAGTTTCATTCGAGAGTTGCGCCAGATCGTCACGCCCGTTCCTCCTCAGCAGCCACGCACCCGCCCCAACGAACCGAAAGACAGAGATGCACTATTGTTTAAACGCTCAGTAATGTCAATTGGTTGCATGATAAAGAGACACCATGCCACATCGTTCCTACGGCAAAAAGATTACCCGACCGTAGCGCAAGAAACAAGGTTATCAGCAAGATATTCCACACCTCAGTTCTTCACGCGTTTATGCAATCTCTGTGCCAGCGCGCGCAATGCGTTGCGCGGCCGGAGGACGACAAGCCAACGCGCGGGAATCGCCCTGATACCCTCGCGTGCACCGGCGAGCGCGCCCGTTACCGCGCCGCTCGTATCGGCATCGTCGCCGCAGTTCACCGCTGCAATCACCGCCTCCTCGAAGGTTGGGTGGTGCGTCAGACACCAAAGCGCGGTCTGCATCGTGTGGAGTGCGTAGCCTGTACTACGCACTTCGTCCTCAGCGAGCAACGGAACAACGCGCACCGCCTGGGCAACCGCCCGATCCTCGATCACTGCAGCGACCCGTTCTAGGAAGTCCGGTTGCTGCCCATTCAGGAGGAGTTCACGTAGCGCGACATTGACGGCGACCGCCGCCCATTGCGCCAGCGGATCGGCGTGTGTAATCGCGGACGAGAGCCGGGTGTCGGCGATCAGGCGGTCGAGGTCGTTGCAGCGAAAGAGACCGACCGGCGCGCATCGCATGACGCCCGCGTTGCCAATCCCCTGCCCGCCTGCCTCGCGATACGTGCGCTCGCCCGCTTCCTGCCACGACAATCCTCGGTCGAGGTACATCAGGGCGCGTCGTGTCGTCGTACCGATGTCCTTCGGATTCGAGTGCAGCCAATCCACAAAGCGGCGCGCGATGTCGTCACCATCTACCGTACCCGTCGCGACGATACTTTCCGCGAGGCACGTCGCCATTTGTGTATCGTCTGTCACCTCACCCGCCACGAGACGTAGCCAGCCTCCACCAACGATGTCACGTAGTTGCCCATACCGCGTACGGATCTCATCGCGGGACAGGAATTCCAGTGTCGCGCCGAGCGCGTCTCCGCACGCGAGACCAAGCATGCACCCCGCGAACTGCTCCTGGGAAACGATCTGCTCGCTCATCGGGCCTCCGAAACACGAAAGGACTGAGAGAGGGAAAGGGAGGGCGCATGGCTGTGCCCTCCTACTGTTCTGGCTACTCCGTCGCGTTGACACTGCGGAACCGCTACGGCATCATGCGCGCATCGGGCTGCCGGGTGCAGTATACGGCATTTTCGCCCGGCATCGTGAACTGATCCGTGGGGGATCGGCATGCCGACGGGATACACGCACATGTATATGGGTATGAAGGGCGAGGGGCACGCAAGATGGTGACACAACCACCAGGAACGCCAGACAATAGTGGTGATGGTGAGACGCGGGTGACCAGCGACATCCCTGCAGCGCCGGAAGCACTACTCGGCGGCAAGTATCGTGTCGAGCACGTGATTGGCGAAGGCGCGTTCGGACGGGTCTATCTCGCGACGGATACCCGCCTGCGCCGCCCCGTCGCCGTCAAGGAACTACTCGCGACGCGCAATGCGACCGATCCGGAACTCTTCCAGCGCTATCTTGATCGTTTCGGGCGCGAAGCGCGGGCAGGCGGCGCGATCACCCATCCGAATGTCGTCACCGTCTATGAGTTGGAGATTGACAATCACCAGAACACCTATCTGGTAATGGAATATGTGGACGGCATGAATTTGGCTGCACTGCTTAGTCAGGTGGGCACCCTGCCAATCGAGCGCGTCGTCGCGATCGCCCTCGATGTCGCGCGTGGGCTCAATGTCGTCCACGAAGCAGATGTCGTGCATCGGGATCTCAAGCCCGCGAACGTCATGATCTCGCGGCGTGGCGGCGCGAAAGTAGGCGATTTTGGCATCGCGCAGGTCGGCACGGAAAGCCAGCGCACACAGGTCGTCATCGGCCATCCCGGCACGCCGCTCTACATGAGCCCGGAGCAGGCGAGCGGCTTCGGCTATCTTGATGGCCGTTCGGACCTGTATAGCCTTGGTCTCGTGATCTATGAGACGCTCACCGGGGAACCGTACGCCCGTCGTCGCGTGCCACTCGCGCAGGCGCGTCCCGAGACGCCACCCGCACTCGTTGCGATCGTCGAGAAATTGATCCAGAAAAATCCCGATCAGCGCTATCAAAGCGCGGACGACGTAATCGCCGACCTGTCGAAACTCTCGCTCACCCCCCAACGCCCGACAACAATGGGTACGTATGCCCTACCGGGCGCATTGCCGGGATCGTATCCGCCCGGCCCACCCGGTCAGCAAGGTGGCTATGCTGGACCGGTCAATGGCGTGCCGAATGCGTATGGCGGTCCACCCTCGCAGCCGCCCCCCGCCCCTGGCACATATGGCGCACCCGGCACGCCACCTATCCTGTACCAGACTGCCCCGCTGTACCAGCAGCCCACCGGGCAACCACCACCTCCGCCATATGGCACACAACCGTCCGTATATACGCAGGCGTCGCAAAAGCGTGGCGGCATCCCGCCGCTGGCAATCGTCGGCATTGTCGCGGCGGTCCTGATCCTTGCCATCGGCGGCATCGCACTCGCCGCAACGCACAGCGGTGGAACGACCGCGACTGCGACGGTTCCAGTCGGCACATCGGTCGCGAATGCGGGCGCGACAGCGACCGGAGGAACAGCGGCGACGAGCGCGGCCAGCGCTCTTCCCACCGCGAGTGTTGGAACCCTTGCCGTCCCGACTGTTGTTCCACTCGCGACAGCGCAGACGGCGCCCACCGGGACAACAGGCGTCATGACGCCCGTGGGAACAGCGGCACGGACATCGAGCGCGACTTCAGGTACCGTAGCTGGATTCACGACTATTGGAACTGCCAGACCGTCCGCAGTTAGTAGTGCGCCGTTCCCTACCGCCTCAAATCAGGTGAAACTCGCGGCGGGCAAGCCCTTCCCCGCCGCAATCGGGCCGAATACCTACGTGGACGATGAGAACCGCTATACCCTGCAATATCCGAAGGAATGGAGCCAGGCGCCGGGCGACAAGGACACCGATGTACAGTTTACTTCCCAGGGCACAACGACTGCGGGCGTCACGACCTCCGATCTCAATGGCCAAAAGAAGCCGACCGCACAGCAACTCGCCGATCAGGTCTACGGAACGTTCGCCAGGCAACTGACGAACTTCAAACTGACCGACGCAACGCAAGTGAAAGTGGCGGGCCAGGATGGCGTGCGGATGCTCTACACCTTTACGGACAAAAATAACACTGTGATGCTCGGCGGCTACCTCGTCACCTACGCAACCGATCAAACGGTCGTCCTTTTCAGTTGCTACGCGACGAAAGATACATTTGACAGCCGTGTACCAACCTTCGACACGGTAGCCGGTTCATTCACGAGTGGCCTCGCGCTCGACAACACCTTCACGGACCCGCAGAGCCGGTTTACCTTCGATTACCCGAAGGCGTGGTCAGAGAAGAAGCCAATCTCGACCGCCGTTGCCGCCCTCGTTGCACCGACCGAGGGGACGCCGAGTTTTAATGTCGTTATCGAGAACAGCGGGACGAAGACCCTCCAGCAATACTACGATGCGAACGTGACGGCGATTTCCGATCCGACATCCGGCTTCAAAGCATACAAAAAAGTCAGTGAGAGCGACACGACGATCGCCGACCAGCCTGCAAAGTTACAGGTCTTCACTGCGGATGTGCTCGGCAATGGCACGGTTAACGAATTTCACCAGTGGTTTATCGTCGCCAATGGCAAGGGATACGTTCTCACATACACCGTCCTGGCGAATAGGGTGAAAGATTTCGCTGGCTACGGGGCGATCATTGCGAACTCCTTCACGCTCACGTAACGAGTAGTCAGTAGACAGACAATCTGGTCTTCTCGCAGTTTCTGCCATTGTATCTTGCGGGAAGCAGCCTTCCTTGTGGCAGAATAGATACGATGGCAGGTACGCGGTGTGTACGGGAGCAGCGAGCAATGAACGACCGACTGACTACAACGGCATGTACTCATGGATGACACACTCTGGTTCAAGGACGCGATCTTCTACGAAGTGCCCGTCCGCTCGTTCTACGATAGTACGAATGACGGCAGCGGTGATTTCATCGGGCTAACCGAGAAACTGCCCTATATTCGCAATCTCGGCGTAGACTGTATCTGGCTCCTCCCGTTCTATTCCTCACCCCTGCGAGACGATGGCTACGACATCGCCGATTTTTACGGTATCCACCCCGATTATGGCACGCTCGACGATTTCAAGGCCTTTCTCGACCGCGCGCACGCACTCGGCTTGCGTGTCATCGCCGATATGGTTCTCAACCATACGTCCGATCAGCATCAGTGGTTCCAGGAGGCGCGCCACTCGCCCGATTCGCCGTACCGCGACTACTACGTCTGGAGCGACGATCCGACTCTGTATAAGGACGCGCGGGTCATCTTCACGGACACCGAAATCTCCAACTGGACGTTCGATCCCGTTGCCGGGCACTACTACTGGCATCGCTTTTTCAGCAACCAGCCGGACCTTAATTTCGAGAACCCCGCCGTTCAGCATGCGATGCTCGATGTGATCTCCTACTGGCTCGATTTCGGTCTCGACGGGTTCCGCTGCGACGCCGTCCCGTACCTCTACGAGCGAGACGGGACGAATTGCGAGAACCTACCGGAGACGCACGCCTATTTGAAGCAGGTACGTCGCTATGTGGACGAGCATTACCCCGGCAAAATCCTCCTCGCGGAAGCGAATCAGTGGCCCGCCGATGTGATTGCCTACTTCGGCAATGGCGACGAGTTCCATATGGCCTTCCACTTCCCGATCATGCCGCGCATCTTCATGGCAATCCGGCGTGAGGAACGGATGCCGATTGTCGAAATCATGGAGCAGACGCCGGACATCCCCGAACTCTGCCAATGGGGCATGTTTCTGCGTAATCACGACGAACTGACGCTCGAAATGGTGACGGACGCCGAGCGAGACTACATGTACTACGAGTACGCGAAAGACCCGCGCATGAAAATCAACATCGGTATCCGTCGCCGCCTCGCACCATTGGCGGAGAATGGGCGTCGCCAGATCGAACTCTTGAATAGTATTCTGCTCTCGATGCCCGGCAGCCCCATCCTCTATTACGGCGATGAGATCGGCATGGGCGACAACTATTACCTTGGCGACCGCAACGGCGTCCGCACGCCGATGCAGTGGTCGAGCGACCGAAACGGCGGGTTTTCGCGCGCGGACCCCGCCCGGCTCTACAGCCCGGCGATTATGGATCCAGTCTATGGCTTCCAATCCATCAATGTCGAGGCGCAGGAACGGACATCAACGTCGCTGCTGAACTGGATCAAACGGCTGATCCGCGTGCGAAAAAAATACCCGGCGTTCGGGCGCGGCTCGCTCGTATTCCTTGGCGGCGGCAACCCAAAGGTGCTGACCTACATCCGACAGTATGAGGGGCAGACACTGCTCATCGTTCTCAACCTTTCCCGCTTCGTGCAGTGCGCGGAGGTGGATCTGAGCCGCTTCATCGGCACGCAGCCAGTAGAGTTGATCGGCGAAACGCACTTCCCCGCGATCACCGACCGCCCCTACTTCTTTACTCTTGGACCGCACGCTTTCTACTGGTTTCGATTGGAGGGGACAGCACACGAGAACTGACAGCGCTCCATCGCATCATGACACTTCGTACACGCACATCAAACGCCGTAGCCAGTTCGACGCTTGCTTCCTCTCACGTTCGTTACCCGACGATAACGACCATATACTCGCCTGGCTGGGGTGGAGAGGAGAAATGTAACGTGATTTCGTTCGATGACGTTGCTTCGATCTGTACCACAACGAGACTGAAGGGAGCGTCCGCGCGATAGACCTGCACAAGCGGAAACTGATTGTTCAAACCATGCGCAATGCCAAACACTGCTCCCTTGCCATCGCCGACAGGAAATCGTTGGATCGTCGCGGGGGTTTTTGCAGTTGACATGAATCCCTCCTTCCAATTTGGGCGTTCAATAACGTGTGACACTCTTGTGGTGAAAGACTGAACGGGAAAATAGTGTATTGCCCAAACAGCTCTCACGTCCCACTCGTGACCAATAACCGCATGGATTCGAGAGATGCGGCGTCGTGAACGAGAGAGCACGAGTATCGCTCACATGCGAACCGATACGCACATTCGATGCCATGTTATCAGAGAGTGGCGGAGGGACGGCTCCCCTCCATTGCCGGGAGCGTAGGATTACCCACGCGGCCCCCTCGATAGCCGCGTGCGGACCGCATGCGAGATACTGGGAGACTGAGCCGCACGTTCCAGCTGCGCATTCTGTGCGCGCAAATCGGCGATTTGCCCCTCGCGCGCGTGGACTTCCTGCTCCAATCGTCGGGCATACTCACCCGTCTCCGCCAATGTTTCCTGCGTATCCCGAAGCGTGTACCCCATATCATGCAGTTTGCGCGTAATATCATGCAGTTTGCGCGCAATCAGCGGGAATTGGGTAAACTGTGTCTCCGGCACTGAGGCGCCTTTCCTCGGTTGCTGACAGAACGCAACGAGCGGGCGCGTGACTTCCTGCCAAGTCAGTGATTGCGCCAGCCTTTGGCCCTCGACGATCAATCGCGCACGCTCCTCCGGGGCATCAATGAGCGCCGCGATTGTGCGTGCAAGCGTCACAGCATCCCCGATGGGAACCACATGACCGACATCGTTCGCGCGCACGAGATCGGCGATCGTATCACCGTCGTTGACGATCGGCACAATGCCTGCCCAGAGATAATCAAGCACCCGCGTGCGGAAGGCGAACCGGGTTTCAATCGTGTTCCGATGCAGGCTGATACCGAAGTCCGCTTCACACAGATAGTTCACCCGCATTGCATAGGGAAC
>JAABUZ0100006176.1_pt1 | contig 15156 bp, 12 predicted proteins | sample 5562091 | NCBI WGS metagenome assembly JAABUZ01 (sample SAMN12813069, study PRJNA571459) | rock metagenome | isolation source: Antarctica rocks | place: Antarctica: Victoria Land, Linnaeus Terrace sud | collected 2015-12-21 | reverse complement strand
GCATGTCACTCCGCTCACCCCTGTCCAGGAGCATGTCATCGCCTTGCTCCATCTGCCCTCCGACCTCTACGCGCGTCTCGCATCCCCTGCCCCTCAACCGCTTGCTCATTTACGCGAATGATAAGATAGAGGGCAGATTAAGAACACCGGCCCGTTTCACCACGCATCGCTCGCGCGGGGCCGACTTACGGACAGGCCTCTCTATGGTGAGCAGCGAGACCCACGCCCCGCGCGCGCGGGGCCGACTTACGCCGCGGGCTCTGACGCGAGGATGTGGCGTCGCCGTTCGCGCGCGAAGAGTCGCTTGAGCGCCGCGCGCGCCGGCCGCTCGACGAAGCGCAGGCTGAGCACGGACACGACGACGGCGACGCAGAGGTAGGCGGCAAAGAAGGCCGCGCTCTGGGTAACGGCCGGGTCGACGAAGCGCTCGACGGCGCGCGTCGACCAGTCCCACAGCGGCCAGTGCAGGATGTAGAGGGCGTAGCTGGCCTCACCCAGCAGGCCCAGCAACGGCAGCGCGAAGAAGCGCGCCAACGGCCCTTCCCCGAAGGCGAGCGCGTAGATCAGCAGGGCGAACAGTGGGTCGAGCAGCGCCTCGTCGACCAGGACGACGGGGGATGGCCCGGCGGCGAGCAGTCCCACGATGCCGAGCAGGGCGGCGGCCCCGACCAGCCCCGGCCGCCAGCGATGTCCGACGCGCCGCGCCAGGCGTATCGCGCCGTCGGCGCTCCGCGGCATAAACAGCTTGCCGAGCGCGACGCCCATGAGGAACTCCGGTAGCCGCGCCAGCGGGTTCCCGTACAGGGCGCGCAGCCAGAAGCGGTCGTACCACGGACCGGACGCCGCGCCGTCCGGCGCCACGACGAGATACGCCAGCGCGACGGCGGCCAGGGCGGCCCACATCGCCACGACGACGGTCAGCAGGCCGCGACGGCTCAACCGCCCGATCAAGAACACGCTCGTGGGGAAGAGCAGGTAGAAGAACGCCTCGACGGAGAGCGACCACGCGGGCGGGTTCCACACGTTGGCCGCGCACGGCAGCCAGCCCTGCGTCAGGGTCAGGCCCGCGACGCCCGTAACGATGGGGTGGGGCTGGCCGCACGGGGGCGGCCCTTGCGCGCCCCACTGCAAGAAGGGGATCGCCGCGGCCGCGAACGCGACGACGTAGATCGGGTAGATCCGCGCCACGCGCGCCAGCCAGAAAGCGCGCGGCGACACGGCGAGCCGTCCGCGCGCGTCGAGGTAGCTGTAGGACAGGATGAAGCCGGACAGGATGAAAAAGAAGTCGACGCCGGAGAAGCCGCCCGCGACGACGTTGCGCGCCACCGTCGTCGCGTGGCCCAGCGGCCCGGTCGCGCCCGGCATGCGCGGCAGGAGGAAATGGAACGCCACGACGAGCAGCGCGGCCACGAACCGCAGCCCCGCCAGCGGCCGCAAATAGGACGTCTTCTGACCCACCGGCTGTGTACTGCCGGCTATCGCATAGCGCCGTCGCGCCGGTGTCGGTCTACGGGCCATCGTGTCCCGTTCCCCCTTTTTCTTACGCATAGATTGCCGGTCATCTCGTAGGGACATATCTTTACTATCGCATCGTCTCATGAGATGTCGATGAGAGCGGCCGCCAAGGTGGCGGCGCGGTACGGCGCGTGGTTCGGCTACCGGGGCTTCTACCTGAGAGCGGCGGGCTACCGGCGATCGTCGTGGTCCGGACCTCCGCTCAAGGCAGCGCATGGGCGCCGCGGAACTCGCCGGAACCCGTCGGAACCCGTCGGAACCCGTCGGAACCCGCCGGAACCCGCCGGAACCCGCCGGAACCCGCTGGAACCCGCTGGAACCCGCGTAGGACCGCAACGGCCATGCGACCCCCATGCGTTGTGTTAGAGTGTGTGGGCGCGGCGCCCGCACGCGCTCTTCCTGGTATTGTGCGGGAATGCGGTATGTATTACCTATAGGTGGGAGGAGCGCGTCATGTCGTACACGCTCTCATTTCAATGGGGCGCCCGCACGTATGTGATGGGGATCGTCAACGCGACGCCGGACAGCTTCTCGGGCGACGGGCTGGGGTCCGGCGCGGGGGGCGACGCGGACATCGTGGACATCGTCGCGGCGGCGGTGGCGCGGGCGCGGGCCTTCGTGGCGGCCGGGGCCGACGTGCTCGACGTCGGCGGCGAGTCGACGCGGCCAGGGGCGCCGATGGTCGACGCCGCGACCGAATTGGCGCGCGTCGTGCCGGTCGTGCGCGCTGTCGCCGCCGCCGTCCCGGTCCCGATCTCGATCGACACGTACAAAGCCGAGGTGGCCGCGGCGGCGCTGGCGGCCGGCGCGCATATCGTCAACGACGTGACCGGGCTCGCCGCCGACCCGGATATGGCCGCGGTCGTGGCCCGCGCCGGAGTCCCGGTGATCGTGACGGACAACCGGCGCGGGAAGGTCTACAAGGACCTCGTGCCCGACGCCGTGGCGGACCTCGCCGCGCGCGTCGCGGCCGCCGAGCGGGCGGGCATCGCGCGCGCGCGCATCATCGTCGACCCGGGGCTCGGCTTCGACAGGGTCGCCGCGCACGACCTCGCGCTCATCGACGAGTTGGGCGCGTTCAAGGTCCTGGGTCTGCCGATCCTGCTCGGTCCCTCCCGCAAGCGCTTCATCGCCAACATTCTCGGCGGAGGCAAGGACGACCCGGCCGCGGACCGTTTGGAGGGGACCGCCGCCGCTGTCGCGATCGGGATCGCGCGCGGGGCTGACATCGTGCGCGTCCACGACGTCGGCCCCATCGTCAAGGTCGCGCGCGTCGCCGACGCGATCGTGCGGCGCCGGTAGCCGTCGCCGTTGTTCACAGGGGCCGCAAAGCAACCCCGCTGACGAAACACCAGTGGGCTACGTTACGGCCGTCTGGCTTACTCTCGCGCCGCGAGGTCGAGCACCGCGCCGCCGGTGACGCGGACGAGGTCGGTCGGGGCGATCGGGAAGACGCTGTTGGGGGTTCCGGCCGCGGCGTAGACGACGTCGTAGCCGGTCAGGTCACGGTCGACGTAGACGGCGAGGCGGCGTGCGTGGCCGAGCGGCGGGACCCCGCCGATGGCGAAGCCCGTGGCCTCCCTCACCTCATCGGCCTTGGCGCGGCGGATCGGCCGCCCCAGGTCGGCGGCGAGCCGCTCCGTGTCGAGACGATTCGCCCCCGAGACGAGCGCGAGCACCGGCTCGTCGCCGGCCACGAACACAAGTGATTTCACGATGCGCCCCACCGTCGTCCCCACGGCCGCGGCGGCCTCCTCGGCCGTGCGCGTTCTCTCGGCGAACTCGACGACCCGCGTCTCGATGCCCGCCGCCTCCAGCGCGTCCATGACCCGCCGCGTCGCCTCTTTCATGACTCTATGTGCTCCTTATGTTCCTTTCGCGCCGGCGCCCTTAGAATACAACTACATGCAGTCATGGGTGTGTGATTCCCCCGATCCATGGAATGCGCGTACATGACCTTCGAAATGATATGATGAGCCACACGATTAGCCGGACCAGCTGGAACGGTACACCGAAGGAGACGAGATGGTCGACACGACGCGCGACCGCGTGAATCTGTTCCTCTGCTCATTTACCATCCTGTTCCTCGAGCTTGCGCTGATCCGCTGGATTCCCGCCTATGTGCGCGCCCTCGGGTTTTTCACCAACTTCGTGCTGCTGGGCTCGTTCCTGGGCATCGGGCTCGGCATCCTGCAGGCGCGGCGGCGCTTCGATCTCCTGACCCTGTTCCCCGTCGCGCTGGCGCTCCTCGTGGCGGTGATCAGCTATTTCAAGTTCGAGCTCGTCGTCTACTCGACGCAGGAAATCTTCTTCGGCATCGCGGGCCGCGGCCAGGAGCCGTTCTACCTGCTGCCCCTCGTCTTCGCCGTCGTCACCGGCCTCTTTACCTTGCTCGGACAGAACCTGGGACGGCTGCTCGCGGCGGTCCGCCCGCCCCTGACGGCCTACACTATCGACGTGGCCGGCTCGATCGCCGGCTCGGCCCTTTTCGCCCTCGTGTCGTTCCTCGGGGCGCAGCCGGCCATCTGGTTCGCCATCGGCGCCGTGGGGGTGGTGGCGCTCCCGCAGCGGGGCCGTCTCGCCCGCGTCGCCAACGCGGCCATCCTGCTCGGCGTCGTGGTCTGGACGGGTGCGCTGGGCAGTCCGTCCCTGTGGTCGCCGTACTACCGCGTCGACGTGCATCCACTCCCGCACCACGGCTACAGCATCTTCGTCAACAACATTGGCCACCAGGGCGTCGCCCCCTATCAGTACCGCATCCAGGGGGCGTTGTTCTACCTGCAACCGTTCCAGACCTTCCACTTCCCTGCCGCGGCGCGTGAGCTCATCATCGGGGCCGGCACGGGGACCGACGCCGACGTGGCGGTCCACAACGGCATCCGCCACGTCACGGGCGTCGAGCTCGACCCTACCATCTACCGGCTCGGCCGGCAGCTCCAGCCCGACCACATCTACCAGAACCCCTCCGTCCACGTCGTCGTCGACGACGGGCGCTCGTTCCTTGAGAAGACCGGCGGAACCTACGACCTGATCGTCTTCGCCTTGCCCGACTCGCTGGCGCTAACCTCCTCGTTCGCCAACCTGCGCCTGGAGAGTTATCTGTTCACGGACGAGTCGTTCGCGGCGGCGCGCCGCCACTTGAGCCCCCACGGCGTGCTCGTGCTCTACAACTACTACCGCCAGCCCTGGCTGATTAACAAGCTGGCCGGCATGCTGACCACCGCGTTCGGCGGACAGGTCCCGCTTGGCCGCACCTGGCTCGCGAACGGCGCCGCCGCCGTCCTGATGGACGGCCCGCGCCTGCGGAGCCTGACGCCGGCGCGCCTGGCGGCCCTCAAGCTCCACACGCTGAGCGGGGCGGCCGGCGTGGACGACGCCACCGACGACTGGCCGTTCCTATACCTCAAAACACACGCGCTCTCCCTGGTCTACCTGCAGGCCCTCGGCCTGGTCTGGCTGTTCGCGCTGGCGGCCATCGGGATCACCCTGCGCGGCCGGCGCGACGCCAGCCAGCGCGACGCCGGCTGGCACCGCTTCGACGCGCCGCTCTTCTTCCAGGGCCTCGCGTTCCTGTTGCTCGAGTCCAAGAGCATCGTCAACTTCTCGCTGCTCTTCGGGTCGACCTGGCTCGTCAACGCGCTCGTCACCGTCGGCATCCTGCTCACCGTGCTGCTCGCCAACGGGATCAACGCCGCGTCGCGGCTGCGCCTCGACCTGCGCCTGCTCTACCTGGGACTGGCCGTAGCGCTGGCCGTCAACCTGCTGCTGCCCCTCCATCTTCTGTTGGTCGACAACCTGGCCCTGCGCTATGCGCTGGGCTGCGCCGTGCTGTTCTCGCCGATCCTGCTGGCCAACCTCATCTTCGGCCGCCTGTTCGGCGACGCGGCGACCCCCGACGTCGCCTTCGCCGCGAACTTGATCGGAGCCTTCGTGGGCGGGACGTTCGAGTACCTGTCCTTGCAGATCGGCTACCATCTACTACTCGTGCCGGTCATCGCGGCGTACCTGCTGTCGTTCGTGGCCGTCGCGGCGCGGCGCGGCCGTCCGCTCGCCGTTCGCGCGCCCGCGGCGGCGCGCTAGCGTTTTATTTGGACACTCCACGCTCACGATAGACCTTGGCCCGGCTCCTACGATAACCGCCCCGGTCCCGCCTTAGGTCGATAAGGCAGGGGTTGCGCCCGCGGCGACGACGCGGTTGCGGCCGGCGCGTTTGGCGTCGTAGAGCGCGTGGTCGGCCGCGTGCAGCACGTCGTCGCCGTCGGCGCCATCCACGGGGTAAGCCGCGACGCCCACGGAGAGGGTGGCGCGGACACTCTCGCCGTCGTGGTCGACGTGGAGGCGTTCGAATTCGCGCCGCCATTGCTCCGCCCGCTGGGACGCCTCCGCGAGGGAGGTTCCGACCAGCACGACGACGAACTCTTCGCCGCCGTAGCGGCACGCCACGTCCTCCGCCCGCGTCCCCGCGCGCAATAACTCCCCCAGGACCTGGAGCGCGCGGTCGCCGGTCTGGTGCCCGAAGCGGTCGTTGAGGTCCTTGAAGTGGTCGATGTCGATCATGGCCAGCGCGACCGGCCGCCCGGCGCGCGCCGCGTGCGCCACATCGCGCGCCAGCGTCTCGTGGAGGTAGCGGCGGTTGAACAGGCCGGTCAAGGGGTCGCGGATCGCCTCATCGCGCAGGCGCGCCTGGAGCGCCGTGTTCGCTTCGAGTTGGGCCTGTAGGCGCGCGTTCAGCGCGCGCAGTTCCTCCTCGGCGCGCGCGCGGTCCGTCACGTCCCGGAGCACCAGCAGTTCTCCGGCGCCGCTCCCCGCGCCCGTGTGCAGCGGGATACCCCGCGCCTCCAGGTACACGCTTGCGTCGACGGGCGAGCGCATCTCGACCGGCGCGTGCGGCGAGCCGTTCCCCGGCGCGTCTCGCTCGAACGAGGCGCCGAACGCCTCGCGGGCGTCCTTGCCGATGAGCGAGGCGGAGGAACCACCGAGAAACCGTTGCGCCGCGGGGTTGACGTCGACGATGCGGCCCCCGGTGTCCAGGACCACGACGCCGTCGACCATGCGCTCGATGAGGGTCGCGCGCGCGACAGGGACGAGATCGAGCAGCCGGAACCGTAAGAGACCCCAGAACATCAGCAAGCCCGACAGCGTGAAGGCGAGCGGGGTCGGATCGAGTGCGGAGACGGGGTTTCGCCCCGCGAGATAGAGGATGTTCCCGATCCACGGGACGATCGCTCCCGCCAGGATAACCCCCGCCTGACCGTGGTAGAAGCGGGGGAAGCGGACGATCGATCGCACCAGCATGACGACCCCGCTCAACATCAACAGGTAGTTGTAGGCGACCGCGATCCAGAACCAGGCCCCGTGGGTATAGATGAGGGGCGCGGTGGTCGCGGGCGACGACGGCGCGATATGGCTCCAGATCAGGCCATGGCGGCCGTTCGTGAGCGCCAGCCCGAGGGTGATGGCGGGGATGATCCAGAGCGTCGCGACGGCGCGGCGGGGAGGCGCGTACCCGCGCGCGGCGTAGGTCAGGGCGAAGAGGAAGAACAGCGGCGGGGCCGCGGAGATGCCGACGTATTGAAGCGTGGACCAAAAGAGCTTCGCGGGCATACCAACCGCCGCGCTCTCCAGCGCCCACAGTGCGTCCCACTCCGCCAGGGCCAGCATCAAGAGCGCGAACCACCCGGCGCCCGGGACGGGGCGACGCCGGGCGAGGACCGCGAGCGCGAGCGCCAGGCCGGCGCCCGCGAGCGGCAACGGGAGGTACGGCGGGAACGACCAGGACATGATACTATCCTTCAGGACATGATACTATCCTTCTCGTGCTCGTGGCGCGCGGCCAACGGGCGTAGGGGCCAGGGCGTGCGCCCGCAGTATAGCAGCGGATTGGAGGGTTATGGAAGGGGGGGCCGCTTACCCGCCCACCTGTTTAAACCATGCTTGACGGACTATTAGGCGGCTCTCGTGGGCGGGTTAACGCGTCAGGGGACCGCGGGCGGGGCGGTGAGTGCGGTGAGGGCGTTCCACTCGGCGGCCGTGGCGTGGCTCCACTCGAAGAAACTGACGCCGATGGCGCCGCTGTCGCGCGCGGCGGCGGCGCAGGCGGCGATCTCGGCCACGCCGGGGCTGTTCGCGCCCGTGCGGTAGAGATCGAACATCTGGCCGAGCACCTCGACCGGCTCGTCGGGGCGCGTGCGCGCCTTGATGAGCGTCACGCTGTCGCGCACGAAGCGGTAGACCTCGGCCGCGCTGTACGGGCGGCGGCGCAGGCGCCAGTAGTCCATCGGCACGATGGCGTCCCAACTCAGCGCGGCGGTGGCGAACGGGTAGGTCCGTCCGCCGGACCACTGCGGCGGGAACGTCGCGATCGCCATCGGCTCGTCCGGCCCCAATGTCGCGCGCAGGATCGCGCCGTACGCGCGCACGGCGCCCTCTCCGGTGTTCTCCTCGACGTCGGCCAGGAGCCCGTCCGGCCGGTCGCCCGACGGCGCCGTGTAGGTCGCCGCCGCGACGCCCGTGGCGACGTCGAAGGGCAGGTCGCGCAGGAAGGGGTAGACCCAGGCGATGACCTTGAGGCCGGCCGCGTGCGCCGCCGGGAGCAGCGCAGCCAGGCCCGGGCCGCCGTAGAAGCCGCGATTGGCGCGCCCGACCTCGACGTAGAGGTGACTCAGGCCCGCGGCGCGCGCGGCGGACACGATCGCGGCGGCGGACGCGCGTTGCGGCAAGTCGTAGGTGGCCCACATGCCCTTGCCCGTGAAGGGGGCCACTGCCAGGGTCGCGCGGGCGGGAACCCCGCGGTCGAGCGTCACGGCGTCGCCATAAACCCAACCGGATACGGTCCCGGCGGCGCTCGTGCTCGTGCCCGTGCGCGCGGTGTGGTACCACGCCGCGCCACCCGCGTCGATCGCCCAGCCGTCGACCGCGAGCGCGGCCCCTGTCGGCAGCAGCGCGAGGCGCGTCCCGGCGAAGGCCGGAGTCGCGCGCAGGTAGGCCCCTTCGCGCGTTAGCCCGCGCGCGGCCAGCGCGTACGGGAGCGCGTACGGGAGCGCGGCGGGCGTCGCCTGCGACGCGTGGTGGGCTGGCGCGACGAGCGGCGCCAGGACGAGCAGGAGCGCGAGCGTGTGCGGTCGCCACATCGGTGTACCCTTCCCTACTACTATATGAGCCCTGTACGCTAGTCAGTTTCCCGTAACGTACTCCCGTCGCGCGTGGCGAGGATCTGTTCGGCCACGAAGCCCCGGCCGTCGGCCGATTGGAGCGTGACGCCGCGGACCCCCGTCGCGCCGGGCGTAACGCCGCGGACGTCGAGGCTGACGCTGTCCCCCGGTCCGACGACGACCCGTCTGGTCCCGATCGCGTTGCCCGTCCCGTAGGCCGTCGCGTCGACCCGCAGTGGCGCGGGGCTGGGGTTGAAGAGCAGCAGGGTGTCGCCGACCCCGGTCGTGTCGTCTCCCGCGAAGCTCCAGCGCGCGGCCGCCCCGTTGCGTCCCGCGACGGTCGCGCCCGCGATGTGGGGACCCGCGACGCGCGGGACGTTCGGCGGGCCCAGGTAGTCCGATTGCTCGACGACGACCGGACGGTCGCTGGTGACGACGCTGGCGACGCCGCTCCCGGAGTAGAGGTCGTGGACCGCGACGGTGGCCCGGCCGTGCGGCGCGACGACGATCGTGTCGCTGCCCAGCGCGCTGCCCGGTCGCGGGTCGGCGTTGTCGGGCCGTCCGAAAGAGCCGCCCGCGCGTTTGAGGGCGCCCGCCGTGACGCGCGCCGGCCGGTCGCCCGGGTTGAGGATCGACAGGTAGGTCTGGAAGGGGTAGACCGTCGTGCCGCCGGGGAAGAACCACGCCGTCGCGGGGGCGGCGATCCCCGCGTGCGTCGTCACGCCGTAGCCGTCGGGGCCGAAGACGAGCGTCCGCGCGATCGCGACGGGGCGGTCGGCGGTCGCGACGATGCCCAGGGCGCGGCGCGGGAACAACGTGTCGACGTCAATCGCCCGGTCCGTGTGCGGCGGCACGACGAGGAGGACGGTCTTGCCCGGTCCGCCGCCGGCTGGCGACAGGCGCAGTCGCACGCGCGCCGGGGCCGTGGGGTCGGGGTTGAGCACGGAGACGGTTTCCTGGAACGTGCGGTCGGTGGAGCCCTCGGCGAGGTACCACGTCGCGCCGAGGGCGGCCGCTGTCAGCGCGTCGCCATCCTTGCCGGCGCGGTCGATATCCAGCCGCGCCGTCACACCGGCCGCCGCGATGGAGAGTCCGAACGCGCCGGGCGGCAGGCCGAGGTCGGCCACCGCGATCGCCGTGCGCGCGAACGGTCTGACGATCGCGGCGCGATCATAGGTCTTCCCGTCGGCGTAGAAGAACGTCAGCCGCGCCCGAGATGTCGTCCCCCTCGCATTGAACAACTGCACGACCGCGCGCGCCGTCGTGGTGTTGAGGCCGCCCGCGCTGTAGCGGGGCGTCGACGGGGCCGAGAGGGGCGGCTGGACGGCGAGGCCCGTCGTGGCGGGGACGCGGCTGACGGCGCCGACGGCGCTCAACGTCGATGCTCCCGCGTGGTCGACGGGCGCGGTCGGCAGGGGCGCCGTGGCCGCGAAGGCGCCGTCGGCGCCCGCCGTGAGGTCGGACGGCGCCGGGAGGGCCGCGCCGTCGAGCGCGAGCGTGATAGCCTCACGCGGCGCGAAGCCCGTCCCCGTGACCCGGACGGCGGTGCCGGGGCGCGAGGACGGGGCGGCGGCGATATGGGGCGTCGAGGGCCGGACGGCGAACCTGGACGTTACCTGGCGGCCGCTGGCGGGCTCCAGCGCGATGACGGTGTACGGGCCGGGTGCGAGGTTGTAGGCGAGGGCGATGCCGGTCGGCGGCAGCGCGCCCGCGGCGTCGAGCGTCGCGATGGTCCCGTTGACGGGGGTGCCCGTCGGGCCGGTGAGCTGGATCTGCAGCATGCCGCGCGGCGTGAAACCGCGCCCGGCGATCGCGATGAGCCCGCCGGGATTAATGGCGGCCGGCGTCACCGTCAGCGACGGCGCGGCGGCCTCTACAGCGAACCGTACCGCCCCCCGCGCGGGAGCGGGGCCGCCCACGGTGAGCAGGCTTCCGACGATAAGCAGGGCTAACATCCCGCCGCGGCGGCTGAAGCGGCTCGAACGTATGGGTGTCGACGGCATCGGCATACCCTCCTCTTGTTACGGCCAGTATAGGGCCGCGGGGCCGGGTCCGCATGATGTATTTCTCACACGGGCCTGGCGCGGGTACGCTCGTTACGCCGCGGGATGCCAGCGGGATCAGCAACCATCCGGCGCGCGGATCGACCGTCGCGGTATGCGTCCGTGCGCCACGTCGCGTGTGAGCACGCGATCCCGGCTGCTGTCGGCACGGTATCGAACACGCTCACGCTGGCATCCGTGGCATTGGCGACGAAGGTATGGTCGCACTGAATTGTCGGGCGGCTACGGTGTGATTGTGCGCAGGAGCCGTCCGCTGGCCGCGTCGAGCATACTCACGTCGTGGTCGACCTGGTCGGCGACGAACACCCGCCCCGTCTGGCCGTCCACGGCCAACGCGCTGGGTCGCTTGCCCACGGCAATGATACGCATGACGGTTCCCGTACGTCCATCGAGCACGCTCACGGTGTCGTCGCCTTGGTTGACCACGAAGGCGCGCCCCGTCCGCTCGTCCACCGCTGTCATGAGGGGATTGATACCCACGGCGACGGTGCGCAGGACGCGCCCGCTCCTGGCGTCGAGCACGCTCACGCTGTTGGCCTCGAAGTTGGCGACGAAGATCCGCCCGCTCTGGGCGTCCACGGCTGCCGCGACGGGGTAGGCGCCCACCGGGATCGTCCGCACGATGGCCCCATTGCGCGTGTTGAGCAGGGTCACGCTGTCGCCCGCTCCCTTGGGCAGGAAGGAGCCGCCCTGCTCGACGACGAAGGCGCGCTGTGTGCGCTCATCCACCGCCAGCGCGACGGGGGTGCCGCGCAGCGCCACGGCGCCCCGCACCGCCCCCGTGCGCGCGTCGAGCACGCTGACAGCCCCCCCGCGCCCAAGGTTCCCTGTGTTGGCGACGAAAACGCGTCCCGTCCGCGTGTCCACGGCCAGCGCGAACGGAGCCGTGCCCACGGGGACCGTGCGCACGATCCGCCCGCTCATCGCATCCAGGACGCTGACATGGCCGGCGAAATGGTCGCCCGTCGCGGTGGCGAAGACACGTCCTGTCCGCCCATCCACGGCCACGGCGTTCGAGACCCCAGCCACCGGGTCTCGCCGCAGGACGCCCCCACGCGCGGCATCGAGCACGCTGATGCCGCTGTGTCCATAGGTGTGGACGACGAAGACATGCCCGGCGCACGAGGCCACCGCCACAAGGGCGGTCACGCCGGCGGTCGCCGCCCGCGCTCCCTGGGGGGCCAGGGCCCCGCCCGCGCACGCGAGCACGACACCCACTCTCACGATGATCGCCATACGGATCGGTCGGTGTGCCATTGTGTTCCCCTCCGTCTCATCCCTCGACCAGCAGTTGGGATGTAGATCCAGAGCCCAAACCGCGCGGTGTTAGAAAGCTAGCCCGTAACCCCCAGGAGCTTTAGCTCTGGGATAGAAGGGCTTCACCTGCTGTAGCCGCTGTAGCGCCGTTATGCGATATACTAGGACATGCTCAAAACGTTCCGCTACCGTCTCTATCCCACGCCCGCGCAGGCAACAACGATGCAACACACGCTCAATGAGTGCCGGTGGCTGTATAATCATCTGCTTGAGCAGCGCAAAACGGCCTGGGACGAGCGTGGCGAAACGCTGGGCTACTACGATCAGAACGTTACTATCCCGCCCCTTAAAGCGGAACGCCCCGCGTTGAAGGGCGTCCATTCGCAGGTGTTGCAGGACGTGGCCGTGCGCCTCGACCTCGCGTTCAAGGCGTTCTTCCGGCGCGTCAAGGCGGGCGAGGAGCCGGGCTACCCACGCTTCAAAGGGTACGGTCAATATGACTCTTTCTGCTATCCGCAGTCGGGGTACAAGCTCGACGGAGCCCGTGTATTCCTCTCCAAGATCGGCCACATCAAGGCCATCATCCACCGCCCCATTGGCGGCACGGTCAAGACGTGTTGCGTCCGGCGCACGTCGACGGGCAAATGGTTCGTGACCTTCTCTTGCGCGGTCGAGGACGCGCCCTTGCCCGTCGTCGAGAGCGCCATCGGCATCGACGTGGGCCTGGCGTCGTTCGCCACCATGAGCGATGGGTCGGAGATCGCCAACCCGCGCTTCTTCCGCCGGGACGAACAGGCGCTGGCGACAGCGCAGCGGCGTCTGGCAAAAGAGCCGAAGCCTGAAAAGGGCGAACGGGCCACGCCCGAACGCCGGCGTCGCCGTGTGGTTGTGGCGCGCGTTCACGAGCGCATCGCTAACCGGCGCACGGACTTCGCGCACCAGCACTCCCGCCGCGTCGTCAACGCTCACGGCGTGATCGCGGTCGAGGACCTTGCCGTCAATCGCATGGTCCACAATCATTGCCTGGCCAAGTCCATCTCGGACGCCGCCTGGTCCATGTTCGCCCAATTCCTGTCGTACAAGGCTGCAAGCGCCGGTCGGCAGTTCATCGCCGTCAACCCCGCCTACACCACGCAGGACTGTTCGCGCTGTGGCCATCGCCAGAAACTGACATTGGCCGACCGCGTGTACCGCTGCCCCTGCTGTGGTTTGGAGATGGGGCGGGACCACAATGCGGCCATCAACATAGTGACTCTGGGGCTACAGAGTCTCGGTGCAAAGACCGTAGCAGCCCACAGGCTTTTAGCCCTGGGAGTAGTCACATGTGCAGGATCGTGTGGTCGACCCATCCATCGATGGTGACCTGCCGGTACTGGTCACGAATAGCTCGGAAAACCTGGGAGAGATAGGTGATCTCGTTCCATGCGGGACGCGGATTCCTAAGTAGCGCTTCGACCACGATCTGGCCGGATTCACGCGGCAACACCGCGACCACCACGGTCATCGCTCCGAGGTAGGCTGATGGGATCGGCATGCGGATAGGCTTCAGCGGCTCTGGTGGATCTGTCGCGACAGTCCATTCCACGCGCCACCACCCGTCGCCGCAATCCTCGCCCTCGGGGTAGGGAGCTGCCTTGATATCAATCGACTTATAATCGGCTAAATCCGGACGGCTCACGTTTCACCTCCCATTCCATTATCCACTATGCGCTCCCACACCGGGCCTCGCGGCTTGCGGCTCATCATCTCTCAAAGTTCACGACAATCCACTCGGCCTCGCGATCCACGGCATCGAATGATATAGGCCGGAAGATGGATTGAGTGGGCCTGACCGTGTGGATAAGGGCGTCACCCACTTCCAGATCCTCAACGGCGGATCGCGGTAGCCGGCAGATGAGGACGCAGAGCGGGCCATCGTGTCGTTTAGCCCAGAAAGCAGCAGTACTCAACGCCTCTGACGGATCCGATAGATCTATCCTGATGGTGAAGAAGCTACCCGGTTCTACAGACCCCGCTAGGTTCCTGAGTCCCGCTTCATAACTGAGCCCGTTGGCTATGATGTCGGTTGCCGATGCGCGTGTCGTCCCATGCGCAAAATCGACGACATCATCCGCATCATCTCCCGGAACCTGCGTGTCCGCGGTCGTCGCCGTGTGGACGGCAGCGGCGTCCTCCTCTGGCGGCGAAGCGTCGGACACGCCCGGCGCCGCCGTGGACACGCTGGCTTCCGCCCCTCGCGTCACATCCATCGCAGCCCCCACACCGCGCTCGACAGCGGTGACCAGGACGATCTTGTGTCGTACCCAACCGTCCAAGGGGGCTAGCGCTGCCCGCCCGATACCGCGATGGAGCAGGCCCACGGCGGGGGCGAAGGCGATGCGGAACGGGCCGAGCGGCAGAAAGGTGGGTGCGGCCCACGGCGCGGCGTTAGCGCTCGTCTGCTCGTACACCTACGACGGCCATCCCTTGCACCCCATGAACCCGGCTGTCAGCGATAGCGATACGGCTGCGGCGCTAACGCAGTCCATCAGCATCGCATCTAGGCCAGAGGGGTCGGTGTAGCCGATAGCGGTTCGATACATCGTCGGACATTCCTATCTGGCCGACCAGATCCGGCTGCAAAAGCCGCTCCGGGGTTGGGCCGTGGCACGCACACCGAACAAATACCAGGCCAACGGCCCCGTATTCCACGACAACAACAAGCGCGGCGTTCCCGATCATGCGCCGTCAGTATCCTACCATTTTGGCGTCGGCCCGGCCGAACTCGTTATCCTCGCGCTCGCCGCCTCTGTCGGCGTGGCGACGTTCCCGACCTACGTGGAAGAGCGCAATATCGAGATCTGCCCATCAACGCATAAGCTGGCCGTCGTCGGCACGGTCTTGCCGCTCACGTATAGCGATTGACCTGCGTACTTGTATGATCGCGCGTCACACCCGTAAAGACGTGGCGCCATGTATGATCAGACGTGACTATTTAGGAGGGGCGGCAAGGGTCGCCGCTGGTAGAGGAAGGGTATGACGGCTGAGGACACTATCACGGCGTTGCGGGCAGAGAACGCGCGATTGTGCGCCGACGTGGCGGTCGCGCACGCGCGCATCGCCACGTTGAGCGCGCAGGTCGCGACGCTGCTGGAGCGCGTCAAGGACCTGGAGGGGCAGCGGGCGACGAC
>JAABUZ0100006175.1_pt1 | contig 15157 bp, 15 predicted proteins | sample 5562091 | NCBI WGS metagenome assembly JAABUZ01 (sample SAMN12813069, study PRJNA571459) | rock metagenome | isolation source: Antarctica rocks | place: Antarctica: Victoria Land, Linnaeus Terrace sud | collected 2015-12-21 | reverse complement strand
ATTCTTTACGCAAACGTTCGAAGTACTCGCGCGGGTCAAGAAGGCCGTCCGGGTGATCCACGCGAATCCCGTCGAGCACGCCTTCGCGAAGCCAGTTCAAGATCACGGCGTGCGTGTCGGAGAACACTTGCGGGCTCTCCATGCGCAGGCCGACTAAAGTATTTACGTCAAAGAAGCGGCGGTAGGCCAGATCCTGTTCCGCAGCGCGCCAGAAAGCCAGCCGGAAATTCTGCCGCTCCAAAAAGCTGTCCAGCTTGTCGATGTTGCCGTTCAGTTCTCTTAAAACAACATCCACGGCCTCGGCTATGAAGGGAACATCGTGGAAAAGCCGATCCAGCAACCCTCGAATCTGCTCCTTATCGCGGTGGCGCTGGGTGAGGCTGACCTGATCCGTGGCGGTGGGTCGCGGCAGGAGATCCAGGGAGTGCGACAGGAAGGCCAGGTAATCGGAGCCGGTTTTCAGAGCGGCTTCGGACAGGATCACGGGCAGTGACTTCGGCGCGGCGGGAAGCTCGTTTTCAAAGTACTTGATAATGAATTCTCCGCCCCTGCGCTCCACCTTCAGTTCATGACGCGATAAGACACGGCCATAATGATCGCCGAGAATGGGAACCAGGGTTTTATTGCGGATGGTTTCATCGGGCACGTTCCAGTCAATGTCAAAGTAAGGGGCATAGCGGCTGGAGGGTCCGTTCTCCAGCACATCCCACCACAGACGGTTTCGGCGTCCGCTGATCGCCATGTGGTTGGGAACGATATCCAGAACTTGTCCTAAGTGACACTCGCCTAAACGCCTGCAGAACTTATCATGAGCTTCGCTTCCGCCCAGTTCCTCGTTGACTTTGTGGTGATCGACAATATCGTATCCGTGCTTGCTGCCGGGCGCGGCTTGCAGGTAAGGCGAGCAGTAGACATGCGAGACGCCTAGCTGGTGGAGGTAGTCAGCAATTTGAGAAGCAGCATCAAAACCAAAATCCGCATGGAGTTGCAGCCGATAGGTGGCTGTCGGGATACGGGCCATTCTTTCGTGAGAGTGCCGCATTATGAAGATTGTTTCACCTTGCGCCTGCCCCACGAGGAAGTACGGGTGCAGAGGCTGACAGTATTCAACGAAAGCAGCAAAGATTAGCGCGGGACGATGCGGAAGAAGTAGATCGTCATGACAATTCCCACGGCGATGACGATGGCTCGAATCACTTCCGGTTTCAGGCGGCGCGCGATCACTGGTCCGAGATAGCCGCCCGCAATACCGGCAGCCATCATGAGCAGCGTGGGACGCCACCAGATCTGGTGAGCGGCGATGAAGATCAAGGATGCAATGGCATTAAGGGCGGTACTCAGGATCGTTTTGATTCCGTTCATGCCGTGAATGTCGGTCAGGCCATAGAGCCGGAAGGCAGCAAGAATCATAATGCCGATACCGCCGCCGAAATAGCCGCCGTAGACGGCAATCGGAAAGAGAAGGATTAGCATCAGGGCTTGACTGGAGTGCAAGCGGCCACGCAGGGCGATGCTGATGCGTCCGCCTAACGCAAAAAGGAGAGTAGCAAAGAGCAGGAGCCATGGGGCAACCTGCCGAAACGTTTTGTCCGATGTGAAAAGCAGAAGCGCCGCGCCGATAGCGCCGCCTAGCAGGCTGACAAAAAACCAGGATTTAACTCGGCCTTCTTCCATGCGGGCGATGTCGCCGCGATAGGAAAAGGCGCTGGCGAGCGAACCGGGAACAAGCGCCACTGTATTGGAGGCATTGGCAATCACCGCTGGAACGCCAGCGAAGACCAAGGCAGGAAACGTCAGAAAACTGCCGCCGCCGGCTACGGAGTTAATGGCTCCCGCCGCGAAAGCAGCGGCAACCAGTAAGAGGATCGTGGTCACAGATATTTAATGAATAAAACCTCATTGCCGGTTTCGTTATAAATTAACTCGTCCGCGATCTTTCTCACGAGCATGATGCCGAAGCCGCCGGGACGCAAACCCATTTGGGACCGGAAATTGGCGTGGCGCAGCGGATCTTCCGGCGGGTTGTTTACAGCGGCGTGATCGAGACTGCCGAGGGAAAAGCCGGGACCGGCGTCCCGCAAGTGAAGCAAAATGGAGCGGCTTGTGCGGATGTAAGAAAGCTCCACACCCAGTTTGGGTTCAACCTTGCAGCCGTGTTCGAGAGCGTTCCCGAGCAGCTCATCCATCGCCAGGGTGAGATGTTCGCACAGCTCAGTGGACAGGTCATTCAGCATCTGAGAACGGAAGAATCCAGTGACGCGTTCTCTTAAGCGCATCTCGGGGGCGATATGCAGGCAAGTCCATCCGGGCGCGGATGACTTCACCTGCACTTCAGGCGTTCCACGGAAAGCATCCCTAGCGCTCACGATGTTCATAACAGTCTCGTGCTCGAAGGTATATCTTCTCATCCATTCTTAAAGTGGTATTTTCAAAGCAGAATTCTTATGCGGCTGTTTTATGGTTCCGTATTGTTCCTGCTGGCTGTAACCGCTTCCTTTGGAGCAAAGAAAGTGGTTTCCCCGAATACCAGCGCCGGTAATGAACAGGTCGATGTAGTAGCAACCCTCTATATGACAGAGGAAGAAGTCACGCAGAAGCTGGGCATGGACCCCGGCAAGGGGATTGCGCTGCTGGAAGTGAAGATGATTCCCAAAACCGATCAATCGGTGCAAATGAGCCCGGATGATTTTATCCTTCTGGCGCATGATGACGGCGAGCGGTCAAAGCCTTTTGATCCGGCGCAAATTGCTGGGCAAGGAGCCATGGTTGTGACTGCCGCGACCGACAAAACAAAGCATCAAACGTCCGGGTTTGGCGGTTTCGGCGGCATGATCGGCGGGGGGAGCGGGTCATCGCCGGGAAACTCGAAACCAACCACCCTCTCCTCCAAAATGGATGCAAAGAGCCAAGGCAATGACAAGCTGCTGGAAACGCTGAAAGCTAAGCAATTTCCGCAAAAAGATTCCGTGCAGCCGGTTGAGGGGTATCTTTACTTTCCGCTGGATGGAAAGCACAAGCTGAAGAATATGGCGGTGTTGTATCGAGGTCCGGCGGGTCGGCTAGACCTCGAATTTGAACACTAAAAATACAAACTAGCTGCTGGCTTTTTCGATGGAGTTCACTTTAATGGTGTCTCCGTCCATCGTTCCGTCAATTTTTACGTTCTCGCCGGCAAGCGCCTTTGCTTTGTCCTTGGAATCAGCATCAAACTTCATCACTTTGCCGTTGCTGACCAGGACGGGATCGGAACCTCCGCCCAGACATTTGTTAACACAAGCAGTATTCTTCTCGCTGGGGCTGTTGTGCGCCTTACCGCAATGCGAGTCCGAAATATAACCGGTCATCTCCTCCGCAGAAGCGGCGAGTGAGCACACGGAAACAGCTAGGAACGATGCGAAAAACAGTTTTTTCATAAATTAACCCTCCAAGGGTAGTACCAGAAGTATTGTACAGCAATTCTACCGGCTCCCTACACTTCAAGGATGACAGGCATAATGAGCGGCCGTCTTTGCGTCTGTTTGCTGAGGAAACGCTTCAGATCATTCCGGATCTTCTCCTGCATCACTCCCCAGTCGCTGCGCTCTTCGGCGCTCGATGTTTCCAGGGTTCGAGCGACCACGCCACGAGCTTCCTGAAGAACTCCCGCGTTATCGCCGCCAACAAAGCCGCGGCTAACAATTTCAGGAAGCCCTTCGCTTTTACCCGTATGCTTGTTGATGGCAATGATCGGCAGCACGAAACCGTCTTCGGAAAGATGGCGGCGGTCCCGAATAATGATGTCCTCCACGACATCGTCAAGCGAACCGGAATCAATACAGACCCGGCCCACGGTGATCTTTTCGCCCCGGCGCGCGCCCATGTGATCAACTTCCAGCGTATCGCCGGTTTCGAGAACAAATGTATTTTCCAGCCCCACCGAGCGCAAGTGCTGGGCCAGCAAGGCATGGCGCGTTAATTGGCGATACTCGCCGTGAAGCGGAACAAAGTAACGGGGGCGAACGAGATTCAAAATAAGCTTTAACTCTTCTTCGCTGGCGTGACCGGAGACATGCACGGGCGGTTTCATGGTGCCGTAAACGAGATTGGCGCCGCGACGCGCAATGTGATTCATCATCCGGAAAATGGCTTTTTCATTGCCGGGAATGATGCGGGAACTGAAAACCACGGTATCACCCGCTTTGAGATAAAGATGTTTATGGTTATCAACAGCCACGCGGGACATGGCCGACATCGGTTCGCCCTGCGTGCCGGAAACGACCACCGCCACTTTGTTGGGCGGCATCTGCATGATGTCCTGCGGACGAAGAAGCGTGGAATCCGGGATAGACAATAAGCCCATGCTGTGGGCGATTTCCGTTACGCTCAGCATGCTCCGCCCCAGGAAGGCTACTTTGCGGTCATGCTCGTCGGCCAGGTCGAGAATCTGCTGCAATCGGTGAACAGAACTGCTGAAGCAGGAGATGATCAGCCTGCCCTCGCTGCCGGAAAAGAGTTCTTCCAGGCGAGGCCGCACGGCGCGTTCGCTTTCGGTGAAACCGGGACGGTCCACGTTGGTCGAATCGGAAAGGAGCAGCAGCACTCCCCGTTTGCCGTAGTCGGCCAGCGTGTGGAGATCAAACAGTTCGTTGTCAATCGGCGTGGGATCAACTTTGAAGTCGCCGGTATGGATGATGACGCCCAGCGGAGTCGTGATTGCCAAGGCAACCGCGCTCGGGATGGAGTGAGTGACGCGGATGAACTCGATGGCGAAGGGGCCCAGGGTGATACGGTCGCCGGGTTTCACGATGTTCAGCTTGGCTTCATCCAGAAGCTCATGCTCGTCCAGGCGGCGCTCGACGAGGGCCAGCGTGAACTCCGTCCCGTAGATCGGAAGGTTCAATACCGAAAGCAGAAAAGGGATGCCGCCGATGTGGTCCTCATGACCGTGGGTCAGCAGCAGGCCGCGAACTTTGTCCGCGTTCTGTTCCAGGTAGGTGAAATCGGGAGTGACAATGTCAACGCCCAGGAGTTCGGATTCGGGAAACATCATGCCCGCGTCGACGACGATAATGTCATCGCCGTAGCGGATTGCCATGGAGTTCATTCCGAACTCACCAAGGCCACCAAGGGGAATGATTTGTAGCTTGCGGTCAGGCATTCTTAATTAAGACCGATGTTGCGAGCATCGGCGGGAAGAAGCTAAAGAGTATCATGCGGTGTTCGTGTTTGAACACCCGGTTTCTCATTCCGGGACCAACTTTGCAGCAAAAGTCTTTGTATAGAGCAAGTTACCTCGGGATCAAACGTGCTTAGAGAATGAGTACGGCCCCAGGCTAATGAGGCATTCAACAATTTGCGTTTTGTCCTGCCCGCATTACAATGAAAGCTTCCAGGTAGTTATCAATATGAGCACGGTTCTTGTCCAGCCTACGTACCACGTTGAGCGGATTGATGGTCACGAGGTACAGAAGCCTTTGCCGAAAAAGAAGCACTTTTTGATCCAGTCTTACTTGGTTTGGAAATTGAGGAATGATCTTCCAACACGGTATCGAGTTGGTTCAGAATTGAATGTGCTTTGCGGGCCGGATCGTTTGGTACCTGATGTTATTGTCGTAGAACGGTCGGCGCGCTATCAGGATGACGACCTAGCCGATCCGGCAATCCTCTGCGTCGAAATCATTTCTCCGGGACAGACATTGGCGGATCCTTTCGACAAAGCAGGCCATTTTTTGAAAGCCGGAACACCGCTGTGCTGGATCATCTGGCCGGAACGCCGCAAAGCCTGGATGTATTCGGTCACTGATTTGGAAGAAGCCGGTACGCATTTGCGGGCTTCTCTGCCCGAAGGCGGTATGCTCGAAGTAGAACTGGCGGCGATGTGGAATGAGTTGGACTAACTGGCAGTCAACCGCTAGGCATGACGCCCGTTCTCGAAACGCCTCGACTGATTCTTCGCCCGCTGGAACTGGCTGACGCGGATGAGGCGCAACGGCTTTTCCCGCACTGGGAGATTGTTCGCTATTTAGCTAATCAAGTGCCCTGGCCGTATCCACCCGATGCGGCTCATGTGTTTTACCGTGACGTTGTTTTACCCGCCATGGCTTCCGGCAACGCCTGGCATTGGACACTGCGGCTCAAAAGCGCTCCCGACCGCCTCATTGGAAGCATTCGTCTCACAAAAGGCGAGCAAAACAACCGTGGTTTCTGGCTCGGGTTGCCGTGGCAAGGAAAAGGCTTGATGAGTGAGGCCACTGAAGTTGTGACCGACTACGGGTTCAATACCCTGAATTTTCCGATACTGCGGGTTCCCAAGGCCATAGTGAATACCACCTCGCGGCGAATTTCCGAAAAACATGGGATGCGTGTTGTCGCGGTAGAGGAGCGGGACTATGTTTCCGGACGTCTTCCGACAGAAATATGGGAGATTACCGCTGATGAATGGAACGCTCGCAAGCGTAGCTGTTAATTAATAGTTCACTGCGCTTCCCCCGCGCCGGATCGGATCGCGGCTTTGGCGTGATCGACCCAGGTCTCGTAAAGGTAGCGGTCGCGCTGCGTATTCCAGATGGAATCGGGAATGGTATGAAGGAGATCACGATTCACGACGGGAACGTCGTTGCCGAGCGCCATCATGCCGCCTTCTCCGCGCTCGTTTTTTAGGCTGCCGACGTCCAGGTGGTAACGAGAGGCCCATTCGGACATATGTGTTTCCGGCATGGCTTGAATATCGCTGGTTGTCCAGTTCGGAAATTTCAATTTCTCCTGTAGCCACAGAGCGACAGGCTTGGTGACGAAATAAGGGCGGTGTCCGCCATCGGGCGTGAACCCGAAATCAAACACGTTTTTCCCACTGCCTGCTTCGGCGATTGTGCTCTCCCGGAGATGCGCGAAAAATTCCTGGCTGTGATGGGGAATATCGACGACCTGATCGGCGGTGCCGTTCCAGACCAGCGTGGGGCCGCGTTTGGCATGAAGCGCGTAGATCATCGCCCCGCGATCACCAAGAAACCGGAGCGACTGATAAGGAAGGGCTTGACACATCTTCCGGCTGGAATCCCAGTAACCGCCGGGACCGTCAAGGTCGCCGCCGCCTACCAGCACGCAGGCATGAACGCGAGGATCAATAGCGCATTCGACCGAAGTGATAAATGATCCCATGGAGTAGCCGAGCACGGCTATGCGGCTTCGATCCACATCCTTGCGGCGCGACAGATAATTGGTGGCCTGCAGGATGTCTTCGACCATTTGGCCTCCCATGCGGCGGCCCATGTCATCAGGAGCCACGTACGCGTCGTGTTGACTCGTTCCCGATTCACGCAAGTGATTGCGCTCAAATTCGCCGATGGGGTCATAGGTGAGCACGACCCCGCCAGCGCGCGCATAAAGAATGCCTGCCCACCAGGCGTACCAGGACGATTTGTCGCCTCCGTGACCATTCACGATAACCAGGGCTGGACCACGTTTCCGTTTTGGATTGGATGGATGGTAAACGACGGCGGGAACACGGAGATTATAAGCAGTTGCGTAAGAGACACGGTCGGCGGTAATGCCGGGCGCCGGGGAGAAATCGCCGTAACGCTTGTCTTCCAGCTTTGGAAGTTTCTCGGGAATGTGCAGGGCTTCGCGAATCTGCCGGTGAAAATCTTTCCAGTTGTGATGGGTTGCCGGCGCGAGCACGCGGCAGGCAAAGCAAAGGATCAAAATCGAACGAAGTAACCGCACTCCGACTACATGGTAACGAAGCAGGCGGACGACAGTGCAAACTGGTATTTGTGGGAAAGAAAGTACTGATTCCGTATCGCCATCCGAGCAAGGTAAAGCCCTATGCGGAAGCCGCGCGCGCCAGCGGTCTCGAAGCCATTCCGATTTTCGTTTCAGAAGCTCCGAAGCTCCATAACTTTGATGGGCTGCTGCTGATGGGCGGCACGGATGTGAATCCAAAGCTGTATGGCGAAACGGCGCAGCCCGAGGTGGACCAGCCGGATGACGAGCGGGACGCGGCGGAATGGCGGCTGCTTGATGAGGCCATGCAACGAGACCTGCCGATTTTGGCGATTTGCCGCGGGATGCAACTGCTGAACGCGCATCGCGGCGGCACGCTGATTCAGCATTTGGCATTGCCGAAACACGACACCGAATTTGAGGATAAAGGAGCAGTGGCTCACGACGTGATTGTCGAGCCGCAAAGCCTCCTGGCGGAAATTACAGGCATGGCGCGTTTGAACGTCAATTCACGGCATCATCAAGCGGTCAACCGTCTTGGCGAAGGGCTGCGAATTTCAGCCCGCGATTCAGAAGACGGAACGATAGAGGCTTTCGAGCATCCCAACCAGCGCTTCGTGGTTGCCGTGCAGTGGCATCCGGAAGATCAAGCGCTTCGACAAACGGAGCAGATGAGTCTATTCAAACGTTTCGCGCAGGCGTGTTAAAGGCTATTCCTGCTTCTTAATGATGCTGATCGCGCCATTGCGCTCCAGAACGGCATACTTGATTTGGTCCAGGGTTTTTACTCCTTTTGAGCGCGCCGCTGCCATTACGTCATCATCCGCCAGCCGCATTCTTCCCATGACTTCGGTATGCCATTGGTCCTTTTCCAGAAGCACAAGAGGAGTACCGTCCACGATTTTGCCTATACGCGGAAAACGGATCTTAATTGTTGAGACCAACCGGTGCATCAACGCAACGGTAATAAACGCGCAAACCGCGTTGGTTTCCGAGTGGTCGTTGCCTACCGTTGACAGAATAATAACTCCGCCCATCAGAAACACCAGCACAAACTCGAAGGGCGTCATCTGCGCGCCGGGACGCTGACTCAGGACTCGTACGGTCAGCAGCAGAAAAAAGTAGCCTGCGACGGCGTGGATGATCGTATACGTAGTACGTTTTCCGCTGTTCCACCTTAAGGCATAACGAAGATTTTCGTGTCGAACTGTTCCGCGCCGGGCATGCGGAGCGTCAGCGGATAGATACCAGGGGCCGATGGTTCCAAGGCAAACTGAATCGAGTCCGGGTGGGATGTCGAGTCAAATGTATATAAAATTCCATGCCCGTCCAGCGTCGAAGACTCGGGCTGCGGAACAACGCGCTGATTGCCCAATTCGTTGAGGAGACTGTCACTCACCCAGAGCCGCACTTTGCCTTGACGGTTCGCATTCGGTCCGAACTTCACGGTCAAGATCGACGGAGTGCTGAATCGTTCAATCCGTTCGTACTTAATATCCATGGTTCCGTCATTGGTGCGCGCGCGAGCATTGGCCACGGGGCCTCGCCCAAAGCATCCAAGAAGATCCGCAATCACAATCGCGGTAAAAAGGACCCATATGCCGCTCTCCCAGCGTCACCAGCGGCGTTGAAATTCAATATCGGAACCAACGGCCAGCTCATTGTTGACCTTCGGGACCGCTTACCTCGCCGGGGCTGTCTTAGGCGCACTTATTTTGGCTACTTAACGGACCGGCTGGGCCGCCGAAAACTGTTTCTTCTCACGCTGGCGATTTACTCCACGGCCACTCTTGCCTCCGCATTGTCCTGGAACTTTTTTTCTTTTGCTATCTTCCGCTTTATCACCGGCCTCGGTATCGGCGGTGAATACGCGGCAATCAACTCCGCTGTCGATGAGCTAATTTCAAGCAAGGTCCGGGGAACCGTTGACAAGGCAATTTCCTGGGAGCGAATGTCGGGTGGCGGTTGGCCTTTGCGGTCGCGGCGGTGCTGGCCTTGGGTGTTCTGTACTTACGGCTGGGGGTGCCGGAAAGTCCGCGTTGGCTGATGCTGCGCAGTAAAGAGAAGGACGCCAACAAAGTGGTTTGCGACATTGAGAAAACGATTTCCGAAACAAAGGGCAAATTGCCGGAACCGGAAGGGGAAAAGCTCCGATTGCGGGTGCGCGATCACAGGCCGTGGCGCGAAATTTTCAACAATATCTGGCGAGATAACCGCAGATTCTCAATACTTGGTTTGACTTTGATGGTGGCGCAATCGTTTTTCTACAACGCCATATTCTTTACATATGGTTTGGTGCTGAACAAGTTTTATGGAATCAGCGCCCCATTTCAAAACCGTTACAAAGCGAATCGTAGCGGCAAGCAGTTCAAAAAGTTGAGTTGCGTCTTATCCGTTTGCCCCTGCATCGAACTGGGCAGAAAGGCAAGCCACGTAATGAAAGCTGTCGTGTTGCATGAGTACGGACCGGCCAACAACCTGAAGTACGAGGAAGTTCCCATACCCGAACCTGGGCCCGACGAAGTGCTGGTGAAGGTAACGGTAACCAGCATCAATCCAGTCGATTGGAAATTGCGGTCCGGCCAATATAAGGCCATGATGCCTTTACAATTCCCTGCCGTCCTGGGCCATGATGTTGCGGGAGAAGTGGTGAAAACCGGCGCGAACGTGTCGGAACTTCAGCAAGGCCAGAAGGTCATGGGGATTGTGAACCGCAGTTATGCGGAATACTTAACCGCCAAAGCAAGTACGCTCACGCTCGTTCCCGAAGGTCTGGACATAGAGCAGGCGGGCGCTTTGCCGGTGGTTGTATTAACCGGCGCGGAGTTGATTGAGGGCGCGATCAAGGCGAAAGCAAACGATACCGTACTCATCACTGGAGCATTAGGAGCCGTGGGGCGGACTGCTGTTTTTGTCGCGAAGCAACATGGAGTACGCGTCATTGCGGGCGTGCGCGGCAAGCAAAAAGCGGAAGCCAAAAGTTTGGGCGCGGACCAAGTGGTTGCCATTGACGATGAAGGCGAGATTGCCGCTTTACCGGAACTGGACGCGATTGGCGATACGGTGGGCGGCGAAGTCATTGGGAAGCTGATCCTCAAATTGAAAAAGGGCGGAGTGCTCGGGTCGGTGATCGGCAAGCCGCCGGCAGCCGAAGGCAAAGACGTCCAGGTGGAAGCCTTCTCGGTCCAGCCAAATCCCCAGCGGCTACAGGAGTTGGCGAAAGCCGTGCAGAACGGTGAATTGACGATACCCATCGTGGAGCGCCTCCCCTTGCGGGAAGTGAGCAGCGCACACCAACGCGCCGAAAAGGGCGGAGCAGGCGGCAAGGTTATTCTTTTACCCTAGAAATTGCCCTGGTTCGATTCTTAAGCGCAGACCATTTCCGAAGGCCGATAGGCATCGGCACAGAATAGAGCGCGGACGGCAGCAAGAAGGTCGTTTGGAGAGAATGGCTGAAGCAAAATCTCCGTGCGCGCGCCATGAGAAGAAGCAGCGTGAATCTCAGCTTCATGGGACACAACAACGCAGGCGAGTTCGGGAACCTGCTTGCGAAGGTGCCGCGCTAGTTCCTGCCCACTGTTGTCCGCGTCTCCAGAGGCAACCAGCAGTTTGATGTGGCTCTTCCAGCAGGCAAAAAGATCCCGTGCCGCAGCGCCGTTGCCTGCCTCCAATACTCGATAGCCTTCACGCTCCAAAGTTCCGGCAATCAGCTTGCGGACTAAATCTTCTTCCTCGACCACCAAGGCCACGGGCGAAGCCGACGGAGCACTTTGCTGTTTCATGCGGATTGGTTCGGCGGTTTGAGGCTTTCCGGCTTCGAACACCTTCATCTTTGCCAGCAAGGTGGTGCGTTTAATCCGCAGCAAGTCGGCGGCGCGCGCTTTATTGCCCTGAGAAACAGCTAACGCCTGATTAACAAGCGAGCGTTCAAAATCGCTGACAACCTGGTCAAAGTCAAGACCATCGCGGCCCACTGTCACAAAGTGCCGTTCCGGCGCGGGAACGCCGACAGGCGTTGCGGCGGCGCGGCCCCGAATGGTGAAATCCCGAGCCGTTAAAGTGACGCGGTCACCGCTTAAAGCGAAAGCTCTTTGAATGGTGTGTTCCAGTTGACGAATATTGCCGGGCCAGTCCTGCGCCATGAGGAAATCAATGGCTTCCTCGGTGATCTGCTTGGGCGCAACCGATTCAGCGGCGCAAGTCTTTTGGAGAAAATAGTTTACGAGCAGCGGAATGTCGTCGCGGCGTTCCCGCAAAGGAACCAGATGAATGGGAACCACGTTCAAACGATAAAAGAGATCTTCCCGAAAACGGCGATCCTTCACGGCGTTTTCCAGATCAACATTGGACGCGGCAATCACTCGCGCATCCACGCAGACCGTTTCCGAACCGCCCACACGCTCGAATTGCTGTTCCTGCAGGACGCGGAGCAGTTTACCCTGCGCCTCAAGCGGCAGATCGCCAATCTCATCCAAAAAAATGGAGGAGCGATGGGCTTGTTCAAAACGCCCGACCCGGCTGACGTGAGCGCCGGTGAAGGCTCCTTTGGCGTGGCCGAAAAGCTCGCTTTCCACTAGATTCGCGGGAAGCGCGGTGCAGTTGACGGCCACCATGGGCAGAGACGAACGCGTGCTGGCGGCGTGAATGGCGCGCGCCACTACTTCCTTGCCGGTGCCGGTTTCGCCGCTCACCAGCACCGTGACGCGCTTGGGAGCGATCAGCTCGATAATTTCGGACAACTGGCGAATCGCTGGGCTTTCTCCCACGAGAAAGCGCCGCCAAGGGGCAGGAACGGTTTTCAGTTGCGTTTTGGTAAATGATTGCTCAAGCGCCGTTATCACTGTATCTCTCTGCCGACCAGATCTCGCCGATTTTGCCGCTACGGATACAAATTAGTATCGAAACCGTTTACTTTTTCTTGAAGATTTGTTTGAGTTTAGATGGACGGGGGAGAAACGCGAAAGTTGGCGGCCAGCCAGGATTCTTCAGCGGCCAGTTCGATTTCCCGGTTCAAGGCTTGTTTCCATTCCGAGAGGCGGCTCTCCTTCAGTTTCTCCAACAGGCGGACGTTTCGCTCCGCCTGCAGAAGGCATTGGCGCTGCTCTTGAATGAGACCGGCTTGTTTGGCGATCCGCTCCCCCAGCGAACGTGTACGCGCGTCCGCGCCGACCAGGTAAGCCGACAAAGCGCGAAGATCAAACGATTGCAACTGCTTCGTGATTTGCAGTTCGGATAAAGCTGTCTGTCGTTCATCAAGGAGGGACTGCAGATCGCGTTTGAGACGCTGCTCTCCGCCTAAAAGCCCTTGCAATTTAGCGCGCTCCAGTTGAAGTTGAGCGCCGCGCCAGCGGAGAGCGGTATCGAGACGGAACTCAAATTTTTTCATCAGGCGCCCATGGTTTAGACAGCCGCCGCAATAGCGGACAAGGCAGTCAGGGTATCAGGAAGGCTGGACTTTTCGTCGGCATTTTGCCGCAAAAACTTAAGAATACTTTCACGCGCTCGAATGCTGGAATCGAGTTTAGGATTGGAGCCTCCAACATAGGCTCCCAGGTTGACCAGATCTTCCGAGCTTTGGTAACAGGCGAGACATTCCCGCACCTTGCGAACAGCCAGCAAGTGGTCGGACTTGGAAATTTGAGAGGCGACGCGGGATACCGAGGAGAGAACGTCGATGGCCGGGTAATGACCGGAAGCGCCAAGCTGTCGGGAAAGGATGACGTGACCGTCAAGAATACCGCGCACCGCGTCGGCAATCGGTTCATTGAAATCGTCGCCTTCAACCAGGACCGTGAATAGTCCGGTAATGCTGCCCTGCTTGAAACAGCCGGCGCGCTCGAAGATTTTGGGCATCATGCTGAAAACCGAGGGCGTGTAACCTTTTTGACTGGGCGGCTCACCGGCAGCCAGGCCGATCTCCCGCTGCGCCATGGCCAGACGAGTGACGGAGTCCATAACGAGCAGCACCTTCGCGCCTTGATCGCGGAAGTATTCGGCGGCGGCTAACGCGACGTAGCAAGCCCGGATGCGGAGAGGAGCAGGCCGGTCGGAAGTCGCCACCACGACAACGGAACGCTTCTGGCCCTCGGGACCGAGTTCGTGTTCGAGAAAGCCCCGCACTTCACGGTTACGCTCGCCGATCAGCGCGATCACGGTGACATCGGCGGAGTTCTGCCGCGACATAGCGCCGAGCAGAGTGCTTTTACCGACGCCGCTACCGCCAAATAATCCAATGCGTTGACCCAGCCCGCAGGGAAGCATGCTGTCGATGGCGCGAACGCCGGTAACGAGTTGTGTTTGAATGTGTTCACGGTCGAGCGGGCCGGGAGGAGGCGCGTACAGGTTGTACTTGGCGGTAGCCGCAATAGGAGGACCGCCGTCCATCGGTTTTCCGAAGCCATCCAGAACGCGACCGAGCAGTCCCGGACCGACGGCGAGCTGCGCATCATCCGAACGGGCATAAATGGGATCTCCGGGCTCCAGTCCGTCTATCTCTTCCAGCGGCATGGACAGGATACGGCCATTGCGAAAGCCGATCACCTGGGTGCGAATAGTCCTGCCATTCGCGGCTTGAATTTCGTAAAAGCCGCCGATCTTGGAAGCGGGACCTTGCGATTCAATGACGAAACCAGTGACGTTTGTAATGGCGCCGCGCCAGCGGAAGCAATCAAGACTCGCTAGATCCTGGAAGTAAGGCGTAAAGTTAATTTGTTCGGTAATCATCGGAGTGAAAGGCGGTCAGCAAAGCCGCGTCCAATTTCCTGAAGTTGTGAATCCACGGAAGCGTCGAGATCTCCGAAGGAGGTTTCAAAGATGATGTCTCCGTTCTTCAGGCTGGAGTCGGGAAATACTTGAATAGCGGGAGCAGCGCCGATGCGCTCCAGGGCTGAATGCACGGCGTCCGCTCCCGCCGGGTAAACACGAACGCGTGAGATTTCGCGATTTTGCAGCTTTTGGAGGGCCGTATGCACCAGGCCATGCAGCGCTTCCGGATCAATCGACACCTCCCGATGCAGAATACGGCGCGCGATGGCAAGAGAAAGTTTGATTAACTCCCCTTCCGCGTCGCCGCGCAATTTGCGTTTCGTCCCCGCAAGATCTGAAAGAGCCTGGGCAATCTGATTGTGGGCGGCGTTCAGTTCAGCGGATATTTCTTCCCGCGCCTGCCGGTGACCTTCGAGTAAAGCGTCGCGGCGCGCTTGCGCAATCTCGACTTGACGGCGCTTCTCACATTCCAGGAGTTCCCCGCGAAGCCTTGATGCTTCATGCGCTTGTGTTTCCGTTACCGCCAGCTCTGGCGCGACAGCGGCCTCACGACGCGACGGATGGAGGGAGGGCCACGTAACCAGCTCGATGTCCTGTGATGGATTGGCTACTTTGCAGCGCATAGCGGCAACCCGAACCACACAGGATTTTGAAACAGCATATAGCTCATGAAGAAATCCGGCGGCGGATT
>JAABUZ0100006172.1_pt1 | contig 15159 bp, 22 predicted proteins | sample 5562091 | NCBI WGS metagenome assembly JAABUZ01 (sample SAMN12813069, study PRJNA571459) | rock metagenome | isolation source: Antarctica rocks | place: Antarctica: Victoria Land, Linnaeus Terrace sud | collected 2015-12-21 | reverse complement strand
CGGTATCAGAAGTGCCGGAGAGCCACTTTTGTGTGGCCACTGACACCCGACACCGACGCTATCCAGATGGATGTGGGGGACGTCACTCTTCTCAGTTAGGCAGTAACCTGCCGTAGAGTGCGGACTCTTATATCTATGTAAGAGCGCGCGGCGGTGTTGATCGATGGGAGGCAACGCTGTTAGCGCGCGATGTCCACGATCATACGCAACCGCTGGCATCGACTGCCCCCGAGCCACGCAACGGGGTGATGGGGCGATGAGAGCAGATGGCACACAGGTTGGCGAAAGGGTTTGGCTCGTGCAATTGTCGCGGAAGGGGGCGGCGGCATGCCCCTTTCCCATGGTGATGGGGCCGTCGCCTGGGTACGTGCGGTGGGTGGGGAGCGAGGTGAGACTCGCCTTCATGTACGAATACGTGTAGAATGATGCACAATGCACGGGATACTGCCTCTCCGATGCTGCTATTGGTGCAATCGATGATACGTCGACAAGACGTCATCACCGATGCGACGGTCGAACAACTTTGAGCCGTTCGACACGACTGTTACGAGAAACATGAGTCTATGACCGAGTCGTCGGATGACAGGCCATCTGTCTGGCCCATCCACAAATCCCGTCCGACGACGACGCCACACCCACGATGCCCCCGCGCCTACCCTAGCGCTGAAGGAGAGCGGTGCGCTACCCCGATGTGTCCATCGGCGCGCCCAACCCGCGTGTACCCCTACTGGTCTTTGCGATTGTCCTATCAAGCGGACAGTGTCCGCCGGTTGTGTGTTCGTCCTCCTTTCGTTGGCTAGCGTGGTTGGTAGACATCCAGCACAGGATGTCGGGGAGGCCAGCGCGGCGGGTCTATTCTTGCTCCGTCCGCCACGGATACTGTAGCCTATCCTTGTTCTATCATAATACAAATCCAGTATTTCCGGATTTTCCTTTCTTGTTTTTCCTCACATTCTGGGGATAACTTAACGCCTGATGTTGACAGCGTAGCCTGTCGTTTCTTCGCTTTTGTATGGACGCATCGTGGAGGTCTCGACCGATGGCTGTTTATGTCCGCTATCTTACGGCCGACGAGCGTAACCGGCTGGTGCGAGAGTGGAACGTGAAGCGGTCCTCCGACTATAATCCAGCGACCTTGACTGCCCTCGAAAAGCGGATCCATACTGCCCTGGTCTCCGGATATAGCTGGCCCGTTTCGCGGATCGCGACGGACCTCAGCCTCTCTGAACGTACAGTCCGCACGTGGATCGCCGTCATTAACAAGACAAAGCAAGGGACCCTGACGGTGGACGACTCGCGCGATCGTAAACGTCCAGGTCGCGCTCCTGTCTACGACGCTGCTCGTATAGCTGAGGTCGCGCGTACTCCCCCGGCTACAGTGGGGCTTCCTCATGCACGTTGGACGCTCGCATCCCTGCAAGATTATCTCAACGACCACCACGGGATCGGCATCAAGCGTAGTCGCTTGTCCGACGTGCTCAACAAGAGCGGAATCCGGCTCGATTGACGGGTGAGGGCCGACGGCGACAACGGGCCATTGGTGTAGACGCCGGCTACTCGTGCGTCGCATCCTAATCTCGACGGAGATGACCACGACAATGACCCATAAGCAAGGGCATCATGTGTGTGCCTCCGTGTCGGCAAGCAACGTCGTCCGCGCGGCTACCAACAGGTGATCACGCACAGTGTGAGGAATAGTTGTCCCCGCCATCCCCTCACTGGCGGTCGCCTCGAGTTCGAAAGCGAGCAGCAGTAATTCGTACGCGTACTGGGGATAGTGCCCGATGTAGCGGAGTAAAACGCGCTTCGCACCGGTCTCGCGGGCGGCGAGATAGGATAACAGCACGCCCTCTCCCGCCAAGGCGTCGCCGTCGTCGCTAGAACTCATCGCCAACCCCTTGCTGCTCATGGGCCGGGCACCGGTTGGCCTGGTAGACAGGGCAACTCCAGCACCCGTCGTTTTTGGTCGCCGGGAAATTAGCCGTCGCGATGCGCTCGACGATGTCGCGAATGTGCTGCTGTTCCGCCTCCATCTCCGCCCGCGTCAACTCGACCCAGACATCCTCACCTGTCTGCGGCAACATCTGACCGACGAGGATGCGGCCCGCGTGGGGATGCTGGTAGGCCGTTAACATCCGGTAGAGCAAGGTCGACGGCTTCAACCGCAATTCGGGTGCGAGCGGTAGGCTGCTCGACGTTTTGATATCCCACGTTAACAACGCGCCCCGCTCGGCCAGGCCGGTGGTCTCCGTCGATTCCAGGATGACGTCCGGTTTGCCGCTGATCGCCACCGCGATATCCGGATTGGTGGCGAGCGGCCGCGCTGGCATCGGCGCCAACTCCTCCGCATGCAGCACCCGCAGTCTCCAAAAGTGCAGGTAGCGGGCGTAGCCGCGCACACAGGCGGCGATATAGTCGCGGGCCGTCTCGACCTCGGGGTTGGCGGCCAGGGCGCCAGACCATAACGAGCCGATGAAGGTCTCGGGATCGGGGAGAGCCCCATCCCTCATGGCATGCCAGTTGTAACTGGCCAGGACCCGATGGACGGCAATGCCGCGCTGACTGGCGGGCGAGGGCGGCGACGTGAGGTCGCGCTTGAGGTAGAGGTGGTCGTACCTCATCAGACAGGTGGCGGCTACGTCGACAGACGTAGGGCTCAGCTTGACGACGATCGCGAACGGCATGGCGCCGCGTTGTCTCTGTTCCTGTGGCACAGGTCCATATCTCCTATGCCCGGCCTGCCCGGCCCTCGCGAAGCGCGAGGGCGCGAGGGTACACTGATGGTGCGCCGGCCGGGTCTCTAGCGGGTTCGGTCGGTGTGTGCGTGGGAGGTGTCAACCTCCCGTCGCGAGGATGGGGGGCGTGGCTTCAACACGCCCCTCAGCCTTCTGCGGTCCCAGGTCTCAGTCTCAGTCCTCTCATTACGGCCCCATGTCTCGCCCCTCGCCCCCTCCCTCACTCCATGACTTCCGGGTGTGGATAAGCCATAGAACATAAGTTCTACTATCTACGATACTCCTGCCGTCGTTCGGTTGTAAAGGCTCAACTACATCCGAACATTCGGAGATCGGTAACACCTATAGCGTGGCCCGGGGGAATGATGAAGGTGGAGGCGGAGGGGCAAGCCCAAAAAACGATACCGTACGGCGCCGCGTCCCGCACGCTACAGGCGCGCCCGGTGACATACACCTGCGCGCGGTGCGGACAGGTAGAGACCACGGAACGCTATCCAGGGCCGACGCCGCGGTACTGCGGCGAGTGTAAGACCATCCGTGACGTAGAAGATGCCGACGCCGACCGCCGCGCGGCCCGCGAGCGCATGCGGCGTCTCAGGCAACGGCGTAAGCGGGAGGACGAGGAGCGGGACGTGCGATTGCCGGCCCTGTTTTAGACGGGTACGCCCACCGTTACTGCTCGAGGGGCGCCGACGCCGGATACGCCGATGGCCGACAGGGCTGCACCACCGTACAGAGGAGGCACGGCGTGCTTCAGACGCGCGCCTAGCCCCTAACGAATGTTGCCAAGTAGCGCGCTCGGCGTGGTGTCGAGGGCGCGCGCGAGATGCACGATGTTCTCGAGCGAGACATTACGTTCCCCCCGCTCGACCGACCCGATGTAGGTTCGGTGCATTTCCGCCTCCTCTGCCAGCATCTCTTGCGACATCCCCAACGCGAGCCGTGCCCGGCGCACGGCTTGCCCGAACGCGATCCGTGGGTCGTCGATCATCGCTTGTCTCTCGTCCAGCACAGACCTCCAAGTGGATGCCGCTATTGACGCCTCCCCCAACTCTCGTGCTATGATGACTGCACGTCTACACACTATGGGTAGACAGACTTTGAGTAGCAGATAGGGTGATTCACACACGAAGTAAGGGTTGGGCATGCGCCTATAGACGCGGCGCGCAAAGATGATTCGATCCGGGGATTGCCAGGACGCGCGCTTCAATCGCTTCGTTGGGGCATCGACACACGTGATCGAACACCGACAAGGACAGGGGATGTGAACAATGAATTGTCCTGATCATTCGTCCCCTATGGTGATGCACGATTCGGTGGTCGCCGGCATGGTGCAGCCGCGTGCGTCGCACGGTATGAGAGTCATCGACGTGGAGGCTGGATGATACCTGTGAGTCCATGTGCGCAGACGGTCGAGGGCACGACAATCGCTGGCATGTTGCCCCGTCAGGCCGTCTTTTCCGGGCCGAACACCGCATGTCACCGAGATGGCTATGACGGCGTGGCATGACCTCCTCGCCTACGCGCACGATCGCTCGCTCGCGGCGGCGCCCTACGTCTGGATCGTTGCATTCATCCTCGTCGTCCGCGTATGCCAGCGCGCCGGCGCCGCGCGCCGCTGGGGCGCGCTCGCCTTTGTATGCCTGTGTCTCGCCGGCCTGGCGTATCCCACCTGGGACAATAGTCGATCGACACCCGACCCGCGGATTGCCGCGGGCTACCCGTTCTATAGCGCGGTCCTCGCCGTCACCCTGGGCCTCCTATGGCTCGCGTGCCTCGTCGGGGTACGCCGCGTCGCGCGAGAGCGCGGTATCTGGCCGGGCCTGTGGATGATTGTGGCCCTGGCGACGGGGCCGCTCGCCCTCGCGTTGGTGGCCGGGCGGCAGACGCGCAAGCGCTGCCCCTTTTGCCTCGTGACCTTGTGGCAGGTAGCCCCGGTGTGCCGGGCCTGTGGCCGCGATCTGCCGCCGTATCGCCCGGCCATCCTGTAGCCCAATACTCACATAATCCAACTCGTGATTCGGAAGGATGTCACTATGCGACAACGCATCATCGTCACCCTGGGTATTCTCCTGGCGCTCCTGACACGGGTCGGCATGCACACGTGCCCGGCGCTGGCCACATCGGCCGGATCGCGCGCGTCCACGGCCAACGGGGCGTTGGCGGGGACGTTGGTCCTACCGCACGCGCTCATCGGGGCGCTCGCGGCGCTTCCTGACGGGCGGACCCTCCTCGTTGGCGGGACCTATATGGTCCCCACGTCGGATGCCGCGGCGCTGATCCCGGCCTATCCGACGGGCAGCGAATGGGCCATCTCGCACGATGGCGGCCGCACATGGACGACGCATGTCAGCACGACCGACCCCTACAAGGGCGGTTCGCAAACACCCGTGCCGTGGGTCGAGGGCAGCTCGACGTGGCCGGTCCAGTTCCGCGCGAACGGCGTGACCATCAACCCGCGCAACACGGCCGAGATGTGGGCGGTCGGGTGCACGAGCCCGGAGCAGGAATGCCGGCAGGCGCACGGGGGGCACATGGTGCTCCACACGATCGATGGGGGGCGCTCGTGGCGCGACGCGCTCGTGTTTACCGTCCCGAGCGTCGGGACGATCACGAAGTCGAATGTCCATACCAATGTCAAGATGTCGCCGGACCTGGTGACAGCGCTGCAATACGGCGGGTCGACGCCGACCGAAGCGTTCTCGCTCCTGATCGACCCGCGTGATCCGCGCCGCGTCGTCATCGCGGTCTCCGGGTTGGGCGCACTGCGGAGCACGAACGACGGCGCGACCTGGGACTTCACGATGAATCCAGGGGTCGGGGTGGTCGTGACGTTCACCGAACTCGCGCGCGACCCGGCGCACCCGAACGTCCTGTATGAGCAGGAACGCGCGGGGAAGTTGTACCGCTCGACGGACGGGGGCACGCACTGGCGGGTCCAGTCGACCCTGGCGTCCCAACTGCACTCTGGCGTCAGTTCGCTCGTCATCGACGGGACAACGCTCTATGTGACGGCCAGCGTCGGTATCTTGGCCAGCCACGACAATGGGGCGACCTGGCGCGTCCTCTATGCGGCGCCGAAAGCCCCCGGAGGTTTGCTCGGCAGCGTCCGCCTGGGGGCGGGGTGGGTGTCGGCCTTCGTGAGCCAGCGGCCGCAAGTGTTCCCCGACGGGCTGTACACGCCGACCGGGCCAACCACGTGGCGGCAAGTCGCCTCGACCGATACGCCGACGCGCCTCATCCAGGGGCAGTTGGATCTACAGGGGATGGAGTCGGCCATGGACACGCGCCTGTGGGCGGTCGGACCGGCCATCTTCACCGCGGCCGAGTTGGGCGGATTATATCGCATCGGGTAGACGGGTGGTCGTCCGCAGGACGTCGACCTGGGTATCGCGCCGGTTGGTCGGGTGTGGTGCGTCGCCGACAGCGCACTCATCACAGCCGGCCACGGTTTGTGTACGATGAACGGGGCGTCCCTATCGCTGTGGAGGGTGAGCGGATGATGTGATCGAGCAGATGTGAAATAACAATGTCGCTACAATAAAGGGTATTCCAATGCGCGCTTGCGGTGATAGTAACCGGACAGCTGAGGGAGTACGAGGCGTATGAAGGGGGTGGTGCTCGTGGTCGATGACGATGCCATGATCGTCGACCTCCTGGAAACAGCCCTCGAGGACGAAGGCTACCTGGTACTCGCGACGGTCGGCGCTGACGCCCTCCCGCTCGCCCGCGACCAGCAGCCCGACGTGATCCTCCTCGACATCAACATGCCCGGCATGGACGGCGTCGAGGTGAGCCGGCGTCTGCGTAGCGACCCTGCCACCGAGCGTATCCCCATCATCGTCATGTCGGCGCAGGATCGTTTGCGAGCGACCGGTCCGCTGATGGCGGTCAACGACCGCTTGCCCAAGCCCTTCGACATCCGGACCCTCTACGAAAAAGTGGCGCGTTGGGTGTGTGCATCGTGAGCAGTGTCATTCCCCATCGGTCCTATCGACGCCGTCGCATTCGACGCTCATATTGAGGAGAAAGGTGGAGAGGCGATATGGCGAGGCGACGTCAGAGCCTAGAGGAGGACCCGATAGTGGGCCTTGTCGTGGCCGGAGCGATTGTCGCCGGGGCGCTGGCCTGGCAACACAAGATCCCGACCCCGTATCTCGTGCCGGGGCACGCCGTCCTCATGGCCCTGCCCGCGCCCCTGCGTTCCCCGATCCTCCAGGCCCTCCCGGCTGACGTCGCCGACCTACTGCCCTACGTGGTTGGGCTGATGGCACTCGCGTTTCTCGCCGCCGCGCTGCGGGGCCACAGGTCACGCGTGCGCACAAGGAGCTTGGGAGAGATGCTCGCGCTGACGCCGTACCAGTTCGAAGAATTCGTCGCCGGTCTCCTACGCGAGCAGGGCTACAAGAGTGTGCGCCGCATGGGGGGGCGGGCGACCTGAACGCCGACGTCACGGCGCGCGACCTCGAGGGCTGCAGCGTGGTCATTCAGTGCAAGCGGTACGCGGCGGGTAACCGCATCGGCTCGCCCGCCATCCAGACTTTCATCGGCATGGTCCACGTCCACCACAAAGCCGACCGTGGCATCTTCGTCACGACGTCGAGCTACACAGACGGTGCCCGCAAGCTTGCCCACCAGCATGGCCTCACCTTGTGGGAAGGCAGCGACCTCACGCGCATGGTCGCGAAGGGCAGGAAAGCGTCGGTTGTTGTGTAGATATCGGTGTGCGCCCGGTGGGAGGCGGGCTCCATGATGGCTATTGGCGCCGTCACCCTGTTTTGTTGTCCCGGCTGATGACGGGATCGAGTGCGCGAGCGTGCGCGTAGTCCGCTTCGGCCTCCTCGATCTGCCCCATCCTCTCACGGGTGTAGGCGCGGTCGGCATAATAGGATGCTTTGTTCGAATTGAGACGAATGGCGGCATCCTGATCCGCTAACGCCTCCGTGTATTTTTCTAACATGCCATACGTATTACCTCGGTTCCCATAAAGCATCGCACTTGTCGGATCCAGGGATATGGCCGTCGTGAATCAGGATGACCACAAACGCGACGACGGCGTCGGCACCGTGCTCATAGGCGTCCACCACCTGCGCACGTAGACGCTCTGTGTCCATATCCTTATCCTTATAATGCGGAAACGAGTACGCCTCTGTCAACTAGCTGCACCATCCCCCCAGGAGGGACCTAGGTAGTTACACGCCTTCTACCGAAATAGTAGATAGTAGGATCGTCCCCTATTGCACCTATCGTATCACGTTATACTGCCTTTTTTTACCATGCGCAGTCCAGCTATCCGACGGAATGCGCATGGTTGGGCATCCTCGCACATCCTCCGAATACATGTGCGGACAGTGGGGAGAAGCCCAGCGAATGCATGTGGGGGACGAGGCAGACAGCCCTATCCCCCACATGCGCCTCGATCAATGCGATGGGGAAGGTATCACGATCCTGGGGATGCTGGGGATACGGAGGAGCGTCCGCTGACGCTCGCGGTTGGCGGGAAGCATACACGCTGAGGACGACCGCAATGTGTCGAGCCAAATTTTGCTTTGCAACACTCACCGTCTACGTCGCGCCATGGCTCTACGCAGGGTAACGATCGCCGCCACATCCGTGTCGTTGTTAGATAGATGCCGGGGCACAGCGACGATCGATAGTTGAAGGGCGCATAACCGGTTAGGATTAAGCACAATTACTTACGAATCCTACCCTGATGACAATCATTGAACTCCCTCGCCACCAATCCCTTCGTCCTACGACAGCCCATCAGGCCCAATAACTTCCGAATAGGCCCAATAACACCGTGTTAACACTCGAGGCGTTAGCCATCCACAAGGGTATCATAGCCCGCGCCTAACCGTGCAGTACGCTAAGGGCTGGTAGTCCATGTATTCTCCCGTCTATTTTCCTGCGACCCGCGGCGGCTGTCAACAGGGTCATGGGGAGCAAATTCGCTCGACTGCCCCGTCGTCATCGCACGGTTCCTGAATGGATATAGATGTCTATCGAAATAATCGAAACAGCGGTCGCGGGCCGGACGGTAGCATATCCTACAGTCCCGCCCCATTAACAGTGCGGACGCCGGGCGGCAAGGCGCGTGTCGACATCGGAGGTGTTATAACAATAATAGGGAGGACACCGCAGGATGAACAGACCTGAGTGGCCGGAGGCGCCGATCGAAACTGTAGTGCCCGCGCTCGTGGCCATGTTTACCTCATCCAGCGCCCTCCCGCTCGCTCTAGCTGCCGCTGCCCTCGCTTTCTTTCTGGCCAATCCGATCGTCGTGACAACCCACGAACTTGGGCACGTTGCGGCCGACATCATCGCGCGCATCCACCCCTATCGTTTGCGCCTCGGGCCATTCATAGTCGACCGGGATGCGCGTCGCGTGATGACCGACCCGGAATGGCAGCGTTACAATACCATAGCCCGCCGCTTCTGCCTCCTTACCTGCGCGTTCAGCGGGCGGGCGTCGGCCTACTTGCCCCCCGGCGCCACACATTGGCTGCGCGCGCGCTGGTGCGTGGCGCTGCTCGGCGGCGTGGTCGCCAACGCGATCTTGTGCGCAATCCTGATACGCATCGCTAATCTCCACCTATGGCCCACGGATTGGGGGCACTCGGCGCACAACATCGGGAATGGCTTCTGGGTCGGGATCGTCGTCTACCTCGCAATAGATGTGTTCAAGAATCTGTTCGGCGACTTCATATTCAGGAGGACTCGGACATCGGACGGCGGGATAGCCTGGTCGCTCGTGAGGGGCCAGCCGCTACCCCACGAGGCGACCGGGCGCGACGACGACGGCCCGCGCACACCGCCCCGAGGGAAGAGCGAATAGCGACAGCATCTCTACCTGTCACGCGCCACTGTAGCGACAGCGCAACACCTCATCCGTCGACGCGTGACCGATGCCAGACACGTCGCCCGCGCCGTCGCCATCCTCGGACCACGATACGACGATCACGCGCCCCACCTTCACCGTGCGAATCGCGTCGCAGACGGCCAAGGCGCCTCCGTCGCGCAAGGTCCACCCCTCGGTTGGGTCGGAGATGCCCACCACTGTGATGTATCGCTCACGGCGCTCGTCGTCAGCGATGACCGCCTATCGCTTGCAAGAGGAAGCGAATCGCTACGAATTCGGGCGAGGGAGCATGCCGAACAGGCGGCAGACGCGCTTCCTGTCCTACCTGACCGTGCTGGACCTGCTGCGCGATGTCTTCATCCAAGGAGGCATGGCGGCGACGCACGGGGCCTTGACGCGCGCCGTCATCGCGCTGGTGGAGCCGGGCAACGAGGCGGCGTTCAGGATGCTCCTGAATAGGGCGGTGGGCGTTATCGATCGCTACCTCACCCAGGGGAACGACAATTCGGTGTATCGAGAGCCGGAGTTCACGGGGCGCTTCGGGTCAGATCTCAACGGCTTCCACAAGTGGTGACAGGTGGGCAAGAACGAGGAGACGACCACGCGTCACCACCGGCTGACCGCAGGGGTGAAGATAGCGCTCAGCGATCAAGATGGGAGCGGGCAGTCACCGGCCGGGCGCATCGTGGCGGCGATCGAAGCATAGGGGGTGGGCGAGGTGTCAGAACTCGTCCCGCGCCATCTGCCGCGCCAATTCGGCGAGCCGCCCCCCTCGGAACATCGAAGGACGTTTCCTGGGACCCTTGAAGCCGGCGGTACCGGCGCCCTGACCATCGCCATGCGGCTTGGGTGGTTTGGTGAGCGCGTCGATCAACCTCCTGACCGGGCCTCCCCTATCCCGCGCGTCGGGCATGTCCCGATCCGCGCCGTACAAGAACTTGACGCGCAGGGATTTGAACCTGTAGCCGCGCCCGGACTTGTTGATCTCGGCGATCAACCCCCGCACGTCCGCGAGGTATCGCCGGTGGTCCTCCTCGTCTCGGTCGGCGAACAACTCGTCCCGCCAGGCGTCGACGGCCGTCGTCACCGGCGCGAAGGTGTCCGCCAGGTCGGCTGGGATCGTCGCGCGCCAGTCCTCGTAGCGGGCGCGGACACGTCCCAGGCCGGTCGCGTCCCATACCCCCTCGAAGCGCTCTTTCGTGTCGTGGGTGCCCGCGATGCCCGGGTCCATCGCCCGTATCCGGTCGATCATCGCCCGGTCGGCCGCCGCCTCGGCCCCTATTGCATCCCCGAGCAGATGCCGGCGACGCCGCGGGAGGCCTGGTCGCCGCCTCATGCGATGGTCGGAAAACTACCACTTCTTATCCGGCTTCTATTCGAGACGACGCTATTCTGCGCCTGAACGGGAGCCGGGGGCACGGATAGGGCACATCCGTCAAAACTTCCGAATGAAGCCCAATAACTTCCAAATCCTACAGCGTGCTCGGGGCCATCCGGACGCTCAACCGCCTTGAGTGCGCAGGCGAGACACTGCGCCACGCCCTCAACAGCCTGGCCATCGTCGCGCCCGACTGGCTGCGCAGCGTCGCCCAGCCCGCCTGGGTCACGCGCTACGGGCCACGGGTCGATTCCTACCACTTCCCCGCCGGCAAGGAGGAACACCTGGCCCTGGCCGAGACCATCGCGCGGGACGGCTACGCCCTGCTCGCCGCCGTCTACGCCCCCGCGGCGCCGCCCTGGCTGCGCACGGTGCCCGCGGTGAATACGCTCCGCACGGTGTGGGTCCAGCAATTCTACCGCGAGGGCGACACCGTCCGCTGGCGGACAGACCAGGACGGCACCCCGCCCTCGGCGACCCATGATCGGCTCGCCGTACGACGTGGACGCGCACTATGGCAAGAAGGGCGAGACCTCGTGGGTGGGCTACAAGGTCCACCTCACGGAAACGTGCGACGACGAGGGCCCGCACCTCATCACGCACGTCGCGACGACCGTGGCCCCCATTGTCGACGGCGCCATGACCACGCCCATCCATCCGGCCTTGGAGCGGAAAGGGCTCCTGCCGCGCGTGCATATCGTCGACACCGGGTACACCGACGCCGCCTTGATCGTGAAGAGCCGGCGGGACTTCGACGTGGACCTGCTCGGCCCGGCGCGCCCCGACAATCACTGGCAAAAGGCGCGGGACACGCGCTTCGACGCGCGCCATTTCCATATCGACTGGGCGAGCGAGACGGCGACGTGCCCCGAGGGACAACGCAGCAGCAGCTGGACGCCGGCGATCGACAACCGCAAGAACGAGGTCATCAAGGTCAAGTTCTCGCGGACGGATTGCGTCCCCTGCCCGAGTCGCAACATTTGCACGCTCAACAAGAGCCTGCGCCGCGCGATCACGATCCGGCGCGAAGCCGCCTATCTGGCCCTGGAGGCCGCGCGCGAGCGCCAAGAGACGGATGCATTCAAGGACGAGTACGCCCGGCGAGCTGGTGTCGAGGGGACGATGTCCCAAGGCGTCCGCGCGTTCGGCCTGCGCCGCGCGAAATACGTCGGCGGGGCGAAGACCCACCTCCAGCATGTGCTCACCGCCGCAGCCATGAACTTCGTCCGCGTCGCGCACTGGCTCGACGATAAACCGCTCGCCCGGACCCGCCCCTCGTCGGTCGTCGCGCTCATGACCCCAGCCGCGTGAATTCGCCAGCAAGATCGAGAAAGGCGCAGAGCCAGAAGGACGAGGCGAACATGTTGGAGGATCAGGCCATCGCTGCCGTTCAGATGATCGTCAAGGGACGCACGGGCGTGCGCCTCGTCACGTCTGTGATGTGGTTATACTCTCAATTGCATAGGGCTAAAGGTCTTCACCAACTGGTGGAGTGCGACATGACTACCAGTTGCCTCCAAGCATTTGACTTTATATAGGTTAAACACGTATTATCGCGGCAGTCCATGTCTAACGTAAGGGACCGTTACCAACAATGAGCCCAGGTCCACCCATCACTAATCGTAGAGAGTTGCATGACTTCCTAGACAGCTATACCTACTCGCGGCGCACGGAGATTGACAAGCGCCAGTTGGGTAAGGATGTCGGCCTGCTGAAGTCGTACATCCTGGAAACTACTAATCACAATGGAACACCCGACATTTCGCACTCTCTTACGTCAGACAGTCTCCGAGTAGATTCGGACGAGGGTAATCTGGTTCGTCTGAGTTATTCCAACGGCCTATTTGGCTACGCCGAACCGCTAACTAGCCGGCACTTTGCCATCCATAGTTATGTTCAAAATGACTCTGCGGATCAGACTGTACAACGCGCAATTCGGGATAGTAGTGATTTGGATTCTCTATGGTTAGCTGGTGAAACGTTCTATCAAGTGCTAGACCAGTTGATTAGACCAAGTGCGCCACATCGCTCAGTTAACATCAAGTTCGAGTTCAATTACAAGTTCAGTGCCATTGGTTATGATCACGAGGCCGATCAACTAACCGCAGAAGAATTGGCTGCCGACCAATTAGCTACGGACGAATCGACGTTAGACGACGTGGTTGACGATGTGGTTGCGGACGAGGAGGTTAATGAGGATCGTTGGGCAGTGTCACTTATCGAGAAGGCGGGGCGTTTAGCAAGCAACCTCCCGCAATATCAAGAGATCAATCGGCATTGGGAAGCAATCAAGATGCTGCGTATTCCTTCGCAGCGTCAAGGTGGATTTGACTTGTGGAACTGGGGCAAGATGACCCACCGAGCCTCTACGTTTCGGGAGGGCAACGGTTATCTTCGGTATATAGCGAGCGTCTACGAACAAGCGACACGTGCTATTGAAGAGACTGTTTGGCTCGATGCTGAACCAACGCGAATCAGGGATACAACTCAGTTCCGCCTAAAGGGAGTGCCTGTGGTCTTTAGATTCAGAAATACGTTACCCCCCTCAATTTTTCAAGACTTTATCACAACAACGTTTGCCGCCGGGCAAGGACCGTTTCGACTTTGGGGCAATCCCATCTATATGGGGCCTGGAAAGGTACATGTTTATGGCATGGATTTACACCTATGGCAGCAGTTGTATATGGAATTAACTACCGATTATTTTCTGTTCTTGTTGCCTCAAGGCACCTGTGGAAATACCGTACATCGCCTGATGACTAATATCCAACGTTATGTTGACCCCGGCGTATCGGCATCAGTGGGGGGGACGAATTATGAGGATTTTATCGTCAATGCCATGCGAACCACGGTGATAACGGATGACTGACGCTCAACCGCCACTGCTGAAAAACCCTCTCTTTCAACTTAACCTGATGATTTGGCTTAGCTGGGCCTCGTCACCATCGGTGATAAGAAACCCCATCTTTTATGCCAACGGATTTGAATTATTCTTGCTCGGTCCTACTATCCCTGTACCTCCCGCATCTACCGTAGTCGCTACTGGGCACAATCCACCCATCAACATAGGACGTTCACCTAAACCTGACTTGCTCCTGTGTTCTCGTGCCGACTCACATTTCATTCCCCTTGAATGCAAAGTCAGTTCTTTCTCCTCTACCAATCATAAGTCTCGTCAAGCAATGGGGCTATTGGCCTGCTCTGGTCAGTACGTTGCACAGATGTTCGACCAAGATTTATCCCATAGGTGGAAATCGTCGCTCATCTACATCGTATCTCACCCTCAGCACACGTTGATGCAAACTTCCCTCGATTCGATGACGGCAACTCTACGTGGTGCAAGCGTTCCAATGAGTCAAGAGTCTGCTACATCTATCGGTATCGAGGTCCGGGATGATGGTGTTTACTTACATTTCGCCATGGTTAACAAGATGCCATTCGCGGTACATCCTATTGAAAAGGTTGTAGATTCAATCCCCGGCCAAGACCCACGTCCGCTATATGTCGTTTGCGTAGACCCAAGTTTAGGCCCCGACAGCAACGACGCCTACGGAGAACAGGTCTTGAACGAACAAGTACGAACTGCGTTTGCCGTACAAGTCGCGGCACAACTCCATCAATCCCGTGTTGAAGTTAAATGGGAAGATTTGATGAAAAAGGCAATATCGATATGGGATTATTGGGATGACCGCGACAGCAAAAACGAATTAACCTTGCGAGTAAAGAGACACCTTCAAAAGGTTTTTACGCAAATGAAGAGTCTAGGAGTGAATGTGGACACAGCCCCAGCATCATTTACGATATATCCAATCGACCCCGCCAAAGCCAAGAGTATTCGGACTTACTTAGCTGGAGCAGCATATCGGAGGGGCATCCTAGATGTCATGAAGTCTACCCAGTTAGGGATAGATTTCCCCGAGGCATAAAGCTTTACCAAATCAAGCCTTAGCACGTCGCCCAGACCACGATTATCGATATATGGCGTACCATACAGGATATCGAGGGTGGTAGGAGGAACTGGACATGATCCGTAGAGGACGAATTGTTTGTGCTATGAGCGCTAAGCAGCTTCGCATAAGGATGTCGTAGAATGGGCGAGTCGTGCGGCGTGGTCGTCGAGTACGTCGTCGACGGCCGCTTTGAGCGCATCGGCGGTGTCGTGACTGCGCACGGGCCTGTCCTCG
>JAABUZ0100006169.1_pt1 | contig 15167 bp, 22 predicted proteins | sample 5562091 | NCBI WGS metagenome assembly JAABUZ01 (sample SAMN12813069, study PRJNA571459) | rock metagenome | isolation source: Antarctica rocks | place: Antarctica: Victoria Land, Linnaeus Terrace sud | collected 2015-12-21 | reverse complement strand
CCGGGCGCCCCGAGCTCTTGGACCCGGTCGCCGACGCCATACCGACGCTCAGGGCCGAGCTCCTGTTCGGCGCGCTGCACGAAGGCGCGCGCTCGGTCGATGACCTGCTTGACCGACGCACCCGCCTAGGGCTCATCCCCACCGACCGGGCGGCCGCGCTCCCAGCCGCCCGCGACGCGCTCGAGGAGGCGGCAGGGCTGCTCGCGACGGCCTCGAGAGGCCCGCGATGAGGACGGCGCGCCCGGCGCCGCACACGACGTCGCGAGGCTCGACGTCCTCGCGCCGGAGCTCTACGTCCAGCGGCTGACCGGGCAGGCGGTCGGCTGGTCGCGCAAGGTCCGCTGCCCGCTGCACGACGACGACACGCCGAGCCTGCACGTCTACCCCGACGCACGGCGCGGCTGGTTCTGGTTTGGCTGCGGCCGGGGCGGCACGGTCTACGACCTGGCCGCGGCGTTGTGGGGTCGCGAGTTGCGGGGCCGCGGCTTCGCCGCGCTGCGCGCGGACCTCCACGTGCTGCTGATCGGCTGAACGACGGGGAGGCGATTCCGGAGCGTGCGATCCGGCGTGGGCGTGACCCATCTTCGGGAGTCCTACTCCTGTTGGCGGTGTTGTCCGAGTGCCTTGCCTCGAGGCTCGCATCGCCCCTGCGGTGACAGGCGCGGATGGCGGACAGAGGCGTGGGTGGTAGCTCGAGCGTGGTGTGGCAGGCGTGGGGCGGGTGAGGGGCGATGCCCTTCGGGCGGCGTCAACGGACACCACCGACCCACCAGGAGGAGCTCATGAACAACGTCACGCTCACCGGCCGGCTCACCCAGGACCCGACGGTCCGCACCGCGGGCGAGCTGGAGATCTGCGACCTGCGCCTGGCGATCCCGCGGCGCAAGGGCCGCGACGGCGAGGACCGCGGCGCGGTCTTCGTCGACGTCGCGACCTTCGGGCCGCTGGCGAAGGTCTGCGGTGAGTACCTGGCCAAGGGCCGGCGCGCCGCCGTGCAGGGCCGCCTCGAGCTCGACGAGTGGGAGGCCCAGGACGGCAGCCCGCGTTGGCGCCACAAGATCGTCGCCGACTCGGTCGAGTTCCTCGACACGGCCGGCCGCCCGAGCGGCGGGCAGACCGACAGCGAGGACGGCCCGACCGACGAGGTCGCCGCCCAGCGCTCCCGCGACGAGCAGCAGGCGCAGGCCGCCTGAGCTGCAGCGACACCGCCCGCCCGGCTCTGCGCCGGGCGGGCCGTCGCATGAGAGGAGCGAGACGATGGCCGCGAAGGTCTCTACCGAGCTGCGCGGACTGCGCGCAAAGGCCGCGCTCTACGACGAGCTCGTCGAGCAGCTCGCCGACACCGAGCGGCAGCTCGAGCAGGTCCGGCGCAGCTTCTGCCGCGACGGGATCGACCCCGGCGTGGCGGGAGATCGCGACCGCGCTGGCCACCGCGCTGCGCCCGTACACGATGTTCCGGGAGCAGCGGGGTGATCAACGCGTGATGCGGCTGAGCGCGACGATGCGCACCTCGCCGATCTGGGTGTGGTGGACGTCGGCAGGAGCTCGACCCCGTACAGGAGGCCCACGGCTACGACCGGCTGCGCCAGGCCGGGCTGACCAAGAAGGGCATCGCCGAGCGCCACGGCGTCGCCCCGAAACGCGTCACCGAGCGCCTTGAGCTACTCAAGCTTCCCGCCGGCCTGCACCCGCAGATCGCCGCGGGCCAGATCCCGCCGGCGGCGATCAAGCCGCTCGTCGGCCTCGAGGGCATCCACCCCGGCCTCGCCGCGTGCGCCGTGGCGCGGATCGACGCGCCGCCGCCCTACGCGTGGTCGCCGCCGCTGACTTGGGCCGACCTCGTCTCCGACCCGATCGGCGTGCTCGTCGCCGACGCCGAGGGCCCGGGGACCAAGCTGCCTCCCGGCGTGTTCGACCTCGCCGACCCGGTCCCGGTCGAGCGCTTCTCGCTCACCGACCAGGCGCGCGAGCAGCTCGGCGAGCTGTGCGGCCTGATCGGTATGCGCCGTGAGGAGTTCGAGGTGCGCTTCGCGCGCGAGGCGCTCGAGCGCGCCGCGCAGCTCAAGGCCGCCCACGCCACCAAGGACGGCTGGCACCACCTCGTCGTCGGGCAGGACCTCGCCGACGAACTCGCCGCCGACTACATCGCCGCCTGCCTCACCAACCAGCGCGAGACGGCCGAGCGCGCGAGCGCGCACATGTCCGACAGCTCGCGGGAGATGACACCGGGCGAGGGCACGCGGAGCCGTCCGAGGAGGAGCTCAAGGAGCAGCGCCGCACCGAGCGCGCCGAGCAGGAGCGGGCGCGTTCGGCCGCGGTCGCCCACAACGTCGAGCTCGGCTCCGCCGTGCTCAAGCACCTCGCGCGACTCAAGGTCGACGCCGCCGTCCTCAAGATCCTGACCGCGGTCGACGTGGCCGGCGACCTCGACGGGATCGCCGCGCACGGCGCCCGCTACGCGTTCCCGGGCTGGCCGGTGCACACGGCGCAGAAGAACGGCAAGGCCAAGGTCGAGTACCTGGCCAAGGAGCAGGCGGGCGCCAAGGCCCGCGAGTTCCTGACCGGGGCGGGGACGATGGCCGAGATCGCCGGGCGGCTGTTCTGCCTGATCGCCGCCGCCCGCTACGCCGACGAGCAGGCCGTCGCTCGGTCGAACCGGTCGTTCTGCTCGCTGCGCGTCCGTTCCGGGCTGCCGTACAGTCCGCAGGCGCTCGACCTCGTCGACGAGCTCTGCGCGCAGCGGCTGCCCGACCACCTCACCGCCGCGGTGCGCGACGAGCGCGCGCGGCAGCGCGAGGCGCTCGCCGCGCGTGAGCGCGAGCTGCAAGCCGCCCGCGACCGGCTCGCCCGAGGCCCTCGAGCGCAGCGGGGAGCTGAGCGACGACGAGCGCGAGCAGGCCATGGCCGACGTCGAGGCGGTCGACGGCCGCTACAGCGTCGAGGGCCACCGGCTGCGCAAGGCAGCTCGAGGCCCCGGCGCCGGCCGCGCCGGACGCTGAGGACGCGTCTGAGGAGCCGGCTGCGCAGGGGGCCTGACCCGATCCCCTAATCGTGGCTGGTCGGCTCGCCATCGCGCGGGTCGGGCGGCCGCGGCCCCGTATCCCTGACTCCGAAGGAGGTGGCCGTGATGGCCAAGACGACCCGTCGGTGGTTGACCGATGACGAGCGCGCGGAGCGCCGCGCGCAGGACCGCTTGCGCCTCGAGCAGGCCGCTCGTGAGCTGCTCTCAAGCGGGGGCTGGCGGCGCTGGATCGAAGTTCGCGCCCGCAACGGGCTGGCGCGCTACTCGCTCGTTATCTCGAGGGGCGGTGTCGCCGACTGCACATAGCGGGGCTGTGACCGTCGATGACATGTCGTCGGCACCGATCCGGCGTGGCCGCCAGGGACCCGGCCCGGGCAATCTCACCCAGCCCTGGTATTCGCGCAACGCGCGTCCGCCCGGCTCGTCGTCGAGATGCCTGGCCGCCCGACAAATCGGGTTCACGACGCCGGTCGAAAGGCAAGGATCGGGCGAGTCGTCGTTCGGCACCGTGTGCGTATCAGGTGACGGATGCTCAGCGATGGCTGGGCCCGCTGGTCAGTCGATGCCTTCGACGATGCGGAAGTCGCGCTCGACGGCGTCGGAGAGGGCCACCAGCGCCTTCTGGTATGCCTCGCTCTCGTATGCCGCGACGGCCTGTTCAAAACTGTCGAACTCGATCAGAACGACGCGTAGCGTGATTCCGGCTTCGTGGGCGACGACTCGACCGTCACGGGAGAGGAGGCGCCCGCCCCCAGCCCGGACAGCCGCACGGGCCAGCTTGTTGTAGGCAGTCAGCCTTTCAGGGTCGGAAATGGCGCGGTAGACACTGACCCAGTAGCCCTTAGGCATGAAACCTCCTGTGTTCGGCCGGACACGTCCGACTTCGAATTGACATTCAGATCGATCGATCCCGGCGACGGATTGACCGGACCCCGTTTGTCGGTCCACCACGAGTGAGAAGGTGGTGGATGTGACGGCGGGGAAGGCAGTGGCTCCTTCGGACGGAACCGGACGTTGAGATTCTCGCGGCGGTCGTCGCGAGGGAGCGAGCGGTGCGAGCGAGTGAGCGGCGATGGCCACGGGGCGCGCCGGCGATCCCCACGAGCATCTCGATCGGCACGCTCAGGCAGCCGTCAGGCAGGGCGACGGCGCGGCTACCGCCGGTAAGGTGCAGCCAGCCTCGGTGAAGATCCAGGCTCGCCTGGGCCATCAGGAAGACGGCCGAACTGCTGAAGAGTCAGCGGGTAGAAGTGGTCCCTCGCAGCGGCGCCACTCGCGTTCGAGCAGCATCGGCGCGAGCTTGGCCTCGATGTTCCGCTTGAAGTGGGCGCTCTCGCGGTGCTCGGTGAACGCCGCCTCGGAGTCGTAGGTCTCGACGAGGAAGAACCTCGTTGGGTCCTCCCGATCCTGGAAGACGTGGAACTGACGGCATCCCGGTTCCCGTTCGCTGTCTGCGGCATGTCGCCTGAGCACTTCGGCGACCGCTCCGGCGTCGCCGGGCGAGGTGCGGTAGCGGGCGATCACCGTGAGCATGCGGCGGCGAGGTGGGGGGTGCCGGGCTCTTGCGCAAGCCGGAGCGCGCGTACGGCGAAGGAGATCGCGTGGTACCACCCCGAGATCAGAATCAGGTCTAGCGCGCCCTCCTCCCCGACCGCAGCGATCAGCTCCTGCCAGGTCTCATCGCCAAGGTCGTGGCTCGCGTGCAGCTCGTCGACGGCATGCAGCACCGCGACGTCTGCGGGATCGCTCCAGCATGGGTCGCTCGGCTCGCCACCCGCGAGGGAGGCGATCTGGGTCTCGTCCAAATCCGCTTTGGCTGCGAAGACGGCTACGTGAACCCCCCACTCGTAGTCCGCGCCGCACAGGGCCGTCGTCCGGTCGATGATCAGCTCCCGTGCCCGCAGGGTCAGCGAGACCTGGCGCGAGAAGTAATACCGGCCCCACGCGGCGATGGCATGAGCTCGCTCGGGTCTGCGAGCGAACGCGGCGAACAAGGCGATCGGCTCGCCCAGCGCGGCGAGCGCCGACGCGGTTACGGGATCGTGCGGCGCGGTGAGGAGTTCCAGCCGGGGCTGCTTTGAACTTCGAAGCATGGGGCGACCGTAGCAGGGCCTGCCTCGAACTGAAAAGCAGAGCGGGCGCGGGCGGCGATAATCCACCCATGCCGAGACCCACGCCGCTTCCGGGCAGGCCCGTCCGCGGGTCGCTCACCGGTCGCCCGATCATGGCCCTGCTCGACCTGCTCGGCAGGAGATGGGCGCTCCGGATCATCTGGGAACTCCGTGACGCTGCGTCGCCGAACTTCCGCGAGCTGCAGGAACGCTGCGGCGGCATCTCGTCCAGCGTCCTCGCCGATCGCCTGCGCGAGCTCACCGAGGCCGAGCTCATCGGTCGAGCGGCGGAGGGCTACCGGCTCACCTCGAAGGGACAGGAGCTGCGCGAGCGGCTGCGGCCGCTGGAGGAGTGGTCAGTCGGATGGATGCCACCGGCAGCTGAATCGTCATCTAGTGATTGAAGAGTCTCCAGTGCCCCTCGGAGACGACGTTACCACTCGAGAGGGAGTCAGTTGCGATCGCGGAGTTATTGGCCTGATCCTCTACGACATCGCCGACGAGGCGGAGCGCAACCCGACCGAGCGCCCGTTCCCGTTCATGCCGACGCTGGATCCCGCCGACTACCTCGCCGATCACCTCAACACCTGGCCAACGCCGGTGATCGTGTATCGCGCGGTGGGCAAGTACGCGCCCGATGAGCTTCGGGCGTGGCTGACGGCGCAGGATCCCGCACGGGTGATGACGGTCCTTGTCGGAGCGGCCTCGAGCACCGCGGCCACTCGAACGTCGCTCGCCGACGCCCAGGCGCTGCGCCGGGACGCCAACGCGGCGCTCAAGCTGGGCGGCGTCGCGATCCCCGAGCGCCACAGCCGGCGCGAGGATGAGCATCTGCGCCTGCTGGCCAAGCAGGAGGCGGGTTGCCGGTTCTTCGTCACGCAGGTCGTCTACGACCTCAACGCAGCGAAGAACTTCGTCTCCGACTACCACTACGAGTGCCGGTCGCGCGGCGTGTCACGGGTCCCGCTCGTCTTCACGTTCTCGGTCTGCGGGTCGATGAAGACGTTGGCCTTCCTGCGGTGGCTCGGCGTCGACGTGCCGCGGTGGATCGAGAACGACCTCCAGCACGCCGCTGACCCACTCGAAGCCTCCTACCAGCAGGCGCTCACGACAGCCACCGAGCTGATCGCGTACTGCCGCACGCTCGGCGTCCCCTTCGGCATCAACGTCGAGAGCGTCTCGATCCGTCGCGTGGAGATCGAAGCCTCGGCGCGCCTCGCCGAAGCGCTCCGAGCGCAGCTCAGGAGCTAGTAGCACGCGACTGCGGTCGCAGACGGCAGCGTGACGTGCTCAGGCGTGGCGGGCGTGACGCTGTCGGCCGTAGGCGATCGCCAGCTCGGCCTTCAGTGCAGCGTTCTCCTTGCGCAGCCGCTGGTTCTCGGCGCGCGTGGACTCCAGGCGCTGGCGCAGCGACGCCTCGCTCGCGCGCTGCCCCGCCGGCACCCCGAGCGCCGTGGCGGGCGCACGATCACGCAACTGCTCGATTCGCGCGCGCAACCGAGGCTGCGTGTAGAGCCACTGCCGCGAAACGCCGGCGCGATGAGCGACCGCCTGGAAGCTCATGGCTGCGCCCTCGGCCTCGAGCTCGCCAAGCGCTTGCTCGGCCCGCGCAAGGGTCCGCGCGCGACGCGCGGCGGCGGCCTGGGTCAGCGGGTCAGCCGGCAACAGCGTCCTCCATCGGTTCGAGGCCCTCGATGACGCGGATCAGGTTCAGCCGGACGGGCTCGTTCATCTCGACCAGACGGCGGCGCCCGTCTGCTTGGGCTTCAGCGATTAGCTGCTCGGTCCTGGTGAGCTGCTCTCGGTGCTGCGGCAGGAACTCGGTGGTGGTCAGGAAGCTGTCGCAGGTTAGGCAGGCGTTGGGGTGCGGGCAGGTCTGCTGCAGCGGCAGGCCGCAGAAGCCGTTGGGCAGGGTCTGCTTCGCGCGGGCGAGGTTTTCCAACGCCCAGGCGGCGTCGCTCAGAGCCGGCCCTTCGGGCAGCGGGATCAGCTGCCCTCGGATGTCGACGCGCTGCTGGAAGCGTTCCCATTCGCGTCGCAGCGTCTGGTCTTTGATCGTGGCGTAGCGGGCGGTCATCTGCGGCGAGCCGTGATCGAGCATCCGCTGCACGATGTCCAGCGGCACCTCGTTGTTGATCATCCGCGTGCCGACGGTGTGCCGGAACTGATGCGCGGTGATCTTCACCGACTGCCCGGCGGCGTCCCGGACATCGCCCTCAGCGAGCCAGCGGTGTAGTCGACGGTTCAACGTCGACCACGACAACGCGCGTGCGCCGTCGGGGTTCTTGCGAATCGCCGGCAACAAGAACCGCGGTGCGGTGCCGTAGCGGTCGAGCAGCGCATCTTGCTGGCACCGGATCGCATCGACGACGCGATCGGCAACTGGGATCACCGCCTCCTTCGAGGCTTTGTGGTTGACGAAGCGCAGGTAGGGCGCGCCCGCCTCATCGGTGGTCACCGGGTCGAACGGCAGGCGCAGGCAGTCGACCGATCGCAGCCCCGTCTCGATCAAGATCAACACCGCCGCCCGTGTGGTCAGGTCCGGGAGGCGGTCCAGTGCCTCGTCAGTCTGCAGCTGGCCCATCACGAACTCGTCGACGAACCTCGGCAGCGCCTGTCGCGGGCGGGGGATCTCGCCGCGGTAGTAGGTCGCGTTGGCCGGTAGTCCGGGCGCCCAGTCGTGCAATCGCACGTCGTCGAGGAACACCTTCAGGTCGGTCAGCAGCCCGTTGCGGCGCTGTGCGGAGACCGGCAGCGTGTGGACGTGGGTGCGGTAGTTCTCAAGCAGCCTGCGTGTAATCGCCTCGGGCCCGGCGGGGAGGGCGTCACGGTCGGCCAGCCAGCCGGTGAAGCGCCGCAGCGAGCTGGTCGAGACCGCCACCGACGCCGGCGACTTCGTCGTCGTGGTGATCCGCCAGCGCGCCCAGCGCTTTACGAGCTCCCGCAGCCAGTCGGGCTGGATGTCGGCGAAGTAGATCCTGCGCGCGGGCTGGTGGGCGTAGCGGCCGTCGGGGTCGATCCGGCTGGTCGGCCAGGTGTCCCACTCCCAGACTTCGCCGCCGTGGCGCTCATCGCGCAGCCTCCCCAGGGCGCTGCGACAAAACCGCAACCACCCCAGCGGATTGGCGCGGCTGGCGGCCGCGAAGTGCAGCTCGGCGGCCGCCGCCCACGCCGCGTCGGACCCGATCAACAGGGAGTCGACCGGGTGCTCTTGCAGCCATCGGAGGACCTGCCCGTAGATCAGCGGGGTGATCGCAGCGCCGCGCTGGTCGTGGCGGCATTGCAGCGCGTAGCCGAGCTCCAAGGCGACGACCGGGCGCACGCCGCAAAGGTCAAATCGTGGGCGGGTTCGGTCGCGGCCGGCGTGCACGTGCGCGACGTACTGCTCGACATCAAGGCCGCCGCGATGCCAGCGCATCCACGCATAGCTGCGGTGGTGCGCGTCGCAGAGCTCGCCGCCGCGCACCCGAGCGAACGAGCAATCGACCACGCGGCAGGCGCCGACCCCGGTGCGCACCTTGCCCGCGGTCGCGATGAAGTCGCAGCGGCGGGCGGCCCGCTGCGACCCAGCGCTGGCGGTGCGCGCGGCACAGCTGGTCCACGCTCACTGATCGAGGGCACCCGGTCGCCGAGCAGGCCGCGACCGGCCGCCGGTGGCGCAGCTCGCGCGCCCCGTGGGTCACCCATTCGGCCTGCGGGGGCTGGCCATCGCGCCGCCACATCCGCGCGTGCCCGTCGCACAGGTGGCCGCGCAGGCCGTCGACGCGCTGTAGTCCGCGGGCGTCGCAGCCCGCGACGACGCAGCCCGGGCCGAACAGCACAGGGTCACCGGGCCGGGCTAGGTAGGCGTCGACCTGAAACGCGGGCCGAACGCTCGCTCGCAGCAGCGCCTCCCAACTCAAGGGTGCGTCGACCAGCCGCTCCCCCGGGACGACCGTCAGACCGCTCCGGGTCACGTCGGCCCTCCGAGGCGATCGAGGACGCCGGCGCGCTCGAGTTCTGCGCGCAGATCTTCCGGTGAGGCGTGCAGGTAGATGTCGCTGGTCGTCTGCACCGAGCGGTGCGTCAGCAGCTTGCTGATGATCTCCACCGGCACCCCGCCCCGGCGAACCGTCGTGGCGTAGGTGTGACGCAGCATGTGCGCGGTGAAGTGAAACCCGACCTGGCGGCGGGTCCGCCTGACGATCTCATCGACCGACGAGTAGCGCATCGCGTGCCCGATCCGGCCGGCCCACAAGTTCACGAACACGTAGTCGCTGTCCAGCTCGCCGTACTCCTCGTGCATGTAGTCGGCGTGCAAGCGGACCAGCTCGCTGGTAATCGGCACCCACCCGTGGCCGCGCTTGCCGCGCGCGTCGTTGGCGTTGTCCTCCCGCGGAACGATCTCGATGCGCCGCTCTTGGCTGCCCATGTCGCTGTGACGCAATCCCAGCGCCTGACCGATCCGCATCCCCGTGCCGGCAGCAGCGCGAACAAGAACCGGTCACGCAACCGCGTTTGTGCGGCGAGGATCCCCGCGACCTGATCGACCGACAGCGTCTGCGGCAGTCGCCGCTCCTGGCGCAACCGGCCGACACGGCCGCGCGGCGTAGCGGGCGCGATGCCGTGCAGGAACGGCTTGAACGAGCCCCGACCCAGTCGACGCTCGTCCACCAGCACGCGGGCAACCTGCACACCATGGCGGGCGTGGAACTCATAGAGCCCGAACACCGCGGTGAGGATCCGGTTGACCGTCGATGCCGCCCGTGCCGGACGCCCCGTCGCCAACACGACCACGTTGTCGGCCGGCTGGCGCAGCCACCCGGTGAACGCGCCGAGCTGCTCCAGCGAGATTTCCTCCCACTCGATCTCCCGGGCGTCGATGAACTCCCAGAACGTCTTCAGGTCGTGCGCGTAGGCACGGACCGTCGTCGGCGCCCGCTCGATGCTCGACAGCCACACCAGGTACCGGTCCACGGGACCGACCGGCCGCAGGTCGCCGCCGATCACCGTCCACGACTCCACGCCGGCAGGCGACACCACCCGCTGCACCCTCACGCGATCACCACGCCCCAGGCGGGGGCGGGGCGGCGCGCGCGGCGCGATCGCCCAGACTCCGCTCGCCTACGGCTCACTGCGTCTGAACGACCGCGGCCGACGACATCAACGACAGTGACCACAGTCCCAACGTAACCCGCGAATCCAAGCCTCCGGAGACCATCCCGTGAACATCAACGACGCCGGTCGAGCGCCCTAAGAGAACGCTCGGCAACCAGCTGCTCATCGCTCTGCAGGCTCCCGACTCCCGGTTCGTGGCGGGCTTTCACGCGTGGAAGGATCTCGGGCGTCGGGTGAGCAAGGGCGAGCGCGGCATCCGGATCCTCGCCCCGATGCCCATTCGCGACCGAGACACCCGGAAGGACACGTCGTCCGGCCGCGAGGATGGGGAGAACGTGCGGACGCTGTTCAAGGCCGTCGCCGTCTTCGACGTCGCCCAGACCGAGCCGCTGGCTGGCCGCGAGCTCGTGGCGCTCGAGGCGCCCTTCGAGCCGATCGCCGGTGAGAGCCACGTCCACCTGCTCGATCCGCTGGAGCGGCTCGCCGGCGAGCTTGGCTATCGGGTCGAGCAGCGCCGCCTCGAGGGGGCCGCCGACGGCTGGTGCGATGCGACCGCCAAGTGGATCGTCGTCAACGCTGCCCTGCCCGGGAACGCGCGGGTGCGGGTGCTCGTGCATGAGCTCGCGCACGCCCTCGGCGTTGGCTACGCCGACCGCGGACGCGCCCGCGCCGAGGTCCTCGTCGATTGCGTCACCTACGTGGTCCTCGGCTCGGTCGGCCTGGACGTCTCGGGGGAGACGGTCGCTTACGTCGCCGGGTGGGGCGAGTCCGACGAGCTCGACGCGATCCGCGCCTACGCCGAGACGATCGACCAGATCGCCAAGCGCATCGAGATCGCACTCACGGCAGCCGAGCACAGCGATGCCGGCGAGAGCGAGCCGGCGGCACTGGCCGCGTAGCTGGTCCGGAGCACTCTCGACGTCTCAGGAGAACCCGGCAGGGGTCGGGCAACGGCGGTTCAAGGGTGCCGTGTCTGTGCTTCGTGGTGGTCGGTGGTTGCGGTCTTCGCGCCCCACTTTCGGCCGGCCCACGGTCACGCCACCGGGTGCAGGAGGAGCCAACGCGGGGGAAGCGTGCGACGCGGAGGGGGGAGCCGGGGCGTGCGGGGCCGGCCGTGGGGAGGGGCGCACCGCAACCCCGACCACCGAAAGGGAGCCCGTCATGGCCACCACCCACTCGCCGCTGGCGCCGACCGCCAAGCAGCTCGCGTTTCTGCGCCGCCTCGCGCACCAGACCGGAACGACGTTCACGCCGTTAAGAACGCGCCGGCAGGCCAGCGGCCAGATCGCTGCGCTCGTGAAGCGCCCGGTCAGCGAGCAGCTCGAGTTCGCGCTCGACGACCTCGCCGTCCGCGGCGGCCAGCTCGCCGAGGCCGCCTGACATGCCCGCGGTCGATCTCACCGACCCGGCGACGTTCCCCGGCGCGCTCGTCTACGAGCACACCGACATCCCGCCCGGGCTCACGCTCGAGGACCGGCGCCGCCAACGCGCGCGGCAAGCCCGCGAGCGCCGGGCGGCCCGCAAGCCCGCGCGCCGGGAGGCGGCCCTGGAGCTGATCACGCTGCGCGCCGCGCGTTCGCGCATCCCCGGCCGGGTGGCGGCGCGCTCGCGGATGGTGACGTCGTGAGCGCCCCGACGACCACGCCTCGCGCGGGGCTGCGCGGGGACGAAGGCGAGCTCTACCGCCGCCATCACCAGGCGCTGCTGCGCGCGGTCGCCCGGCAGGTCAACGCTCCCGCAGTGTTGATCGAGGACGCCTGCCAGCGCGCGTGGATCATCCTTCTGCGCCGCCAGCCCGACCGCGAACCCGCGCTGTTCGCGTGGCTGCGAACCGTCGCGATCCGCGAGGCATGGGCGCTCTCACGCACCCAGCGGCGCACCGTCGCGCTCGACGAGCTCACCGACCTCGACGAGGAGCCGCCCGCACTCGCCGGACCCGCCGACCAACTCGAGGACGCGCTCGAGGCGCGACGGGCGCTGCGCGCACTCGCCGCGCTGCCCGACCGCCAGCGCCGGTACCTCACGCTGCTGGCCTCGGGGCACAGCTATCAGGAGATCGCCCACGTCGAGCAGGCGACGTACACCAACGTCAACAAGCACCTCACCCGCGCTCGGCGAACGCTGCGCGACCTCGCCGAAGCCGCCTAACGCGGCGCACAGCGCCACCCGCCCGAGCGGAAGACAGTCCCGGCGCACCTGGGGACGCAGCCCGGGTGACAGGACGCACGGGCGGCGACCGACGGCGTGGCGGAGCGCTCGCCGTGGTCCGAGCGTTCGCCGGCCGTCCTCGCCGCGGCGGGGTCGCGTGGTGCCGGGGGTCGGGACACGAACCGGATGCTGCGACCGGGCGGCCCGGGCCCTGCAAGCCCCGCCCCCCAGGGGGCCAGCCCGGGGGCTGGTCGCTGTCGCGACGGGGCTCCCTGACGGGCCCTCACCCTACGGGCTCGGGTTCCGGGCCGCCGCCCAGCCGCCTCACGCGGCCCATGCCCAACACCCACACCACCACCAACACCGCCCCGACCACCACCACCGGACGCGAGAAGCCCACCGGCGCGCGGGTGCCGCTCGCCCGCTACGCCACCAGCCTCGAGCAGCGCGTCCTGGTCGGCCAGCGCGTCGACGGCGACGTCCGCGTCACCGACGAGCCCGCCACCGGCACCGGACGCTCCTACCTCGTCGAGTCCGAACTCGAAAGCAAGGCCGCCCTCGACGCCCTCATCAGCGACTACATCGCCAAAAGCCAGAAGCTCGACTACCCCGCGATGCACGGCTGGTTCCGAGAGGAGCGGGTATTGCATCGCATTGGGGGTTTCCGCCGCCTCTAGCCTTCGGCCCTGGACGCGTGACCCTGTGCGCACGGCGTTCTCAGAGAGGCATTCGTGCGCTCAGGAAGATGGTCTCGAGCCACGGCGGCTCGGCGGCATTCGCGCCTTGGTCTTGGGTGTGGAAGGGGTCGTCTAGGTTGCGTTCGTAGCGGTCGGCGAGGACCCGGGTCGGCTGGTCGGTGACCTTCCAGCCGCGCTCTTGAAGGAGGCGGTGGGGATCGTCGCCTTCGCCGCCGGCGAGCAGTTGGTTCATATCGACGCCTGAACGGCCGACAGGGCCTGAAGTCGATCGCCGTTGGTCGCGTCGCCGGCGATCCGGTCAAAGGTCAGAGTGCTCCCGGGGGCGGACTGCTCGCTGATCTGTTCGAACAGCTGCGCTCGGGCGGCGGGAGGGAGATAGGGAAGCAGTCCTTCGGCGATCCACGCCGTCGGCCGCTCGCGGTCAAAGCCTCCGACGGGCAGCTCCGCGGTCCAGTCGGCTCGCAGGTCGATGCCAACCGTCAAGCGACGGCATCGTGGCTGGACCCCGTGCGTGCGCAGCACGGCGTCCTTGAACCCAAGCACGCCGGCCTGGTCCACTTCGACGACGAGCGCCTCGGGGGGAAGATCGAGGCGGAAGGCGCGCGTGTCGAGCCCGGCCCCGAGAAGGACGGTCTGGCGAATTCCGTCGCGCGCCGCCGCCACGAGTACGTCGTCGTAGAAACGTGTGCGCAGCCCGATGTAGCGCGAGCCGTGCAGATGCAGCGCCTCGATGTCCGATACGAAAGCCCCCTCTTCGGGCCACGCGACGAGCATCGGCAGATCCGCGTCAGCGGCTTGGAAGAGCCCGCGCGCGAAGGGATCTTCGACAAGCCGGTCCTTTCGGCTTGTCTCGACTGCTCGCGCTGCCGCCAGTCCTAGGGCGGTGACGCCGGGGCCGGTCGTTACGTCCCATCCGTTCGAACCGTCGCCCCTCACGCCGTACGGTGTATCGGGCATGCGCGCACCGTCTCATCAACGCGATACGGCGTACGGCAACCTAGAGTGAGAAGAGTGCCGAACCGCGCCGCTGCTCGAGCCCGACCCTCGGATGCGACTACAGCGCGCGAGAGCTCAGCGCTGAGCGTCGCGGCGATCGTCGCGGCGGGCATCCGTCTCGCCGACAAGGGCGGTCTTGACAGTGTTTCCATCCGCCGCATCGCGCGCGAGCTGAGAGCCCGGCCGATGAGTCTCTACACGCATATCGCCTCCAAGGATGAGCTTCTCGACCTGATGGCCGACGAGCTCGTCGGCCGCGTCGCCGACGAGCCGGCCCGCGAGGATCACTGGCGTGAGGCGGTGAGCGCTCTTGCTCGCCGCCTGCACCAGGCGTTCATCGAGCACCCGTGGCTCGTCGCCGCATTCCGCGACCGACGCCAACCCGGCCCGAACACCGCTCGCTACGCACAGCAACTTCTGACCGCGGCAGCTCCGCTCGACTTGCCGGCCCAGACCGCATGGACGCTGCTCGCCATCGTCAACGACTACACCCTCGGCCACGCGCTGCGCGTCGCCACCGCCGGCCACGCCCGCACCCTGGAGAACGCCGCTAACGCCACTCCCGACCTCGACGCGCTCACCGCCGTCAACGACCGCCGCGCCACCGCCGAAGACTTCGAGCGCGGGCTCGCGACCGTCCTCGACGGCATCCACACGCGCTTCCTCGCTCCCATCCGGCGTCGCTGACCACGCGACCTACGCGCGGAGCCGGCTCGTAGAAACCGCCCAGACCATCCAACTCGGCCGCCGGGTCAGCGCGGCCGCGATGGCTGGCCGGGGCCTGGGCGCTCATCGAGCTCGCATGACTCCCCGGGGCACAGGACCTGAACAAGGCGAACGACGGCGCCACCCAGGCTGCCAAAAGCACGAGTCAGGCGAGCTTCCGGCGCGACCGCCGTCGCCGCGTGAACCACGGCACGTCTGACCGCGACGTCATCGCCCTTCTTCTCGTCGATCTGATGATCGACGAGTGGCGTCCCTTCGGGCCGCTTCTGGAGCGGCAGCGCGACCAGTGCTGGCAAGGACGGCCCGTCGGTGGCTGCGCCACCCGCGAAAGGAAAACTCTCACACACTTGCACCATGGTGCCCCCGAAT
>JAABUZ0100006168.1_pt1 | contig 15168 bp, 17 predicted proteins | sample 5562091 | NCBI WGS metagenome assembly JAABUZ01 (sample SAMN12813069, study PRJNA571459) | rock metagenome | isolation source: Antarctica rocks | place: Antarctica: Victoria Land, Linnaeus Terrace sud | collected 2015-12-21 | reverse complement strand
CGTCGTCGCGCGAGAACCCGAGCGCGGTCTGCGTGAGGTCGTTGGTGCCGAAGGAGAAGAAGTCGGCGTGGCGAGCGATCCGGTCGGCCACGCAGCACGCCCGTGGCAGCTCGATCATCGTCCCCACCGTGTAGTCCCGTCCCTCGCTCAGTCCCTCGCTCTCAGCGACCCGGACGACCAGCGCGCGCATGAGCTCGAGCTCCTGCTCGTAGTCGACGAGCGGGATCATGATCTCCACGAGCGGCCGCTCTCCGGTGCGCGCGCGCACGGCGGCCACGGCGCACGTGATCGCGGCCACCTGCATTTCGTAGATCTCGGGCTGCACTATCCCGAGCCGACAGCCCCGCGTGCCGAGCATGGGATTGGCCTCCTCCAGGGCGCTCACCCGTTCGAGCAGCCGCTCGAGCTCCTCGAGGTCTTCGCTCTGCTCCACGCGCGCGCGCTCCACCTCGTGCTGCACCTCCAGGCGAGCGGGCAGGAACTCGTGCAGCGGAGGATCGAGCAGCCGGATGGTCACCGGGCGCTGCTCCATCGCCGCGAAGAGGCCCTCGAAGTCCTCCTGCTGGAGCGGGCGCAGCTCCTCGAGCGCGGCGCGGCGGCTCTCGTCGGCGTCGGCGAGGATCATCGCCCGCATCTTGGGTTGGCGGTCTGCGGCCAGGAACATGTGCTCGGTGCGGCAGAGGCCGATGCCCTCCGCGCCGAAGTCGCGGGCCCGGCGCGCGTCGAGGGGCGTGTCGGCGTTGGCGCGCACGCCGAGCGTGCGCAGCTCGTCCGACCAGGTGAGCACCGTCTCGAAGGACGGGTTGATCCGCGGCTCCACCAGCGGCACGTCGTCGCGGGTGATCTCACCGGAGGAGCCGTCGATGGCGATGAGCTCGCCGGCGGCGAGCTCCTCCGCCCCGCAGCGTACGACCCGGGCCTCGAGGTCGATCTCCAGCGCCGAGGCACCGCACACGCACGGCCGCCCCATTCCCCGCGCCACGAGGGCGGCGTGCGAGGCCTTCCCGCCCTCGCTGGTGAGGATCCCACGGGCGGCGTGGAAGCCGGCGACGTCATCCGCCTCGGTGAACGGCCGCACGAGGACCACCCCGGGGTTCTCGGCGTCGAAGCGCGCGAGCGCCTCGTGATCGGTCCGGCGGATGCGGCGTCGTTGCTCACGCCGGCGCTCGTCGGCGGCGACCGCCTCCGGCGCGGTGAAGACCACGAACCCCTTGGCCGCCCCCGGGGAGGCGCCCACGCCGCGAGTGAGGATCTCGTATTCGACCCCCGGGTCGAAGGTCCGATGCAGGAGCGCCTCGAGCCCGCCCGCGTCGATCGTGAGCAGAGCCTCCTCCCGGCTGAGCAGCCCCTCGCTCACGGCGTCGACCGCGAAGCGCACCGCCGCCTGCGCCGGGCGCTTGGCGTTGCGGGTCTGGAGCATGTACAGACGGCCGTCCTCCACGGTGAACTCGACGTCCTGCATGTCGGCGTAATGGCGCTCGAGCGTCCCCAGGATCTCCATCAGCTCGCGGTGAGCCTCGGGCATCACCTCGACGAGCTCGGCGATGTCGCGGGTGTTGCGCACTCCGGAGACCACGTCCTCACCCTGTGCGTTGGCCAGGAAGTCCCCCGAGGGCTCGGGCGCCCCGGTGAGCTCGTCGCGCGAGAACGCGACGCCCGAGCCCGAGGTCTCTCCCTTGTTGCCGAAGACCATCTGCTGGACGTTCACCGCGGTGCCCCAGTCGTCGGGGATGCGGTTGATCCGCCGGTAGGAGACCGCCCGCTCGCCCATCCAGGAGTCGAAGACGGCACGGATCGCCTGGCGCAACTGCTCGCGTGGCTCCTGCGGGAAGTCCTCGCCGGTCTCCTCGCGGAAGAGGCCCGCGAAGCGCTCGGTGAGCTGGCGGAGGGCGCCGAGGTCGAGCTCGGTGTCCTCGCGCACCCCCTGCTCCTCCTTGATCCGCACGATCTCCCGCTCGAAGCGCTCGCCGGCCACGCCGCGCACGACGCCCGCGAACATCTGCACGAAGCGCCGGTAGGAGTCCCACGCGAAGCGCTCGTTGGAGGTACGAGCCGCGAGCCCCTCCACGGAGCGGTCGTTCAGGCCGAGGTTGAGGACGGTGTCGAGCATCCCCGGCATCGACTCGCGCGCGCCCGAGCGCACGGAGACGAGCAGGGGGTCCTCGGCGTCGCCCAGGCGCTTGCCCGCCTGCTCCTCCAGCCGGCCGAGCGCCGCGCCGACCTCCTCCTCGAGCCCGGGAGGCTCCCGTCCGTCGGCCGCCATGTAGGCCACGCAGGCCTCCGTGGTGATCGTGAACCCCGCGGGAACGCGTTCCGAACCGAGGATCCGGGTCATCTCCGCGACGTTCGCGCCCTTGCCGCCGAGGAGGTCGCGCATCGCGCGAGAGCCCTCGGCGAACCCGTAGACGTACTTCGTGTCGATTGTGGCGGGCGGCATGCGGGCCAGTCTAGGACCCCGTAGCCGCGCGCAGTCGGACGCCGGCGTGATGCTCCGCGGTCTCGGCGATCGCCCGCTCGGCCTGGCGCAATGCCCGCTCGCCGGCGCTCGGCGCCTCGGACAGCGGCCGCCCGAGCACCTCGGCGAGGAAGCGGTGGGCATCCTCGTCGAGCGGGAAGGACGAGGCCTCGCACGCGCTGCACACCACACCGCCGGCCGCTCCGGAGAACCCGCTCAGGTGCTCGCGCTCCCCGCAGGAGGCGCACGAGCCGAGCTGGGGCGCCAGTCCCGCGGCGAGCAGCAGCTTCAGCCGGAAGGCCAGGGCTCCCGCGCGGTCGGCGCGGGCGGCGTCGGCGTCGAGGAGGGCGAGGTGGTTGGCCAGCAGGTGGTAGACCGCGGGATGCGCGTCGCCGGCGTCGAAGAGCCGCACGACCGCGTCGCAGGCCCGGGCCGCCGCGTCGAGGCTCGCGGCGTGCTCGCGCAGGCGCCCGTGGGTGGCGAGGGTCTCGGCGCTCGTGACCGTGAGCAGGTCGCTGCGGCCCTCGTGCAGGAGCAGCGAGAGACGGAAGAACGGCTCGAGCCGGGCGCCGAAGCGGCTGCGGGTGCGGCGCGCGCCCTTGGCGATGGCCGAGACACGCCCGCGCTGAGGCGAGAGGAGGTGGAGGATGCGATCGGCCTCGCCGTAGCGGATGGAGCGCAGCACGATCGCCTCCGTCCGGACGGAGCCGCCCATCAGTTTCCCTCCGTCCGGGCCGGGGCTATTCTGGCCTGAGCCATGAAGCAGGTCACCATGTTCACCACCGAGCCGTGCCCCTACTGCCGCAGCGCCAAGGCGCTGCTCGCCAAGCGGGGCATCGCCTACGAAGAGGTCAATCTCTCACGCGACCCGGACGGGCGGGCCGAGCTCGTCCGCCGCACGGGCCTCATGACCTTCCCGCAGATCGTCATCGGCGGCGAGACCCTCGGGGGCTTTCGCGAGCTCCAGCAGGCCGAGGCCGCCGGGCGCCTCGACGAGCTCGTCGCCGCTTAGAGCGGCGCGTGCCGCCGGCGCGGGCGGGGTTGGCAGCGCTCGCATACGTAGGTGCCGCGTCCGGCCACCACGAGCTTGCGGATCGGACCTCCGCATTCGGGGCACGGGAGACCTGCGCGCCGGTGCACCAGGAACTCGTCCTGGAATGCGCCGCGCGCGCCGTCGGCGTGACGGAAGTCGTCGATGGTCGCGCCGCCCGCGGCGATCCCGGCCTGCAGGGCGGCGAGCACGGCGTCGCGCAGGCCGGCGGCCTGAGCTCGCGTGAGCCGGCGCGCTTCCCGCAGAGGGTGGATCCTGGCGCGGAAGAGCGCCTCGTCGGCGTAGATGTTGCCCACGCCGGCGATCTTCCGCTGGTCGAGCAGGAGGGCCTTGACCGGTGCCCGGGAGATCCGCGCAAGGGCGTGGAGGTGCCCGGCCGTAAAGGTGGGATCGAGGGGCTCGAGCCCCAGCCGGGCGTCGAGGTAGGCCGCCCGTGCCGGCCCGTCGAGCACATGGCCGGTACCAAAGCGCCGCGGGTCGACGAAGACGATCCGCGTCCCATCGTCCAACTCCAGGCGCACGCGGGTGTGCGCCGGCACGACCGGAGGGTCGGCGAGGACGGTCCCCGTCATGCGCAGGTGCTGGACGAGCGCGCGCTCGCCCTCGAGCTCCCAGACGAGGTACTTGCCCTGGCGGCCCAGGCGCTCCACGCGGCGTCCGCGCAGCGCGGCGGCCACCGGCCCCGGCTCCTCGGGTAGGCACCACCGCGGGTCGAGAACCTCCACCTCCGCGAGACGGCGTCCCTCCACACGCGGCGCGAGGCCGCGGCGGATCGTCTCGACCTCGGGGAGCTCCGGCATGGGCGGCTCCGATTATGGCCGGCCCGAGCGCTGCCGCGATCACCCTAACCAGGGACGGCGTCAGCTCGGCGGGTGGATCACCGCGCGCGGATGGGCGTCGAAGTAGACGTCCTTGAGGCGCTCGGCGGAGAGGTGTGTGTAGATCTGCGTCGTGGCGATGTCGGCGTGCCCGAGCATCTCCTGCAGCGAGCGCAGGTCACACCCGCCGGCCAGCAGATGCGTCGCGAAGGTGTGGCGCAGGGTGTGCGGGCTCATGCGGCCTTCGAGCCCGGCGGTGCGCGCGTGGCGCTGGACGATCTTGTAGAGCCCCTGTCGGGTCAGGCCGCCACCGCGGAGGTTGAGGAAGAGCCGCGGCTCCTCGCGCAGGCCGACGAGGCCGGGTCGGGCGCGCTCGACGTAGACCCGCACCGCGTCGATCGCCTCCGAGCCGACGGGCACGAGCCGCTCCTTGCGTCCCTTGCCCTGAGCGCGCAGCTCGCCCTCTTCGAGGTCGATCTCGCCGAGCTCCAGTCCGACTGCCTCGGAGGCGCGCAGACCGCACGCATACATGAGCTCGAGCAGCGCGCGGTCGCGGAAAGCCGAGGCCGTCGTGCCCTGCGGCTGGGTGAGCAGTGTGCGCACCTCGTCGCGGCTGAGGACCTGAGGCAGGCGCTGCGAGCGCCGGGGCGCGCGCAGGTCGGTCGTCGGGTCGTGGTCGATCACCTCCTCGCGACGCATGTGGCGATAGAAGGAGCGCAGGCAGGCCACCTTGCGCTGCAGCGTCGTGGGCGCCGCGGGAGAGCGGCCCGGGCGCGGGCCGGCGAGCTCGGCGAAGAACGCGCTCGTCTCGGCGTGACCGACGTGCAGCGCGTCGAGCCCGCGGGCGTCGAGGTAGGCGCCGAACTGGAGGAGGTCGGACCGATAGGCCTCGAGGGTGTTGCGCGACAGTCCTCGCTCGAACTCGAGGTAGGCGAGGAAGTCGAGGACGAGGTGCCCGAAGGAGCGCGCCTCGGCGCGCGGAGCGACGGTGGCCATGCCCTTGGGCTTCGCTCCCGCGGGGCCCGCTCCTGCCCGTGGGCCGGTCGTTGCGGGGGCCTTGACACCATCTCCCCCGTGGCTCGAACCGTCGTCGCGACGCGCTACGTCACCCCGCCGCGTGAGGGCGGCTCGCTTCCGGGCCTCGTCGAGGCCGACGACGACGGCCTGTACGCGTGCTCGCGCCGGAGCTCGAACCCGCCACCCTGCAGCCGCATCTCGACGCGATAGAGCGGACCGCAGCGGGCCTGCCGGACGCCGGGCCGATCGCGGCGCTACCGCAATCCGAGCGCTTCCACTGGCTGGTCGCGCCCTCGAGCACGGTCATCCAGCCCTCCGAGGTCCACACCGGCCTGTGCGAGCAGCCGGAGAGCGCCCTCGAGCGTCTCTTCGCCACGCTGGTGCTCTCCTCGCCGCGCGAACCGCCGGGCGAAGGCGTGGCTCAGGGTGCCTGAGCGCGAAGCCGGCGCAGCCAGAGCAGTCCGATGAGCGACTTGGAGTCGCGGCAGTCGTCGATCGCCTCGTCGAGGCGATCGAGCGGCCAGGGGACGATCTCGATTCGCTCGTTCTCCTCCGCCTCGGCGGCGCCGGCGTCGCTCAGCCCCGTGGCGAGGTAGATCTCGACCTCCTCGTCGGTGAAGCCCGGGCTCGTGTAGAAGGAGGTCAGGCGCTCCCAGCTCTCGGCGGCCTTGCCGATCTCCTCGGCAAGCTCGCGCTTGGCCGTCTCGAGCGGCGGCTCGCCCTCGACGTCGAGCTTGCCGGCGGGCAGCTCGAGCAGGCCCTCCTCCCCCACTCCCTCGCGCGGCTGGCGCACGAGCCAGACGTGCGCCTCGTCGTGGGCGACCATCGCCACCGCGCCGGGGTGGCCGACCACCTCGCGGGTTACCTCTTGGCCGTCCTCGTGGCGGAAGGAGTCGACCCGGACGCGGGCGATCTTGCCCTCCCACTTCACGTCCTCGCCGGTCTTCTCGAAGCGGCTCATCGCGGCGGGAGCCTACTCGCCCGCGACGCTCGCCTCGGGCAGCGCGAGGGCCACGTCGAGCATCCCTTCGAGTGCCACGACGCTCACGCGCTCGTCGGGCTGGTGGTTGCGCTCGGTTCCGTTGGCGAGGTTCACGCATTCGAAGCCCGCCGTCTGGAGGGCGTTGGCGTCCGAGCCGCCGCCCGTGGAGATGTGGCGCGGCTCGTGGCCGCAGAGGCGGAGCGCCCGCTCGGCGGCGGCGACCGCCGGCGAGGAGGGACGGGTCTTGTAGCCGTGGAACAGGCAAGAGACGCTCACGTCGACGTCGCACTCCACCGCGTTCGCCCCGTCGTGGAGGGCGTCGATGAGCTCGGAGACGGCCTGCTCGACCTTGGTGTCGTCGTGCGAGCGCGCCTCGGCCTCGAGCCGGCAGCGCTCGGGGACCACGTTCGTCCCCGAGCCGCCGTGGATCGTCCCGACGTTCACGGTCGTCTCGGCGTCCAGGCGGCCGAGCCGCATGGCGGCGACCGCGTGGGCGGCGGCGCGGATCGCGCTGCGCCCGTCCTCGGGGCGGATGCCCGCGTGGGCCGAGGCGCCGTGGAAGTCCGCCTCGACTCGGTGGTAGGTGGGCGACGCGAGGACGATCTCGCCGATCGGGGTGGCGTGATCGAAGACGTAGCCGAAGCGCGAGCGGAGGCGGCTCGCGTCGAAGGCCTTCGCGCCGGCCAGGGCGTTCTCCTCGGCCACGGTGAAGAGCAGCTCGAGCCCGATCGGCGGCGACTCGGCGACGCAGCGTCGCGCCACGGCGAGGATGACCGCCACCGCCGCCTTGTTGTCGGCGCCGAGGATGCCCTCCTGCGCGTTCTCCCAGCCGTCCTCGACCACGACCGGCTCGACCGGCGCGGTGAGCGGCACCGTGTCCATGTGGGCGCAGAGCAGGATGCTCGGCGCCCCGGGCGGCCCCGCCACGCGCGCCAGCAGGTTCCCGCACTCGGCGAGTGCCGCCTCGGCGGCGTGGTCCTCCTCCACCTCGAGGCCGAGGTCGCGGAGCTCGGATCGCACCCGCTCGGCGCACGGCAGCTCGTGCCCGAACGGACTCTCGATGCGGCAGAGCTCGGCGAAGAGGTCGTTCAGGCGGCGGCGCTCGGCCGCGTCGGCGCCTCTCACCGCGCGGCGGCGGAGCGGGCGCCGTCGGCGCCGGCGTCGCGCTGGCCGCCGCCGTGCGCGAACGCCGCCCCGACGAACTCCCGGAACAGCGGCGCCGGGCGCTCCGGGCGCGACTTGAACTCGGGATGGAACTGGGAGGCGACGAAGAACGGGTGCTCTTCGAGCTCCACGATCTCGACCAGCCGCTCGTCCGGAGACGTGCCCGAGACGGTCAGGCCGGCGGCCTCGAGCTTGCGACGCAGGATGAGGTTCACCTCGTAGCGGTGGCGGTGGCGCTCGTAGATCACGGCCTCGCCGTAGAGCTGTCGGGCGCGCGTGCCGTCGTGCAGCTTTATCGGGTCCGCGCCCAGGCGCATGGTGCCTCCCAGGTCGGCCACGTCCTTCTGCTCGGGGAGCAGATCGATCACCGCGTACGGCGTCTCGGGGTCGAACTCGGTGGAGTTAGCGCCCTCCATGCCCGCCACGTGGCGCGCGAACTCCGCAACCGCGATGTGCATGCCCAGGCAGATGCCCAGGTACGGGATGCCGCGCTCGCGGGCCACCTGAACCGCCAGGATCTTGCCCTCGATCCCCCGCCCTCCGAAGCCTCCGGGCACGAGGATGCCGTCCGCCTCGGCGAGCTTGTCGCGCGCCGCGGCCGAGTCGAGCCGCTCGGAATCGACCCAGTCGATCTCGGTCCGGCAGCCGTGCTCGAAGCCCGCGTGGCGCAGCGCCTCGACGACGGAGAGGTAGGCGTCCTCGAGCTGCACGTACTTGCCCACCAGCGCGATCTTCACCGTGTCGACAGCCTCGTCGGCACGCCGGGTGAGCGTCTCCCACCCTTCCAGGTCTGGAGCCGGCGCCTCGAGCCCGAAGTGCTCGAGCACAAGCTCGTCGACGCCCTCCTCGCGAAAGACGAGCGGCACCTTGTAGATGTTGTCCACGTCGCGCGCGGAGATCACCGCCTCGGTGGGGAGCGAGGCGAAGAGCGCGATCTTGCGGCGGATGTCATCCGAGAGCGGGCCCTCCGAGCGGCAGACGACGACGTCGGGCTGGATGCCGATCCGCCGCAGCTCGTTGACCGAGTGCTGCGTGGGCTTGGTCTTCAGCTCGCCCGCGTGATGGATGTAGGGCACGAGCGTGAGGTGGACGAACATGCACCGCCGCCGCCCCGCTTCGACGGGGAACTGGCGTATCGCCTCGAGGAACGGCAGGGACTCGATGTCGCCCACGGTCCCGCCGATCTCGGTGATGACCACGTCGACGTCGGTCGACTCGGCCATGAGCCGGATGCGGCTCTTGATCTCGTCGGTGATGTGCGGGACGACCTGCACCGTGCCGCCCAGGTAGTCGCCCCGGCGCTCGCGGCGGATCACGGAGTGGTAGACGGACCCGGTCGTCACGTTCGCGGCCCGGCTCGTGTTCGAGTCGGTGAAGCGCTCGTAGTGGCCGAGGTCGAGGTCGGTCTCCGCGCCGTCCTCCGTGACGAAGACCTCGCCGTGCTGGTAGGGCGACATCGTCCCTGGATCGACGTTGATGTAGGGGTCGAACTTCTGCAGCGCCACCCGAAGTCCGCGCGCCACGAGAAGGCGCCCGATCGACGCCGCGGCGATCCCCTTCCCGAGCGATGAGACCACTCCGCCGGTGACGAAGATGAAGCGCGTCTCGCCGGTGCTTCGGGCGTGCTGGGGAGGGTGATGAGCGCTCATGCCGACTGGAGGCGAGTCTAGATCAAGGGGCGGCGGATTCCGGAGGCCTGATCTCAGGCCGCCTTTAGCAGCTCGCGCGCGTGGCGGCGTGCCGCGCCATCACCCTCGTCGGCGCCGAGCATCCGCACGAGCTCGCCGACCACCTCGTCGCCGTCGATGCCGCTGACCACGGTGCGAGCGGGCTCGCGGGCGAGATCCTTGGCGATGCGGAAATGGCGTGCCGCGTGCGAGGCGATCTGGGGAAGGTGGGTGATGCAGAGCACCTGGCGCCCGACGGCGAGCTCGCGCAGGTGCGCCCCCACCGCGCGGGCGGTCTGGCCACCGATCCCCGCGTCGACCTCGTCGAAGACGAGCAGTCGCTCGTCGGCGTGGGCGCCGGCGGCGGCCTCGGGCCCGTGGGCAACCGAGAGCAGCGCGAGCATGACGCGTGAGGTCTCCCCGCCCGAGGCGATCTCACGCAGCGGGCCGGCGGGAACCCCGGGGTTCGGAGCGATCAGGAACTCGACCCGGTCGCCGCCCATGGCACCCGGCCCGTCGGGGCGGGGCTCCAGCGCGATCTCGAACGAGGCGCCCTCCATGGCGAGCTCGGCGAGGCGCGCGCGCACCGCCGCGGCGAGTTCGGGCGCCGCCGCCTCGCGCGCCGCGTGCAGCGCGTGTGCCTCCTCTGCCAGCGCGCGCTCTCCCGCGGCCTGCGCGGCCTCGGCCTCCTCGAGCGCCTCCTCGGCGCCTTCGAGCTCGGCCTGTCGTGCCCGGCAGAACTCGGCGTGGGCGAGGACCGCGGAGATCGAGCCGCCGTGCTTGCGCTCGAGCCGGGCGAGCACGGAAAGGCGCTCCTCGACCTCCTCGAGGCGCCCCGGCGGGGCGTCGACCGACTCCTCGTAGCGGCGGAGCTCGCCGGCCAGGTCCTCCGCCTCGAGTCGCAGCGTGCGGTAGCGCTCGGCCAGCGCGTCGAGCTCGGGATCGACGCCGCCGGTCGCGTCGATGAGCCGCTCGCCCTCGGCGAGCAGGGAGGCCGCGCCCGGCCCCTCCGACTCGGGCGCCACGGCCTCCGCCCCCGCGAGGGCGGCGCCGCGCAGCGCCTCGAGGTGGCGCAGGCGCTCGCGCTCGCGGACGAGCTCGCCGGACTCCGCCTCCGAGGGGCCGACCTCCTCGATCTCGCCGAGCTCGTAGCGCAGGAGGTCGAGCTCGCGCTCGCGCGAGCCGCCGCGCTCGCGCAGCACGTCGAGCCGCTCCCGCGCGGCGCGCACCTCCGACCACGCTCGCGCAGAGCGCTCCCGGCGCGCGCGCTGCTCCGCGCCGCAGAACGCGTCGAGCACCTCGAGCTGTGCCGAGGCGAGCGTGAGACGCCGATGCTCGTGCTGTCCATAAAAGGCGAGCAGCCGCTCCCCCACCTGGCGCAGGTCGCCGACCGAAGCCGCCCGGCCGCCGAGGTACGCGCGCGTGCGGCCATCGGCCCCCACGCGGCGGGCGAGGACGACCTCCTCGGCGTCCAGGGCCAGCCGGTCCCCGCACGCGACCCGGAGCTCGGCGGAGAGGGCGAAGACTCCCTCCACCCACGCCTCGGCGGCGCCCGGACGCACCGCGCCCGGGCGCGCGCGGCCGCCGAGGAGGAGGTCGAGCGCATGCGCGAGCATCGTCTTGCCCGCGCCCGTCTCCCCCGTGAGCACGTTCAGGCCCGGCGCGAGCCGTAGCTCCGCACGCTCGATGAGGAGGAGGTTCTCGACGCGAAGCTCGAGGAGCACGCGCGAGGGTCTACCACCCGCCCCCGACGGATCGCGACGCGCGTGCGTCTTTCGGCGCGGTCAGGTGGCGAGTCTTCCGAAGCGCTCACGCAAGCGGTGATAGAAGGTGGCGCCGGGGACCTGCGCCAGCGCTGCCCGCCCGTCGGCGAACGAGGCTTCGAGCGACTCTCCGGGCGCCAGCTCGCCGATCGGCCGCCCGTCGACGGTCACGTCGGCGGGCTCCTCCCGCGAGCGGTTGTGCACGGTGAGCACGTCCCCCGGGGCGACCACCAGCGCCCGCGCGGTGAGGGAGTGGGGCGCGATGAAGGAGACCACGAAGCCCTCCACTCCCCACGCCATCACGGGTCCGCCGTTGGCCAGGTTGTAGCCCGTGGACCCGGCCGGCGTGGCGATGACCAGGCCGTCGCAGCGCACGCGGCCGACCTCGTCCGGCCCGACCCGGTAGGCGAGGTCGGCGACCCGCAGGCCGGGCTTGCGGTGCAGGGAGACGTCGTTCATCGCCGTCCACGTGCCCCCGCGGCCGCGGAGCTCGATGGCGGGCAGGCTCAGGACCTCGAAGTCGCCGGAGAACGCGCGCTCGACCCCCGCGTCGGTGCCGTCGGGATCGACCGTGGCGAGGAAGCCGACCTCCCCGAAGTTCACCCCGAAGACGGGCACGCCGGTGCCCACGTAGGCGCGCAGAGCATGGAGGATGGTGCCGTCGCCGCCGAGGACGAGGCAGAGGTCCACGTCGGGCGCCACCGATGCGTCGAGCTCCCACGGCCCTTCGCCGGAGACGGAGAGACCGTGCTTGCGGGTCTCCTCGGGCGAGAGCCGAAGCGTCACGCCCGCGCGCTCGGCCCGGCGGCCCAGAGCCGCGAGCGCATCGCGGGTGTCGTCGGGCCGGCGGTGGGTGAACACCGTCGCCGTGCGCACTCCGCTCACGGCTCGACCTCGGCCGCGGCGCGATCGATGTCCGGGACGCCGCCGCGGCTCCCTTCGGCCAGCCAGACGAAGCTCTCCTCGTTGCCCTTGGGCCCTGGCAGCTCCGAGGAGGCGAACCCGAGCACCGCCGCGCCCAGGGCCTCCCCCGCGCGTGCGGCGCCTACGAGCGCGTCGCGACGGTCGCCGGAGTCGCGGACCACCCCGCCCTTGCCGATCCGGACGCGACCGACCTCGAACTGCGGCTTGACCAGAGCGAGGCAGTCGAAGCGCTCGGCCGCACAGGCGACGACGGCGGGCAGCACCTTCTCGAGCGAGATGAAGGAGACGTCGATGACGATGAGCTCGGCGGCCCACGGGAGCTCGGCGGGGTCGAGCGCCCGCGCGTTGCGCCGCTCGAGCACGGTGACCCGCTCGTCGGTGCGCATACGCCAGTGGAGCTCCCCGTAGGCGACATCCACGGCCACGACGTGCGCAGCGCCCGCCTGTAGCAGGCAGTCGGTGAAGCCGCCGGTGGAGGCGCCGACGTCGAGGCAGCGCCGGCCGGCCACCGGCGTCCCGAACGCGGCGAGCGCGGCGGCGAGCTTGCGCCCCCCGCGCGAAACGTAGGCGGGGGGCTCGGCGACGGAGAGCTCGACGTCCGGACGCACGAGCTGGCCGGGCTTCTCGGCGCGCTGGCGCTCGACGCCGAGGCGCACGTCTCCGGCCATCACGGAGGACGCCGCGCGGCTGCGCGAGTCGAAGAGTCCCCGCTCGGCGAGGAGGGTGTCGAGGCGCACCTTGCCCACCCGGCGAACGCTACCTGGCGGTTGAGCCGGCGGGAATGCGGAGAGACTCGCGCCATGGCCGGCCTGCTCAGACTTGCGATGCGCGGCCGGGGCATGCCCTGGCTCACCGCGCTCGGCGTCGCGCGTCAGATCGTCGAGCGGGGACACTCGGGGTGGAGCGCCCTGACGCCGAACGAGCGCTCGGAGCTCACGCGGCTCGTGCGCCTCTCGCGTGGTCGTCCCGGCGGACTCGGGCCGACCGACCGGGACGAGCTCCGGCGCCTGGTGATGCTCGCCGGTCGCGCCAGCGCGCGCCGCCCCCACCGCCGCTGAGCGGACTACGTCGGCCGCGCCTCTGTGCGCGACCTCACACCGACCGGTCCGCCGACCGGGCACTCTCGGTTCATGACCGCGTTCCGGATCCTCTCGATCCCCGCCCACGGGGCGCTCGAGATGCTGCTCGGGCTGGTCGCGCTGGCGGCTCCGTTCGCGCTGGGCTTCGGCTTGGCCGGCGCCGTGGTGACGATCCTCCTCAGCGTGGTGTTGATCGGCCTGGCGCTCTCGACCACCGACTCGGGCGTCCGGCTCTCGGCGCACTACGCGATGGACTACGGCCTCACCGTGGGTGCCGCGACTGCCGCGGTGCTGATCGGGCTCACCGGCGACCGTCCCGCTCTCCTCTTCCTCATCGGTCTCGCCCTCGCGCAGCTCGCACTGAATGTGTCGACGCGCTACTCGGCGCGAGGCTGACCCCACTTCACCCCCAGAGATCACATCCCACATAGACGCATCTCTCCTCCCTGGAAGCGGCCCGCCTTGCGCGGGTCGCTTTCTTTAAGCAGCGCCGTTGACCTTCCGCCGCTCGACCGGGAGACCGCATCATACCGGTGCGCAACACTTATTGTTGCGCTAGAGTTCGGGCGTGCCGGTGACGACCGCGGACAAAGTGGTGGCGCTGAGCCGGGACTTCGGCTCGCAGCGTCGGCTGGCTGAGCTGCTCGGCGTCAGCCCGGCGCAGGTCACGCGCTGGCGTCGCGGCCAGGGGATCGACGACGTGAACGCCGGACGCGTGGACCTGCTCGAACTGGTGATGGCGAACCTGCTGCGCTTCTACTCGACGGAGGCGGCCGAGCGCTGGCTGCTCGGGGTCAACCCGAGCCTGAGAGAACGGCGTCCACTCGATCTCATTCGCCGCGGCCAGACGGGCGAGGTTCTCGAGGCGATAGCGAACGAACGGGCCGGCAGCTTCACGTGAGGCTGTGGCGGGTCCTGCCCTGGGACCCGTCCGCGGCCGTCGGGGCCCCCGGCGACGCGCTTTGGGTACCGCGGGCGTTCCAGGGCAATGCCCGCCACGATGCCCCAGATCGTTACGGCTGTCTGTATCTGGCCGAGGACGCCGTTTCGGCGGTCGCGGAGGCCCTGGCACCGTTTCGTGGCACCGGGGACCTGCGGCCCGAGCTGCTCGTTCGCTCGGGTCGGCAGCTCGCCCTGGCCGAGTTGGAGCTGGACGCCGGGGCTGTCCTCATCGATCTCGACGAGCCTGCTGTCCTGGCGGCCGAGGCGCTGCGGCCCTCGATCGTGGCGACCGGTCGCCGCGCAATCACACAGGCTTATGCGGTACGGCAGTTCGAGCGCCACCCCGACGCGGCCGGCCTACGCTGGTGGTCAACCCTGGAGGCCGGCTGGATCCACGTCACGCTCTTCGACCGAGCGCTCGGCGGGGTAACCGTGCAGAGCGCGCACGCGCTTGCCGTCGACGACGAGGCCGTGACCCTCGCCGCGGCGTACCTCGGCCTCGGGTAGGTCGTCCGCCGGAGATGCCGCCACGACCCGCGAGTACGCGAGAGGCCTGCTATCTGAGCTGCGCCCGACGACGGCGGCCAGTCAACAGGCGGTGGCCGCTTGAAGGACCCGGCAGGCTTGAAGCATCCGTGCCGCGGACAGAGAGCAGACCCGACGCCGGAGCACGTCCTTCGGGAGCGTGTGCAAGTTGTCGAAGTTGGCGAGGCACGCGCTCGGCACGCCATCTTGGTCCGGCGTTAGCTCGAGTTCGGAGACGAGCCCGCGTACGGTCCGTGTCAGCGCCGCGACGACCACCGACCCCATCCGGTCAGCGACGGGGTCGCGGGTCAGGACGAGAACGGGCCGGTCCCCCCCAGGTGTCGCAGCGAACCAGACCTCACCTCGCTGCATCGGCCCAGTCCGCCCAGTCCTCCGCGGGTCCCCAGTCTTCGATCGCGGCCAGGGAGCGTTCGTCGACGGTCAACGGCTGTTGCCGCCATGTCTCGGCGTCCACCTCGCTCGCAAGCCGGAGCAGATGACGGCGAAGCGCATCGCGCAGCAACTCAGACCTGTCGACACCAAGGCGCTCTGCCCATGATTGGGCCTCTTGCGCGTCGATCTCCTTAACGCGGAAACTCAGCATTGTCGTCATACGTTCATGATGACATGTCTTACAGCCGTCGCACAAGCGGATCTTGACACCCAGCGTACGTAAGCGGTAGCCTTACCGTTCGTCATGCCTTACCGAGCTGATGGATTGACGGCACTTGGCGACCCGACGAGGAGAGCGATCTTCGAGCGCCTCGCCGATCGTCCGAGT
>JAABUZ0100006159.1_pt1 | contig 15187 bp, 11 predicted proteins | sample 5562091 | NCBI WGS metagenome assembly JAABUZ01 (sample SAMN12813069, study PRJNA571459) | rock metagenome | isolation source: Antarctica rocks | place: Antarctica: Victoria Land, Linnaeus Terrace sud | collected 2015-12-21 | reverse complement strand
TAGTACCCTTCGGCATTGGTTGTGCTGGCGTACTCGACCTTGGTGTCGTTGTTGATGCCCGTCACCGTTGCGCCCGCAATGGTGCCGCCTGAGGCGTCCGTCACAGTGCCGACCAGTGAGGTGTTGTTGGCAACCTGCCCGCGTGCGATCGAGGCACACAAAAAAAGGACAATACAAAGCGAGATCTTCTTCACGATAGTGAACTCCTGTAACCTCGGCACCGCCGGAAAGGCGACCCGATGAGAGATTCGGGTAGTCATCGAAAGAACTCGGGCCGCCCCTGTCTAATCAGCTTACAATAGTCAGATTTTAGCGGTAGGAGAATACCTGTCATCCGTCACTTGCCGGAGGGCTACCTAGGTCAAAGAGCCTAGATCGCTTCCCTAGTCGAAGTGCACCAGGCCACGTTGCAGTACCTTCCCTAGTCGAAGTGCACCAGGCCACGTTGCAGTACATAGATGGTCGCCTGCGTGCGGTCACGCGCACCCATCTTGTCGAGGACGGAGGAGACGTGAATGCGCCCGTCTTATCCGCGATGCCAAGCTGCTCCGCGATCTCGCGATTGGAGCGGTCCTGCGTTCAACAAAGTGGGCTTCAGCCACTCAATGCAACAGAGCCCATTATTGCCCCGGCCGTCTTGCGAGCGGGAACGTACTCCGCCGAGCTTCAGCGATAGAGGTCGCGTCCCCGAACTAGACCCTCGGTTCCCATCCCGGCTGGTAGGCCCGCGACCAGAGCTTCATGGCCTCGGCGTCCCCCTTGATGTGCCCTGTGGACACGTCGAGATTCAGTGCGCGCCCGACGATCCAGGAGATGTTAGCCAGTTGCAATGAGGTAATGGTGATGTTGATCTCGGCAATTGGCGAGTGAAGCTTCTCGCCGGTCCTAATGCCGTTGACCAGGTTGGCGAAGTGTGCGTTGGTCATCTCATCCTGGCCGCGGAGATCGCTGCTGGCCTTCTGGACACCGGTTTTGACCTCCTCCGTCTTGTTTCCATTCCAGTCGTACACCTCGTACCCGTCGTGAGCCATGATTACCGATCCTTGCGTGCCCTGGATCAGAACGCCTCGATCCCGGCCGAACTGCTTCATGCCCTGATCGCTTTTACCGTCCCAGTTGATCAGCTTGTCCGGGTACTTGAAGGTGACGTCCAGTGTGTCGTAGAACTGCCAGTCGTCCTTGAATTCATAGCGGCCGCCCTGCGCATCGACCCGGTCCGGGTAGGTTACGTCCAGCGCCCAGCGGCAGAGATCCGTCTCATGTGTGCCGTTATTGAGCGCCTCGCCCGTACCGTAGCGGCGCAACCAGTGCCAGTTGTAAGGATGGATATTGTCCTTGTACTCGGAGCGCGGCGCAGGGCCCTGCCATAGGTCCCAGTTCAATTCCGGCGGCACGGGAACGACTTTGCCAACTCCCATTGAAGGCCGTGTGTTCGCGTACCAAGCTTTTCCGTAATACGCCCGGCCGATGCGGCCCGCGTGGATATCCTGGATGATCTTCGTCTCATGCACCGAAGACCTGTGCTGGTTTCCGACCTGTACGAGCTTTCCAGACTTCTTCTGCGCTTCGACGAGGAGTTCGCCCTCGCGCGGATTATGGCTTGAGGGCTTCTCGACATAGACATGTTTGTTGGCGCGCAAACAGAGGATGGCCATGGGAGCATGCCAGTGATCGGGCGTGGCGATTGTCACGACGTCGACGTCCTTCTGGTCGAGCAGGTTGCGGAAGTCGCCGGTCGTTGCTGGGGCATAACCCATCTCCGCCTGGACCTTGCCCGCGAAATGGGCCAGAATCCTCGAATCCACGTCGCAAACGTGCGTGATGCGGACTGAGGCCATGTTTGCCTTGAGGCCCGCGAGGTGAGCCGCCGCGCGAGAGTTTGTGCCGACCACCGCAAAATTGACCCGATCGTTTGCTCCCAGGATCTGTGCATAGCTTTTCGCCGTCTTACTGGCGGCCATGCCAGCCGCGCTTACCGCGAGACCGTCCAGAAACTTCCGTCGTGTGATCAATGTTTTCTCCCAAAGGTCTTCGCTCAAAATCCGAGAGCCGACCCTACCTCGTATCAGTGAGACGCTAGCATGCAAGCGATTGCAGGTCAACGTTGTTTCTGCTAGCGTAGGCCCATACCTTGCCAGCAGACATCGATAGAGCGACAGAGCGCTCCGCATTTCCGTCTGCTCTGGCACAGGTAGATAAGCGTCCGAGAAAGGCTCCTCCATGCGCCAGTCCCGTCGAACACTGTTTCTGCTTTGTGGCATGCTGATCGCTTTCCCAAACGGTACACGCCTCTCCGGTCAGGCTGTGACGGCTACCCTCGTTGGCCAGGTGAGCGATTCCAGCGGTGCGGCCATCGGCGCCGCCGAGGTAAGTATTACGGAGCAAGGCGCGGGGACTACTACGGTCCACACCACCAACGAGAGTGGCAACTACGAGTTCACCTTCCTCCCTCCGGGCACCTACACGGTTTCAGTCAAACGGGAAGGCTTTGACGTGAGCGTTACCAAAGGTGTTCACGTCGCGGTCAATACGACCGTGCGGCTGGATGCGAAGCTGACCATCGGCTCGTTGGCTCAGACCGTCAGTGTCAACGATCACGCTCCGATCCTGCAGACAGACCGTGCCGACGTGAGCGGGCAGATTGAATCGAAGCAGATCAGTGATCTGCCCGTAGGATCCAGCCGAAACTTCCAGTCGCTCGAGACACTGATTCCCGGTGTGAGCCCGGCCATCTACGACCACTCCGCCTTCTTCGACGCGCAGAACTCGCAAAGCTCCAGGTCAACGGTCAGCAGGAGGCCGCAAACAACCTGCAATTCGAAGGCATCGACGACAATGAGCGCACCGGGGAACTGCAGGTTTACATTCCGCCCGCGGCTGCCATCGAAACAGTGGACGTCGAGACGAGCAACTATACCGCAGAGTTCGGCCGTGCCGCCGGCGCCGTGACGAACGTGACCCTGAAATCGGGATCCAACCAGTTTCACGGTTCGGCCTATGAGTTCAACTCGGTCGCCGCAACCTCCGCGCGATCGTACTTCAACAACACTGGCAAGCTTCCCGGCTTCACCAACAACTACTACGGCGGCACGATTGGCGGACCGGTGCGCAAGGGGCGAACCTTCTTCTTCGCGGATTTCCTGCGGTACACGAACCACAGCGGCGTCTACAACCTCTTTACGGTACCGACGGTTGCCTTTCGAAACGGCGATCTAGGCGCAGGGCCCACCCGCATCTACGACCCGAGCACGGGGACGAATGGGGTCGGACGATCCCAGTTTGCGGGCAATATCATCCCTTCCAGCCGGATCAGTCAGATCTCGAAAAACATCATTGCCCTGATCCCCCTGCCCAACGTCGCAGGTGCAGGCTTCGCCAACAACTACCAGGCCACGCTCGGCTTGCGCGTCGATTCCGACTCATACGACATCAAGCTCGACCAGAGTGTAGCGAAGAACGATCATTTCTCTTACCGGTACAGCTTCCAGCATGTCACCACCGTGCAGGATCCCGCTTTCGGTCAGGCGGGCGGACCGGGGGGATCAAGCGGCTTCCAGGGTACGGGGGACAATAACACCTTCAACACCGCCGGGAATTACACCCACGTCTTCTCCCCCACGTTCTATACCGAGGGTCGTCTCGGCGTCGATCACTACTTCAACACGACCAAGCAGACCGACTACGGGTCGACTGACGCAGCCAATGTGGGCATCCCCGGCATCAACCTCAATCCGTTTACCAGCGGGTTGACCAGCGTCAGCATTACCGGCTTCTCAACACCCCTTGTGGGTTACAACCCGGGCATTCCCTGGTTACGTGGGGAGACCAACATCGATGTCGTCAATAACTGGACTAAGATTGTGGGAAATCATTCGATCAAGTTCGGCGGTGAGTTGCGTCGCGTTCGTGACGACCTGACCCAAGGCGGCGTCTACGGTCCACGAGGCACGTATACCTACGCGAATGGCCAGACTGCCACCACCTCTTCCACCTCGGGCTTCGCGAATGCGTGGGCGAGTTTCTTGCTCGACGTTCCGAGCCTTGTCGGCCGCGACGTCAACATAGAAGACGCATCGTTCCGCCAGACGCTCTACTTCGCCTTTGCGCAGGACACCTGGCAAGCTCTGCCCAAGCTCACGCTCACCTATGGACTTCGGTGGGAATTCTATCCGCCAGCAACGCCCAAGAGAATCGGCGGCTTCTCGCAATACGATCCCTCCACGAACAGTCTCCTGATCTCGGGCTACGGCAATATCCCCCAGAACCTTGGCCTCACGGTAAACAACAGAAATTTCGAGCCTCGTCTCGGCTTCGCCTTCCGGCCTACCCTGTCGACCGTGCTGCGCGGCGGTTATGGCATCAGCCACACTCCGCTCCAGGGAAGCTACTACGCGAACAACTATCCCATCGTGCAGAACATCGCCTACAATCCCCTCAATAGCTACTCCCCAGCTCTCAATGACGCAGGTGCTCCTGCCACGCTGGCCCAGGGGTTTCCTCCCGCCGCGCCACAGCCGACAATTCCTTCGACGGGCATCATCGCGAATGCTCCCAGGACCTCTCTCTGGTACGTCGTCAATCCGACCTATAAAGATCCCTACATCATGTCCTACAATCTGACGGTCGAGCAAAGCCTCGGTGGGCAGTGGGTTGCCGACATCGCTTATGTGGGCAACAACGGCCGCCAGATCCCCGGCAGTTTCAATCTGAACGCAGGCCTGATCGCAGGCGCGGGCGCCAATGGACAGCCCGAGTTCGCCACCTTCGGCCGAACCGCCGCCACGCAGCTCATCCTGAAGGGAACCAACTCGAACTACGACGCGCTCCAGGCTCGCGTCACCCATCACTTCGCGGATGGTCTCGTTTGGACGTCCGCCTATGCCTATCAGAAAGCGATGGGCTACATCTCGAACGCTGGCAGCCCGTCCTCCTTCAATTTCTACATTAACTTCCAGAGAAACTATGCGGTGCTGAACTACAACTCGACGCACACCTACTCGCAAAGCTTTGTGTACGAGCTTCCCTTTGGCCATGGCAAGCGATTTGCGTCGAGTGGCTTTACTGCAAAGATTGCGGGTGGCTGGCAATTGAGCGATGTCATCAGCGCCCGTACCGGCACGCCGCTTCTGTTTACCGCCAGCGCCGCGCAGCTGAACGCCCCTAGCAACATTCAGGTGCCGAACCAGACGGGTGCCTTCAACAAGCTCAGGGGCATCGGTACAAAGAGCCTATGGTTCGACACATCGGTCTTCAGCACGCCGGTCGGGCCCGTATTCGGCAACCTCGGGCAGAACGTCTACAGCGGACCGGGTCAGATCACCAACAATACCTCCGTCTTCCGCAGCTTTCCTCTACGCGATACCCTCTCTGTGCAGCTGCGCATGGACGCATTCAACTCCCTCAACCACCCGACCTTTGCCAATCCGAGCACGGCGCTGACCAGCAGCAGCTTCGGCCAGGTCACCGGCACAACCGGAGCTCCACGAACGCTTCAATTCGCCGGCACTGTCACATTCTGAGCGCGCAGCCGCAGCAGTTCCTTCGCTCCCAGCAACAATCCTGCTTCCAGAACACATCCTGCGGAAGGATTTCAATAAGTCGGTGACGCAGCCCCTCTACGGAAAGAGGGGCTCCTCTTTTTCTTGCGAGCCACAAGTCTCTTCGGCGCGGGCGCAGTAGTCTCCCGGATAACCAGGCAGGTATCCAGGAGACATCGCACGTCGGCTCTTCTCCCGGTCTGCAGCGTGCTGATCAGGAGGTCGGCAGCCATCCGGCCAGCCTCATCGCATCGAGCCGAGACGCTTGTAAGCGCAGGATAGGTGGAGGTGCCGAGCACATCGTCGCATCCGATGACGCTGAAGTCGCGCGGCACCACAACACCCTGCGCGGCTAATCCCGCAAGAAAGCCGTGCGCAACAAAATCGTCGAAGGTGATGGCTGCCGTCGCGTCCAGCTCAAGGATGGAACTGGTGACCTGTAGGCCCGCGTCGAAGGTCGGGCGGCTCGCGGGCACCGATTGGATCTTGACTTCGTGGCGAGCTGATGCACGCTCCACGGCCAAGCGGCGCTGCTGATCGGACCACGACGCGGCTGGCCCGCTCACATACACGAGGCTCTTATGGCGAAGGGCCGCAAGGTGCGCCACGGCAGCATCGATGCCAGCCACGGTATCAATCAACACACGGGGCAGACCGGGTGTATCGTGATTGACCAGCACCACCGGCTGCCGCTGCGCGAGCTCGAGGATTTTATTGTCGTGCATCCTCGATGAAGCAAGAATGAATCCATCGACCTGCATCGCCAGCTTGGTGACGAGGCGCTCCTCTCGTCCAGCGTCTTCATCCGAGTCCCCCAGAAAGACGCTGAACCCCGCATTGTCCGCGGTCGCCTGCGCTGCCCGAAGCAGTGGAGGGAAAAAGGGGTTCGCGATGTCCGGAACCACGATGGCGATGTTGCCCTGCCGGCCCGTGCTCAGCGCCCTGGCCATGGGATTCGGCAGATACGCAAGCTGTGAGGCAATCGATTGTACCTGCTGGACTGTCTGTTCCTTCAGCATCTCAGGGTGGCTGAACGCACGCGAGACAGTGGCTGGTGAAACCCCTGCGGCCTTCGCTACATCGCTGATGGTGGGTGCCGAAGAGCGTCTCTTTATTGCCATGAGCGGGGGTGTGCGGGTCCGGAGTTCGATGCGGTCGAATCGGGGAGACGCAACGATCTACTTGGTTCGATCATAGTTCGTATTGATGAGGTGCTGTAAGAATACTATCGACCGCCGGATGTCCCCCTCCTGCTCCGGACCCTCGATCTCCCGCTCGATCGTGAGCGCGTCGACGTAGTTCACCGCGCGCAAACGTTGGAACAGCACGGGGAAGTCGACCCTCCCTTTGCCGATCGGAACTTCGTTGCCCAGGTCCCGCGGGTTCGTCGGAAACATGCCATCCTTCGCGTGCATGCCTCGCACCAGCGGGCCGAAGACGTCCATCGCGTCCACGGGATTTCCCTTACCGTAGAGGATCAGATTCGCTGTATCGAGGTTGACGAAGACATTCCCCGTTCCCACGTCATCGATCATCCGCAGCATCGTGATTGGCGTCTCTTCTCCCGTCTCGCACAGAAGCATCCGTCCCTGCTCCTTGCAGTGCAGCGCCACCTCCCTGATTGCGGCAATCGCACCGGGATAGATCGGGTCATTCGGGTCTTCGGGTATAAAGCCCAGGTGGGTGTGGACCGACGCGATCCCACAGGCATGTGCAAAATCCGCCGCCAATTTCAATGCATCGATCCTAGCCCGGCGGCTTTTGGCCGGGATAACACCGATCGTCAGTGGACCCTGATAGAAGTTGAAGACCCGGATACCGGGATTGTGCTCGCTCACCGCCGTTGCTTCCACGTCGTACTTCTTCAAGGCCTCCAGTAGCGGCCTCACCTCCTCCAGACTGAGGTGTTCGAAAAAAATCTGGCATGTCCGCAGCCCGAGATCCCGAACTCGCTTGATCGTCGCCTCTGCGGTGCCGCCCGGCCGTACCTTGGCCACTGTCCCCAGGCGAGGCGCATCGACGCGCGCGAGCGCAGCTTCTGGCCGGTTCAGAGCGGTGGCTGCAGGGGCGTTCCCGGCCAAACAGCTTCCGCCGGCCAGTTGCACGAAACGACGTCGATCCAGAACCCCCATAAGAGTCTCCCTCGATGCACGGATGTGAGTGTCGATACCGCGGAAAGAATATCATGCAAGCGATTGCACAACTACTTCGAAGTTGCTATCTTTGGAACACTCCCGTTCAGCCAGTGTCCTTCCCTTGAAGTGGCCCTTCGGAGCGATCCTTATTACGGAGACATGTATGGACAATCGCGTAGCTCGGCGTCAATTCCTCAAAAAGGCCGCTGGCGGCATGCTGGCTGGTGCGAGTCACAACCTGCTCGGATCGTCATCCGCACAGGCGCAGTTGGTGTCTCCACCTGTCTCCGCCGCAGAGACATCGCGGCTCTTCTCCGGTTGCTGCGCATACACCTATCGCGGCGAATTCAAGCAGGGCCTGACGCTCGAGAAGTTCATCGAGAAGGCCGTGACGCTGCGCCTCGATGCAGTCGATATGACCGTCTATTACATGACCTCGACCGACCCCGGTTATCTCGAGAACCTTCGCCATGTCGGATACAAAAACGCGGTTGCCTTCTCGGGCGCGGCCTGCGGCGTCAGCATGGTGGTGGCGGATCCGGTGAAGCGTGCCGATTCCTTGGTCCAGATCAAAAGGTGGATCGATGTCACGGAACGTCTCGGCGCGCCCCATCTGCGCGTCTTCGCTGGCAAGCTTCCTCAGGGAAGCACCCTGCCCGAGGCCACCACCTGGGTCGTCGAAACCATGAAGGCCGCCTGCGAGTACTCCGGCAAGAAGGGCATCATGATCGGGCTCGAGGATCATGTCGGCGTCTCGCAGAGTGCCGATGTCTGCCTGGAGATCATGCACCGGGTGAACTCACCCTACGCGGGTATCAATATCGACATCTCGCACTTCGTGCCGACGCCCACGCAGGATTCCTACACACAAATCGCAGCCTGCATTCCATACGCGACGAACACGCACATCCGGAACACCTTCGATGACGGTTCGAAGATCGATATGAACCGGCTCTGGACGCTCTTTGCGGACGCGGGCTTCAAGGGCTTCATGTCCTATGAAGGCGAAGAAACGTACACACGAGGCATACCCTCGCAGATCGCCGAGATCCAGCAGCTCTGCAAGAAGTACTCCAGCGTCTAGCTTGCATCACCGGAACGGGCGCGCCGCCGGATCGAAGGCGCTCCATCGATCGGTACCCCCGCGAGCCACACGTCTTCGATCGTCGCCAGGCTGCTCTCCGCATCCCAGCGGAAGCGGATCAGATCCGCCCGCTCTCCCGGCAGCAGGCGTCCGAAATGACTGCGACTACCGGGACGACCGACAAACCGTCCGGGATTCTCAGTAGCCATGGCGATCACGTCCGCAAGCGGAAGCCCGGTCATCCGTACGGCCCGACCAATGCAGCCGAGAAGCGGAACGACCGCGCCGGCCAGCGTCGAAGTGCCTTCCATCGAGAGACGTCCCTCTGAGCTCAGTTGCACCCAGCCGCCCACCGGGGCGAAATATTTGCCTGGAGTCATACCCGCCAGCGCCACCATGTCCGAGACAAGGATGCTCCGCTCGATCCCTTTCGCCGACACCATCGCCTTCAGAGTCTCCGCCGGAAGATGGTGGCCGTCGGCGATAAAGCAAGCCGTCAGCCGGTCGTCCGCAAGTTGACTCCATATCGGGTTGGGATGACGATCGATCTGCGGAGCGATGCCGTTGCCCAAGTGCGTCGAGAGGCTGGCGCCTGCATCGATGGCCGCCTGGATCTGAGCATTTGACGCATGGCTGTGCCCCAGCGACACATGGACGCCACGCTCCCGCAGCGTCGTGATGTATTCGCTCGACTCGGAGCCATGCGGCGAGAGCGTGACCATGCCCACCAGATTGCCGCAGGCCGTCTGCCAGCGATCGAACTCCGCCAGCGACGGAGGCCTGACCCACTCCGCCGGATGAGCCCCACGATATCCATCGCGCGGCGAGATCGAAGGCCCTTCCACGTGAACGTAAGGTATGCAAGCGGCCGCAACGGCGTCGCAGCCGCGCGCTTCGGCAATTGCCGCAAGCCGTCGAACAAGTGCCTCCTCGGATGCCGTAATCAGCGTCGGGACAAACGTCGTGACCCCGGTCGCCAGCATCGCCCGCGCCAGCTTCGAGACCGTCTCCACGGTCAGCTCGGGCCCGTTCAGATCCAGGCCGAGACAGCCATTCACCTGCAGATCGATCAGCCCCGCGGAGATCCACAGATCACTCCCCTCAGCAGAGGTCTGTACTGAGGAAATCACATCCCCCTCGGTCGTGATCTCAATCGAGCGGCCCGTTAACGCCTGCCGACCCCGTACCCCTCTCCCGCTCACATCCAACTCCTCGCGATCCCTTACCTCTCAAGGCGGGCGCTTGAATCCAGGTCGAGGTACACCGTGCACCGCGGATGCGTGCGCAGCGCGGTGGCCGGACACGCTCCGCTCACCGAGTCAAGCACCATGCGAAGCACCGCCTGGCTCTTACTCGATCCAGGAACGCAGCAGAACAGCCTGTCTCCCCGCAGCAGCATGGGCACGGTCAGAGAGATCGCCCGTTCCGGGACATCATCGATCCGCGCAAAGCATCCCTCGTCGACCTGCTGCTGGCGGCAGACCTCGTCAAGCGTGACGACCTTGACGGCGAGGGGATCCTCCAGGTTCGCCGGCGGATCGTTGAAGGCCAGATGACCGTTGGCCCCGATGCCCAGCAGCACGAAGTCCATAGGCGCTTCCAGCAGCGCTCTCGCGTAGTCGCGGCAGGTCTCATCCAAATCCGCAACAGGTTCGATCAGGTGAAAACCGGCAAGCGGGACGCGGTCGAAGATCGCCTCGCGCAGCCACACGCCAAACCGCTGCGGTGCACCTGCCTCGATACCGATGTACTCATCCATGTGGAAGGCCGTGATGCGGCTCCACTCAATCCCGGGCTCCTGAACCAGTGCCTGCAGCATCTCTCCCTGGCTCGGTGCGGCGGCAAAGATCATTCGCACCTGCGGCTGTTCCTTCAGCCGCGCGCGAATTGCTCCGGCGATGTCTGCGGCAGCTTGCCTCCCAAGCTCACCACGCGTCTCCGCAATGCGAAGATCCATCGAGGTATTCCGTCGTTCGTGTACCGCAATCATCGAGCTGACGCCTTTCTGAAAGTGCCGTTCGTGGATGCATGTTCTACACCGGTCCCCGCCACAACCTCCGTTTGGAGCGCCTCGAGGAACGCCTGCGAGCGAACATCTCGCGATGGAGCGAGGAAACCCACGGCGAGATAGGTCAAAAAGGATGCGAGCATCGGTGTTCCAACCGCGAGTGCATTCCCATATCGCGGATCGAAATCTGTCCATCGCTCCAGCGGAAAGAGCTTCAGTGCGCCAAACGTCACCGCTCCCACCCACCAGCAGGCAATCGCGGCCGCCGGCCCGCTCCGCCGGAACGGGAGCAGAAGTCCGCAAAGCATCGGAATCGCGATTGGTCCAAGCAGCGCGCCATACCAAAGAATCACAATACCGATCACACCGCCGAAGTTCGAGGAGAAGAGGGCCAGCACCATACTAAGCGTTAAGAAGCAGAACGTCATGATGCGCCCGAGCCGAAGCTGCGTCCCATCCTGTAGCTTGCTGCGGCCCCGGCGGAGCACCGGAACGATGTCGCGCACGATCACCGCGGAGACCGCATTCGCGTCTGAGGACGTCATCGCCATCGTATGCGCGAACAGCCCGGCAAGCACCAAGCCGATTAGGCCCGAAGGCAGAAGCGTCTTCGTCAGCAGCGCGTACGACTCCGACGGGTCCTGAAGGTGCGGAAAGATCAGAGGCGCCGCCCACATGGGAAAGAAAAGAATCGGCGGCCACAGCAAGTATAAGATCGCGGATAGCAGAGACGACTTACGCGCATCCTCGCCGGTCGAAGCGGCGAGAAAACGTTGCGCCAGACTCCAGCTTCCGCCGTTGTACGAGAGCAGATTCACGAAGAAGTACGTGGCCGCGAAGACCACCGTGTAGTCGCCATGGAAAGGTTCCAAATGGCTTGGCGGCAGCTGCCCCCACATCGTCCAAAGCGCGCTGATGCCACCGAGACGATGCAGCACGGCCGCCAACATGGCCACGCCCGCAACCAGTTGAATGATGAACTGGCTCAGGTCCGTCATGGCATCGGCCCACAGCCCACCCATGACGGAATACACCACCGTCACCCCGCCCGTCAGCAGAACGCCCCACAGAAACGGGACCCCCGCAAACGCACGCAGAAGGATCGCCGATGCACTCCACTTCGCGCCCACATCGAAGACCTTCAGCAGTGCCCCGCTCCATCCCAGCAGTTGCTGCGCCGGCAGATCGTAACGAATCTTAAGGTATTCCAGCGGTGAGATAACGTGCAGCTGTTGTCGCATCCGCGACCACTTCGCGGGAAACACGCGCGAGCCGATGAGCAGAGACAGACAGATTGAACAAGCCCACCAGAAGTACACGGTGATCCCCGAGGTATACGCCAGAGCGGCATATCCCACGAACACCGCCGAACTATAACCTGACATGTGATGCGAGATGCCGGAAAGCCACCACGGCATGGATCCCCCCGCGGTAAAGAAATCGTCGGCGCTCTTCACCTTCCTGCGAGCCCAGACGCCAACCCCGATCATCAGAAGAAAGTAAGACGCGAGGACAAGCCAACCCCACAATCTCATCGCTTGCCTCACCTTCGCGGATGGTGTCATCATGCCATGCAACCGCTTGCAAATGCAAGCGGTTGTTCGATAAGTCGGGACTCTGGCCTTGTGCATGTGCATCGATGACCACTCGCGCATCGCCTTCTCGCCATCTATCCGGACGAAGCTCGAGCTTCGGTGTTGGACTTCCTGCACGCCGCGTGGCCTGCCTATGGGGTTCCGCCAGAAATGTATGGTCCGCCGCTGAACTGCAAGGGAAAAGCGAGGGACGAGAGACATGTCTGCGCAAATGTATTCGGCCTTTTGTCGGAGGTTAGATCTCCTGGCCATGATGAGTTGGGCGCGTGCCGTTCCTGATAAACGGAGCGGTCTTGAGAGACCATTTCTTACGACAGGTTGCCGGCACGCCGTTGGGACTGTTCTTTCGTCTTAACTGTTCCTATGCAGACCTTGGTGGGTAAACGTGGGCTCTGTTGCATTAACCAGCGGAGGCGCAGCTGACCCGCCTTGGGCCTGAGGATTAAGCAGCGACCTGAAGCAGCTGGTTCACAAAACGGATCTCATTGCGGACGCCTTTCTTGCACGTAAGGCAGTGTCCGCGCCGAAATCATGCGGATGATTCGGCGCGGACACTGCCTTACGGGCAAATCAGACGAAGACGCAGAACCTATTTCAACAAGCTCCTAGAAGTGGACTACCAGCTAACAAAGCACCTGAGCCATGAAGACCGTACGGAAAGGAAGCAAGGTGAGTCCCGTAGGCCCGTCTGACCGCGCGACGGGGCGCTCACGCCTTGAGAGGCTTCGGCCTCACGATGCGATCGTTATAAGACATGCCTCCGCAATCTCGACGCAAAGTTGGACAGGTTCCAAGTCTGCGAAGACATCTAGTCCATAGGTACAAGCAACCCTCTTTTGATCTCAGCCCACCTCCAGCAAAGCCGTTCCCCGTGGGGCAGCTTGGCGCCAGTTGCTTCGGCTCACCGACTGGCTCACTAGGTTCAAAGGTCAAGCCTAGTTGCCGTCCTTCAGCCTGAAGACGTTCTTCCGAATATCGGGCCAGAACTCCTTGAGTACATTCGCACCTGCGGTGATCGCTGTCTGCGTGGCGAAGTTCTTCGCTGTCTTGTTGAAGCCGCGTTCCTCGGAAGGATAGTAGAAGTTCGAGAGCGGCGCTTCCGCGGCGTTGCCACCCACCTCCGAAATATTGAACTCTTCGCCGCCAGCGTCATTCTTTGTGATGACAGTTCGGCTGATTGCGTAATAGGCTCTTCGAAAGAAGCCGTCTTTACCGAGCGTGTAATAGCGAGGATCTTCGTGGGTAATGGTGGGGATAATCGCCTCCGTGAAGAAAGTGCCAGAGACCTGATCGGTAAATTCACGCCAGTAGTAGCGGCCGAAACCGGCGGCCCCGGTGCCGAGCTGGGGGGTAGCATTCGAGTGAAGCCCTTTCGCAGCAAGCCCACCAACCAGCAAGAAGGAGGAGTAGTCCACGCTGTCATGCATGGCGACGACAAACTTTTCGCGTGTGGACAGGCGTGGAAGCTGTGTATTGGAATCGACGGCGGTGAAGTTCGGGAGGACCCCCATGATGCGTGGGGTCTGCTTGAGAACTTCCTCATCCTTGTCGATGATCCTGGCGCCGGGATCATTGGGCAATGGAGCCTTAGGCTGGAGGGGCGGTGGGTTGTGAGGACGAGAGGGCGAACCGGGGTTCTGGGGAGTAGTTGTTTGTTTTTGACTCTGTAGCGCCGAGTTGGGATTGGCTGCGATCTCTGGAAGGGCCTGGCTGAAGCAACGGACCGAAAGCAGTACAACAAGAAGGATCGTGATGCAAGGTGTTTGTAGCACGTGAGCTCCTGGACCGGCTTATGAAAGGTATGCCGGTTACACATTCTTTAGATGCCACTTTTAGCGTGTTTTGCGATGCAGCAGACGGGTAGCCGCAGCACTACATCACTTGTTGACCCAGAGCGAATTCACGTTCGGAACTACCTGTCGGCGCATGCTCGTATGCCAAGTGGGAGGGGACAAAGCGTGATCGAAGCAGTACCTTGTGATTCGGCGTAGACCTTCAGCGAAGACGAGTCCTCCTTCACGCAGACTTGCTCGTAGCCGATCGACTGAACCACGGATAGAGAAGGGGTAGGACATAAAGAGTGAGGAGTGTTGCTGTAACAAGTCCCCCAATGACTACTGTCGCAAGTGGTCTCTCGACCTCAGCACCGCGCGACGTTGAAGCGCCATCGGAATAAATCCCAAACTTGCTACCAGAGCTGTTATCAGAACGGGCCGTAGACGGTCAGAGGCACCTTGACGTACCGCGTCATCCATTCTTTGCCCTGCTCCCGCAAGGTGTTGATATGATTCACCATGACGACGCCGTTGAGCGTGGCAATGCCGAAGAGTGCAATGAAACCTACACAAGCGGAGAGATTTAGGTTGATATCGCGAAGCCAGAGAGCGGCAATGCCACCGACCAGAGCCAAGGGTACGATGATAAGGATGAGGGACATCTGCTTGGCATTGCGGAACGTGGCGTAGAGCAGGGCAGAGATCAACAAGATAGATACGGGGAACACGATCGCCAGACGTTGTTGGGCCCGTCTCTGATTCTCATATTGCCCTCCCCATTCCAAATGGTATCCGGCAGCGCATGTTCTGGCGGTCGACCGCTTCGGCAATCGCTTCCGCATCGAGGAGCTCGTTCTTGTTCGACTTCACAAACGGCTTGACGAACTGAGCAGGGATCAACTTTACGTCGTGGCCTTGCTCGCGCAAGGTGCGGCCGAGGAAGTGCGCTCCTGAGCATGCCTCCATCCCAATCAGCGAGGTCTGCAGGTTGGCGGTAAACGTGATCAGCTGCTTCTTGGTGAACTTCTTCGTTAGCAGAACCGTACCGGCGCT
>JAABUZ0100006156.1_pt1 | contig 15192 bp, 16 predicted proteins | sample 5562091 | NCBI WGS metagenome assembly JAABUZ01 (sample SAMN12813069, study PRJNA571459) | rock metagenome | isolation source: Antarctica rocks | place: Antarctica: Victoria Land, Linnaeus Terrace sud | collected 2015-12-21 | reverse complement strand
TGCCACGCTCGATTGCTTGAATCACTTTTTGGCGTAAGTCGTAGCTGTAAGGAGCAGCCATTGTCAATAGCCTTCTCGATCTTTACTCTTTCAATTATGTCTTAACCTTTATGCTCTTTGCTATAGTAATGCCTAGGAGTCGTTTGCTCGTCCTGACGTCGGCGCGCACATACAGCTCAGCTACAACTCATAGAAGCTGAGCCTAAAAACTTGTTTGATGAAGTTAAATCTAAAATTAACCTCAATGGTGGGACGTTAAGTGGAGACGATACGTTTATTTGAGTAGTAGTGCTTGGCATTGGCAATCACTCGCTTTAGCACGTTCTGCCCGTTTTGATTCAGGGGCTGGGTGGAGTTGACTGAGACTGAAATACACCCCACAAAAACGACTTGCATCAGTAAAAACACTGATATCAGGGAATTTATTCATTTGTTTTTATCAATTTTCTACAGTATCTTCATCAGCTCTTTGCCAATTTATTGTTTAAAAAGGAGATATTTGGACAAAGAACATTAGGAACCTGCTCATGACACGAGGCAATCATATTTACGTAAATAGTCTTTGGTAGTAAATTCACCATCTACCAACCCATAAATCATTTTTCTTTTAGTTTTTTCCTCGGATTACAGCAACATAAAAGCGCGATTACGCTTTAGGACATGATAGGTCGTGCACTACGTCCATAATTTTAAGGTTGTAATCATGGCTCAACAGAACGATCTGGAACTGGCTAAACAAGGAAATCCGCACGCGATCGCCGCCCTGATGAACCGCCAGCTGCAACCCAAAGGCATAACTGTTAAAGCTAATCTCAAGGACGGTTGCTTGCAGATAATGTTGGAATCGACTCAAGTGCCAGATCAGCAAGCCCTGGTTTCATTTATCTGTAAAGGAATAAAGAGCTTAGGGGCTGAATCTATTAAAACGGTGAAGGTCTACGGGCGACAGACAGGAGAGGAGTTTCCAGCCTGGAGCAAGCAGGTTCAGTTGCTCCCGCCACCACAACCTCCCAGTGCTGAACTTCGGCGTCAGACTGGAGAAGAGGTACAAGCACAGAGTATTCAGTCGGCTTCGAGTTCTCGAAGGGTTCCTCTAGCATTTGCACAAGCAGTCAAGAGCCTTCATGAGAGAACGGGAACCCGTGTTTTAGACTGCATCAACGCATTGCGGACATCGAATGGAGATATCGACACAGCAGCCCAACTTCTACAGAAGTTAAATCATTTGCCAGCCCCTCAAGACTCCAGTCGACCGATTCAGCCTGCTGTGATTCCTGTAGTAACATTGCCTCCAATTGTCCAAAACAGCCAACAGCGGGAAGAGGACAAGATCGTGTGTCCATATTCAGATAACTCTAGATGCCCGATATCAACAAGCCAAAGAGGAATACCAAAAACTTAAAGACACAACAACTGTCTATTTTGACCTGGTAAATGAGGCGAAGGGCAAAAAGATTACCAGGTCTGCAAAGTTGTGATGAGCGTGCCTAAAGGAAGTATAGGTGGGGTTCCAGTAGCAACCGCGCAAACAATAGCGCTCTTGGTGTATAGTTTACTGACAGGTCAGGTGGCAGTATATCGGGAATTTAGGCAAAATAGAAACCCCAAAACTCGTTCGTAAGCTTCCTTGCAAAGTTCAGTGGAAATACAGATGTATTGCTACAGAACAAAGCGCTAATTTGGGCTGGAGGGTAGTTTAAAGTTTTTCATTGGAATCGGTAGCAGTGGGACAAGTTGGACGGTTGGCTCCAAAGGAGAAGTATCCCAAGTATTGCCACCTCGTGTCACCCTGAGTATTGTCCTGACAAGACCTGAGAGTAAAAAAGTATGAGCTTATGGAATTATGACCCTTGGATTGAAGCTGAACTGAAACGCTTGAAACAAGAGCTAAAGCTATCTAGTAGTAAAAAAATAATTGATAAAACTCCTGTCAATTATAGAGAGTTACCTGTCCAATCTAAAGAGTTAGATGATGTTTTTGATCAGCTAAATAGTCTTGTAGGTATGCAAGACTTAAAAAATGAGATTAATACTCTCATCAACTTCCTAAACTTTCAAAAGCTGCGCCAGGAAAAAGGACTTTCTAGGATTTCTGTCACCCTGCACTCAGTATTTTGTGGCCCTCCCGGCACTGGAAAGACAACAGTTGCTCGTCTAATGGGTCAAATATACAAACAGCTAGGAATACTTTCTAAAGGGCATCTTGTTGAAACTGATCGAACGGGTTTAGTTGCAGCCTATGTTGGGCAAACTGCAATTAAGGTGGATAAACTTGTTGAATCAGCAGTAGACGGTGTGTTGTTTATCGATGAAGCTTACGCTTTGAAGCCAGAAAACTCCAACAGCGACTTTGGGCAAGAGGCAATAGATACTTTAGTAAAACGAATGGAAGACTACAGAGATAGACTAGTAGTCATTGTCGCTGGCTACAGTGAAGATATGTCAAGATTCATTGATGCTAACCCTGGTCTGAAATCAAGATTTAACAAATATTTCTATTTTGAAGATTATAAACCTAACGAGTTGCTATCTATATTTCAATTAATTTGTGAAAAAAACCATTTTGAGTTAGACAAAGAAGCAAAAAAGGTATTATTTGAAAAGTTCACTAATTTGTACGCGAGTAGAGATAGAAGTTTTGGTAATGGAAGACTTGTAAGAAACATCTTTGAAAAATCAGTTGAGAGACAGGCAAATAGACTTACAAAAATCTCTAGAGTCAGCAAAGAAATGATGATGAAAATTAGCCCTGATGATATTGCTTAAACTCCTTAAAGGGAGTACGTAAAACTGTAGCCCTACAAACTTGGATGTTGTGTCTTTATATGATGAGATTGAATTTGTCTAACGAACAAATTGCCCAAGAACTAGATATAGACCCGGATGATGCATAGGTCATGACAGCTCAGAGAAGGGTAGGTATTGTAGCCAATAAACCAGCTGTTATCCTCACAGGTGTAGTGGAATGTGACGAACTTTATGTGATAGCCGGACACAAAGGTCAACCTCAAGCCTTCAAGTCGCTCCGCGACAATTCGTAATTCGTAATTATTACCCCATGGCGCGCATCCAGAGGCTTGAAACCTGAATGAATTAATTACGAATTAAAAAGTATTTTTTCACTCTACTTCAAGAATTTCAACCGAACGTTTTTGCGAGTCTGGCTCGTAGCTACCAAACGCGCGTTCTTGCCATTTATAGGCAAACGCTGTTGTCATTTCGCTTAGTTTTCTAGCAGCCTGCTCTAGTTCTTTAAACTCTTCAAGAAGTTCAAGCATAACTTTTTCATCTGGGAATTCTTTCATAACTAATCCTCTAAACGATTAACAATTCACTCAACTCTCAGTCTGACTTCCAATGTTTGTCCAAGTATAGTCCCTAATTCTTCTCCAATATTCTGAATTTCTTCATTAGAAACATCAGTAGATGAAACAAGTTCCACTCCCGCCTGCATCTGCCTTATGGAATTCTCCAAAAACAACTGTGTGGCGTTGAGAAAAGCGTAATATTGAAGCAGTATAACGTTGTCAGGACTCCGGGACAGCAATTCTCTGAGTAGGCTCAATCCCTTTGTTGAAAATTGCTCAGTCTGAGCAAGTTCCTGGTTTAAACGGTCAATCAGAGCAGCAAAATCTGGCGTGATAGGCATTCTCTTCTTTAATCGTTGTGTAGGAACTGATGGCCAGAACAACGCCTCTGGGCAGGGTGTGTGGGTTATACCATAACCCCCAAGGCTGCAGGTCAGCGTAGATTACTCGTAAGCCAGGGATTTGTAATCCTGTTGCTTCTTTCTGTCCAACTGTGCAACAAGCACGCGATCGCGCCCTTCATAGACTAGGAACACAACCAGCGGTGTGTTGCAATGTCAACTACGTGGAAGAGAGTTCCCCTGCCCCTCCACCTATAAAGGTCAGCCCAGGAGAGGTACAATATGACGGTTGTATTCTGCGTCGGACGTTGATCGAGCGTTATACCCTGCCTGAAATGGGCGAACTGTGGACAGAAACCTACAAACTTAAGACTTGGTTGCAAGTAGAAATTGCAGTCTGTGAGGCTCAAGCTGAACTGGGTTACATTCCAGAGTCGGCGGTTGAGGAAATTAAGGCTCATGCCAATTTTGACCCTAAGCGTGTTCTAGAAATTGAGGCAGAAGTCCGCCATGACATGATCGCCTTCCTCACGAATGTCAATGAGTATGTGGGCGATGCCGGGCGCTACATTCACCTAGGATTGACTAGTTCGGATGTGCTTGATACGGCTTTGGCACTTCAGCTGGTTGCCAGTCTTGATGTGTTGTTGGCTCGGCTGGAAGATTTGATTACAGCAATTCGAGAACAAGCAAAGCTGCATCGTCATACGGTGATGATTGGTCGCTCTCATGGAATTCATGCGGAACCGATTACGTTTGGCTTTAAACTGGCTGGGTGGTTGGCGGAAGGATTGCGGCACCGCGATCGCCTCACTCATCTGCGTCAACAGATTGCCGTCGGCAAAATGTCTGGTGCTGTGGGAACTTATGCCAATGTTGAACCGCGAGTAGAAGCGATCGCCTGCCAAAAACTAGGACTAGAACCTGATACCGCTTCAACGCAGGTAATTTCGCGCGATCGCCATGCTGACTATGTGCAACAACTGGCTCTACTAGGAGCCTCAATTGAGCGATTTGCTGTAGAAATTCGCAACCTGCAACGGACGGACGTCCTGGAAGTAGAAGAATTCTTCTCCAAGGGTCAGAAAGGCTCCTCTGCCATGCCGCACAAGCGCAACCCCATTCGCTCCGAGCGACTGACAGGAATGGCGCGAATCCTGCGTGGTCATGCCGTTGCCGCCTTAGAAGATGTCGCTCTCTGGCACGAACGGGATATCTCCCACAGCTCCGTTGAACGGGTGATTCTGCCGGATACTTGCATTTTGGCTCACTTTATGCTGGTGGAAATGACTGATTTAGTGAAACAGCTACTGGTCTATCCCCAAAACATGATTGAGAATATGAATTGCTATGGAGGCGTAGTCTTCAGTCAACGGGTGTTGCTAGCTCTGGTAGAAAAGGGGATGAGCCGGGAGGAGGCTTATGCAGCTGTGCAGTCTTGCGCCCATCAAGCTTGGAACCAACCAAAAGGTAATTTCCACGACTTGATTACCAACGATGCCCGTGTTACCCATCTGCTGTCTCCAGAAGAAATTGAGACTTGCTTTGACCCACAGCATCATCTGAAACATTTGGATCAGATTTACCAGCGCCTAGGCATCTAGCCGTTTATCGTCCCTATGGTTGAACTCCTAGCCGCACTTTCTGCTTCTGCGGCGGCAGGAATGAGAATCGCCCTGCCCCTCCTGGTCATTGGGCTATTGCAAGGTGACAACCTTTGGTCTCGGGTTCCGCTCTTGTCTAGCATTCCCCCACGGGTAGTGCTGGGTGTTTTAACCAGCTGGTCGTTAATTGAGCTGTTTGCTTCCAAAAATATCCTCGGCCAGCGCCTGCTGCAACTGGTTCAGTTAGTTTTTAGCCCGATTGTAGGAGCCATTATGGGCATCACCGTTGCCCAAACCACCGATCCTCCGACCTCGTTAATCTGGATTATTGGTGTGGTGGGTGGTTTATTTGCGCTGGTACTTCAGTTGGTTCAGCTCAGTTGGTTCTATCGTTTGCGAGGTCTACCCCTCTGGGTTGTATTTGTCCAAGATGCTCTGTGCATTGCCCTGGTCATCTTCGCCTTCGAGGCTCCCCAGCAAGGAGGATTAATTGCTTTAATCCTGCTATGGTTGGCAGTTCGTAGCTTCAACAAGTGGCAGCGCTTATAGGATAAAATCTGATTATTTAGTATGATAGTATTATCATACTGCTTAGTAATACCTATGAAGCAAAAAATAGCGGTCACTCTGGACGAAGAGGTGGTGGTGTTTCTGGATGCGCAGGCCAAGGGTAATCGCAGCGACTACCTTAATACCCTGCTGGCTCAGCAGCGAAAGCTTTGCCTAGAGGCCGAGTTGATTGCAGCCCTCAAGAATGATGCTGAAGACCCAGACTATCAGGCTGAAGTTGTGGCATGGGACAGCGTGGCTGGGGATGGAATTGGTGCCGAGGGGTGAGCTGACTTATCAAAGAGGGGATATCCGCTGGATTCGGCTTGACCCCACTGTAGGAGCCCAGATACAGAAAACCCGCTCTTGCTTAATCCTTCAGAACGACATCATGAATCAGTATGGGCAACTGACGATTGTGGTGCCATTTCGACCAGGCAGCAAGCAGGCACCCTACGTAGTCAATGTCAAGGCAACTCCCGCCAATGGGCTAGACAAAGACCGCTTCTTAGATGTGGCCCAGCTCCGTGCTGTGGACAACCAACGGGTGCTGGGACACCTAGGCGTATTAGAGGAGCATTATTGGCAGCAGATTCGAACGGCTTTGGATATCGTTTTAGGATTTGCACCTTGATTTAAAAGCTCCGCGCTCACAATATTCCTACCAAGTGCAGGAGCCCGCGACCAGTAATTAGCTCGATCACCAATGCAATGAAGCCTAGCATGGCGAGACGACCATTCCAGATTTCAGCTGCTGTGGTCATGCCCCACTCCCAGCGCTCTGGGGGGTACATCTTAACCTTTTTCTTTAGCTGAGTTACCTGAGACAGTTTGAGGCTGGGGGATTTCAGCGCGTCGATAACCAGGTCTGCCATCGCCTCAACGAACACCGGATCAGTGTTAAGAGCAGGTACGCGGCGGAAGTTGTGAATGCCTGAGTGTTCTGCTAGCTCTCGGTACTCAATATCAATTTCTTGCAGTGTCTCAATGTGTTCAGAGACAAAGCTGATGGGAACGACGAGTAAATCTTCGACGCCCTGCGCGCCTAGCTCTTTAATGGCATCCTCGGTGTAAGGCTGAAGCCATTCCACTGGTCCCACCCGGCTCTGGTATGCAAGGGTGTGGGGATTGGCTCTATTGAGGGTCTGCATAATCAGGGCAGTACATTCCTCGATTTCTTGCTGGTACGGGTCCCCTGCTTCGTCAACGTAGCTGCGAGGAACGCCGTGGGCGCTGAAGAAAAGATGAACTTGGTCGGGATTGGAAAACTGGTCGAGTTCCTGAGCAATCAGCTGGGCCATAGACTGGAGGTAACCGGGCTGTTTGTACCAGGAGGGAATGACCGTGTATTCAATCCGATCAAGTTTTGGGTCTTCTAGCCAAAGTCTTTCAAGTAACCGGAAGCTAGAACCACTGGTGCTGATGGAAAATTGAGGATAGAGGGGCAGAATTACCAGGCGATCAATCCGATCACGTTTGATTCTGGCGATCGCTTCTTCCGTAAAGGGATGCCAGTAACGCATTCCTACGTAGATCCGGGCTTCTTGTCCTTTTTGCTGCAATTGTTCCTGGAGGGCTTGCGCTTGCGCTTCAGTGATGCGCCGCAGGGGAGAGCCGCCGCCAATTTGCCGGTAGTTTTCTTGAGATTTCTTGATTCGCCGCGTGGAAATAAACCAGGCTAGGGGTCTTTGCAACCAGGTAAAGGGTAGGCGAATAATTTCCGGGTCGACAAACAGGTTAAATAGAAATGGACCGACATCCTCTAGTTGATCTGGCCCACCCAGATTGAGTAATAATACTCCAAAACGACCCATAGCAGTTACAATGCCCCAATCTTTTCAGCTTCGTCACTAATTTTAACAATATATCTTTATCAAATGTATCAATTCCCAAAAAGGAGTTAGGATGTGGCGACAATTTTGAGAGACTGGAGCTACCGTTATCAGTGGCTGTATGATGCGATCTCACGTTTGGCTGCTTTGAGTGTAGGCGGTGAAGCGCGATTCCGCCATCTGGCTTTACAAGGCTTAAAGATTGAACCAGAAACTCAGGTGCTAGACCTCTGTTGCGGCAGTGGACAGACAACTGAGCTGCTAGTCCAATATTCCCAGAACGTCACCGGACTGGATGCCTCACCCCTGTCACTCAAACGGGCGCGGCAAAATGTTCCTCAAGCCCAGTATGTTGAAGCCTTCGCAGAGGCAATGCCATTTCCCGACAATCATTTTGATGTAGTGCATACAAGCGTTGCTCTGCACGAGATGGAGCCTAGTCAACTCCAGCAGATTCTTAAAGAAGTCTACCGGGTGCTGAAACCAGATGGGTGTTTTGCGTTGGTGGATTTTCACGCTCCCAGTAATTGGCTCTTTTGGCCTGGGCTGTCTCTGTTCTTAGTATTGTTTGAAACTGAGACAGCTTGGCAACTGTTGAAAACGGATTTGGTGGGGCTGCTGCAGAAGACGGGGTTTAAGGTTTGTGAGCGCACTTTGTATGCGGGTGGGAGTTTGCAGGTGATTCAGGGGAAGAAATGAACCAACCGCCAAGGCGCGGAGGACGCAGAGTCAGAGAGTAAAGGAGAGAAGATGAGGAGGTTTTAGTTTTTAGTGGCGGATTGTGTTGCGATTTCGTCGGTTTTTGCTGCCATGATGAAATCGTTTCGATGCAGTCCGTTGATCGCGTGAGTCCACCAAGTTACTGTTACTTTTCCCCATTCTGTAAGCAGTGCTGGGTGATGGCCTTCGTTTTCGGCTTCCTCACCCACGCGCTGTGTGAATTTAAGTGCTGTGATAAAGTCTGGAAATTTGTATGTGCGCTCTAGGCGAGGTTCTCCATTCTGGTCTACAATTTGCCAATCTGGAATCTGCGGCTTGAGTTCTGCTATCTCGTCATCGGTCACGCGGGGTGCATTTTTGTTACAAGCAGTACACTTTTGCTGTGTTAGCTCTTCCATTGTTCTATCCTTATTTTCTATTTGCCAGCAGAATCTTAAGTTGTATACTCAGCGTTGATTTTGACGTAATCGTAGCTGAGGTCGCAGCCCCAAGCTTTGCCATATCCAGAGCCATTGCCTATGCTGACTGAGATTAAGACTGTATCTTCTTTGAGGTAAGCACCTGATGCCGCTTGTTTCAAGTAAGCACTGGCAGCTGCACGGTCAAATGGCAGGGGTTGACCATTTTCCATCATTAAGAAATCCCCCAGTTGAATTTTGAGGTCTTCTTGCTCAAAGGGAACACCAGCGCGACCGGCGGCGGCGGCAATGCGCCCCCAGTTGGGATCGCGACCAAAGACAGCTGACTTGACTAGAGATGACCCAGCAATGGTTTTGGCAACCTGACGGGCAGCTTTTTCATCGCTCGCCCCACTCACCTGGACTTCAATCAAACATGTGGCTCCTTCACCATCACGGGCGATCTCTTTCGCCAAATGCTGGCAAACAGCTGTTAGCATTGCCTCTAACTTCTCGGCTTCTGGTCCAATTTCGGTAATTGCTGGTGTGCGCGATTGACCGTTAGCAAGAGCTATAAGCGTGTCGTTGGTACTGGTGTCGCCATCCACGGTGATTTGATTGAAACTCCTGTCGGCTGCCCGACTCACCATCTGCTGCCAAAGAGATGGAGATGGTGCTGCATCACAGGTGACAAATGCTAGCATTGTCGCCATGTTGGGATGAATCATGCCGGAGCCTTTGCAAATTCCGCCAATCCGTACTGGGCGATCGCCTAATGTCGTTTCCAAGGCGATGGATTTTGTTACCAAATCCGTCGTGACGATTGCCTGTGCAGCTGCGTTACTCCCGGTTTCTGAGGCAGCTGCAACTAGCTGGGGAATCGCCTCCCTGAGGGCATCCATGCGAATTCTTTGACCAATGACACCAGTAGAAGCTAGCAGAATAGATTCGGGGGGAATATTCAATTGTTTACCCAACAGTTGGGCACTTTCTGAAGCATCAGCCCAGCCCTGATCACCTGTTGCCGCATTCGCTTGCCCAGCGTTGCAGAGGATGGCACGGGCGCTGGCTTTTGCTTGGAGGCTCGCTCGGCAGTAATCTACACAGGCTGCGCGTACTTGAGAGGTGGTGAACACACCAGCAGCGATCGCCTCCACGTCTGACAAAATTAATGCCAAATCAGGAAGTCCTGAAGGTTTCAGCCCTGCCGTAATTCCTGCCGCTCGATACCCCTTGGGAGCGGTCACGCCACCACTAATTTCCTGCCAGTCTGACATTGTGCCTGCCTACAAACGCTTAGCTTGCGATTATATCAAGTTGGAGTGCAGCTGGCTTTAAAAGCTGATAGCTAATAAATAAAAAAGGAGAGCCTAAGCTTTTGCGACTCTCCCGATCATCAGGGTGCATCTACTTAGCACATTATAACAGTTTAGATACTAGGCTTCTGAATTTCCCCACGGATAAATCCGGGGGGAAATAGGACATAAGCAACAGGCGGAGGTCGCTTGCCCAGAAAGAACAAGTTAGCTTGGAGCTAAGGATTGAGCTTTTTAGCTAGCAATTGGTTGGTCAATTTAGGGTCTGCCCTCCCCCCAGTCTCTTTAATTACCTTGCCGACAAAGAAGCCCAGTAGCTTTGTTTTGCCGTTGCGATACTGTTCTAGCTCTTTGGGATTTGCCACCAAGACTTGCTCAATGATTGCTTCTAGGGCACCGGTGTCTGAGATTTGAATCAACCCCTTGCGCTCAACCAATTCCTTGGGGGAGCCACCCTGAGTCAGCAGTTCTGGCAGGATGTCTTTGGCAATTTTGCCGCTGATGGTACCCTCTTCAATCAAAGTGAGCAGTTCAGCCAGCATTGTGGGTTCAAGAGGGATTTTTGTGATGGTGAGTTTTTCGGTGTTGAGGTAGGCGGCGATATCGCCCATGATCCAGTTAGCGGCTTGTTTAGGATTAGCCCCAGCGGCAATTGCAGCTTCAAAATACTCTGCAACCATTCGCTCATCCGTGATCACACGGGTGTCGTAAGCCGAAAGTCCCAATTCACTTTCATAACGATGCCGTTTGTGCGCTGGAAGTTCTGGCAGAACGGATCGCCATTGCTCTAGTTGCTCAGATGATACCTTAATCGGTGCCAAGTCTGGTTCTGGGAAATAACGGTAGTCGCTAGAGCCTTCTTTGCTCCGCATACTAATAGTCCGCTGGCTGCCTTCTTCCCACAGCCTAGTTTCCATCAAAATCCGCTCCCCGGCTTCCAAGGCTGCGGTTTGCCGCTCAATCTCGTACTCGATCGCCCGTTGGATGGCGTTGAACGAGTTCATGTTTTTAATTTCTACTTTGGTGCCAAACTCCTGCCGTCCAACTGGGCGTATAGAGATATTGACATCACAGCGCAGTGAACCTTCCTGCATGTTGCCGTCACTCACACCGAGATACAGCAAAATCCGGCGCAGTTCTTGAGCGTATTCAGCTGCCTCTTGACCGGAGCGCATATCGGGTTCGGAGACAATTTCTACCAGTGGGACACCAGTGCGGTTGAAGTCTACCAAGGAATAGGTGGAACCGGAGAGGCGATCGCTACCCGCGTGAACCAGTTTCCCGGCGTCTTCCTCCATGTGCAAGCGCGTGATCCCAATCCGTTTTTTGCTCGGGTTACTCTCGGCGTCGACTAGCTCAATTTCCAGCCATCCGTGTTCCGCAATCGGCAGGTCAAACTGGGATATCTGATAGTTTTTAGGCAAATCGGGATAGAAGTATTGCTTACGGTCAAATTTACTGAAGGGGGCAATCTCACAGTTGAGAGCCAAACCTGCTTTAACGGCGTACTCCAGCACCTTCTGATTCAGCACCGGCAGTACCCCAGGCAAGCCCATACAGATTGGACAGATATTTTGGTTTGGGGTCGAGCCAAATTCTGTGGAGCAGTTACAGAAAACCTTGGTGTTGGTATTTAGCTGACAGTGGGTTTCCAAACCAATAACGGCTTCGTACTGAGTTTTAACCAGTGCAGCAGTGGTCATGGGTACGTATTGCGGCTGAGCAACGATCAACTTCTATTTTAGCTCTGTCTTGACTTGCCCTGAACCTTCATATTCTGCATGGGTTAAGCTGCTGCTAAGGGAAAGGCAGCCACTATCATCCAGCCAAAGAACAGTGCGCTCCCAAGGGCATAACTCCATACTTCGTCGAACAACACAGCAGCAAATGAAAGAATCGCCATGAGTGGGGGAAACAGCGGCAGCAAGAGGAAAATGAAGCTGAGTTGAGGCAGGAGGTAAAGCGCCAAAAACAGACCTCCTATCAGCGCCGTACTTTGTCCCAGCCACCACGCCACCCGTCTTCCAACCCCGACGCCCTGTTGGGCTACCCCCGATGCTAGAAACCACGGTAAACATGCCAGCGACAGCAGAGGCCAGAGTAACAGACGTGGCGGAATCAGCCACCACTGAAGCCAGACCACCTGTGCCATCGACCCAAAAGCCACCCAAAGTAGTGTAAAAAGTGCCACACCTAGCCCCAGTGTACTTATTGTAGGGCGCGGTAGGCGAGAGAGGATACCCAGCCAGACTGTGCCTGCCAAGAGGAACCAAATCCCCACTGCACCACCTACCAGTAAGCCACCCAGACTCTGAATTTCGCCCACGCGACTGACCAACGTTAGTACACCACTTGCCACCAGCGGGGCCAATAGTAAACCTCCCCAACTTCTTAGCTGACGCACCTCTACCTTAGATGCAGTGGATGGCGTTGCCAGACCGGGGGCAACTGCACTCAGCACGAGCAACCATGCAAGCAGGTGCAAGCCATACCAAATCATCCGGCGGTCAACATAGCTACTGTTACGCGACATATTGAAGGTGGCATCGAGCCATCTTCGGGCTGCTTGGTGGCTAGCATCACGGAAGAGTATGGTGATGTGTTCAGCATTCGGCACAATCACAAGCGAGCGCCCCCGTCCAGAGGCCAAGTTCTTGTTTTCTCCACCCGCCGCGTTGAGGAGCCGCTGTGCATTAGCGACAAAGCGACCTTCCCAACTGCCCGTCTGCAACTGGAGGTTGCGCGGGACAAAGGGCGTTACCTCTGCACCCGTTGGTGAGATTGCCACAGTAGCGGCAAAGCGCTTTGGAGCGTGAATACCCGCTGACATCGCCGCGCCGCTGCCCATAGAATGGCCTAGCAGCGCTAAGTGGGTCGAATCGACCTCAGGTTGTGACACAAGGGCGGCAGTAGCAACATCAAGGTCATGCGCTAGTGAAAGACGCTCCAGTGGTGCCGCATTGGCTCCATGACCACCGAAATCCCACAGCATCACGCCATACCCGGCATGTGCCAGAACGTGTGCATAGCTCAGCATCAACTGCTTGGAACCCGCGAAGCCGTGCGCCACGAGGACACCCGGTATCCCCTGTCCGCGCTGTGGTGCGACGTACAGCATCGGCACCCCATCACGAGCAAGCGATCGCACAATCAATCCAGTCCGCGCCGCCGCCACACCCCACCACGAAAGTGCAATCAGCAACAGCGCCATGAGCAGTATAAATAAGCGCTGGCGAGTCATGTTGGGCTTTAGCGGTATCATAATAAATATGATAACACTAACTTACAAGTACCAATTGAAACCAACATCTGAACAAGCGGTAGTTTTTATTCACTGGCTAGAAACATGTCGTAAAGTTTGGAGTTACGCCTTGAGAGAGAGTAAAAACTGGACTCAATTTCGCAGTTCTTAAATATCTTGAATTGGGTGTTTTAGAAACGCAATGTTTACTTTATAGAGAAGGACGATGAACTCACCCAATAGATGGCAACGATGGTTGTCTCTAGGACTGCCTTTCCCCCTATTTGTTCTCAACGGCTGGTTAGCACTCCAAATTCTTCAGTATTTTCAGCCCCTCGTTACTATTTTTATCCTGACTACTTTGCTTGCCTTCATTTTGAACTACCCTGTTCAATTTCTCCAGCAACGCGGTGTTGAACGTAAACTTGCAGTTCCTCTGGTTTTCCTGCTGACATTGATAATTTTGGGGATTTTTGGCATTACCTTGGTTCCGCTTCTTTTAGAAGAGTTTAGGGAGATGGCTAAGCTCCTACCTAATTGGCTTGCTTCTGCCAGCGAAAGGCTCCAAGTTCTAAATACTTGGGCTGACAGAGAGAACTTACCGATTAATTTTAGTCAGTTAATCATTCAAGTAGCAGATCGATTTCCCACAGAATTCCATTCTCTTACAACGCAAATTTTTAGCATATTATTCTCGGCTCTTGATAGCGTTTCCGAAGTAATTTTAACAGTAGTTCTGACTTTCTATCTGCTATTGGATGGAGAGCGCCTGTGCCAGGGAATTTTTCAGAGGTTACCCTCTAGCTTTGGTCCTCAATTACAGCAGTCATTACAGCAGAATTTCCAAAACTACTTTATTGGTCAATTAGCTTTGGCTACCCTCGTAGGGTTCTCAATGACTCTGATATTTTTACTCCTCAAAGTTCCCTTTGGTTTACTCTTTGGAGTAGGGATTGGGCTGATGTCCTTGATTCCTTTTGGTGATGTGTTTGGTTTTAGCTTAGTGAGTTTAATAGTGTTTACTCAAGACTTTTGGCTAGGAGTGAAAACCCTAGTTGTAGCTGTCTTAGTTGACCAAGTAATCGACCAACTAATTGCTCCCCGGATTTTGGGTAAATTTACAGGACTCAGCCCGGCGTTAGTTGTACTTTCTTTGGTAGTAGGAACTAAAATTGGAGGGCTGTTGGGGTTACTACTCGCTGTGCCTCTAGCTGGCTTTATTAAAAGTACTGTAGATAGCTTGCAGGCTCCTACAACCAGTTCCATCAGTGCTGCTAAGTTAGCTTCTCCACAACCTCAACAACCTACCTCAACAACCTAATAGTTATGAAAAATGCTAATAATTACTGGGCTGTCATCCCACTCTACCAACGTAGAGTGACAAATGAACGAGTCTCGCTTAGTTAAGATCAGCAAGTATCTCAGCAAACATCTTAGGCACCAACCTGAGCGGATTGGCCTTAAAATTGCCCCAGGAGGCTGGGTTTCTGTAGATGAACTTCTAGCTGCGTGTGCAAAGCACCAGTTTTCCATCAACCGTGCCGAACTAGATGAAGTAGTCGCACGCAATGACAAAAAACGCTTCTCGTTCGACTCCACAGGCACCCTAATTCGTGCAAACCAAGGGCACAGTATAGACGTTGATTTACAGTTGGAGCCGACTGTTCCCCCAGATGTCCTCTATCACGGTACAGGTCACGGTGCGGTTGAGTCAATTCTTCGCACAGGTCTTTGCAAGATGTCGCGGCACCACGTCCATCTAAGTAGTTAAACAAAATTAATTACATAATTTCTGCCAAATTCTCTTAAAATTTTCTCGACAGATGCCACAAAAGTTGACCAGGATTTATAAGCCTCTATCTCAATCCATTCATACTTAATAA
>JAABUZ0100006155.1_pt1 | contig 15193 bp, 22 predicted proteins | sample 5562091 | NCBI WGS metagenome assembly JAABUZ01 (sample SAMN12813069, study PRJNA571459) | rock metagenome | isolation source: Antarctica rocks | place: Antarctica: Victoria Land, Linnaeus Terrace sud | collected 2015-12-21 | reverse complement strand
AGCCACCCGCTGCTGCGCAGCCGTGCCGAGCGCTTCGCGCACGAAAGATGTTGTGCGCCTTGCGTTTCGGACGTGTTGATTGTCCATTGTGTATCCGGTAGTCCACCCCGTCATGCTGCGCATGCCGAAAGCCCTTGCGTGTGTTGACCTTTCGTTATGTTTGTATCGTACATAGTGGATCGCTTGTGTCACAACGGTTTTTGTTGCAACCATTCTTTTAAGGAGGCCGAGCCATTCCTATAAGTTGATTGAGCCATTCCTATTATCCATTCTTGAGCGTCATGCCGGCATCCATTATTGCTAACCATTATGCTTACCATTCGTGTTGAATCTCAAGCAATGGGTAAGCCATTCTTTGTCAGGGGGTGCGCTCCCGAGGTGCTCCCGTGGCCGAGGTGCTCGTGTGGCCGAGGTGCTCGTGTGGCCGCCGGGGCCGCTTCCCCCACGTTTCGCGTCAGTGCACGGGTTTCGCGGCGACGCTAATGACGCTAATGACGCTAATCCTCCTCGCAGGTCTCTGACCTGGGGAAACAGTGCCCCGTAATTAGCGTCACGCCGAGCGACGCGAGCGACGCTAATGACGCTAATCCCCCAGTTGCCCGTGGGCGGACGTTTTCGCGGGGCTGGTAGGTCAGTGCGGGTGGGGGGTGTTCGTGGCGCAGGGGCGAACTCAGGGCGCATCCCGCCCTGGCTAGTGGAGGGGGATCGAGCACCTTCCCCACGTTTCGCGTCATCGCACGGATTCCGTAATGACGCTAATCCCCCAGTTGCCCGTGGCCGGACGTTTCCGCGGGGCCGGTAGGTCAGTGCGGGTGGGGGGTGTTCGTGGCGCAGGGGCGAACTCAGGGCTCATCTGTCCCGCGGGCGAGGCAACTTTCGCGGGCCGGGCTGGCCGAGGCACCCTCGCTGGCCGAGCAGGCCGAGCGAGCAGGCCGAGCTGGCCGAGCAGACCGCGGGCGTGGGCACCTGGCCGAGCAGGCCGAGCGAGCAGGCCGAGCTGGCCGAGCAGACCGCGGGCGTGGGCACCTGGCCGAGCAGGCCGAGCGGTCGAGCAGCTCGCCGAGTGCACTGAGCACGACTCCTCTCCCCCGTTGGCCGAGGGCCTGCCCTAGCTGGCGTCTAGCTCGATTCCATTCTTGTGTAAGTTGCAGAACCCGCGCCCCTTTATCGTCAGGACGACGGGGCCAACATTGCCGGGCATCCCCTGCCCGAGGTGGTCGTGCGCCCGGACCCGGGTGCCGCTGAATGGTCCGCTGCGCGTCCCGCTCGACACGCCCGCGGGGTTTATGCCGGGGTGCAGTTTCGCGGGGCGTGTCCGGGGCACGGGGGGCACCACGGGCCGTACGGGGCAGGCCGAGAGACCGAGCAGACCGAGCACGGGCAACCTGGCCGAGCAGGCCGAGTGCGCGTGAATGCGGCCGAGGCAGTCCCGTGCTGCCCCGAGCTGCCGCGGCGTGGTGCGCTAGCTAGCGCGTGGCCGAGGTGGTCGGGCAGGCCGAGGTGGTTGTGCCGGTGCCGAGGTGGTCGGGCAGGCCGAGGTGGTTGTGCCGGTGCCGAGGTGGTCGGGCAGGCAGAGGTGCGCGCTCACCGAGGCGATCGAGCTGCCCCGAGCAAGCCGAGCGTCGCCGAGCGGGCCGAGCGTCGCCGGGCAAGCCGAGTTGCCCGAGCTGGTCGAGCTGCCCCGAGCAAGCCGAGCGGGGGGGCCGGTGCTGTGGCCGAGGTGGTCGAGCCGTGGCAGAGCAGAGAGGGGCCTAGGGCTTCGCAGCTCTCGGCTCCTCTCTGGCCCGTTTAGGCAGTACGGTCGTCATCCCTGGGGCGACTGTGCACGGGGATGATCCCACCACGGTTCAGCGTAACGGGTTCGTTGCACCGGGAACAAGTGATCTCTTCCCCGCCCCTGTAGGGGTCTCCCCCCCCTTCGCTATTCTCCGCTATCTGGGCGGAGCCGTGACAAAATACAGACCGATCCGCCTGTATAACCCGGTTGATAAGCATTATTTCTACCATTTGGTCCGTGTAATCTTTAGATTTACGGTTATTGCCCGCTAGAAAATCCACCATCAGGGTAAGCGTTTCTGCGGTGTTCACTTTAGAGGATGTCTTCTCGCAAAGTTTCTCTGTTAGCTCGCGGATTCTTTCTGCCGTATCGTGGGTCGCGCGAATGGTCATAGTCGTTGCCATCATTCTAATTCTCCATTAGGTTGCCTTGTTGGTGTAGACGAGTGCTGAGTCAGTGCCCGTCTACACCAAGTGTATACGGCACTGTGTCAGTCTGCAAGCCACCCTGAGGCCGAGTTGTGCCCGAAGGCCGAGTTATGCCCGTGCTGAACCCGAAGTGCCAGGCCCGGCACTTCGTACGGTGAGTGCGACGGGGCACCTGGCCGAACCTCGCGGGAGCGGGCACCTCGCGCGGGCCAGCTCATCGGGCGGCCAGTAAAGGGGCCGCCCTCGCCACCGCTGAGAGGCGAGGACGGCCTGACGAGTCTATGGCTGGCCCTGTTCTCGCCCGGCCACTGTTCCTGCGTTAGCAATGACCTTGTAGCCGGGGTCGATCTCCTCATTCAGAGAGTCGGCGAGGTCGACGACGATCTGCGCCAACACTGCTTCACTGCGGCTTACCACCACCTGCGCTGCCATCAGAGGCTGGGTGTCGGGCTGGCAAGTTGGTGTGCCCGTTGATGTGAGACCCCCAGCACGGTGCCGATGTCCCGCATGGGTACCTCGGCCGCCGCGAGCCCCCGGGCGAGCTGGGCCGCCTGCTCCGCGGCTTCATGTTCGAGCCTCCCGGCTTCCTCGCGTCGGGCGCGGATGGCCTGCGCGTCCTCGTCGGGGTGATCTACCGCGCCCACCCTGCCGAGCTTCATGCTCACGCGGACCGTGGAGAACCGAACATCGAGAGTGACGGCGATGTACTCGCGAGCCATCTGTTCGGCTTCGGATAGGCGCCGAGCTTGGGTGAGTCCGTCAATTTCGGGGATGCTGACCATCCACCACTTGCCCTCTCGCGTCACGATTACGTCGTAGGCCTTACTCATTGCTTGCTTCCTATTCCTGGGTGGTGCTCCGAGTTGTGTTCCGAGTTGTGTTTCCTGGTGCAGTGTTTCTCAGTGAGTGCACGCGTTGAGAGCTTTGTCGATCGTTCGATGGACGCCTGGCGAGATAGTTGAGTGCCCATCCGGTACGGACACCTGGTGTTCTCTTGTGGGGCATTCCCACACCGTGTGACTGCCGTGGGTGCGGACCGGCTGCCACCGGGCCTTGCGTAGCCGCTTGACGATCTGCCGCGTGTGCGCCTCACTGATCACGGTGAACAGTCTAGGTGCATAGACGGTTATAAGTCAATTAGACATAGGCGCTTACGCAAGCTGGCAACCACGGCCAGCTCGACTAGCTGGCAACCTCGGCCAGCTCGACAGCCTCGGCCGTGAGCCGGGCCAGCTCGGCCGCCACCTTTACCGAGTGCGCTACCCCGTAGGCGACCCGATCCGGGCGCCACTCTGTTAGAAGTGCAAAGCTTTTCGACAGGTTGCAATGAGCGCAGGCGGGCACAAGGTTGCTCTCGTGTTTCCATCCGCCGCGCGACAACGGGCGAATATGGTCGACGTGCGCCGAGTCGGCGCCGCAGTACACACAGTTCCCGCTGGCGGCGATGGCCGCGTAGACCTCGGCCGGGACTGGACCGGCGACCTCGGCGGCACGTTTACGGGCGCGTCGGGTGTTATTAGATGCGCGCACCCTAGCCGAGTGCACGGGACGAGGAAGGCTATCTGTCCAGCAGGCCATGCACTGCCGAGTGGTTCCTCGGTAGGCCTTGCCGCAGGCGCATACCCGGTCCGTCGCTCGGCAGGCCATGCACTGTGAGCCGGTACCTCGGTAGGCCTTGCCGCAGGAGCACACCCGGTTCGATGATCGGCAGGCCATGCACTGTGAGTGGATATCTCGGTAGGCGTTGCCGCAGGCGCACACCCGGTCCGTTGCCTTGCAGGCCATACACTGCGAGTGGATACCTCGGTAGGCCTTGCCGCAGGCACACACCCGGTCCGACGTAAGACAACCTTGACATTGCAGGTTGGTGGCCCGGTAGGCCTTTCCGCAGGCGCAAACCCGGTCCGTTGTCCGACACGCGCTGCATTTCCGTTGAATGCCCCGGTAGGCCTTTCCGCAGGCGCACACCCGGTCCGTTGCCTTGCAGGCCATGCACTGCCGATTGGTTCCTCGGTAGGCCTTGCCGCAAGCGCATACCCGGTCCGCCGCTCGGCATACCGCGCATTGCGGGCTGGTTCCCCGGTAGGCCTTGCCGCAAGCGCATACCCGGTCCGTCGCCTGGCAGGCCATACACTGCGAGCTGGTTCCTCGGTAGGCCTTGCCGCAGGCGCACACCCGGTCCGATGACCGGCAGGAACCGCACTGCCGATTAGTACCCCGATAGGTACGCCCGCACCGGATGCACTCGCGTTGCTTTCCCTGCATAGCCGCAACCTCTACCGAGCGGGTCCGACAGAACCGGCCGAGGCCGTCGGCGATGCGTTGGCTATGACCTTGAACCCGGGGTCGATCTCATCGTTCAGGGAGTCGGCGAGGTCGACGACGATTTGTGCCAATGCTGCTTCGGTGAGGCTTACTACCACCCGTGTTGCCATCACGCCCTGCTCTCGTCGTCGGGGTGGTGAGCTAGAGCAAGCTGAACGGGGGGTGCTCCAGAACCGGCCGGGCTCGTCGTCGTCGCTGGCGCGGTCGTGGTCACGCTCGACGGCGCGGAGTGATTGCCCGGCGCGTTGTGTGCTGACCACTGGCAGAGTCCGGCATCCTCGGTGCTCATCGCGGCGTCACCTGCTGTTCGATAGCTTCCAAGTCGACCATTCCCGCGGCGACAATCGCTGTGTACACGCTGCCCTTCGAAATTCTAAGTCGCCAAGCAATATCGTCCACTGCCGCAATGAGGTTCGCTGCTACGTCTTGGTCAAGGTAGAGGCTCGCCCGTGTGCCGGTGGCCTTGGCGCGGCCGGGTCGGCGTTGCCGCTCCACAGGCTCAGCCGTGTCTGTTTCGGGCTCAACGGGTGACGCGCTGGCGCGCTGAGCACCATGGGTAGCGGTCGCGGCGAATCGGTTGGAGCTGGCGCGTTTCGGTTCGGTGGGCATGGTTAGAGTCCTCTCGGTTGAGTCAAGTTGGCGAGCGCGAACAGTTCCGCGAGTACGTCGGCGTACGCGGTCTCGGGTGCCGCGCCGCCGAACGCAAGAACAACCGACTCGCGTAGCGGCACTTCGGCATCCAGCACGGGGATATCCAGCTCCGCGAGAGCCGAGCGCACATCACGGGCCGAGCGGGTGCTTCTGCGTACGCGGGTGAGTACTACGGCATAGGGGCGCGAGCCCTCCCCCTCGGGCGGTTCGACCTCGGCCAGTAACCCAATGACCGGGGCGAGGCGGTCAACCTCCAGCAAGCTCGGGGCCATAGGTAGTAACACGAGGTTCGCGGCGAGGATGGCGGCGCGGGTGATCTTCGCATCGCCTGGCGGTGTGTCGACCACAACGGAGCCGTACCCGTGGGCCAGCTCCGGGATGCGTCGCGGGAGGTCCGAAACAGGCAAGGCCACAACCGCACACGCCAGAGCGTCGCCCGCTTGCGCCGACCAGGTAAGGGCGCTTGCTTGCGGGTCGGCGTCGACCAGTAGCGAGCGTGCACCGTTGCGCCCGAGGAGGGAGGCAAGGGCTACCGCTGTGGTCGTCTTTCCGACCCCGCCCTTGAGTCCAGCGACCGTGATCACTGGTGGGCTGCCCTGTTGCGTCATAGCCCACACTCTAGCAATAGAGGGGTAGTGAAGTAGTCGAATCCGTGCGTAGCCGAGTACGTAAGTAGTCGCGTAGCTGAGTAGCGAGTGCTCCCTCGCATGTGAACAGCGGCGCTTCGGTTGTAGATGAGTAGCGGCGTGGTTGCCTATGTCGGTAAACGTGTAGCGGAGTCCACGTGTAGCGCTGTAGAGTGATGGTCATGTCGGGGGAGTGCCCCTCGCACAACCAAGGACTGATGACCAATGCCCCGAAACGATCTTCCCCATCAGCCCCGTGAACATGCCGTCCCGTGTCACCTCTGTGGCTTGCGCATCACCGGCCGCAGAGTTGAGCCGCGCACCATGACCTGGAATGTGTCTGGACTCTGCGACCACCATCAAACACAGGTACCGGCACGTGAACGGGGGACACACCCCGATGGGCGATTGTGAACAGCGGCTTCGGTTGTAGATGAGTAGCGGCGTGGTTGCCTATGTCGGTACACCCGTAGCGGAGTCCATGTGTAGCGCTGTAGCGTGATGGTTATGTCGGGGGAGTGCCTCTCGACACCTAGGTAAAGGACCGAGGACCATGCCCCGAAACGATCTTTCTCCCTCGGCGAGTCCGCGATGAGACCGCGATCAGTCCTGGGCCTGGTAGCGGCGTACGAGGTCGGGAAACACCGTGGTGAGCGTCGGACGGGGGAGCGGCGCCTACACCCGTTTCTGCTCGCCGCCGCTGGCCTTGCGCTACTCGTGTTTGCCCTGCTAGGGGTTCTCGCTTCCCCCGGTGCGCCGCCGACTGAGACCGCGCCGTCCCCGACAACCCCCACGGTCATGCCCGCGCCGAGCGCCCCGGTGTTGCCGACTGTGCAACCGGACGGGTCGGGCACTGGGGCGCTGCTGCCCTTGGTCCCACTGTCCGGCGGCACAGGCGGCACTGGTGGCACTGGCGGCGCAGGATCAGGCACCGGGTCGGCGTTGCCGCTGGTCCCGCTGTCTGGTGGTCCCGGTGCGACAGGTGGCACCCGATGACGACGCGCGTGGCGTTCGTGTTGCAAATAGCCACTCGTACGGCTGTTCGCGGCCTAGAGTCGCTGTCATGACCGCAGCGGGTGTTGCCTCACGTGCACTATGGGACGCCGATGTCGTGTCGCTGCCAGTTGTGGCTAAGGCAGCCAACGTGCGCCCCATGGACCTGCACAATGCTGTGCGCCGTGGACAGCTTCACACGGTCGGACGGGTGACTGCCTCGGGTCGGCCCGCGCTGATTACCCGCGAAGAGGCGCTAGCCGTGCTCGCCGCGGCAGCACTGGCCTCAGCGGCCGGGCTCGTGTTCGCCAGCGCACTACGTGCAGTCCAGGCAGGCGCGACGTTCCCGTTGCCGACGCTGCCTGAGATGGCGGCGGCGTCATGATGGCCACTACCTTGCCCCGCCCCGTTCTCCCTGTGTGGGCGCGCCCTCCGATCGACGCGGAAGGCGACCGTGCACCTGGCCTGGACACCATCGCTCCCGGCCAGATGAACGGCGGAACGCGTGGTGACAGGTTACGTGCAGACTTGCTACCGCAAGCACTTGTGTGCCGAAACGCCGTGGCCGGTTTGGCCACTACTCCCACTTCACGTCGGCTGCTAAGGCAAGCCGATCGACTCGCGCGCAAGATCACCGATCCGGCATGGGCGCCGGACATCCTTGACAGCGAGATAGCAGAGCTTGAGGACCTGCTCACCGATCTGCGCGTGCTCGTTGCTGCCCGCGCAGCGCGGCCGGTGTTCACCAAGTACGCCGCGGCCGTCCGGTTGCTTGGCCTTGTTCGTGCTCAGCAACTAGCCGAGCGGATACCTCCAACTACTGATCTACCCGAACGTCTCGAACAGCAAAAAGCCTTGTCGAGTTCCCTGTCCTGCTCAGGTCCCCCGTCGTCGGATCACTCGACGGCAGCGACCTTGGCTAAGGAGCTCATAACCGTCCCCATGTAAACACCCCCGTAAATAAGAAAGCCCCCCGCGGGCGCCTGAAAGTCTCTTAGCCGGAGAAAGGGCACCCGCGGGGGCACTAAGGACCATCATGCCATCCCCAGCGCACACGCGCATCCTCACCACCCCGCAAGCCCTTTCCGTCCCGCCCGGCGCACCGATCACATACGCCGCCGCCGACGACGACCGCCACTACCTCGCGGCGATGCGCGACCGGGCCTATCCGCAGCTCGGCCTGTTTCCCGACCCGTTAGCCCCGGTGCAGCTCGCCCTCTTCGGCGACTCGGTGAGTGCGGAGGTCGACCAGTGAGCACGCCCGAGGACGCGAGAGAGGATGCCGCCGAGCTGGTCGACGCGCGCGCTCGGCGCGAAGCACGCCCAACAAGTCAGGGCACGCCTGCACGGTCCCGGGTGGCTGGCGATGAGGACGAGGTAACCCCCGACGATGTTCCGCACCGCGCGCACCTTGTTGCGTTGCTGCCGTTCTCACCGGAGATGTTCGTGCAGTACGACGACGGGCTGTATCAGATGAGAGCCCGCGGCAAGGACGGCAAACGCGCCCGATCACTACTCATCCGCGGGCAGCTCACCATCGAAGCCGCCTACCAACCACGCACCGTGGAAAGTGACGGCACACCCGGTGAGGCTGCCCCCGATGAGTTTTACGCGGTGCGGTTCGACAACGTACCGGGGGAGCCGCACCCGTTGCGGGCTCTCGTGTCCAGCCGCGACCTGCGTAAGAGCCGCGATCCCGACTGGCCGGACACGACAAAGACGGTGCGGCACGTCGGACCGCGGAAGTTGCCCTTCCTGGCGCAAGCGATCCGCGCCGCGGTGCAGGCCGCCCGGATGGCGGGAACGGTCATCGAAGACAGGTTCGACTCGACCGGACCGCTACGGCGTGACGGGTTGCCGTTGGCGTTCCTCGACCCGTCCGGCCCCGCGATCACAGGGCAAGGTGTGGATGAGTCGGCGCGCTGCGAGCTGCCCGCCGATATTGGCCGGACAGCGGGGGTGCGGATGCTGGGCGTCGACACCCCCGTCGCGGACACACTGGCCGAGGATATGGCGGCGTTGCTGAGCATCGCCGACGTGGAACCGGGCAACCCGGCCATCCCGCTCACCCTGTTGTCTCAACTGGTGACGGCGCCGCTCGTGGGCGTTATGGACCGGGCTATCACCCTGTCCCTGATCTATGGCCCCACGAACCAACTCAAGTCGGCCATGTGCCGCCTCGTGTTGCAGCCGCAGTCGACGACGGCCAGCGGCCGTGATCTGCCGATCACGGTCAACCTGCGCCCCGGCGGATCGACGACGACGAACTACGCCGCGGAGACGGTGGTGCATTCCCTCGGCGGGTTCCTGCCCGTCCTGGACGACATCATCGTGAGCGGGCTCGGGGCGCAGATGCTCGACAAGCGCATCGGGTTTCTGTCGTCCTACGCCTCGCACGCTGTGGAGGGTGCGGGGGCGCTGCGCGGGCACTGGGGCACGGAGCTGCGCATCAAGAGCGGGGCGCCGCGGGCGTCGTCGGTGTTCACGGGGGAATCGGCCGGCGATCAGGAGCGGCAGGCGTCGACTCTTTCCCGCATGGTGGTGCTGAAACACCCGGGTGCGGATGCCGTCGACGTTGCACTGCTCACCCGGTTGCAGTCGCCGGAGTCGGCGCGCCGTACTTCTCGCGCGTGGGGACATCTGGTGCGTTGGCTGTACGCGGACCCGGCCCGGGTCGAACCGGCCTACGTCCGGGCGGCGGCCATCGTCGACGGGTGGGGGCTCAGTGGGGACGTGTTCCTGCGCTCCGCGGAGATGTACACGCGCATCGTGGCCGGGCTCGTCATCCTGGCCGAAGTGGCCGAGGACGTGGGGCTCAACGTGTTCGGGTGGTTGGACGCGCGGACACCGCACTTGCGGGCGGCCCTGGTCGAGCAGGCCGGGCGGATGGGTACTCAAGCCGGGGGCGCATCGCACCTGAGTGTGCCGGAGACGGTGCGGGAAGCGCTGCGCGACGGCCTGGCCCGGCGGCATCTGTTCCTGCACGGGGAGCTAGCAAGCCCCAAGCACCGGCACCCGGTGCCGGAGCTGCCGGAGGGGTTCGGACCATCCGACGCCGGGTGGGAACCGGAAAACTCGGGAATGGTCGCCGACCAGTGGACCCCGGCGCCGCGCAGCATGCCGATCGGTCCCATCGTTGGGCCTGCGACGGGTGCGGGGCGGCCGGGCCGATTCCCGTGGGTGTTGCGGGTTCGGGCTTCGCAGGACTGGCCGCAGCTCTACCGGATGATCCGTCGTTACGCCGACGAAAAGGGGGTGCCGCTGGAGTCGGCGCGGGACACGTTGCGGGAGCTGGAGCAAGCCGGGCACGTGGTGCTCGGCGCACAGCCAAACGGCGCTAGCGTTCGATCCCACCTGTTCGACCTGCGGTGGCTGCTCGGCTGCGACGACGACACCGACGACACCGCACCGGAGGACGAGCCGTCCAACACACCGCCACCGACGCCGACCCCATCGGCACCGACCCCACCGGCACAGGGGTCGCCCGCACCCGCGGCACCCGCGGCACCCGACGACACCGAAGACACCGCACCGGGGGACGGACCGGCCAACACACCGGCACCGACCCAACCGACGCAGGGAGCGCCCGCACCCGCGCCACCCGTGGTGTGTCCTGCCTGCTCGGCTACCGGCCCATGGTGTGGGTTCGGGGCAACCGCCACAACCGAGGCGCCGTGCGTGCTGTGCGGGAAACTGACGTGCCTACGCTCGGCGTGTGGTGCTGCTCGGCACGGCAACTGCCACACCCCCGACGCGGCGGCCGGTGAGTCGCGTACAGCCACACCGGCCCCGGCTAAGGCACCGGCCCCGGCCCCGGCCAAGGCCAAGGCCGCTCGGGCACGGGTCGGTGAGTCACTCAGCGCCCCCTACGTGGTGGCGCACCTGGACGGGCTGCACTACCCGGGCGGACGAGTCGACCCACTACCCGACACAACAAGCGCCGCCGGACTGCTCGACGTGGCCCGCAGCTTGACCACCGGGCCGCACGATGTGGGTCAGGTGTGGATCACCCGGGCGCTCGCCGAGCGCGTCGGGCTGCCCGTACGTGAACCAGGCCGAGGTGACCCCTACCCGGCATGGTTCAAGGATGCTCGGGAAGCCGGGTGGACACTGCCCGATGACCGGCCCGGCTCGTGGGTCACAGGGTGGCGCACCGACGCCGACGCCTCACGGTCCGCGCTGGTGATCCCGCACTACGGCACGGCGTGGCCCGCGGATGACCCGGCGCGGTTGCTGGCCGGACTGGACGCCTACCGAGAGACGGTGGGCATGCCCTACCGGTCATCTTCGGGGCGCACAGGTACCGATCTGATGATGGCTATGCACACCGTGAAGGGCGGCACGTGGCTGGACAAACCGGGGGAGCACCCGGCCCCAGCTTGCTCGGCCCGGCTCTGCGGTGAGTCCGACTTCCGGTGGGTGCGCCCACTCACCACCGAGGAGGCTGCGCTGCCCTATGTGCACGCCTACGACGCAAACGCCGCCTACCTCTCAGGTGCGCAGTCCTTGCCGTGCCCAGTGGGTGCACCGGTGCACGTGGAATCCCCCGCGTTCGACCCACGCAAAGGCGGTTACTGGCGTGTGCCCGGGCTGTCCGGAACGGACCGGCTGCTACCCGATCCGTTCCGGCCAGGCGGCAGCAAGGCTGGCGACTGGTGGACAACGGAGACGTTGCGGCTCGCGGCGGAAGACCTTGGCATGCAGGTTGCCCCGGTTGAGGCGTGGCTGTATCCGGGCACAACCCGCTATCTCACACCGTGGGCTAACCGGCTGCGCGACGCCCGCGAGGCACTGTCCACCCGGGCAGCGGGCGGCGAGGTGGCCGCGGCGGATGCCCTCGCCGTCGTGAAACAGACCTACGCGTTCGGCATCGGCTTTCTTGACGGTGGCTGGCACGATGGTGACCTCATGCACCGGCCAGCGTGGCGCCACGGGGTGATAGCCCGAGCGCGAGCCAACCTGTACCGACGCCTCGTCGCGGCGGCCGGTGGCCCGGGCGGGTTCGGTCCGCGCCCGTTCGCGGTCGATGTTGACTGCGCCTATTACGCGTCGGATATTGCCGACCCTGCCCTCGCGTGCCCGTTGCCGTTCGGTACGGGGCTCGGCAAGTTCAAACACGCCGGAACGGCGGACTGCGCGGACGTGGCCGAGGCCGTAGGGGCGGGCACTAAGAGACCTCGACCCAAAGCGCTCGTCGCGGTGCGCGACCTTATGAAAGGCGGTGAGTGATCATGGCCGATCTTGAATCGTCGCTGAACCGGGCACTGTTCGGCCGGGATATCCCTACCGACGTGGCGGGAATGGTCCGCGAGCTGGGTGGGACACGCGAGGCCGCGGAGGCACTGGGTGTGACACAGCGAACCGTGCAGCGGTGGACAACCTCAACCGCGGGGCAGCGGCGTAAACCCTCGACCGCCACGGTGGGGAAGCTGTCGACAGCCACGCGTAGGAACATTGCAGGCCCCGACCGTCTGCGCAGGTTGCGCGGCCAGGGGTCGAATACCGTAACCAAAGGTGAGATGGGTATGGAAGCCAATAAAAAGTCTTACATGCGAGATCGGAGAGTAACGCACGAACTGACCCCGCAGCGCATGCAGGCAGTGACAACAGCACTTATACGCGGTGACACCGCCAAAGCTGCGAAGTCTTACGCCACGGCGTTCGACCATAATTATGTGTCAGGTTTCACGTTTGGCGACTTAGAGTATATAACCTTCGATTAATCAATAATGCTAGGTAGACGAGAAGAGGACATGACAATGCGGGGAGATAAATGGAGTGGTTCATACTCCAGAAAGAATCCGTGCCCGGATAGTTGCGAGCTATGTGGGCGCGTGAAAACCGTAGGAAAGACTTTCGCGGAATGCGACAAACTTGGAGAATACTCCCCCCTGGTATTGATATGGGACCATTGCCATGATCACGGCATTGTGCGGGGTGCGTTGTGCCGAGGCTGCAACGTCGAAGAGGGCAGCGACAGGAGCACGGGGTGGCTCGGGGAGAAGTTCACCGAGTGGCGCGCCCGTTGCCCGGAATGTGTCACCGGAGCGCCTTCGCGTGATCCGGCCGCGCTAAAAATGTGGCTGCGCCGCGAAGCCTGGCACACGGGCAGAGCGCAGCAAGAACGCGCAACATGGGAGGCGCGCTACAAGTCGTTGAACGATGAGCACCACGAGAGGACTACGGCGCTACGGGCCGAGTACCCACACGATAAAGCGTGGAGTGTCCGGCGAGAGGCGGAAGGCGCGAGGAAGGCCAAGCAGCTCGCCGCAGCATGGGCCGAAAAGCTCGCCAAAAAAGTCTACGAGGAACGGCTAGAGACTGAATCCTGGGCCGACCGATGGGCAGCAGCATGCAAACGGTACAACACCGCCGACTGGCACACCCTTGAAGTTCGGCGGAAACTGGCCGCACGATGGGAGACGGAGCGCCTAGCGGGGGAAGCGAAGTGGGCATCCGGACAATCTCAGAGGGATGCGCAATGGGAGATAGGGCGGCCCGAGAGGGAAGCCCTGTGGACTGAAAAATGGGAGGCCGACGCCCCCGTACGTGAAGCTAAGGTGGCCGAACAGAAAAAGCAACGCGCCCGCTCCCGGCGTGTTGAGCTGTATCGACTTAAGCGCACAGCAATGAACGTTGCGAGTAGAGAACTGATTGCCAGCGCCACGACTACCGAAGGGGGCGGTCCGCGGAAAGCGGTGTGCCCCGAGTGAACCGGGACATGCTCAACCTCACCCGCCCGCGGAGAACGGCGCTCGGCATCTGCTACGTCCACGTGCTCGACGGCGGCACTGTCCTACGGACGTTCCGGGCACTGACACCGCGGGCCGCTACCCGCAAAGCAACCCGCTACATCACTCATCTAAAAATTAAGGACCGGATTCTCTCGCGGGATTGGCTAGATACTACCGCGTAGACTATTGAGAGCCTTTCTCATTTCGGTTTTATTCGGCCGCACGTTGTCATCGCGCGGATACTTTTTCTCTAGCTGTCCGATTAACCGTCTGCCATACGTAAGTGTAAGGACGGCGCTTCCGACAATTAGCGTTACTTGGTTTGCATCGAAGATCTTTGCTGCCATGATGAACAGCGTTACAACGTAGAATAGTTCCGCGTCTGTCATTGGCCTCGATCCTCCGGCTTGCTTTCGAGCAGTCGGAACAAGGTTGTCGCAGTTCTTAATAGAGGTTAAAAGATACTGGCCTTCGTTCATGCCTTCGGTAGTCATTAGCTCTCTTTCTTCTCATTGGTTGGGTCTCCCTTTCCTCACTTGTAAAGCGTGGTGTATCTCCCAGCATAGCGGCTCCCGTGAGTGGTTCTAGTTGACGCGAGCCGCTCGACCACGAAAGATCCGCTCGGCCAGCTCTCGGGCGATTCGTGGACGTGTTCCGAATCGTCGGGAAGTCTGCGCGCAGGGGGCCAGCGCTCCAGGGCTTCGGGGGGGGGCGAAGCCTGCCGACATCCGCACCTGGGGCACGAGAGCGGACACGAGGTTCCCGACCCGGGCGCGAGCTACGGGGGCCGGATTGCGTTACGGAACGGTATAGTCACCAGTAAGGACTACGGATTAAGGGGGACCCTGCGGGATGGCAGACGGAGGGAGGGTGCAGCTACAGTGCGCCGCGTGCGGCGGCTTTTTCCTGACGACGATACGCACCAGGGACACGAATTGCCCTAACCCTAAGTGTGGGCAGCGCCGGTACGTTCCCGCGCGGCCGGAATGGGAGGGACCGGGAACGCCAGCGGAGAAAGCGGGAGCACAACGGGAATCACATCTAGCGGAGTGCCCGCGTTGCGGCAGGGTTCGGCGAACCACGCAACGGGAGGGAACGCCCACGCATTGCAGCGGAAAGTTGGGATGCGGTGCATCCGTCCGGATTCGGTTCGTCGTCCCGGGGGACCACCCGCCAGCGGGCAGCACGACGGGCGCGCGCCCCCCTCGCCCACGGAAGGCACGAGTACGTAGGGACGTGACCCCGGGATCGGCCGCGGCCATCGGCCGGGGCAACGCGGCATCACTTCGGCGCGAGACCGCGGCGGAGCAGAGAGCAGAGCAGGCGGGGGCGCGCGCAGCGAGCAGGGAAAGCCTCAACGCGGGCGCACAGGGAATGTCGGCTTTCGCGGACTCGGCGCGACAGATCGCGGCAATGATGGGAAGGCAACCCCCACCCTCCCCAGTGATGGAAACACCTGTTGTTGTACCGAAAGCGCCGCGTTCACTCAGTATCCGCGGCATTCAAGTAGCGCCAGGTGACCCGTACTTGTGCGCTTGGCTCGCGCCTTACGGTCGGTGCAATGTTGGCCCCGTCGTCCTGACGATAAAGGGGCGCGGGTTCTGCAACTTACACAAGAATGGAATCGAGCTAGACGCCAGCTAGGGCAGGCCCTCGGCC
>JAABUZ0100006152.1_pt1 | contig 15196 bp, 15 predicted proteins | sample 5562091 | NCBI WGS metagenome assembly JAABUZ01 (sample SAMN12813069, study PRJNA571459) | rock metagenome | isolation source: Antarctica rocks | place: Antarctica: Victoria Land, Linnaeus Terrace sud | collected 2015-12-21 | reverse complement strand
ATAATTAGCGGGGTGGTAGAGGAAGCTTTTGATGTCTTCGACAAAGAGGGGATATAAATGGTCTGTGATATTTTCCTGTTGCGCAAAATTCAATGCGCGATCAAACGGTATCCAAACACCTTTCAAATGCATAGCCCCAACTTTTACAACGTGCCGATTCTTCTCGGATTTAAGGATCCCGTCCCTCCTTCCGCGAGTCATTCCTGCGACATTTAATAGTTTTGTGCCATTGATGAAATCATTGTCCTCTCTCCGAGCCACGCATATGCCTTTTGACTCGACCTGAAAGCACAATGTTCCCTCGTCCTCCCATAATGTAGTGGTCACCTTTGGCTTCATGCCAGGCGGAGCATTCTGGCCCAAAAAGTTTTGTTGTTGTATGAGCTGCATATTACTCGGCTGGCTTGACTGAGGAGGCATGGTGGCACCAACCAGGTCGTAAAAGAGTGATGCACCACCATTCATGCCTTCCATAGCAGCTACGTGTTGTTGTCCGTAAGGCAAATGGGAAAGGGCGGTATGTCGTGCACTCGGCGCGTGCTGTTCATGGCCATGAGGAGGGATCTGGTGAGTAGTCTGAAGGGGATGATGGTTTTGTACGGATGGCCCTGGAATGCTTTGATGCTTGGGGACTACCAATTGGTTCCTCTGCTGCGACTGAGGTGACTGGTGGTCCGCATACCCGAAAGAATTGTAATATGGTCCATTATCGGTATAGTCTGTAAAGTGATGGATTTGAGGGTGGTAAAGGTAATTGCCTTCATCCTGAGAGTGCTGCCTATGATCATCATTGGCCTGCTGCAGATGAGGGGTCTGCTGTTGGTGCTGCTGTGAACAAGAAGATTGAGGGGCGGGCGAAAGATGTGAAGATAGCGAAGAATGCGATGAAGACTGGTTGGATAAGGCATGCTGAGGATTCGGAGGAGCAAATTGGCCTTGTTGATGCTGGTTGGTATGCGGTTTGTGCTGCTGCTGATGCGAATGCTGCCTCCCATGTTGGTGCAAATGCGTCAAATCACTCATGTTTCGGGACGCCCGGAAGAAGCCAATTTCCACAGGTGAGTGAGGGGACGTCCAGACAAGGGGACGGGCAGCGGTGAGAGCTCTTCAATCCCGCTTTGAGGAGGCGGGCCCGCCGGATAGGAAATTTCGGTGGAGACCAAAAATCCCAATTCCTCCACCCCAAAAAGGAATTGAGGCAGCAGGACCGACGTTAAGAGAGGAGAGGAGGTGAGGATGCGAGGAGCGGGCCTCTCTTGCCGGAAGAGTCGGGGGGAGAGCGTTGAGGTCAGAGGGAAGGGTGGGTTTCGTGGTGGGTTGGGTGTGGTTTGGGGAGGGTGGGCTAGGCTCCACCGGGGCGGATTTTTCCTCCACCAAAACTTTTCCAAGTTCCTTCCTCTTTGGGGCAATACCTCATCCAATTCGGGGCAGAGTGGCGACTGATTGGGAAAGAGCAGGATTGGGGGAGAGCAGAGGGCGCGAGAGGGCTGTGGAGTTATGTAGATGATTGGCCCTTTGTGGATGCCGGAGTCCGGACCTCCGACAGTCTTATTACAGGCGTAGATGAAGACGCACCTGGTTTTGACTAGTAGACAAATGCGTTTGTATCCCTCAAAGATCAGGAGGAGCAGTCACTCCGACTCGTAAGTCAAGGAGGACTGAAGCACTCAGACTCTCAGACTCCTCTAACAATAGAATGACCCCGAAACGCGTTCAAAAGCACCATGACCCTCTTCTGCTCCTCGTGAAACACGTAATGACGCGAATTTTAGCATCTTGTCGAGCCTATGTAGGCCTGTTCAAGGCATGGAACAATCCATCCTATCGTGGCCCAAACTACGTGAACAAAAGATCAATGCACAACTCGAGGGCAAAGGGCATAGACGTGTGGCTCCTGTGAGCAAGCGGGCAGCTGCAGGGTCTCGAATATTTGCTCATTGCGTGGTATACATCAATGGCTCCTGTGCGCCATTCAGTGACCTCGTCATCAAGCGACTCGTTGCGCAACACGGCGGGAGAGTGAGCCTCGGGATGCATGGGAAGGTGACGCACTGCATACTTGGGCACGGTCTTGCCATGGGCAAGCAAAACAGACATTTCTACGGAAAGCGAAAGATCAGTCATGTCGCGTTTGTTAGGCCACAATGGGTGGTGGAGTCTGCGGATGCCGGACGGCGCCTGGACACGGCCAAGTATGCGTGTCTGTCGGTGGAGGGAAGCACGGGAACGCATGGTCTTGCACAATATATACCTTCCCCGTCATTGGCGTCACCATCATAGATTACTCATTCAGACATAATAAATTAAATAGACATCCATTGGCTGCTGCCCTTCACGTACTTGTCCAGCAGGAGTCCGACATCGATAAGCACCCAGCGGCAAACCACCCGCGAGAGGAAGTCGACGCAACGCCGTAGACTCAGATCCATCCGAACCCGTGTTGTTATGGATGCATTGTCTGCATCTACAAAAAACATGAGACGGTCCATGGTCTGGGCAGCAATAAAAAACCGATTCAGGGACAAAATGTAGTCCTCGAATGGCCCGCCCAGCGGTAGTCGCGCGTCAATGCCCTCTATTGACTTTAGTGAGATACGTTTTCTATGCCTCCGCCATCCAAGCAGATTCACTTGCTGTGGCACGAACTTCCGCTGATTTTCGGCTGGGCGGGTTGCTGAGACTGGTCCAGAGACTGGTCGTGCGTCACGAATATCATTTCCAAGTTTCTTTGCAAGACTCGTCTGCAGTCCATCCATTGCAGCCTCAAGGTTCTGCAATCTGTCGACTGCTTTGACCAAATCACCGTCCCCCTCCCATTCGCCAATACTGAGCAAAACACCAGTCAACAAGCCCAACGCCTGCATTTTTTCCTCCAGTCCTCGAAATTTCACTCCTCTGACGCCCCATATTTCCCGTGGCAGAAACAGGTTTTGGGTTATATTACCGCCATTTGTACTCGTCATTGCTTTGCAGACGCTTCGCATGAACCAAAACACCCGTGACATGCTTTCTTTAGGGCATGGCTCCATCGGAGGTATCTCTTCCATACCCTTTACATCCGCAAACAAAGCTACCCCTGCGTCTGTACTTCGAACCACCTCGTTAGAATATAAGTCACTCGAAGGCAGGGAAACAGCTTCTTCCGAAGGGCTGATGGCGCTGCTGGGAGACCTTCGGTTGGTAAACGGCCGAACAGGATGAGCATATGATCCGCGTGTCTCGATATTGGAGAACGTCCGATAACCGATGGATAAATCCTGTTGAGTAATGGGCGCAGAGACGTGGCGTGAGCCAGCGCTGTTGACCTTGGTAACCGCTGGTAAGGTGGCTCTTACAAAATTCGTGTCTATGCTGAGATTTGCAAGGTGTTTGTTCTCTCGTGCTCGTCCGCCCATCCCTGAGCTCTTCAAAAAATGAAGCGAGAGGTTGTTTCGTTTTGGGTCAAGCAATTTTTGACGCGTAGTCCACTGATATACATCCAGATCCAGGTCCGTCCCGAAATCAAAGTTCAGACCATGACGACTCGAAGCATCGGACTCTCGGTCCCGAGAGTATCCTGATTTTGTTGAGGATACATCATCGATCTTGTAGGACCACGGACTCGTCTTATCAGTTGATATTTCGAAGACTCTGCGGTGGTTGCTCCCGGTCGACTGAGTGGATGAGCGACCTAATGAAGAGCTGGAGGGACAGGTTGGCAGCTTCGACCCATCTGCTTGCTGCCTCTTCTCAACCGTACCGTCATCATTCTTGAAACTGAAATCTTGGAAATGGCCATCGAAAGGATTCGTTTTGGTAAAGGCCGAAGACAGGCTAGAAGTATCGGAATGGACTGTCGTCTCGGTGAATATGGTATCGAGTAGGTCTACCCTCTCCTTGTACGTCTCCAGTATCCCGCTAAGTCTCTGCAGATCTTGTTCGGAAATAGTAAAACCCATGAGCTGGCGTAGCAGCGAGCATGCCTCCTGGTATGAACGAAGGGCGCCGGAAAAATCATTGTTCGAATCAGCAATGACAGCTTTATTTGCCAAGGCCACCGCTTTCGTCAGCAAGTCTCTCTGAAGCCCTTGAGAGGAGGCATCGAAAATGGAGGGGGATTCGCGATTCACCATAGCAATTCGACAACCATCCCTTTTCTGGCCAAAAGGGTCTCCCCATCGGACCTCTGTTTCCATTGCCGTTTCCTTCTTCTACTGCATGCTTGCCAGCTATCTCATCAAGGGTGTGGTGTGCGTTTGGGGGAGGGAAAGCTCGAGCGCTTAATGGTGTGGAGATGTGGACGAATGCAGCAACTGGTAACTCCCGACTCCGGAAGTGACACAGAAATTCAGATCTGAGCATGCAAAGCGTATCATGCCAGCACGAGAGCTCCTGCAGGGGAAGCTCCCAGAGTCCACTGCCGCTCTCGTAAAGGGTCACCAGAGGATGCTCCGTGACTTTGTAGCATGGAACGAAGCGTGGTGAATTGGACCTTTCTCGTAGGAATCGAATAGAGCAGCAGCACAACACGATTAGTCCTTGTATAACAGACCTGTATAACAAGTTCTGCTTGCGTGACTCGGACGTATGTTGGTCAGGAAAGATCTACGTTACCATTGTTCATCAGATGAGTCCTTTGCTCATCCCATCTCATGAGCAAGCGACCCAACGACGACGATCCTAATAACGAGCCAGCATGGCGATTTGAGGAAGAAAAGACCGCGCAAGACAAGACCGAGGAAAAGCCGCCAAAGAAAAGCCGTGGGGAAGACCGGAAAGGCGTCGATGGAGAGGGAAACCCGTTCTGGACAATCTCGTCAACCAAGCGCGTCACGAAGCGACAATACAAGGGACGCACGCTAGTAGACATACGCGAAACTTACGAAAAAGACGGCAACATACTTCCTGGAAGAAAAGGGATCTCTTTAACTCAGGAACAGATCCATGCATTGGGGGATACCATGGCAGAGATTCTTGAGAGCGTCGACGCACGCGACTCTGGCAAGGACGAGGAGTAAATTTGTACATTTGCAGAATCATGAGGTCTCTTGCATGTCTATGTATGTGCTGATGGATCCTTTGCCCCGCCATGCATGTCTCGGGTCCATGGGAGACCGCTTCCGCGCCAGATCGCGTTCAGAAGGCTTGCCGTACCCGCCGCCTCCCGGAGTATTCACAATCATGCGATCCCCCGCCAGCATTCTGGCCGTGTTCTTGCCGCCCAAATTGATGACGCGAGCAATTGAATTCCCATTGGCATCCTTCACATGGCGTATCCACAAATTCAATCCACATTGCGCGTCATGTCCCTCATGCAAGCCGTATGGGTGATATACCCGCCTTTCCGAGAGAATGCTGACGGTCATGGGAATGCGGAATTCAATATTGCGGATCACACCGTCTCCTCCACAATGCTTTCCAGCTCCACCCGATCCCTTGCGAATAGAGAATTCGCGGAGAATAACAGGGTAGCGACGCTCGAATATCTCCAGATCTGTGATGCGCGTATTTGTCATGTGGGTGTGCACGCCAGACTCTCCATCGAAATCTTCCCCGGCGCCGCTACCGCCTGCAATCTTCATGTTAGAGCAATTTCATACAATTCACACAGTTTCATAGTACCCAAATCCCGGGCTTATGCGTCCAGTCGTCGGGTCCTTGCCACCAGAACCAAACGTTAAATTATTGCAATCACCTTGACTTGCGGCAACGGCATCAAAAGCCCGAAGAATAGTATCCGTCACACGCTGACTTGTGAGTACATTGCCACCAACAACTGCTGCTGTCTCATATGGGCTGAGCAAGGAACCTCGTGGGATTTTTATTGTGATAGGTTTAAGACAGCCTTGATTCAAAGGAATAGTCTCAGAAACCAGACACCGAAGGCAATAGATGACAGCGCTAAATGTTACAGCCTCTGGTGAGTTGAGATTGCCATACATCTCTGGACCAGTCCCCTCGAAATCAAAAACCGCGGTACCTTTCTCTTTGTCAATCTCAACACGCAAGCGAATAGGGGTTCCATCGTCCATGAAATCCTGAGCAACGAGATCCCTACCCTCAAACCGCCTTGAGACTTTCTTTAGTAAATTTTTGACAGCATTTTCTGCATTGGTTTGAATAGCCCGCATATAAAATAAAACGACTTCTTCGCTATACTCATCAATCAAAGAGTTTAGCAGATTGATTCCTTTCTGGTTTGCGGCCACTTGAGCCTTCAGATCACTTATATTGTCCCGAAGGCAGCGAGTCCCTGAACTGCCTGAAGTTTTGGCTGGCTCTTCCAGCAGCAGCTGTACCATCGTTTCTTCGTCAAATTTGCCTTCAGATACGAGCTTCACAGACTTTATTACAGCACCTTCCTCAGACATCTCTTTACTTGCCGGAGGCATACTCCCAGGAAGTATACCCCCAATATCAGCATGATGAGCGCGCGAAGCCACGTAGAAGATGATGTTTTCTCCATGAAAATGCGGCGTGACTGCGGTTATGTCGGGGAGATGGGTGCCACCAAAAGAGGGATGATTGGTCAACAAAACATCTCCCTTTTTCAATTCACCGCGATGAATTTCCGCCTGCTTCTGCACGCACGTGGACATAGAACCTATAAGTCAGTTTCATCATTGACATCAGCTACCAAGGTGCACCGGTAAGTGGGGAGCGTTGGCTACTAAGCCTCCATCTGCATCGAAAAGCGCACATGAGTAGTCTAGACGTTCTTTGACGTTGGTTGAGACACTTGTCTTTTGCAAAGCACGACCCATCTGCTCGGCAATAGCCATAAAGCGAGATCCAAATACAGACAAGTATATAGGATCCACTCTCTTGGTGCTCAACTTTGGCGTTGTCTCACGGCGCTCATTCTCACCTATATCTATAATCACATGCGTTGACAAAATAGTTGCTGACGATGTCGGGGAGACGATGATGGTTTGCGTATTATCTGCAATAATGCTCGGCCCCTTGATCTTACTACCTGCCTCGAGATCTTCGAGCTTGAAGATAGGAGTCTTTTGCCGGCCACTTTCAAAATATACGTGGCCGTCCCCACATTTAGTTGCCGGATCCACGTCTTTGGTCTGCAAGTCTTTCAGCTGGTCATCAACCGACTTGCCAAACTTCTCTGTGCTTTTCCCTGTTCCTCGAACACGTATGTCATCGACTATAATATCCCGGTCCGGAAGTGTAAAGCCAAATTCCTGTTCATGCTGCTTAAGGAAGGACTCTCGAAAATCCCACGAATCAGCAGGCTTCGAGATCATCAAAGACGTATCCGTCCCCTGGTATCTGCAATTCAGAAATAAGACATGGTCAATTTGCTTTTGCTCGAACCCTTGCTTCTTCAACAAATCGCTTGATTTTCCTTGTAACACTCGTAAGCGGCCTTTAAGCTTGGGAATAGCGTCAGCACATAATACTTCGGAGCTAGGTTCTTGCTGCTCGGCAACCACATCGGCCAAAGCCATGCCGTAAGCGCTCAATATTGAACTATAATTGTGTATCAAGATTTGCGATATGCCAAGAGACTCTGCAATGGAAACAGAATGCTGCCCGCCGGCTCCACCAAATGTTGCTAGTCGATGTGACGAGGTATCATGGCCCTTAGCTTCAGTCAAAGCACGAATTGGTCTAGCCATAGTCTCGTTGGCTACTTTGATGAATCCATAGGCAATCTCATCCACACTAAGCCGTTGATCCTCGGCTAGATCTGCATTGATCTCGGTGGCAAATTCTTGGAATTTCTTACATGTCGCTTCAACATCCAGACTCTCGTCTTCATTAGGTCCAAAAATCTTTGGGAAAAAATCAGGCAGCAATCTACCTAGCAAAAGATTGGCATCAGTTACAGTCAAGGGTCCCCCTTTTCTATAACAAACAGGTCCAGGGTGCGCACCAGCGCTCTATTGTTAGGGTATTCACATGAGCAGCTAACCTCTGGACCGACAGCGAACAGGCCATTTTTCCAGAATAAACGCGAACCACCGCCAGCTGCAACCTTCATAAGTATCATATTCAAATATTTCTCACAGTGTTGATGTCCAGCTGGGGCGATTGAATAGTCACACCAGCTGTAGTGGTCTCAAATACATGCTCATATGTTCCTCCATAGCGCGAGACGTCGGTCGAAGTGCCCCCCATCTTTGTTAGCATTGCAAATTCGGTTTGTTACATCAAAGCCTATAACAGGTATTTTGGTTTTCTCATCATAGGATGTCAAGGCATAACCAACAACTCCGCCAGCTGGTCCACTTAAAATTGCTTTGAGGCCGGAAAAGAGAGCGACATCAACCAAGCCACCATCACTACATTAGCTTGTTGAAAGACACACAAACCTCTGCATAAATTCACAGCGAGCCCCCTCGCCTTTGCGTGAGCTCTCGCTTCCTAGGCCTCCTTCGAAGCCAGACTCAAATCCAGATATGTACCGTCTTACTACAGGAGATAAGTACGCGTCGGCAGTGGCAGAGTTTGCCCGAGGGACGAATTTAATCATCGGCATTAACTCCGAAGACAAGCTGATGTGGGAGAAGCCAATCGACCGTGCCACCTCTCCAATTACTTGTTCATGGTCCGGAAAAGTGTAGCTGTGCGCCAGACAGACAGCTACACTCTTGATCCCATTTTCAAATATCTCACGTAGGTCCGTTTCAATTATTCTTCTGTCGGGCCTTTTCAGGATACGTACGGGTTCTCCAGACCGGCCCATGCAGATATCTTCATCCCCCTCCTCCACCCTCGTCCTATGATGCTCCGGGTCCTCAGCATAGTCTTCCAAAGTTACTCGCTCATCCACTTCCAGAACTCTCGTGTATAGAACCTCAGGCTTGTGAACTGCAAGATCAAATATGCTGGGTCTAGTTTGATTCCCTATGATGAGGCAATCTTTGAAACCCTTCGTCGTCACGAGAGCACAAGGCTCTCCTTTCCGTTCCAGCAATGAATTAGTTGCTACTGTTGTGCCACATCGTATGGTGTCAATGGCACTTGTGTCAAGTTTATCCTCACGGGCCAACCTCTTGCCCTGTACTTGTTCCAGAATCCGCCGGATAGCTTCCAGCGATGCATCCTTGTAGTTATGTGGATCTTCTGATAATAGTTTGACGATAATTGGCTCTTTCGTCTCGCCAGCAAAGGTGGCTATGGCGTCCGTAAACGTACCGCCGCGATCGATGTGAATAGACAATCCCATAATCCTATCCTCCTATGATCTCCGTTTCAAACACACTTCGTCAAAAGATCCATACAGTTTTTCCTTGCGTCATCTTTCAGCTTGTGCGACTCCAAACACGAGCAATGACGTATGGAACTTCATTTCATATGACTACTGGCGTCTAAGTACTACATACACATGACAGGCACGAAGAATTAGACAGACGCTCGATATGCATTTAATTACGAAGATCTTCTTACTTTCTTGACATTACATCTGGTTTCAAATTACCTGCACAATAGCCCATACAGTCTTGCTGTATCTTTGTTGAACCACAGTACTGAATGTCGGTTTGGACTTGCTCAATTCTGAGAAGAAGTAAAGAGATGGATTTTTTAATCAGGAAGACTTCATAGGAATGGTCGAAAGAATTGATCCATCCCCGTTTTGCACTGTTTCATTCGTCTCGTACAACTTTTCATGGCCGTCTACGAAGAGATAGACTCGTCCAGCTAGGCATTTGGTGGGATGTTATTATTCAGTTTTAGTTCTCGCATAAATATGGTGTTTTGTTTGCAGGATTCGTTTCGAATCCAGTGAAAAGCGTGACGTCGGCATTGCAACAACCCGCCATTCGCATTCGCACTTCCACCACCTTCCGCTGCCTCCACCTTTGCCGCATCAATCACTGCCATGGAGGCGCTTCAGCTGAGAAAGAAATTCCCCGAACTGGGAGATGGGATTAATGGCATTTTGGGCGACTTCAAGTATGTTTGCAATCCACTGCACGGGGAGCATGGCTAACGTCTAGTAAAATGGACTTGGACGGAAAGGGCTACATTGACAAAGACACAGCCATTAAGGCACTGACCGCTCATAATGAAGGCTCCTACGACGAGGTGCGGCAGGTTTGGCGGGAGGTCGTTACAAATACGACGTCCGGCGTAGACTCCCGTGATTATGTGGAAATTGTGCACAAGCTGCGCCAAGGCCAGAGCAAGGGAGCCTTTAATGTCGAGAAGAGTAAAATTACTGTGACGGGGACAGGGTCGAGCTCTGGAACCACGCACACGATAAATGAAGATGAGAGGACTGAGTTCACAAGGCATATAAACAGCGTGCTAGCCGGAGATCAGGATATTGGTAGCCGCCTGCCTCTTCCTACCGACACTATGCAGATTTTCGACGAATGCAAAGATGGACTGGTGTTGTCAAAACTCATTAATGATGCCGTGGCTGATACAATCGATGAGCGCGTCCTCAATAAACCTAAAAACAAAAAGATGAACCAATTTACGAACACTGAAAATGGCAACATCGTCATCAATAGTGCCAAAGGTATTGGCTGTACGATAGTAAACATTCGAGCTCAAGATATTATTGATGGACGGGAGCATTTGATTCTAGGTTTGATTTGGCAAATCATTCGGCGAGGATTGCTGAGCAAAATCGACATCAAAATCCACCCCGAACTCTACCGACTACTCGAAGATGACGAGACTCTTGAACAGTTCCTTCGACTGCCCCCAGAGCAGATCCTGTTAAGATGGTTCAATTTTCATCTCAAGGCAGCAAACTGGGAGCGTCGTGTCAATAATTTTAGCAAAGACGTATCCGATGCTGAGAATTATACTGTCTTGTTGGCTCAAATTGCTCCACAAGAATGCACTCGTGGACCCTTACAGACAAGGGATCTTCTTCAGCGAGCCGAGCAGGTCTTGCAAAACGCCGACAAGTTGGGTTGCCGCAAATATCTTACGCCAACTGCCATTGTGGCTGGAAACCCCAAGCTCAACCTTGCGTTCGTTGCACATCTATTTAACACCCATCCAGGTCTCGAGCCTCTGGAGGAAGGAGAAAAGCCGGAGATTGAAGATTTTGATGCTGAAGGCGAGCGAGAGGCGAGAGTCTTTACTTTGTGGTTGAACAGCCTTGATGTTGACCCAAGTGTGCACGATTTATATCGGGACTTGTCGGACGGAATCATTCTGCTGCAAGCCTACGACAAAGTCATCCCAAACAGCGTCAATTGGAAACACGTCAATAAGCGACCGTCAAGCGGAAGTGATATGTCGAGATTCAAGGCGGTAGAAAACACAAACTATGCGGTGGAGCTCGGGAAGCAGAACCACTTTTCACTCGTCGGAATTCAGGGCGCCGACATTACCGATGAACAGCGCACTCTTACATTAGGTCTGGTGTGGCAATTGATGCGCACCAACATTGTTCGGACGCTTGCCTCGCTGAATGGGACTGGGAAGCCACCGTCTGACAGTGATATGTTGAGATGGGCGAATGATACGGTCAAGAAAGGTGGCAAATCGTCCTCTGTTCGCTCCTTCCGAGACCCATCGCTGGGAAGTGGTGTCTTCCTCCTCGATGTCTTGAATGGCGTTAAGAGTGGCTATGTGGATTATGACCTGGTGACCCCCGGCAGGTCCAGTGAAGATGCGTATGCAAACGGTAGGTTGTGTCTTGTCATAACTAATTTCTAGCCAAATTGTCGATCTCAATCGCGCGGAAACTAGGAGCGATAATCTTCCTCGTCCCAGAAGACATCTGCAATGTACGAAGCAGGCTGATTGTTACGTTTATTGGGTCGCTCATGGCGATTCAGTGAGTTGTGTAAAGTACTCGTAGAGTAATTATTGGAATCATGTGACCTTAGATGGCCTCGAGCGATGTCAATCGCGAGCTGGAGGGAGATGTCGTGAACCTAAGGACGGAGCTGAAGAGGCTGCAAGAGACTTACCGGCAGGAGGTAGGGGATATTCAGACGCGTCTTGAAGAATTACGAGCCTTGCGAGAAGAACCAGTTCCTTTGAACTATGTGTCAATACAGCAGTATGAGAAGCTCATGGAGGCCTACGATTGCGAAAAGGCCGAATTCGCAAAGATGAGGGAGAGGTATATGAGAGAAAAGACGGAATGGGCCAAGTGGCAGCAATGGTTCTACGACCATGGCGTGAAGACCGTCTCTACACCTCGTTCCAAGCATTCTCAAGTCAAGACACCAGTCAAGGACCGGACGGCGGCGAGGGCAAATACCCAGACCCCAAGGAAATTAGAAGACTCGCCAACTCCTCGAAAGTCACAAAACACACAGTATGCGGATACAGTAATTGGATCGCAAAGTCCGCAGTTGTGGAGGACCGTCAAACGGGAGCCGATGTCAAGCCCATTGCAGATGCATGCTGTGGGTGATGCATATGACAGCCTCGATCTGGACGATATTTCGGAAACATTGCAGCAAAAGATGGACCCACCGCTGGAGCAGATCGCTGAGGAAGGCTCTTGTGAGGTGAGCGTGAAATCTGACCAACATGTACCAAAAATCGAATCGCCAAGCAGCTCTGAAGTGTTTCCTTCCCAACCTAGCCCAAGTAAACCGGTAAAAGGGGTAGAAGTGACTCTTCCTTCGAGAAATGTGGTTATTGATGCTGCGGCAAATGACGGGCTGAATTATGCCTATGAAGAAGTTGTGCGTGGCCACAAGCGCAAGCAAATGCACGCGGAAGACTGTCCATGCTGCTCCAAATTCTACACGATGGCTGCTGGTGCGGGACTTGTGCAGGGCAGCACACGCATCACCCCGATGCAGATGAAGCAGCAGCACTCACGACATCGGTACCACTTCAAGCGCCAGCAGACGCCGCCGGGCTTCTGGAACGCGGATTTCCCCACGACACAGGAGGAGCAGGAGTACCGGCGTCAAGGACTGGAGATGCAGCGTCGGGCTCACGAGGAGAAGGCCGCAATCGCACGGCAGGGAGGGGGACGGTATAAATTCAGCAAGTGACGATGTGTGTATAGAAAATGAATTATGTATAGATGGGGAGATGGCGCGCGCTTACTTCTTCGACTGAACCCAACTGCCGCCGCTGATTGGCTCCACCTTCTGCTCCTTCATTCGCTCGTTGGTTGCCTCCTGCCACTCCTTGGTCATGGTCCGTGGCGCCGGACCAGCAAAATACCGCGTCCCTTCAAAGAGGACATAGGAGACGCCGATCAATACGGCCACCCAGGTGAAGACTTCGCGATGGAATCCAGGGGGGTGCAGCACGGCGCGAGGGCCGTACTCCCCAAAGGCAATGTAATAAGCCGCCCTCTTCTCTGCCACGCTGAGCTCCTTCCACGGCACCTTCTGCCGCTCCTCCAGCTGCTTGGCGATGTCGGCCTGCTCGGAAGTGGTCATGGCCGGCCAGCGCTTCTCAATGTCTGCCAGTGTCGGTGTCGAGATTGTATGGGTAGCATAGCTCGCCTTGAGCGGCCAGCGCACTCCAATTGAGCCTATTGGTCTGAGCGCCAAAGTCTTGCCTGCGTGCAGCATCCCTCGAGCCTGAATGGGCATCATCATTTATCAGGTGAGGAAAAGGGGAGGTTTGGGAGGGAAAAAGGAATTTTCGAATTTTGAAAACAAAATTTAGAAAATACAACTTTCAAATGATTGAAACTTTAATGATTTTCTCAAGACCACGTTATTTTTCCCTCTCCTCCCGTCAAGGAACAGGAAAGGAACCGAAAACTTCACCATGGTCAAAGTTGGAATCAACGGCTTCGGCCGAATCGGACGTATTGTCTTCCGCAACGCCATCGAGATGGGCGGTGTCGAGATTGTCGCTGTGAACGACCCTTTCATCGATGCCGAGTACATGGTCTACCAGTTCCGGTATGACTCCACCCACGGCCGCTTCAACGGCGACGTCAGCTCCAAGGACGGAAAGCTGATTGTTAATGGGCATGAGATTGCAGTGTATCAGGAGAAGGACCCTGCCAACATCCCTTGGGAGAAACACGGCGCTTGGGCTGTAATTGAGTCGACCGGCGTCTTCACCACTACAGACAAGGCCTCTGCGCATCTGAAGGGCGGCGCCAAGAAGGTCATCATTAGCGCACCCTCTTCAGATGCGCCAATGTATGTGTGCGGAGTCAATTTGGACAAGTACGACTCTAGCAAACATGTTGTCTCCAACGCCAGCTGCACCACTAACTGTCTTGCACCCATCGCCAAGGTCATGCACGACGAGTTTGGCATCGTGGAGGGCCTGATGTCGACCATACACGCAACCACCGCCACGCAAAAGACGGTGGATGGGCCTTCGCACAAGGACTGGCGTGGCGGTCGTAGCGCCAGCCAAAACATCATCCCGTCCTCCACCGGCGCCGCCAAGGCTGTCGGCAAGGTGATTCCCTCGCTCAACGGGAAGCTGACCGGCATGTCCTTCCGTGTGCCCACCACCGATGTCTCGGTAGTGGACTTGACTGTGCGCTTGGAGAAGCCAGCGTCGGTGGATGCCATCAATGCGGCCATGAAGAAGGCATCAAACGGAGCGCTCAAAGGAATTCTCTCATTCACGGACCATCAAGTTGTCTCGCAGGACTTCGTGGGCGATGACGCTTCCGCAATCTTTGACTCGCAGGCGACGATTGCACTCAACGACAAATTTGTCAAGGTGGTGGCGTGGTATGACAATGAGTGGGGATACTCGCGCAGGGTCGTCGACTTGGCCAAGTTCATGGCGGAGAAAGAGGGCATTCACTAGATTTCCGAAGGCTAATTTACTATCCTGTTGAACTTATCAATCGCCAGGTAAAAGTTGCAGCAGAGCGCGACCACCAGGCAGACACACACTGCAATGGGCCCGACCATGTTGTCAAAGTGCTTTCCACTTCGCGCGTAGATTTGTCGGGAACGATGCTGGTAGATACCCCATCCCCATAAAGCAGTCAGAATGGCGATGAGCGTATACGCACCAGCCAGTATTGTCGCCAGCGAGTCCTTCCTGCCGGCAGCTGCATTGAAGAGGGCGAGAGAGAGCGAGAAGAGCAAGACTGAAATGTGCTGCCATTTGATGAACGTTCGTTGATTTGCAAGCCAGACTTTGGTCTCTACCTTGACGGGACCGGCGTTCTTGAGCTCGGTTTTGGGTTTATGTACGCCAGGTGGAAGGATGACTTCTGCCGGTGGTAGTCGTACCCGAACTTTCGGCTGCGTCTGACTCGTTAATCGATTCCCTTGAGACCCTTCCAGTGCCTGGGCTGGCTTCTGCACTTGGACCCCTTTCT
>JAABUZ0100006151.1_pt1 | contig 15196 bp, 13 predicted proteins | sample 5562091 | NCBI WGS metagenome assembly JAABUZ01 (sample SAMN12813069, study PRJNA571459) | rock metagenome | isolation source: Antarctica rocks | place: Antarctica: Victoria Land, Linnaeus Terrace sud | collected 2015-12-21 | reverse complement strand
GGGTCCGCACGCCGCCTACGGCTACGCGAACATGGGACCCTTCAAGGGGGGGCAGGCCGAGTACCTGCGCGTCCCCTACGCCGACTACAACGCCCTCAAACTGCCGGGCACGCCGGGCGACCAGTGGGAGGACGACTTTGTGCTCCTGGCCGACATCTGGCCGACCGCCTGGCACGGCACGGAGCTCGCGGGCGTCGCCCCCGGCAGCACGGTCGCGGTGTACGGCGCCGGCCCGGTCGGTATCCTGGCCGTCTACAGCGCCGTCATGCGCGGGGCCAGCGAGGTCTACTGCGTCGACCGTGAGCCCGGACGCCTGGAGAAGGCGCGCCAGGCCGGCGGTATCCCCATTAATCTCACGGAGGGCGATCCGGTCGAGCAGATCATGACCATGCGCAAGCAGGACACGGCCACGCAGGCCACGCTACGGCCGGGCGAGGAGAAGATGACGGGCGTGATGCACGGCGTCGAGGCGGTCGGCTACGAGGCGGTCTCCGATAGTGATCCCAACAAGGAGAATTCGACGCAGCCGCTCGAGGATCTCATCCGCCTGGTCAACCCGACCGGCCAGATCGGCATCGTCGGCGTCTACATGGCCCAGGATCCCGGCGCCGCCGACGAGCAGGCCAAGAAGGGCGTCTTCCCGGTGTCGCTGGGCCAGGCGTTCGCCAAGGGCCTGCGCATCGGCATGGGCCAGTGCCCGGTCAAGCGCTACAACGAGTACCTGCGCGACTTCATCATCGCGGGCAAGGCCAAGCCGAGCTTCATGATCAGCCACCGCCTCCCGCTCGGCGACGCGCCTGGCGCCTACCAGCAGTTCGACAAGCGCGGCAGCGAGTACATCAAGGTCATCCTCAAGCCCGCGATGGCGGCCGCCGGGTAGCCCTTCACCCCTCAAAAGGAGAAAACATGACAAGCGCCGAAACGCTTATGCAACAGGAGACCGTGGGTTCGCTGGAGGAGGTCGCGCGATTCAACGGCCCGATGCCGACCGGGGTCAGCGTATCGCGCGCGGGCCGCATCTTCGTGAACTACCCCAAGTGGGGCGACCAGGTGGACTTCACGGTCGCCGAGATCAAGGATGGGCAGGCCGTTCCCTACCCGAGCGCCGAGTTCAACCGGCCGGCGAGCGACGCCGACGCCGACGCGCTGGTGTCGGTGCAGAGTATCGTCGTCGACCCGAACGACCGCCTGTGGATCCTGGACACCGGGAGCCCCATGTTCAAGCCCACGACGCGCGGCGGTCCGAAGCTCGTCGGGGTCGATCTTCAGCGGAACGCTGTTTTCAAGACTATCCTGTTCCCCGCGGGCGTGGCCCTGCCCACGACGTACCTCAACGATGTCCGCTTCGACTTGCGGCGAGGCGAGGGTGGTCTGGCCTTCATCACCGACTCGTCTGAGCAGGGGGCCAACGGCATCATCGTGGTCGATCTGGCTTCGGGCGAGAGTTGGCGCCGGCTGCACGATCACCCCTCGACGAAGGCCGTGCCGGGGTTCCTGCCGGTCGTCGAGGGGCAACCGCTGATGAGCAGGCCGCCCCAGGGGGCGCCGACGTCGGTGGCGATGGGCTCGGACGGGATCGCCATCGGCGCCGATGGGTCGCGTCTCTACTACTGCCCGCTCGCCAGCCGTAAGCTCTATAGCGTCGCGGTCGACGCGCTCGCGGATCGATCGATGCCGGACGCGCAGGTCGCGCAAACGGTCGTCGACGAGGGCGATAGGGGAGGAGGGGCGGACGGCCTCGAGTCCGACGCCGAGGGGCGGATCTACGCGACGAACTACGAGCACAACGGCATCCTGCGTCGCGCCCCCGACGGGCAGTATGAGACGCTCATCCACGACCTGCGTGTGCGCTGGCCGGACACGATGTCCCTGGCCGAGGACGGCTACCTCTACTTCACGTCGAACCAGTTACACCTGCAAGCGCGCTACCATGAGGGCCAGGATTTGCGCCAGAAGCCCTACAGCCTCTTCCGCTTCCGCGTCGACGCGCGGCCGGTGCGCCTGCGGTAGTCTGCTGCTTGTCCTCTAGGACGCCTGGGGTGTATCGTGAGAGTGGGCGATGGGCCGTGCGATCGGGGCGCCCGATCGCACGGCTCGGAGCAGAATAATTGGACGGCCCCCATCAGGCGTGTCGCCGCCCAGCCTAGTGTCTCGTGGAGGAGAAAACAGCTATGGCCTACGAGCTACCCCCGCTTCCGTACGCGTACGACGCGCTGGAGCCGCACATCGATACACAGACGATGCAGTTGCATCACGACAAGCACCACGCGACCTACGTGACCAACGTCAACAACGCGCTGGCCAACCACCCCGACCTCGCCAATCAGCCGATCGAGCAGCTGATCGGCAACTTGAACGCGGTCCCCGACGACATCCGCACGGCGGTGCGCAACAACGGGGGCGGTCACGCCAACCACACCATGTTCTGGCAGGTCATGACCCCCAACGGGGGCGGTCAGCCGGCGGGCGCGCTGGCCGATGCGGTCAATAGCGCCTTCGGGAGCTTCGACGCGCTCAAGGAGCAAATGAATAAGGCCGCCACGACGCGCTTCGGCAGCGGATGGGCGTGGCTCACCACCGATCGCGGCGGTAAGCTGCAGATCACGTCAAGTGCGAACCAGGACAACCCGCTCATGGATGGGCAGGGGCAGACGCCTATCCTGGGGGTCGACGTCTGGGAGCACTCGTACTACCTCAAGTATCAGAACCGCCGTCCTGAGTACCTCGCCGCCTGGTGGAACACCATCAACTGGCCCGAGGTCTCCCGTCGCTACGAGGCCGCCCGGGGTTAGTAACGTCTGGCTAGCCGGCATAACAGGAGGGGCGGCCACTGACGCGTCAGTGGCCGCCCCTCCCGTTATGGGTGCGGCAAGGGATCTAGACGAGGTCGTATACTGCGGGGCAGGAGGATACATGCCCCTTTTTCCTGTGACGATCGACGACGTGCGGTTGGCCGCCGAGCGGGCGGCCGGGGTGGTTCGACACACCGAACTCGTGGCCAGCGGTACGTTCAGCGCCAAGGCCGGTTGCGCGGTCTACCTCAAAACTGAAAACCTGCAGGTGACCGGTTCTTTCAAGGTGCGCGGCGCGCTCAACCGCATGGCCGTCCTCTCGCCGGAAGAGCGGGCGCGCGGTGTCGTGGCCGCGTCGATGGGGAACCATGCGCAGGGCGTCGCCTTCGCCGCCACTCATTGTGGGATCCGTTCGACCATCGTCATGCCGGTCGTGGCCTCGCTCGGCAAGTATCGCGCGACGCAGGGCTATGGGGCCGACGTCGTCCTCTACGGGGATACCCTTGAGGAGGCGATGGTCGAGGCGCGGCGTATCGTGCGCGAGACCGGGGGCGTCTTCATCCACCCCTACGACGACTGGGATATCATCGCCGGGCAGGGCACGCTCGGTCTGGAGATCCTGGCCGACCTCCCCGAGGCCGACGCCCTCGTCGTCCCGTTGGGCGGAGGCGGTCTGATGGCGGGGATAGCCATCGCCGCCAAAGCGCTCCGCCCCGACATCACCCTCATCGGCGTGCAGGCGGCCGGCTGCGCGTCGTTCCCCGCGTCTTTTACGGCGGGCGAGCCGGTGCGGCTCACGGCCGCCAGTACGATCGCCGACGGCATCCGCGTGCGGGAGCCGGGTCAAAAGACCTTCGCGGTCGTGCGTGACCTCGTCGACCGGGTCGTCACGGTCGACGACGCGGCGATCAGCCTATCCATCGTGCAACTCCTGGAGCGGCGTAAGCTCGTCGTCGAGGGCGCCGGGGCGACCAGCCTGGCGGCGCTCCTGTACGGGGACCATGGTCTACCGCCCGCGGCCAAGGCCGTCGCCGTCCTGTGTGGCGGGAACATCGACGTGACGCTCATCGGGCGTATCATCGACTACGGGCTGGCGATGTTCGGACGCTTCCTCGTCGTCGAGGTCACGATGCCCGACACGCCGAACCAACTCATGCGCGTGCTGGGGATATGCGGCGGTCTCGGAGCGAACATCTCCCAAGTCGAGCACTTCCGCGGCGAAGTGTACGTTCCCGTCGGGTACACGAAGGTGTCGCTGAGCATGGAGACGCGGGACGTGGCCCATCAGGAGGCGATCGCCGCCGCGCTCGTCGGGGAAGGGTACGCCGTCGCCGTCCGCGGCGTCGGTCCGGCGGCCGGCGCGCAGTAGCGGCGCCTACCGACTCGTCTCCCGGCCCGGCGGAAACGCGCCTATTGGCGTGCCGGACCTAAACCGTACTGGGTATCGTCGGCCGCCGGCGTCGGCGCGGTCTCGACGGCGTTGCCGTCGTCGACCGTACCCATCGTACCCGCGGGCCCATACCCCCCTACCGCGCCGCCAAACGTCGTCGCCTCACCGGCCGGCGTGAGCTCGTCGCTCATCACATCCAGCTGCTCCTCGGCCAGGGGGTACTCGCCTCCGCTGAGCCCCGGCGCGTCGCCCATGGTCTCGGCGTCGTCATACTGCCGGTCGGGGTGGCCCCGTTCGTCGTCCAGGCGTCTGGTGACCGTCTCGTCTCGCTCACTCATTATTTGTTCTCCTCTCTTTGACACTCCCACGGCTACAGCCCATGGGATTCTCCTTCTTGCGCCGTGCCCCTCACGGGGTCGGTCGCGTACAGAGCGTGCGGACTGTCATGGACCGCGCCCGGCGGAACAGACGACGGCATTGCACCGACGCCCCTCTCAAGCACCACCGGGCAGGACGCCCCGACCCAGCGCCCAACATTCCTGCTGGCGTTGTGGTCGGCGTGTCCTCGATACCCGCACCGCGGGCACCGGAAACGGTGCCGCTCGCGCTGGCCGATGGCCCCGCAGCGGCAACAACTCTTGCTCGTGTACGCGGCGGGTACCTTCTCGACGGGCACGCCCGCCAACGCCGCCTTGTACACGATCTTGGTTTCGAGGTCGAAGTACGGCCAGTAGTCACGATTCTTGTCGGCCTGGCGCTTGGTGTCTTTGCGCTGCCTGGTTGTGTGCCGGATGCCGCGCAACTCCTCCAAGCGGATACCGCAGTCATGATCCTGGGCGAACCGCACAAGATCCTTGCTGATAACGTGATTGACGTGACGGACCAGCCGCGCCTCTTTGTGTTCAAGGCGCGCGATGGTCTTGTGTTTGCCCGCCTGCTGCAAGCGCCGCCGCTTGGCCGCATAGTGCCGCCGCGCCTGCCGCACTATCCCGAACGTCCAGAAACGCGGGCGCCCGGTCGGCGTGCTTGCCACCGCCAGGTGATTCTGCCCCCGGTCCACGCCGACCCACCGGCCGCTCCGCTCCGCGACAGGAACATCCATTGTCACGGAGAGGAGCGCGTACCACAGGCCCCGGCGCGACCGCCACAGCTTGAGCCCCCCTTTCTTCGCCGTCCCGTCGAGGATGGCGTCGAGCGCGCGGGCGGCGTGCGCCCCGTACACCGCCAGCGGCACGCGCTTCTTGACACCGCGCACCAGACCGAACCCGAGCGAGTAGGTGTCGCCGACCTTGTGTAGCGTCCAGTTCTGGTTATTCGTTTCAAGCGGCAACGCCTTAAACGTTTTCACGCCCGTTTTCGCGCGCGCGGTGCGGATGGTCTGGTTCATCCAGGCCGACCCCAACTCGACATGCGCGAAGTGCGCCGTCGTGAGCGCGCCCCGCTCCTCTTTTGGCAGGGCCAGAATCGCGTTGGCCGTGGCTGTGTTGAGGTCTTGCAGGCGCGCGAAGGCGGCGGCTTTCGTCGCGTTGAGCCGCAGGAAGGGGAGTTTAAGCGCGAGTGTTTGCGTGGCCATGCCCCTAATATATCATAACTTACACCCCGTGCAAGCTATATCTAAAGCCGCTGAAAGCGGGTGAAGCCCTGCTATCCCACGGCTGAAGCGCGTGGGCTTTACGGGCTAATTCCGTAACCCTACTCCTGACTGGCAGAATACATGCCACCAGGTTCCTGCTATACTCACTCAGCGTTATAGGGGGGCTTCGTATGACCACCGAGCGGCTGCCGCTCTTCCCGCTGAACACGGTGCTCTTGCCGGGCATGGTGCTCCCGTTGCGGATTTTTGAGCCGCGTTATCGGATGATGATGCGGCGCGTGCTCGCGGGCGAGCGGCGTTTCGGCGTGGTGTTGATCCGCCAGGGCAGCGACGTCGATCCGACGGTCGAGTCGTGTGACGTGGGGACCATCGCCGAGGTAACGGATGTCGTACCGGTGCAAGACGGCTCCATGAACATCAGCACGACGGGCCGCTGGCGCTTCCGCGTGATCCAACTCCACCATGACCAGCCCTATCTTACCGGCGATGTCGAGCCGCTTTCCGACACGTATGAGCCGTCCGAAGGACTGCAAGACTTGCAGGCCGAGGTCGCGCGCTTGAGCCTGCAGTATGTCACGATCGTGCTCTCTTTGAGCCGGGAGCAGGCCGCGCAGGTCCACCTGCCGCGCGACCCCGTGACACTCTCGTTTAAAGTCGCCGGCCTTCTCATGTCCAACCAGCATCAGCCCGCCGAGGGCCAGAGGTTATTAGAGAGCCTAACCGTCGAGCGCCGTCTGTACGAGGAGGTCCTGTTGCTGCGGCGTGAGCTCGCGATCCTGCGTCACATGGGCGATATGGGCGACCCCGGGGATCGCCTCTCCCCCAACTAGATAACGCCGGTCCGTCGTGGTGGAGTGGTGGCATAGATTATGCGCCTGGCGAGGCTTATGAGGCAAGAGCCCCTATTGCGACGTACGATCCTCTACCTGAGTGGCGCGTCCGCGGGGCTCCCGGTTATCACCGGTTAGGTAGGAGGGCTAGTTATGGCACAGCAGACGCGGGGACGACCCGCCTCCGAGCAGTCTGACATCGCCGATTTTATCGAGCGGGGGCACGAGCGGGGCTATGTGCGCCGCGACGACCTCGACGCGATGGGCCGCCGCGACGGTCTCAATGCCGGCGGGCTCGACGCGATCACCGATAGCCTGCTCGACGCGAACATAGACATTGTCGAGAATGCCGCGGAGGCCCGCATGCACGACGCGGACGATGCGCTCGCCAGGAAGGTCGAGGCGCTCGAGGCCGGCGGCGCGCCCGGCGAGACCGACCTCGTACAGACCTATCTGCGCGAGATCGGGAACGTGCGCCTGCTGACTATGCGGCAGGAGGTCGAGTTGGCCAAGCGCGTCGAGGCGGGCGACGATACCGCCATCCAGGAATTCGTCCTGGCGAACCTGCGTCTGGTCGTGAGCGTGGCCAAAAAGTACCTTGGGCGCGGACTGAGCCTGCTCGATCTCATCCAGGAGGGGAACATCGGGTTGATGCGCGCGGTTCAGAAGTACGATTGGCGGCGCGGCTATAAGTTCTCGACCTACGCCGTATGGTGGATCCGGCAGGCTATCACCCGTGCCATCGCCGACAAGAGCCGTACGATCCGCCTTCCCGTTCATATGGGCGAGGCCTTGAGTAAGATGTACGGCGTGACACAGCGCCTCACCAACGAGTTAGGGCGCGAGCCCACCGACGAGGAGTTGGCCGAGGCCCTGGGGGCGGGCGTGTTCGAGGTGCGGCAGGCGCTCAAGGCGACCCGCACGCCTATCTCGCTCGAGACGCCGGTCGGCGAGGAGGAGGAGGGCGAGCTTGGCGACTTCATCGTCGACGAGTCGGCCAAGGCGCCGGACGAGCGCGCCTACGAGCATATCCTCAAGGACGAGACGAACAGGGTGCTCAAGGAGACGCTGACGCCGCGTGAGCGGCTGGTGTTGCAGTTGCGCTTTGGGTTGGGCAACGGCCATGTCTACCCGCTCGAAAAAATCGGCGAGCAGATGGGCGTGACGCGCGAACGCGTCCGTCAGATCGAGGCCCAAGCCCTGCACAAGCTGCGCCGCCCGCAGGTTAGCAGCCGCCTGGGCGACTACGGAAGATAGGCGCCCGTTTTAGGGCCGCATGTTCCCTACCTCAGGACGTATTATGCGTAACGATAATAGAGGAGAATAGACGTGGCGAAGGTTAACCCGATTCAGGTGCAGAAGTATCTCAAGGGGATCGACTACCCCGTCAGCAAGGGGGATCTGCTCAAAAAGGCCGCGCAGAACGGCGCGGACGAGAATGTGCGCTCGACGCTCGATCAGTTACCCGACAAGACGTTCGACGGCACGACCGATGTGACAAAGGCGATCGGCGACATCGAGTAATACGTGGCGCTGCTCAAGATCGCCGGGGTCGACGGGTTGCTGCCCGAGCGCACGACGTCGAGCGACGCCAAGGAGTCGAAGCCGGCGCCCGACATCGTGGAGGTGGGGCTCGACAAGATAGAGCGGGTGCCGGACGACCTGCTCATGATGGGCGACGCCCTCTACGATGTCGAGTCGGCGGGCAAGATCGGCGTCGGTATGATCGCGCTGCGCTGCGGCAGCTTCTCCGATCGGGATCTCGCGCACGCGCGCGATTTACGACGACCCCGCCGATCTACGGGCGCGTTACGACGAGTCGCCGCTGGCGCGCTGACCCCGCGCGCCACAAACCTTCAGCACAAGGGGGAGGGGCGCAAACACGATCGTGTTTGCGCCCCTCTCCCTTGTGTATGCGCCGCCGCTACGCGGCGCGCCGGGCCGGCTCCGCCGCGCGAACCTGGAGCACCCACTCGCGCCCCCGCTCTTGGAGTTCAGGGACGCCGCTGTTGCGCCAGTCGTACTCGGCCATGATGAGGGCGCCGCGCCGGACCAACCGGCGCATCTCGCGCTCGTCCGCGGTGCGGACCATGTCATAGTGCTGCTCGTTCATGTTGATCGCTACCTTTTGTCTGTATCTATCGTTCTTATGTGCTTATGCGCGTCGTACGTGGCGCGTGTGCTACGCGCTCCACGAATGCAAGCCGTGTGCCATGGGGCGTACAGGCGCCGTTCGGGAGCCGTGACGAGCGCGTTGGGGCTGTCGCGGCGGTTAGGCCTGGAGAGTGGCCGCCGCGACGATGGGCAAGGTGGGGACGGACGAGCCGGGGGCGCGCTCTATAGTGAGCGCGGCCTGCGCGTACGAGCGCACATTCTGACCCTTGAGCGTATAGCTTCCCTGGCCTCCGGAACGGGGGCTAAAGACGCCGACCCCCTTCACCGTGGCGACGGCGCCATGCTTGCCGATCAACCACAACTCGTACACGCGATTGCTCAGTAGAGGTTTGAGCCCATACAGCTTGAGTTGGGCGGTTCCACTCCCCCGATTGTACGAAAGCGTGCCCGTGACGAGCGGAAAGGCCGCGCCCTTGACGCGCGCCGCATAGGCGTACTTCACCTGGTGGGGCGTGGAACCGTTGACGAATGTCCAGACGCCCGCCCCGACGACGACGATCGCCAGCACCGCCGCGGCGGCGAGCAAGGGCAAGAACCGTGACGAACGGCGTATAGTCCCTCGGCGCACGGGCAGCGGGGTGATTGGAGATGGCGCCTGCCCCTGTCCCTGCCCCTGTCCCGTGTCGCGCGTCCCGTTCGATGGGGGCGCCGACGTCAGGTGAGGAAACCCGCCGGTAGACGGCGCCGTCTCGTCGGCGCGACGACGGGCGGGCGCTTCGGCCTGGACGATGGTCATCAAGCGCCCCTTGAGGGCGGCCGGCGGCGACGCCTCCCCGGCCAACCGCGGCAGCAACGACTCGACATCGCGCAACTCGCTCTCTAGTCGGCGGCACAGCGCGCACGTCCGCAGATGCTCCTCGACCTCCCGTGTCTCGGACGACGTCGTCGCTCCCAGAACATAGGCGCCGATGAGGTCACCGACGTGATCGACATGGTCGCGCTCGTTCATCATGGCGTCTCCAGTTCCTGCGCGCGAAGGTATCCGCGCATCTTCTGGAGACCGATACGGAGCCGACCCTTGACGGTGCCCAGGGGCACCCCGAGCTGGCGCGCGATCTCGTCGTGCGTGTAGCCGCCGAAGTAGGCGAGCAAGACCGAGCGCTGCTGGTCCGGCGGCAACTGTTTGAGAGCCTCGCGTACATGCGCGCCATCGACGTTGCGGCTGGCCTGCTCCCAGGTATCGGAGGAGTCGGGCAAGAGGGTCATGTCCTCGAGGACTTGCTGGCGATCGTCGTGGCGGCGGCGCACATAGTCGATCGCGCGGTGATGCACGATAGCCAGGAGCCACGAGCGTACCGGGCCGCGGGCCTGACCGTAGGTCGCGCCCTGGCGCCACACCGTCAGGAAAGCGTCTTGCACGACATCCTCGGCCACGGACGGCTCGGCGAGGATGCGGAGGGCGAGCCCGTAAGCGGCCCTGCTGTGGCGATCATACAGCAGCCCGAACGCCGCTGTATCCCCGGACACAATGCGTTCGAGCAGGGCGCCGTCGTCGGGGCCTTGTGGCTCATCCATCCTGCGCATCAGTATATCATGTCCCTTCCCGCGCAGGGGCGCCTGCCATAGATAGGCAAGGCTGTTAGACATGACCATAGTGTCAAGCATAGGATTAGATGCCTCGGCATAGTACTCGGGGTCGTGCGGGGGATCGTGCGCACTCTCGACACCTCTCATACGCGCTGGCCGCGCCCTTGGATCAAAAAATAGGCCTCGCGCCGTCATGCCGGTCGGTTATAGACGTGATCTCAAATTATAGCGCGTCGGCGGCGCATTGGCGCATCGACACGGAAGCGGCCTAGCGCTGTAGGGCGCCGAGCCGTTGTTAGAGAGCGCCGGAATAGAGGAGGGTCGGTGGGGGCGGGGAAAGGGGTCCCCGCCCGCGAGGTGGCGGAGGGCAGATTTGAACTGCCGGCCAAGGGCTTATGAGTCCCCTGCTCTGCCACTGAGCTACTCCGCCTTGTAGGCAGTAGAAGTATATCAAGTTACGGACGCGAGGTTCAAGGCGTGCGCCGACGCGCCGACGTGTGTGCCGACGCGTCAAACCGCCGCTACCCGCCGATGGACACGATAGCGGCCATGTTCGCGCCGGGTACGGGTCGCGGACGCCGATCCCGGCCGGCCACCACATCGTCTACAGCATCGTCTACAGCGTCCGCACTATTCACGGCTCCGCGCGATCGGCGGACCGGTGTCACGCGACCTCGGCGCTCGCGGGCGGCGTCGAGACCGCTCTTGACGCCGTGTCCGCGTCGGCGGGTATCCGCGCGGCCGCGGCGGCCTGGCCGCCGGACGGGAGGAAGGCGGCGAGGACGAGCATGGAGACGGCGTAGGCGAGGCCGCTATCCTGGAAGAAGCGCGAGAAGAAGTAGCACGCCGCGAGCAGCAGGGCGTAGAGGGCGAAAGCCTCGCGCACGCTCGGGCCGCGCCAGAGCCGGCGCGCGATGACGACGAGCAGGGGCAGCGCCGCCAGCCCTTCCCAGACGCCGAAGGGGTAGTAAGAGGACGGCGTGGGGACGATGCCGCGCAGCAGCACGAGCGCCCCCAAACCGTACGCGCCGACGCCGCGGATCGGATAGCTGTGCGGGACGGTCCCGGCCAGGAAGCCCACGTTGCCGTCGAGGAAGGCGTGGGCGTCCCACAGCAGGAACGGTATGCACATAAAAACCGGGACCGTGAGCGCCGGCCACCCCTCACGCCAGGCCGTGCGCAGCCGCTTTTTCCAATCGACAGGGCGTGTTTGGCGGGCCAGGACGAGGACAAAGTAGGGTGGCAGCATGAACAGGGCGGTGTGCTTGGTGGCGCAGGCCAGTCCCAGCCACAACGCCGCGCGACGGTAGCGTCCGCCGTACAGCGCCGCGCCGCAGAGCAACAGCAGCGCCAGCACGAGCACGTCGTCCTGCCCGTAGATGAGCGTGGGCACAAAGAAGGGGTTGAGCAGCACGCCGACGAGACCGGCCAGGCGCAGTTCGCGCGGCGCGGGCAGCCGCAGCAGCAGGACGACGCAGAGGGCGAGGCACGGCAGGTACACGAAGCGTTCGTCGAACCAGCCGAGCGTGGCCTTCGCCGCCAGGAACGCGGGCAGCGAGCCGACGATCCCGAAGGGAAGGCGGTCGACGTGGTAGAGCGCCTGCGCGATAGCGGGGCTGGAGTACCAGTGGACCATCGGCGTGTGTACGTATGTCACGGCGTAGAAGTTCTTGCCGGCGAGCAGAAAGCGCATGGCCTCCTCGACCTGCATCGCGGTGTCGTGGACGTAGTTCCAGGGGTGCGCCGCGTGGCGCCCCAGGATCGCGCTCGTCTCCGGCCACACGACGACAATTCCCAACACGGCCAGGATCAGGGTCAGGCGCAGCCGCCAATTGCGGGCGGCCAGGCGCGGGAGGTCGACCCGGTTCCAGCCGTCCATGCGCACGTCGACGAGGGCGTAGAGCGCCAGCAGGCCCATCGTCAGCGCCGCGTCGAGCGCCAGGACGGGCGTGGTGGTCCGCGCCAACGATTGCGGCACGACGAGCAGCAACAACAGGAAATCGAGCGAGAGGTGCGTGCGGCGCTCCTCCTCGGCGAAAAAGGCGAGCAGAACCAGCGCGAGCGTGTAGGCGATGAAGCTGGCGTGGAAGAAGCGGCCGAAGTAGTACACCAGGAACAGCACGGTCGCGTACCCCGCCGCCGCGCGCGCGAGGGTGTTGTCGCGCCACTGGCGGCGTAGCAGCGCGAGCGCGACCGGCCCGGCGATCAAGAGTTGCAACGGGCCGAACGGCCAGTACGCCGTATCGGAGCGCGCCAGCCGGCCGAACAGCACGAAGCTGGCGAAGCCGTACCCCTCCAGGCCGCGGATGGGGAAGGGGTGCGGTACGGTTCCCTCCACGAAGCCGACCGTGCTGTCGAAGAAGGCGCGCGCGTCCCACAGCACGAACGGACCCACGAAGAGCGCGACCGGGAGCAGCGTCCACACGAGCGCGCGCGCCGCCCAGCGCAGCAGGGGCTTGCCGCCGCGTACGCCCTCTTGACCGGCGAGGTAGAGCAGCAGGAAGGGCAACAGGAAAAGTGTCGTCTCCTTCGTGGCGAGGGCTGTCCCCAGGAGCAGCAGGGCGGCGCGCTTGTGACCGGAGCGGGCGAGCAGCAGCGCGCCCATGACCTCGGCCAGGACGAGCACGTCGTTCTGACCCACGATGAACGTCGGCACGAAGAGGGGGTTGAGCCCCAGCCCCGCGACGAGGGCCAGGCGCGCCGTCGGCGCGCGCGCGAGGGCCAGCGCCATGGCGAGCACGGCGCCGAGGCAGAGCAGGTAGACGATGCGCTCGTCGAAGAAGCCCAGCACGGCGTGGGCCGCCAGCATGGCGGGGACGGTGAGCTCTTCCTGGAACGGCAGCGAGTCGGTGTGGTAGAGCGCGGGGTTGGGCGGCCCGACGGGCCACCACCGCGCCAATGGCGTGTGAATATACGTCGCGCGGTAGTAGTCCTGTCCGTGCAGCAGCATCCCGGTCGCGAGCTCGATCTGCAGCGCCGAGTCGTGGATGTCGCGGTACGGCGCGGTGTCGTGGCGGTCCCCGATCGCGACGAGGGTCGGTAGCACGACGATCAGCGTGATCTGCGCCAGCACGAGCGCCAGTTGCGCCTTGAAAGCGCGGCCCGCGTACTCGCCGCCGCGCGCGCGTCCCAGCAGCGCGACGACCCAGTAGAGCCCCATCAGGAAGGTCGCGACGACGTCGAGTTCGGCCTGCGCCGGCGCGGTCGCGGGCGTCTGGCGCAGGGCGTAGAGGAGCGAGAGCGAGAGGACCACGGCGTCGAGCGGTATCCCGCGCCACGCCGCGGGCCCGCGCCGCATGGGCGAGTCCGCCGAACGCCGCTCGCCTCGTACCGTGCCGGTCATCGCGCCACCACGCGATACAGGTCAACGCCCCCGACGCCGTCGCCGTTGAGGGCGCGCAGCACGAGGCGCAACGCGCGCGGGTTGGGGCGCAGGGCCTGGCCGTAGGGGCGGCAGGCGACGAGGTAGGCGGCGGCGCGCAGTGGGTGTGCGGGCAGGGTCGCGAAGTCGACGTTGGCGAGGGTGAAGCGCGGGTCGCGCCACAGTAGCACCGCCAGCGCGTCTCCGGGCGGGTTGTAGATCGAGGAGTAGACCGTCACCGGTCCGCGCGTGGCGCGCCCCCGCAGGTAGGCGGCGACGCGATCCAGGGCATACCCGGAGGGCCAGCCGTCCACGTACTGCCAGCGGTCGAAGGGGATCAGCGGCGCGCGGTTCGGGGCGGCGATGATGGCGCGGTCGGCGGCGGCGGCGGGGACGGACGCGAGGGCCGCGACGAGCAGGGCGACGGCCACGGGCGCCCGCGCGCGTGGCGGGCCTCGCGCGCGGGCGCCCGCGTCCATGGCGGCGACACGCGCGGCGTGGCGCCCGGCGCGCTGTGCGAGCCCGGCGAGTACGACCGCTCCTCGGGCGGCGAGCACGACGAGCGGCACGGCGATGTACAGGAAGTAGCGCGGCGCCAGGAAGGCCCCCGGCACGAGCGCGGGCGGTAATCCGCCCAGGAGCGCCCAGGGTCCCACGATGCGGGCGGCGCGCTCGCGGCGCATCGCCCACAGGCCCAGCAGGGCCAGCGCGAGGACGGGCGGCGTTACGTAGAGCCACAGGGCGAAGCCCCACACGCCCAGTTGGTCCCGCTCGACGGTCAGGAGCGGGCGGGAGACCTGGGCGTGCGTGTGGGCCGCCGAGAGGAGGCCGCCGCCTTGCGGCGTCAGCAGTAGGAGAACGAACGGCAGGATGCCCGCCAACGCGGCGAGGGTCGCGCCACGGCGCACCCGGCCGCGCGCGCGTGGCCGGGCCGCGATGACCGCGAGCAGGGGAAGCAGCAGCATGCTCGCCGCGAAGACCTTGGTCAGCAGCCCCGCCGCGAGGCACAGGCCCAGCGCCAGCGCGTCGCCGCGCCGCCCAGCGCGGGCGAGGCGAACGCTGAACAGGAGCGCGCCGGCCCCGCACGCCGCGACAAGCCCGTCGAGCATGGCCATGCGCCCGTAGAAGAGGGCGAACGGGGACAGGGCGTAGAGGGCCGCGGCGAGCAGGGCGACCGTGGCGCCCGCGAGGGCGCGGCCGATCGCCCATATGGCTACCAGTGTGGCCGCGCCGATCAGAGCCGAGGTCAAGCGGGTCGCGAGCAGGGGGTCGAGCGGGAGCCGCGTCAGGGGGGCGGCCAGCCAGGAGAAGAGGGGCGGCGCGCCGTAGCCTAGTGAGGCCAGGAGCGTCGCGGGCCCGTGCCCACTTCCGACGACCTGCGCCGCGCGCGTGTACTCGGCCTCGTCGAAAAAGAGCGGCAGCGCCCGGAGGTGCGCCACGCGCAGCGCCAGGCCCAGCGCGACGAGAGCGGACAGGGCAGCGCCTTCCCAGAGCGGGATCGCGGCGCCGTGGCGTCGGAGGGCTAGA
>JAABUZ0100006150.1_pt1 | contig 15198 bp, 19 predicted proteins | sample 5562091 | NCBI WGS metagenome assembly JAABUZ01 (sample SAMN12813069, study PRJNA571459) | rock metagenome | isolation source: Antarctica rocks | place: Antarctica: Victoria Land, Linnaeus Terrace sud | collected 2015-12-21 | reverse complement strand
CTCATCGAGACGATCCTGGCGGCCTATGAGATGGACGAGATCCTCTACGAACTTCGAGAGCACTCGATCGGTTTGAACGCTGGTCGCTGGGACTACATCTTCAGCATCATCAAGAAGTTCCGCGCCCGGGCCGACATGGTGTTGCCAGACCGTGGCCAGGTGACCATGGCGGTTCCCTTCATGCGCGCCTACACAGAGCTCTTGGTCCGAACCTGTCATCGCCGCGGCACGTTCGCGATGGGCGGCATGGCCGCGTTCATCCCCAGCCGCAAGGATGCCGAGGTGAACCGTATGGCTCTGGAGAAAGTGCGCGAGGACAAGGAGCGGGAGGTCCGGGCTGGCTTCGATGGCACCTGGGTGGCCCACCCAGATCTGGTCCCGGCGGCCACTGAGTGCTTCGACGAGGTCTTGGCCGATCGCCCCAATCAGATAGACAAGTCGCGCGATGACGTAAACGTTGGGGCCGCCGATCTCATCGACCTTGCCATCGAAGGCGGAACCACCACGGAGGCGGGGCTGCGCCTGAACGTCAGCGTGGGCATCCAGTACATCGAGTCCTGGCTGCGCGGCAACGGGGCGGCGGCCATCGACAACTTGATGGAGGACGCGGCCACCGCCGAGATCTCACGCTCCCAGGTCTGGCAATGGGTGCGGCATGGAGTCCGCCTGGAGGACGGGCGGCGGGTGAGCAGTGAGCTGGTGCGACAGATCGCGGACGAGGAGCTGGCGAAGTTGCGTCAGACCTACGGCGAAAGGTACTCGGCCGGGGGCTTTCAGAAAGCTCGCGCCGTCTTCGAGCAGGTTGCCCTTGGCGATGAGTTCGTGGATTTCTTGACTCTGCCGGCGTACGAATTGCTCGACTGACGGGGCGCTGGAAATGGGACCAGCGGCGCGGCGGTTCTTACCGGGGCGGCTTGCCTGGCAGCCGGCGCCACTGGCGCGGGCCCACGCCCCCGTTGGGGTTGCCGGGGATGAAGGGCACGGACCCCTCCCGCACCAAGCACAGGTCCTTGCGCACAACCGTGCGCTCACCGGTGGAGTGCTCGACCACCACCGTCCGCTCCAGCACAGCCCGAACGTGCACGCTCTCCTCATTCACGACGGCGTCAAAGCCGGGCCCGACTTCGAAGTTCTCCGGCGGAACAATGTTCAAGAGCGGAATCAATTCGGCGGTGCTGCTCATACGGGACCTCCGGCTACCCAAAAAACAACGCCGGTCCACCCGGACCGGCGTAGGCGGAGTCTACCAAAGCCCTTTGCCAGGCTCTTACAATCGCCGCTCAGGCCGCACTCTTGCCAGCCGACCGATTGCGGCGGGCGGCCTCCCGACCGCGCTTAGCGGCGTGGCGAGCCGCCAGAACGCCGAAACGTAGGCGCTTGGGATCGACAAGGCAGCGATGGCGGTTCACCAGCAGCTTGGGTTCGCCCGGAGCCGGTTCGATCACGGCGGTTCGCTCCAGGACAGCGGTAACCCATACCTGACGCCCGTCGACCTGGGCGGGGAAGTCGGGCAGGATCTCGATATCGGTCTCGGTGGCTACCGAGTCGAGCGGCACGAGCTCGTTTTCATCTGACTTCGACATTACATGGATGATATCACGTTAGGCAGTACCCCAGACGAGGCCAAGGGAGGTGAGCCTTCCCCTCCACGACGGCGACGGTCGGTTGGCCGTCCAGGCCGGTGATCGCAGCCGGGCGCTCCAGTGACCTGCAAGTCGGACCCTGGGAGGTGCAAGGGCTCCCGGGAACCGCATCAGCCAGAGTTCAATCGAAGCACTCGAGAGCGGCGAGCGGCGACTGGCTAACTGGATCGGTTCAGTGCCCGGCGTATTAGGCCCCGCTCGTGCGCCACGTAAACCACCACGACCAGCGCGACAACCAGCAGTGCCACTGGCACAAGGTGCACCGGCAGCAGTCGGAAGAGCAGCACCACCCGACGGCCGAGAAGCCGGCCGAGCAGGAGGAATATCGCCGCCCAGGCCATCGAGGAGACGAACACCGACAGCACGAAGGTTGGCAGCGGGACCTCCAGGATTCCCGCAAAGGCCGACAGGACGATCCGCATGCCGGGGATGTGCCGGCCGATGATGATCGCCCACGGGCCCCAGCGCGAAAACGCCTTCTCCGCCCGGTCCAGCCGCGCGGCCTCGATACCGAGAAGCTTGAAGACCCGCAAGATGAACGGTCGCCCGAACCGGCGGCTGAGCTGGTAGAGGCAGAAGCTGCCAGTGACCGCGCCGGCGACCACGGCCAGAAAAGCGAGCGGGAAGGGAATCTCGCCGGTGGTTGTCAGATAGCCACCCCAGGCGATGGCCACGTCGCCGGGCACCGGCAGCGGGACGCCCAGCTCTTCGGCGAAGACGACGAGGTAGAGGCCCACCGCGGCATGGTCGTGGATGAAGTGAAGCACCGCCCGCTGAAGCGGCCGGAACGCTTCCGGCATCTGCAGCCACCTCGGCAGCCTCCACGCCATCGCCAGCAGGACAGCGTAAATCGAGGCTACAAGTCGACTGGGCATCTGTTCGCGATCATAGGGTGGCCGGCCTGCCGGGTAAAGGTGTGAATGCGGCTACAGGTCAGTCAGCGCAGGGACGGTCAAACAGGTGACGCCGCCGGCCCAGCCGCCGCCTCGGCCAGCCGCTCGGGCAGCCAGCCTGGATCCGCCCAGCGCACTCGAACGCCAAACTCTGCTTCGAAGAACGGAGCGTAGCGCGTGGCGGCTTCCTGCACCGAGGGAGCGGGGCCGCCCAGCTCGGCGACGGATGTGGCCCGTTTGCCGCTGAGACCGCAGGGCACTATGCCGGCGTTGAATGTCTTCAGATCGCTGGTCAGGTTGAGCGCAAAGCCGTGGCTGACCACACGCTGATTGAGCTTCACGCCGATCGCTGCCACCTTGGCCGGGCTCGCCAGCGTGGTCCCCTGGGCCCAGACGCCCGTCAGACCCTTGCCGCCCGCCTCTGCCTTGATTCGGAGGCTCGCGAGATAGGCGATCAGGCTTCGCTCCAGACCGTGGATGTGGCGCAGGATGTCGCTGCCCAACCGGGGTAGGTCAAGGATCGGGTAGCCGACCAGCTGGCCGGGCCCGTGGTAGGTGGCGTCACCGCCGCGATCGCTCCACACGATCTCGACCTCCCTCCGCGCACACTCGGCCTCGTTCCAGAGCAGAGCCGAGCCGTCGCCTCGCCGCCCGATCGTGAAGACAGCGCGATGCTCGAGCAGCAGCAGCGTGTTGGGCTCCCGGCCGGCCTTGATCCCCAGGACCAGGGCGCGCTGGAGATCCCAGCACTCCCGGTAGGGAACGCTACCCAGCCAGCAGGCTCTTACGACGGGCTGGAATCTGCTCATCGGCATGGTAGGAGGAGCGCACCAGCGCGCCTGACTCGACGTGCTCGAAGCCCATGGCCAGCGCCTCCGCTTTGATCTCCAAGAAGTCGGCTGGCTCGTAGTACCGGACCACTGGGGCGTGCTTGGCTGTGGGCCGTAGGTACTGGCCGACGGTCAGCACGTCGATGCCGTGCCCCCGCATGTCGCGGAAGACCTGGAGCAGCTCCTCCCGCTCCTCGCCGAGACCCACCATCACGCCCGACTTGGTGACGAGGTCAGGCTGCAGCTGCTTCACCGTCTGCAGCAGTTGGAGGCTGCGCTCGTAACCGGCCTTGGGCCGGATCCGAGCATAGAGCCGAGGCACCGTCTCGGTGTTGTGATTGAAGATGTCAGGCCGCGCCTGTGCCACCACGCCGATCGCTCCCAGGTCGCCCTGAAAGTCGGGGGTGAGGACCTCGATCGACGTCTGCGGACTGAGGCGGCGAACCGCCCGGATGGTACGAGCGAAGATCTCGGCACCGCCGTCGCGCAGGTCATCGCGGTCAACCGAGGTGATGACGGCGTGGCGCAGGCCCAACTGCGCGATCGACTCCGCCACGCGCAGTGGTTCGCCGAGGTCGAACTCAGCCGGCCGCCCGGAAGTCACCGCGCAGAAGCGGCAGGCCCGGGTGCAGGTGTCGCCGAGGATCATGAAGGTGGCGCTCCGCCGGTTCCAGCAGTCGTAGATGTTGGGGCAGCGGGCTTCCTCACAGACCGTGTGCAGCCGCTTTTCCCTGACCAACTGCTTCAGCTGCTTGTAACCCTCGCCCTCATGGACGCGCACGCGCAGCCACTCTGGGATTCTCCGTGGCGGTTGCATGATCTCAGTCATTGATTTGAACCCATTAGATACGAATTGATCCGGCAGTCCAGCCCTCCAGCCGGGCCTTGATGAAACGCAGGAAGTCGCCGGCCAGCTTGCCGTCGATGATGCGATGGTCGAATGAGAGGCACATGTTCATCATGTGTCGCACGGCGATGCCCTCGCCGATCACGACCGGCCGTTTCACTATCGACTCGGTGGTCAGGATGGCGGCCTGCGGTTGATTGAGAATCGGCTGACTTGCCACCGAGCCGGTGGGGCCCGTGTTGTTCAGCGTGAACGTGCCGCCCTGGACGTCTTCCGGTTGCAGCTTCCGGTCGCGGGCCCGCTGGACGATGTCACCGGCCGCCCGCGCGAGATCGCTGAAACCAAGTTGATCCGCGTCGCGGATGACCGGGACGATGAGCCCGTCGGGCACAGCCACAGCCAGGCCGACGTTGATGTACCGCTTCAGCAGGATGCCGTCGCCGGTCCAGCTCGAGTTCAGGAAAGGAAATTCGTGAAGCGCGTCGCAGAGCACCTGGATCACGAATGGGAGGTACGTGAGCGGAGTGCCGTTGCGCTGGGCGAAGCCCGCCTTCTCCACCTCGCGATAGCGGACCAGCTGCGTCATGTCGATCTCCTGCAGCGTCCAGGCGTGCGGGCTGGTGGCCAGGCTCCGAGTCATGTGCACCGCGATCGACCGGCGCATGGCGCTGACGCGGACCAGTTGCTCCCGGGAGCCGACTCCTTTGGCCATCGCCGGAGTGCCGGCAACGGGCGGCGTCGGCTCCGGCGACGAGGCCACAGCGGGGCTCGCCTGAGCAGGCTGAGCCTGCCCCCCCACCGCCACTGGCCGCGCTGGCTGCTCCGCGAGGTGGGCGAGCACGTCGTCGCGGGTGACGCGCCCCCCCAAGCCGCTTCCCTGGAGATTCGCCGGATCAAGGTCGTGTTCCTCGGCCAGGCGGCGCACAGCGGGACTGAAGCGGGCGCGACCAGCACCGTTGCCGTCCGCAGCTCCGGCCGAAGCTGTGATCGTCAGAGAAGGGTCTGAGGCTGCCGAGCGAGATGCCCCGGCCGCGCTCTCAGCCACAGTCGCTTCTGCGGTGGCCTGAGCGGCGGCTGTGCTGAGATCCGCCGCCCGCGCCTGCTCGGGTTGAGCTTTGTCGGCTGCGACCTGCGCCTCGGGTGCGGCACCGGCGACCTCCATTTGGGCGAGCACAGTGCCCACGGCCACTGTCGTGCCCTCGCTCACCACAATGTGGACGAGGCGGCCTTCGAAGGGGGAGGGGATCTCGGCGTTGACCTTGTCCGTGACTACCTCCACCAGCGGCTCATCGCGCTTGACATAGTCACCTTCCTGCTTGAGCCACTTGTCGACGGTGCCCTCGGTGACGGACTCGCCGAGCTGAGGCATCTTGATCGGGGTGTCGGCCACCTGAGCGTCCTCCAACGCGTACTGAGTGGAGGCGACGACCAGAATCGAACTGGTGATGGAGGTTTTGCAGACCTCTGCCTTGCCACTTGGCTACGTCGCCGGCCAGCAGGGATTCTACCGCCCGATATTGAAGCAAGGGGAGGCAGCGTTTCCTGCAAGACCCCGCCGAATCAGTTCGCGGTCGTCCGGCTTATCGAGCTAACTTTCCGTGCCTAGTGAGGCATTTCGTCCTCCTCCATCTGGAAGTGATGGCCAACTTCGTGTTCCATCGTCAGCCGGATCTGCGCCACCAGCTCCTGCCAGCTGTTGGCCAAGTGTTCGTGTGTGTCCTTGAACAGTGTGATGCGCGGCGGCACCGCCGTCTCGGCCAGGACTCCGGCGCCCTCGTAGAGCCCGAAGAGCCGCAGGTCGGAGTCTTCGGCCACGAGGAAGTGGATATCCTCCAAGTACGGCTGGAACTCGGCCGGGATCGCTTCGATCGCTTGCGCCACGGCTGCCTCGAAGCTCTCCATGCTCACCGGGAACATCTGAGGACAAGAATGGAGCAAGCCGCTACAGCGGAGAACGAGGACGGGTCACCGGTCGTCATCGTGGGCGCCGGCACGATGGGCTCCCAGATCGCCCTGCAGACGGCGTACAGCGGCCGTTACGGCGTCACGGTGGTCGACACCAACTCAGAGCAGTTGGAGCGGGCCCGACGCCAGAACCAGAAACTTGCCGCCCGCTCCGTCGAAAAGGGCAGGTGCGACCAGGAGCGGGCCGACCGGGCTCTGGCCGCTCTTCGGTACTCCGCGGACCTGGAGCCAGTGCGGCAAGCGCAGGTCGTGATCGAGGCCATCGTCGAGAACCTGGACGCGAAGCGCGAGCTGTGGCGTCAGCTCGGCGAACGGGCCGCACCGGCCGCGTTGCTGGCCAGCAACTCCAGCACCATCGCGATCTCGCGCCTGGCCTCTGAGCTACCTGCACCTGAGCGCTGCTGCAACCTGCATTTCTTCCACCCGGTCACCGTCATGCAGCTCTGCGAGGTGGTGAAGGGGCCGGCCACGAGCGACGAGACCATCCGGCGGGCCATCGACTTCGTGCGCTCGATCGACCGGGTGCCCGTGCTGATCAACAAGGAGGTGCACGGCTTCATCGTCAACCGCATCCTCTTTGCGGCGGCTGAGGAAGCCATGAACCTGCTCGAGGGTGGCTACGCCAGTGCCGAGGACATCGACACCGCCGTCAAGAAGGGCCTGAACTGGCCGATGGGGCCGTTCCAGCTGCTGGACTTCAGTGGCCTCGACGTCTTCGCCGGAGCGCTGGAGGATCGGGCTCGCCTGGAGGGCGGCCCGGGCGCTCCCCAGGTTCTCAAAGACAGGGTGGAGCGCGGCGAGCTCGGTCGAAAGACCGGTCGCGGCTTCTACGACTACAGCAGCAGCTAGCGTCCTGGAACTGAGGTCCGCAGCGAAGATGCAAGGAACGTGGGTTCCAGGACACTAGGCTGCCGGCACCAACGCATGGACGGCGGCCCGGGCAGCGGTTAGAGTCCTAGCAGACGCGGGTGTGGCGGAACCGGTAGACGCGCAGCTCTTAAAAAGCCGTGCCTGAAGAGGCGTGTGGGTTCGATCCCCACCACCCGCACAGCCGCAGCGGTCGATCCAACTCTGGCCCAGCCTGTCCCATCGAAAGGCCGATAGGCCGACGGGGAGGGCTTTGGCAGGGGAGGCCAGGCCTTCCTTTCCTGTCCTTCTCAGCCCGCCTTGCCCCTAACATCTGGATGATGCCCGCGCGATACGAGGAAGAACCTGGTCCGTATGAGGACCCTCCTCACCAGGACACGGTGCCGGCACTGACGGTTCCGACGGTTCGGGACGCCGACGGCGGCCGGCATTGGGACTACCGGACCGAGATCCTCACGGCGGCTGAGCTGACGGACGGTGTGACTCTCGTAACGAAATTGTCCACAGTCGCCGAGGAGGACTGGGAGCTGGCGGGTCTCTACCCGGCGGCGGACCGACATGTGCTCCTGCTGCGCAAGCCCAAGAAGATGGAGCGGGAAGCACGGCGCGTCGGCTTCGCCCCGCCCGTGCGCTGAGCGAAACAGCCTTCGCCCGCCGTTCTCAGAGCTCGACTGGGGATAGCCGGCCGATCGGCGTGTTCGACTCGGGTGTGGGTGGTCTCACCGTCCTGCGGGCGATCCGGGACAGACTGCCCCTGGAGAGCACCATCTATGTGGGCGATCTCCTGCACTTTCCCTATGGCCCCCGCTACCAGGAGGAGGTGAAGGAGTTCGCTTTTGACATCATCCGACATCTGCAGCGAGCCAACGTAAAGCTCATCGTGATCGCCTGCAACACCGCCACGGCAGCCGCCTTGAATCAGGCCCGCGAGGTGTTCGACGTACCGGTCGTGGGCGTGATCAGTCCTGGGGCTCAAGCCGCCGTCCAGGTGACCCGCAAGGGTCTGGTAGGCGTGATCTCGACCGAGGGCACACGGCTCTCACAGGAATACCTGCACGCCATCAAGGAGCTGGACCCGATGGTTGGCGTCTATCAGAAGGCCTGCCCCGAGCTGGTTCAGATCGTCGAGGCGGGCGAGGCGGAGAGTCCCCGGGCGGAGCAGGCCCTGAAGCGGGACCTGGCCACGTTTGTGGACCTGGGTGCCGACGTCCTGGTGCTTGGTTGCACTCACTACCCGCTCCTACGGCCGGCCATCGAGGCTGTCTACCCGGGCGCTTTCCGGCTGGTTGACTCGGCGGAGACCACTGCGGCCATGGTCGAGCGGCGTCTTGACCACGCCCGGATGCGGGCCGGGTCCGGACCCGGAGCCCCGATGCATGAGCTTCGGGTCACAGCGGTCCCACAGCGCTTCTACGAGGTGGGGGAGATACTCTTCGGCGGGCGGGTTCCCCAGGTGACGGAGATCCGCCTAAACGAGGCAGCCGGCGCCGAGGGCACCTGGCCTGGCATCATTGATGGCCGTGGCAAAGCGACGCCGTACCCCGGCGCCTGAGGCAGCAGCTTCGACAGACGACCTTTCACCGACCATGCGGCCCCTCGCCGCCCTGGCGACCGCCCTGGTTGTCATCGCCCTCACCGTTGCCGCCGGCGCCGGACTCAACTGGGCCGCTCAAACGAAGCCGCCGGCCGATTTCGCGCGCTGCCATCCGGCCGCGCAGGTGGCACCTGGCCAGTTCGCCGGGCCGCCGGTGATGTGCCTCGACGCCAAAAAGGACTACTCGGCGGTCGTCTCGACCAGTAAGGGCGACATTCAGCTGGCGTTCTCCAAATCGGCGCCGATCACCGTCAACAACTTCATAGTTCTGGCAGTCAACGGCTACTTCAACGGCCAGCACTTCTTTGCGGCTCAGGACTGGATCATCCAGGCAGGAGATCCTCAAGCCAACGGGTCCGGCGGTCCCGGGTACTCGCTCCCGCCCGAACCGCTCGGCAAGGATGAGCACTACAACCAGGGTGCCATGGGCATGGCCCGCTTCCCGGACGGCAGCCTGAGCGGTTCCCAGTTCTTCATCGTGCGCGGGCCCTGGCCGGGCGGCGAGCCAGGGACCGTCTACAACCGCTTCGCCACGGTGTCCGCGGCGGGGCTTTCCGTCGTATCACAACTGGATGCGTCCGACCGTATCAGCCAGATCAAGATCCAATCCTCGCAGCCAAAAAAGGCGTGAGGCGATCGTATAATCGTATGGAGGTTACTTAGATGCCATTTGGGATTCACCCCGGCTTTCTCCTCGTGCTCCTCGTCATCGTCCTGGTGATCTTCGGGCCAGGCAAGCTAGGTGACATCGGCGGCGCCGTCGGTCGCGGCATGCGGGAGTTCCGTAAGGAGTCCGACAAGGTGCTCAACGACGTCAAGGGCGAGTCTGCCGAGAGCAAGCCAGCTGCGACGGCGGTGGCCGCCGAGCCAGTGCCAACCAGCCCTGCTGCTGCCACCGCACCGGCCGCGGAGACGGCGCCGACGGCGCCGACCGCTCCGGTCGCCAAAGAGGCCGTCAAGACCGAAACCGAGAAGTCGGCCTAGAACGCGTCTGATGACGCTGCTGTCGCGGAGCGCTTCGCCGCGCCCGAAAACTGCGGATGACACCCGCATGTCGATCATGGCCCACCTGGAGGCGCTACGCCGAGCGCTGATCATCTCGATCATCGGCTGGTTGCTGGTGACCGTCGCGGCCTTCTTCTTCTCCGGTCAGGTTTTCCAGTTCCTGGTCGACCGTTCCGGGGTGCATCAGGTGTACTTCACGGCGCCGACCGATCCGTTCACGCTGAAGCTCAAGATCTCGCTCTATCTCGGCGTGGTGGTCGCTTCGCCGCTGATCTTCCAGCAGCTCTGGTGGTTCGTGAGCCCGGGCCTTCACTTGAAGGAGAAGCGGCTCATCCTGCCGCTCATCGTGGCCACGACCTTCTTCTTCCTGCTCGGGGTCGGCTTCGCTCTCTTCGCGCTGCCGCTCATCATTCATGTGCTGTTCGGGTTCGAGTTTCCGGGCCTCGCCCCGCTGATCACCGCCACCGAGCTGCTGAGCTTCATCCTCGGCATCGTCATCGCGTTCGGGGTCGTCTTCGAGTTGCCGGTGGTCCTCTACACGCTGGGCTTGCTGCGCATCATCAGCTCGCGCTGGCTGTGGAAGCATCGGGCGTACTGGCTGGTCGCGCTCGGCCTGATCGCAAACGTCATGACTCCGGGCGCGGATCCCTTTACGCCGCTGATCGTCTTCGTTCCGCTGGCGATCTTCTGGCTTGGCACGACGCTGCTGCTGCGGCTGACCGGGAGGTAGGGCACATGGCGCGACCTGACGGACGGGAGCGCGCCGACGAACTGCGGCCGTTCAAACTCGAGTTGGGCGTCAACGCTCACGCGGAGGGATCGGCGCTGGTCGAGACCGGCCGGACCCGGGTCTGGGTGACCGCCAGCGTGGAGGAGCGGGTGCCGTTTCATCGCCGGGGGACGGGCACGGGGTGGGTTACGGCGGAGTACTCGATGCTTCCGCGCGCCACCCACGACCGCGGCCAGCGGGAGGCCAGCCAGGGCAGGATCGGGGGCCGAACGCATGAGATCCAGCGGCTCATCGGGCGCTCACTGCGCACCGTGGTCGACATGAAGGCGCTCGGTGAGCGGACGATCACGCTTGACTGCGACGTGCTGCAAGCCGATGGCGGCACCCGGACGGCAGCCATCACGGGCGCATTCTGCGCCCTGTACCAGGCTACAAAGCGCATGCAAGCGGCCAAGCTGCTCACTCGCAACCCGATCCGCAACTACGTCGCCGCCGTCAGCGTCGGCATCATCGACGGTGAGCCGCGCCTCGATCTCGACTACGCCGAGGACTTCCTGGCCCACACCGACATGAACGTGGTGATGCTGGACGATGGGCGCTTCATCGAGCTCCAGGCAACCGCGGAGAAGGAGCCGCTGGCAAAGCACGAGCTGGACGCCCTACTTGGGCTGGCGCAGAGCGGAATCCGCGAGCTGGTTCTGCAGCAAAAGCGGGCAGTCGCGGTGCTGGGCTAGGCCGGCCTGGCGGTCCTCTACCTGGCGACTGGGAACCCGGGCAAGTTGCGCGAGTTCCAGGAGCTGCTGGCTGGCACCGGGCTGACGCTGGAGGCCGTCGATAGCGGCGTGACGGAGAACGGCCCCACATATGCCACCAACGCTGCGCTGAAGGCGGAAGCGGTGGCGCGTGCCCGTGGCTACCCGGCCCTGGGTGACGACAGCGGCCTGGAGGTAGAGGCGCTGGGCGGTTATCCCGGCCTTCACTCAGCCCGCATCGCGCCAACTCAACCGGACCGTGAACGGCTGTTGTTCGAGCGCCTGAGACAGCGACGACGTCCCTGGCGGGCACGGTTCGTGTGCTGGCTGGCTCTGGCTGCGCCGGGCGGGTCGACGCTACTCTTCAGCGGGGAGGTGGCCGGCGAAATCCGCCGATCGGTTACGCGGAGCCAGGGCTTCGGTTACGACCCGGTGTTCTGGCCACATAGCAGCTCACGCTCGTTCGCCGAGCTGGAGCCGGCGGAAAAGAATCGACTGAGCCACCGGGGGGTAGCTCTGCGGGCCCTCCTTGCGAGCGGCGCGCTTTCCAACCTCAACTCACGCTCAGAGCACGGCGAGCGCCGCCGTTAGATCCGGCCGCTCGCCGGCATGCCCGTTCGGCCGCCGGTAGACGACCCGGCCGCCCCGAGCGAGGACGATGAGGCCACCCTGCTGCCACGGGTCGCCCTGCACCGAACTCTGGATGTGGCCGCGCATCGTCGATCGGGCACCGGCCAGCAGGCTGCCCAGGGACAGTGTTGCTCCGACGCCGCGCTTCATGCCGGCGGCGCCGAACGCACTGAGTGAAGGGTCGGTGTAGACAGGGATTCCCGGAGCGTTGTCCTGCTGGAACCTGGCCGCGAATCTGACCGACCCGTTTCCGACCAGGACTAGTTGGGCGCCCCTGGCTTCGATCTGAGGCTGCTTGCCGCGCAACTGCGCGACGGTCTCGAGACAGTGCGTTCAACCGAAGTGGCGCAGGAAGACGACGACCAGCGGTCGCTCGGCGGCGAGCTCCAGCAGGTCGACGGCCCGTCCCTCGGTGTCCAGCACGTTGAGCGCAGTTGTTTGGGCCATTCCGCTCGAGCCTAGGGAAAGAGCCCGAACCAGCAGCCGGTTCGAATTGGCGACGTCCGTTTCAGTACCGTAGAGGCGGAGTTCACGGGCGGTGGCTTAGCCCGGCAAAGCGCCTGCTTTGGGAGCAGGAGACCGCGAGTTCGAATCTCGCCCGCCCGACCACCTCCGGAGCGGCGCTGCGGCTACAGTCGAAGGATGACCCGCGAGCTCTTGGGCCAGTTGGACCGCCACATCGACGCGCATCTCGACGGTTGGATCGTGGAGTTGGCCGAGCTTTGCAAGATACCCAGCGTCTCCGCCCGCCACCAGGGCATCGAGGCGTGCGCGGAGCAGGTCGGCAGGTTGCTCGAGAGACAAGGGCTGACGGTCGACGTGCTGCCTACCGGCGGTCATCCCGTAGTTCTGGGCTCTCTGCCGGCGGCCCATTCGCAGACGATGCTCTTCTACAACCACTACGACGTCCAGCCGCCGGAGCCGCTCAACCTGTGGCTCAGCCCGCCTTTTCGGCCAGAAGTAAGAGACGGACGGCTCTACGCTCGCGGCGCCAAGGACGACAAGGGCGAGCTGATCGCCCGGCTCGCGGCGGTCGATGCGCTCCAGGCCGTGACGGGCGGCCTGCCGTGTGACCTTCGCTGGCTGGTCGAGGGTGAGGAGGAGATCGGAAGTCCCAACCTGCCGCCGTTTGTCGAGCAGCACTGGTCCAGCCTGCACTGCGACGCTGCCATCTGGGAGGAGGGCGGCGTGGACCCGGAGGGCCGGCCGCTCGTGATGTTGGGCACTCGAGGCCTTCTCTACGTCGAGCTGAGCGTGCAGGCCAGCGCCCGCGACGGCCATTCCGGCGAGGCAAATCTCATCCCGAACGCCGCCTGGCGCCTGGTCTGGGCGCTCAGCACCCTCAAGGGTGAGGACGAGCGCATCCGCATTCCCGGATTCTACGATGGTGTGCCGGCACCGACTGTGCGCCAGATGGCGATGCTGGCCGAATTGCCCAGCCCTGAGAGCGGCCTGCTTGCCTCCTATGGGCTGGACTCGCTCCTCCTCAGCCGGACGGGAAGTGAGGTCCTAACCGCCCGTTTCCAGCCGACCTGCAACGTCGCCGGCCTCACCGCCGGCTTCCAGGGCGAGGGCAGTAAGACCGTCATCCCGGCGTTGGCAAGCGCCAAGGTTGACTTTCGGTTGGTCCCCAGCCAGGATCCCGCCGCGATCGCGGACAAACTGCGGGCCCATCTAGAAGCCGAAGGCTTCAGCGATGTGACGCTGCATGTGATCGGCTGTGAGCCCGGCGCGTTCATCGACCCAGACGATCCCCTCGTGCGGATGGCGGCCGAGACCGGGGCTGAGATCTACGGCCAGCCGGCCCAGCTGGTACCCCTATCTGGCGGCACGACACCCATGTTTCTCTTCGCCCAGCGCGGAGTGCCGATCGTCGCACCGGGTGTCGGCTTCGGTGCCAGCAACCTGGCCCACAGCCCCAACGAGAGCGTTCGGCTGGAGGACATCCGGCAGGCGGCCAGGCACCTCACAAGGCTCCTCCTCCGCTTCGGACAAGGGTAGGCCGAGATCAAGCGCAGCGAGCTGGCGCAAGCCGCCCGGTCGGTGCTGCGCGGGAACGACGCAGGCGCGTGGACGCGGCCCTCGCCCCGGCAGTATCCCCATCAGTGGAATTGGGACTCCGCTTTCATCAGCCTCGGCTGGGCCACTTTCGATTGGCCGCGCGCCTGCCTGGAGCTGGAGGCCATGCTGGCCGCTCAGTGGTGGGAGGGCATGGTGCCCCACGTGCACTACGATCCGCGACACCTCGCCGCCTACTTCCCCGGCCCGGACCGCTGGCCGCGCGCTCAGCGACACGTCCGCAACGCCGGCCAGCTGACCAGCGGTATCACCAATCCGCCCGTTCTCGTCACCGCCGCCTGGCTGGTCGGGCTGGGCCAAGCGGACCAGACGCTCCGGCACGCTTTTTGGCGGCGGGTGCGGCCGGCTCTAATCCAGTACCTCGCGTACTTCGGCTCCGCCCGGCGGCTGCCCGATCAACTCCTGCCGGTGATGGTTCACCCCTGGGAGAGTGGTTGGGACAATTCCCCTCGCTGGGACGCGCTCCGCCGATCAGGACTGAAACCGCGTCAACCGTACGAACGGCTGGATCGAAGCTCTGTGAATGCCAGCGAGCGGCCCACCGACAGTGACTATGACGCCTATCTGGCCCTGGTCGAGAAGCTGGAGGACGCAGACTTCGATGTTCAGCTTTACCGAGCCGACTCGCCCTTCTGCGTACATGACGTTCTGCTGGACGCCGCCTGGTATGGCGCCGCGTGCGACCTGAACCGCATCTGCAGGTCTCTCTCCGAGCCGCCGGCCGTGGCCGCCGAACGCCTGACTGCGTTTGCCGCCGCCTTTGAAGCCACCCACTGGGACGAGCCAGCCCAGCTCTACTTCGACTGGGACTGCATCCGTCATCACCGGATCAGGACGCCCACCGCTGCCGGCATCGCCGCGCTGGCCGGGGGAGTGGCAGAGCCCCAGCGGGGGCAGGCCGCGTGGCGTCGCTACAAGGAGCTCTGCCGGGGCACGCTGGCGGTGTGTACGGTACCGCCCGGAGAACCTAGCTTCGAGGCCGAGCGCTACTGGCGCGGGCCGGTCTGGCTCCAAGTGAACTGGCTGGCCGCCCGAGGGCTGGAACAGATCGCTCTCGTGGCCGAGGCGCGCGCCCTGGTCGAGGAGAGCTTGGCGCTGGTGCAGGAGCACGGGCTGGTCGAGTGCTTTGATCCATGGGACGGGAGTCCGCTCGGGGCGCGGGATTTCTCCTGGAGCGCTGCCCTGACGTTGGCCTGGCTCGAGCGGTAGATCGATCTGGCAGGGCTCATACCAGCCAGAACCGGCCCCCAATATGGCTTAGCTGGGCACGCGGGCCTCTAGCCAGGCGTTTGGCTGTGGAGCAAGAAGACCGCCTTGTCCAGAAAAAGGGAAGCCCGCCTTGTGGGACGGGCTCCCCGGCTAG
>JAABUZ0100006148.1_pt1 | contig 15201 bp, 14 predicted proteins | sample 5562091 | NCBI WGS metagenome assembly JAABUZ01 (sample SAMN12813069, study PRJNA571459) | rock metagenome | isolation source: Antarctica rocks | place: Antarctica: Victoria Land, Linnaeus Terrace sud | collected 2015-12-21 | reverse complement strand
CCGAAACCGTAAACGAAATCTCCTGAAACAGCGGCACAGCTCCAAAGCGCTTCGAAACGCCCTGTGCATTCAAAATAGGTGGCATCCAATAAGTCTACCGTCTCAACTCCGAGGCCGCGGCTCACCCGCCCGCGCAATCTGCTCCGCCACCCGCCGATACCGTTAGACCTATGAACCTCTGTTGGAAAGCTCGAGGAGCCGTGCCGGCGTCAATGCTCCCATCGGCGCCGAAGAGCCGTAGCGACCCGCTTGCCCACCAGGATTCCCGGCCGTTCAATCCACACATGCGTCGCCGTCGCAACACCTACCAGCAATACCGCGCAAGCCAGGCAGAGCATCCAGTGATCGAACGGCGAACCCAGATCGTGCCTCCGGCTGAACGACGTTCGGAAGATAAGTCCAAGGGCCAGTCCCTGCAGCAGGTAGATCCCATAACTCACATCACCCAAACGTATCGCCGGTCTGGTCTTCAGCAGGCCGAACAGGCTCGATCCCGAGATCACCAGGTAGAGAATCGCGCCAAGCATCAGCTGCGACACGCTCGAAACGCTCGGTTGGTCGAACTGAAACACCAGCACCAGCAGCACCACCAGCAGAGTGGAGCTTCCCGCATCCGGAAGCCGCGCCAGCCTGCCTTCTTGGCTCAGCGATGCCGAAAGCATCCCCAGCAGGAAAAGCATCGCAGACGCAATCGCCGGCTTGTAAGGGCCGCCCCGGTAAAGATGGAGATAAGCCTGACAGGCCGCTATCGCCAGCAGCACGAACCGCAGATGCATCCCTTTACGCCTGGCAAAGAGCGCCAGCACCGGGAGACTCAGGTAGAAGTACCACTCCCATTGCAGCGTCCATATCACATCCGCCAGCAGCAGCCCGGTTCCGCCATAGCCGTTCACGTTTGGGCCCGGGAGCAGGCCGAGACTCAGCCATCGGACCAGCTCCTCCAATAAGGAAGGCGCCGGCACTCGCAGTGTAAAACCTGTTCGCTCCGCCACGATGGCCAGCACCAAGACCACGGCAGCCAGGTAAAGCGGGCCTATCCGGAATAAGCGACCCGTGTAGAGCGAAATCCATGACGGGCGCCCGCCCGAACGGATCAACTGCGACCAGAACAGGAAGCCGGTAATCATGAAGAAGAGCGCCACGCCAACCGGCCCCAGCAAGTTGAGAAAATGAGACGGAGGTCCGATCCAGACGCGGTCAGACAGAAACCGGTGGTAAATAGCCGCGTGATGGAATACCACCGCAAGCGCCAGAAAACCCCGCATCCCATCCATCGTTGCGATCCGCTTGTTGCTCAAGCCCGGCGGCGTATCCGCAGCCTTGAAGAGAGGCGTGGACGCAATGGCGAGCAACAGGGCGATGCAGACAAAAAAGGGCCAGGTTGAGTAGAACCCTATCAATGCCGCCAGTCCCCGCAGCTCGCAACATCCATGCTCTTATCTTGCCTCAAGGCGTACCTCCCGAGAAGCCGGATCTTCACGCACATCTAGCCTGGACTATGCGTGTCGAAGATCGGAGCCTCCAAAGAATTCGGCGTCTGCAAAACAGCCGTCCTGAAGAACGGCCCCGGTCTCGCCACCTTGAAACCTTCACCTCAATCCAGATCGAACTCCCGCAGCGGCCGCTCCGTCAACGGACTCTCCTTGGCCTTCTTCACCGCCTCCGCGAACTTCTTCGCCAGCACATCGTCCTTGTTCTTCTGCGCCTCCACACTCTGCGCGAAGATCGAGTCCCGCCGCGCATCCTGCTCCCGCAGCGCCTTCGCTGCCTCCCCGAAGTCCTCAAACGTCTTCTTCCGCGGCGCCGGCGTATGCGCAATCACGCTCCGCGTCACAGGATCCACCTTCAGCATCCCCCCACAATCCGGACACATCACCTCGAACGGAGCGTCACTCATTCCCATGGCCTTGTCCCCCTGGAGATTCATTCCTGAAGATCCATTCTAAGACTGCCTCTCCGCTTCACCAACAGGGCCCAGACGCTCCCCTTTCCGTGGCAAAGGCTGCGACGTGTCTTCGCCGAGCTGGAGACTCCGGCGTGGAGGATCAATTTCGACTGTGGCGCAATCGATCGACAGGATCGTTAGAATGGAATTAGGCACAGAAAAGGCTCTGGGAGCGTCCGGAGCCTTTCTCTTTTGCAATCAAGACTTTGGCCATAAGTCCAGTATCAAGAAGACTTTGCGGGAGCTGTTTGGCAGGGTACTGAAAACAGAGACTTTAGGGAGATCGACCCGGGGGGAGGGGCTACAGCCGGACGACCACGTGCCCCCCGCACATGCCCGCCGCCTCTTCCACTAGTCGAACCGGCAGCCCTTCATATCTCGCCAGATACCACACCCCCGCCACGGCCCGCTCCTGCAGATGCCCGTCCGGGAACACATTTAAGGTGATCGCTGCGGCGTGCTTTCGCAGGCTGGCCTCCTTCTCCAGCTCATGCCCGGCCGCCATGCGCCGGAGCCGGTTCATCTGGTACCGCATCTTCGACCCCGATACCTCGGCAGACCTGCTTAGAGCCGCATCCATCCCGCCCAGGTAATCGATCAACCCCTGGAGCTCCACGTCCATCGCGTTCCCCGCCGCCGCCAGCCGTCGCTTCAACTCGATCGGCATCGCCCGCGCACCCAGCCGTTGTCCAAGCGCCTCCGCCGACGTCATCGCGTCCGGCAGCTGCACCTCGTCCTTGTCCATCACCGCCGCGACCGCCGGCTCCAACAGCGTCGCCGTCAGCCGCGGCAGCACCGGTGTCACCCGCCCCAGTATCTGCTCGTAGAGCACCGCGCTCTGCGCGAAATAGGCCACCTCCGCCGGCCCCCCGACATAAGCCGCGGTCGGCAGAATCGTATCCTGAAACACCGGTCGAAGCAGGGCATTCGGGCTCATCCGCTCCGGCGCGGCCGCGAGGATCGCCAGTAGGTCGGCTGTTGTATACACCTGTCGCCCCGCCTTCCATCCACCCTCCGCCGTCCTCCGCAAAGCCTGGCGCTCGGCTCCGCCATCCATCTCGGAGATGAGAAACAGCAGGCTCATCTCCTTGGCCACCTTCACCTGGGCATGGTACCCGGCACCCTCAAGCTCCTCCGTTCGCCGCACCAGAGCCTCTTCCAACTCGTCGGCGTGCTCGATCGCGAATCGAAGCGTCCCCGCTCCAAGCGCGTGAAAATCTCGCCCTGCGGCATCCATCACCACCAGTCCCTGCTCCGCGAAGGTCGCCGTCATCAACCGGGCAAACGCTCCGCCCAGGGTAGGCGTGTACCCCTCGCGCGGCGCATAATACGCTCGCAGCAGATCGCATACCGGGGCCCATCCCAGCAGTTCAGTCGCCTGTTCCAAAACAGCACCAATCTCCGCCCCCAGCCGAACCGATCCCACCGGAGCCGCCGACGTCCTCTTCAGGCCCGATCGCAGCGTCTCCAGCTTTGTTTTGGTGAACAGCGAGATCTGATCGACCTCCGCCAGATCGTGATCCTCCGTCGCCATCCAGAACACCGGAACATGCTCGACACCCGTCAGTCTTGTAGCTTCGCGCGCACGCGCGATTGCCGTCGCCGCCTTCAGCAGGGTCAGCAGAGGACCACCCAGCAGGCCCACCTGCTGACCTGTCACCACCGCGTGGGCTCCACCTCGCAGCCTCTCAATGTTGCGCAGCGTCGCCGCTCCCGCTCCGAACTCCAGAGCCTGCCGATCAAGCGCCGACGCCAGACCGGCCGCGTCGCTCCCACCCTTAACCGCGTCCGCCATCCACGAGCCCCCGAACGGCTCGCCTCCGTACCATCTGCGGACCGGAGATCCGGGCGCACTCTCAGCCATCGCAAGGTAATCGCGATAAAGCGCCGAAACATGAGGCAGAACGGTAGTCGGGTAGCACTCAGCGCTCATCGCAGTCCCTTACTCTCCTCGGTACGCCCGCTCCGGCAATCACCGCTCTACGAACCCATGCTTCTCACCGTGCACCCCGTTGGATGCCCACCATCACCGGCCCGATGCAGGATGATACCGTAGCTCATGGCCGCCTCGAAACGACCCCCCAGCCGCAAGCTCCGCTCCACCCTCAATTCAAAGATGACCCCAGCCAATCAAATCGCAACTCCGCCCAAGTCATCCGCAGCGGAAAAGCCCCGATCTTTCAAACTCCGCTCCACCGCAAAGCTCGTCTCTTCCAAACTCTCCTACAAAGGGAAAGTATTCTCCGTTTTTACCGACACCGTGATTGAGCCCGGAAACGAGAAGCCCAACACCCGTGACGTCATCCGTCACAACGGCTCCATCGTGATCCTCGCGGTAGACGAATCCAACAACCCCGACGATCCCGACATCATCCTCATACGACAATACCGCCACGCCGCGGGACAGTTCCTGCTCGAACTCCCGGCCGGACGCATCGAGGCTGGGGAAGCTCCGCTGGCGGCGGCCAAGCGCGAGATGATCGAGGAGACGGGCTTCGGGGCGCGCCACTGGACCTTGCTGACCAAATACTTCGCTAGCCCAGGATTTCTCGGAGAATGGATGCAGATCTACCTCGCACGAGATCTCCGCGCAGGACAGGCCACACCGGAGGATGACGAGCACATCGAGATTGTTCGAACGCCGCTCTCTCAAGCCATGGAACTCGCCGGAGCAAATAAGATTCACGATGGCAAGACTCTCATCGGGCTTTCCCTCTACAGCGCCGCCAGGCAGGCTGGCCGATATCTCTCTTCGTGATCAGGCGCCCTGCGTTTCATGACAAGCAGCTCCTGGAGGCCCTGCCTCCGCCCCGAAGAGCTCTGGCCCTTCACGACCGGCTAAAAGACGCATAGCCTTCCCCTTATGGACAACATCACCATCGCCCGTCTGCTCGACGAGACCGCGGCGCTCCTCGAGATCGATGGCCAGGACCCGTTTCGCGTTCGGTCCTATCGCCGCGCCGCCGAGGCAGTCGAGCAGCAGACAACACAACTCGCGACTCTCGCCACGCCGGAGGCAGACCCGAAGGATCTGCTGGCCATTCCCGGCATCGGGAAAGCCATGGCCGCCAACGTCCGCGACCTTGTCACAACCGGAACCATGCCCCTCCGCACCGAGCTCCTGCAAAAATACCGTCCCACCATGCTGGAATTGCTGCGCCTCCCAGGCATGGGTCCCAAGACCGTCGCCCTCCTCTGGTCCGTACTTGAGATCGCCGACATCGATAAGCTCGAAGAAGCGGCCAAGGCCGGTCACCTCCTCAAGCTCCCCCGCATGGGCCAGAAGTTTACCGACAAGCTCCTCAAGGGCATCGAGGATCATCGCAAAAACTCCAGCCGCTTCCGCATCGATCAGGCACAGAGTCAGGCCGATCGGATCGCGGACCTCATCCGCTCCTTTCCCGGCATCGACACCATCACTCCCGCCGGTTCGCTACGCCGCGGTCGCGAGACGGTCGGCGACCTGGACTTCCTCGTCACTGGTCCCGCGTGCGAGCCCGATGTCGTCGCTGCGGCGGTCGACCACGTTGCCCAGCTGCCTCTAATCGACAAGCTCCTCGCAAAGGGAGCCAACAAGGTCTCGTTCACTCTCCGCAACAACCTCCAGGTCGATGTACGCCTCCTCCCGCGCGCCAGCTACGGCGCTGCCCTTCAATACTTTACCGGCTCCAAGATGCACAACGTCGCCCTCCGCCAACGCGCCATCAAACGCGGTCTCACCCTCTCCGAGTACTCCCTGCTCCGTCTCGAAGACAACTTAATCGTCGCAGCGGCCAAGGAAGAAGAGATCTACAACGCCCTCGACCTCGACTACATCCCACCCGAGCTGCGCGAGAACTGTGGTGAACTCGAAGCCGCCGCCGCCCACACCCTTCCGCATCTGATCACCCTCGACGACATCCGCGGCGACCTCCACATGCACACGCACGAGACCGACGGATCCAACTCCATCCGCGAGATGGCCGAGGCTGCCCTCGCCCGTGGTCTTCGCTACATTGCCATCACCGATCATTCCAAAAACCTCGCCATGACCAATGGCATGGACGACCAGCGAGCCCTCGCCCACGTCAACCGCATCCGCGAGGTCGACGCAGAGCTCCAGCAACTGCACGAGGGCCGCATCCGCGTGCTCCCCGGTATCGAGGTCGACATCCTCGCCGAGGGCCAGATCGACCTTGACGACAGCACCCTGGCCCAGATGGACATCGTCGTCGCGAGCGTTCACTCCCGCTTCGACCAGCCCATTGAGCAGATGACTGATCGCGTCCTCCGCGCGCTTGAAAATCCCCACACCCGCATCCTTGGCCACCCTACCGGCCGAAAGGTCCTCCGCCGCGATCCTTACGCGCTTCACATCGACGCCGTCCTCAAACGTGCCTCCGAGCTCGGCGTCGCCGTCGAACACAACGCCAGCCCTGCGCGCGCCGATCTCAACGACCTCCACCTGCGCCTCGCAAAGCAGCACGGCTGCAAGATTACCGTCAACACCGACGCCCACTCCACCGGCGAGCTCGACCAGATGCGCTTCGGCATCACGCAGCTCCGCCGTGCTTGGCTTACGGCTGGCGATCTCATCAACACCGCACCCGATATTGAAGCGCTCCTGTGTCTGCTTCGGCCCAAACCCTGAACGGATTGCTCGGTGGGACCTCGATCCAGACCGGATTTCACCGCACGCAGCCCGGCCAGAGTGATTCCACCCGCGACGCGCTAAACTTGAACAGTGGCCTTGACCGCAACCACCCCGTCCGATACCACCCACGCCAAGGCCATCACCGGTCCGGGCCTCCTCGCCGACTATGCCACGCTCTTCAAGCTGCGCGTCTCGGCCATGGTCATCATCACCGCTGCGGCAGGCTTCTACCTCGGCTCGCTCCGCAGCGGCATCAGCCCATTTCACGCCGGCCTTATTCAGACGCTCGCCGGCATCGCCGCCGTCACCTGCGGCTCCTCCGCCCTCAATCAGGCGCTCGAGCGCCGCTCCGACGCTCACATGCGCCGCACCGCGAACCGGCCCATGGCCGCACACCGCATCTCCTTCGCGCATGGCCTCCTGGTCGGCTTTGCCGCCGTCTTCCTCGGCACTATCTATCTCGCCCACGTCACCAATCCCCTCACCGGCACGCTGACGCTACTCACCGCCGCCGGCTACGTCGGCATTTATACCCCGCTTAAGCGGATCACCACGCTCAACACCTTCATCGGCGCCTTCCCCGGAGCCCTCCCGCCACTCATCGGCTGGACCGCCGCCCGCGGTCTCATCGAGTGGCCCGCCGTCGCCCTCTTCGCCATCCTCTTCGTCTGGCAGTTCCCCCACTTCATGGCCATCGGCTGGATGTACCGCGACGACTACCGCCATGGCGGCATACGCGTCACCGCCACCCAGCAGCCCATCGCCGACGCCGCCCGGTCTACGGTTATCCAGTCTCTTTTCTACGCCGTCCTCATGATCCCCGTAAGCCTCTGGCCCACCGCGCTCGGCATCACCGGCACGCCCTACGCCATCGCCGCCCTGTTTTTGGACGCAGGCTATCTCTACTACACCATCCGCTTCGCCGCAATTCTGCGAGAGCCCGGTGCACCCCACGCCCGCAACCTCGCCCGCAACCTCCTCAAGGCCTCGGTCGTCTACCTTCCTCTACTCCTCGCGGCGATGATCCTCAACGCGAAAGGACGCCTCCTCTTTTGACCACCCTCAGCCAGCAACCAGCAACCGGCAACCCGCCTCTCCGCACTCCGCCCGCCGTGATCGCGACGATCCTCGTCGTCAGCACCCTCGCCAGCGCTCTCATCTGTTTTCTCGTCTACTTCCACGCCCCATCGGATGTCACCGGCACCCATCTACGTTCCCTCCCCCTGCTCAACGCCGTCCTCAACGCCCTCTCGACCATCGCCCTGCTCACCGGCTTCAGCTTTATCCGCGCCCGCAACATCAAGAGCCACCGCGCCGCCATGTTCACCGCCTTCTTTTTCTCCTCCATCTTCCTCGTCTCCTATCTACTCAATTTCACCCTCCACGGCGAGACCCTCTTCAATCGCCTCTCCGCCTGGTGGCCCTTCTACTGGAAGCTCCTCGCCACCCACATCCTCTGCTCCGTCATCGCGCTCCCGCTGATCCTCATCACCTTCTTCCTCTCCCTCACGGGCCGCTTCCCCGCCCACAAACGCCTCGCCCGCTATACCTTCCCAATCTGGCTCTACGTCTCCGTCACCGGCGTCATCGTCTACGCCATGCAGGCCCTCATCCACTAGAAAAACCACTGGAAGCCCCAGGCAAAGCACTTCCCGCCAGTCCACAGAAAGCGCACCGATCGTCCCGCAAGTCATGCAGCCAGACACCCGCAAACTCCTCCACACCGGCCTCGTCATCTTCTTCACCGGAGCGCTCTCGGCAGCATCGATTTACCTCTTCTTCGGCGGGATCACCCGCCACCAGGGCCCCCACACTAACAGCGGATGGCTCGCTCTCATGCTCGCCATGGGCTGCCTCCCGACCGGCACCCTCACCCTCGCCTTGGCTCTACTCAAGCTAGCCAGTGATCGCCGTCCATGAACGCTCCTGGCGAGAGCGCTGCCTTCGTCTACATCCTCTCCAACCCTCAAAAGGCACTCTACGTCGGATACAGCACCCACCTTCAGAATCGCGTCAATGGTCACAAGCGAGGTGTCCTTGAGCACCGGCGTGGCAAAGTCAGACGTCCCTATACCGCGACCCGCAAAGTAGACCAATTGGTCTACTTCGAAACATTCGCCAGCGTCGAAGAGGCACGAGCACGAGAACGGCAGTTGAAGCGCTGGAAGCGTTTCGCAAGGTTGATTTGATCGTCGGTGGCAATCCTTGCTGGCGCGATCTCAGTCTGGACTGGTGCTCTGCTCCGTGCGAGAATCCTCGGTTTATGACCACCGCGCCGAGCGGCCCAGTCGAGAGTTCTCATTCCGATTCTGATATCCTCAAGCTCGAAGTTGATCCCCAAGAAAGCACACCACCCATGGCCAAAGGCGTCAATAAAGTCTTCCTCCTCGGCAACGTCGGCAAAGACCCCGAGATCCGCGCGACCCAGGGCGGCATGACCATCGCCAGTTTCACCCTCGCCACCGCCGACCGCCAGAAGGGTCAGGATGGACAGTGGACCGACAAGACCGAATGGCACAACCTCGTCGCCTTCCAGCGCACCGCGGAAATCGTCCGCGACTACGTCAAGAAGGGCACCCAGATTTTCGTCGAAGGCAAGATTCAAAGCCGCTCTTGGGACGACAAGGAGTCCGGCCAGAAGCGCTATAAGACCGAGATCCTCGTCAACGAACTCTCGCTTCTCGGCGGCGGCGCAGGTCGAGGTGGCGCCGGCGGCGACGAGGGCTCCGGCAAAAGCTCCGGCGGCTACTCCAAATCCAGCACCGCCAGCTACGATCAGGGATCGCAGCGCCAGCCCGCGAGCGCTCCCGATTACGGCGACACCGGCATCACCGACGACGACATTCCCTTCTAGCGCCACCGCACCCTGAACCCGCCGGGCGCCAACCGCAGGATCTTGTTCTGGGCTTTCTTATCCAGGCGAACGGCCGGGCCCTCGTAAAGACCGCCCTGTGGCCTGCTTCGCACTGTCCCTGACAGCTTCCTTACCAGGGACGATCTCAACGGGGCCGATTTATTTCATTCACCCCACCAGGATCTGAACTCCCGCATCCCCACCCGGACTGTCGTAAGGCAAATGCCCGGCCAAAGCTCGAAGTGGTATAAAAGACGCCAGAAATCTCCTTTGTCGGAGCAGCAGGCGCAACCTGCCGGATCGCCGGAGCCTTCCATGTCTTCCCTGCCTCTCACGCTGCTCCAGACCTCGTCCCCCGAGCAGTCCACCCTCAGCCTGGTCGCCATCCTCTCGCTAGGCTTCTTCCTCGGCATGCGCCATGCCACCGATGCCGACCACGTCGTCGCCGTCTCCACCATCGTCACCCGTGAGCGCCGCCTCTCCAGTGCAGCGCTTATCGGCGCGCTCTGGGGAACAGGCCACACCGTCACCATCCTCGCCGTCGGCGCCGGCATCATCCTCTTCACGCTCGTCATCCCACCGCGCCTGGGACTCACCATGGAGTTCTCCGTCGGGCTTATGCTTGTCCTCCTCGGCATCGCAAATCTGCGCGGCTTCGGCAAACAGATCTCCTACATGGAGACCGCCGGCCACACTCACGACCACTCCCCGCAGTCTTTGGACGCCCATACCCACTCGTCGATCTCCTACCTGGACCGTACCTGGGGACGATGGACTATCTATCAGTGGTGCCGACCCCTTATCGTCGGCCTTGTGCACGGCCTCGCCGGCTCCGCCGCAGTCGCCCTCCTCGTGCTCACGACACTTCATAACACCCATTGGGCGGTCGCCTACCTCCTCGTCTTCGGCATCGGCACCATCGCCGGCATGATGGTCATCACCCTTGCACTCGCCTCAGCCTTGCGCTACTCGAGCGCTAAAAGCGCTTGGCTCAATCGATACCTCGGCACCGCTGCTGGGTTCATCAGCCTCGCCTTCGGTCTCTTCATCGTCTACCAGATGGGCTTCGTCCACGGTCTTTTTACTCATCACCCCACATGGGCTCCGCAGTAGAGCTTTGTCCACCTTTGCCGAGCTTTCTCTTCCTCCTGTTCCTGCGTTTGACCTGTTCCCGCATCAAAGCGCATAGAAACTAGTGCGGCGCGTAGCGACTGGTTCCGCTATCGGACCTCGACCGCAAGAGGCACCGCACATAGAGGAGAAATTCACTGCCGGCCATGGGAACTCAACTCGCAAGCTTCTTCGCCGGCGGCTTTGAATGCGCCACCCATCGACGTCTCGATGGCCAGCAGATGGATCTGATCAGCAGAACCCGTCATGATCACCATACTGAATCCGACTACCGTCTGCTGCAGGAAGTGGGCATCTTCACCGTCCGCGACGGCCTCCGCTGGCACCTGATTGAACAGAGGCCCGGCATCTATGATTGGTCGAGCTTCCTGCCTATGCTCAACGCCAGCACCTATGCGGGCACACAGGTCATCTGGGATCTCTGCCACTGGGGGCTTCCCGTTGATCTCGATATCCTCTCCGAGGAGTTCATCGTCCGGTTTGCCGCCTTCGCACGTGCCGCCGCTTCCGTAGTTAAGGCGAACACGCAGACAGTTCCCTTCTTCTGCGCCATCAACGAGATCTCTTTCTGGTCATGGGTCGGCGGTGACGTGGCCGCGTTCTATCCCTACTTGCAGGGGCGCGGACCCGAACTCAAGCGACAACTCGTTCGTGCGTCGATAGCAGCCATCCATGCCGTCCGCGAGGTCGATCCGCGCGCCCGCTTCATCCAACCCGAACCCGTGATCAACATAGTCGCCGACCCGCGCAAGCCGGAAGATCGCTTCGCAGCCGAGAGTCACTCCGCAGGGCAATACGAAGCCTGGGACTGGCTTCAAGCGGACCTCTCCGGCGCGCAATCCAGCCTGGACATCATCGGCATCAACTACTACTGGAATAACCAGTGGATCCATGAGGGGGAACGAGCCTCTCTCGGCCACGCCCAGCACCGTCCACTTCACCAGATGCTCCAGGAAGTCTGGGATCGCTACAAGCGTCCCATCTTCATCACGGAAACGGGAGCCGAAAGCGGGTCCGGCCCAGGCTGGCTTGGCTACATCTCCGCCGAGATCCGGCAGGCCCAGCTTGGCGGCGTGCATATCCTTGGCATCTGCCTCTACCCTGTCATGGACTACCCCGGCTGGGACGACGACCGGCACTGCTCCTGCGGTCTTATCCAGGCAGACGGGCAATGGAACACCCGCCACCTTCGACCCGAGATCGCTGCGGAGTTGCGCCTACAGCAGCGCCTCTTCTGCCCCATCAGCTAGCCTTGCATCATTGTCGCAACCACACCGTACCGCATGCTCTCTCAAAGCGAAGCTGATCTGCAGGTCTCTTCAACCTCCTTCAGACGTGTTGACCGGACCTCCACTATATCGCTCGCCACATCGTTTACCCAGATGCGCTCCCCTCTAAGCGCCTCCGCGAATCGACCGATCGCTTCGGCGGTAGAGTCGTTGATCCTGCGATTCATAGATCTGCGGCAGATCGCGTTTCATCGAGCCCGCACCCTCTCCTCCAGGGCAGATCCGTAGCGATAGGGTCGATCCTATCTTGCTCCAACCTGATCAAGCAAAGTTTGCTGTTCCTCTTCGGACACAACTCGCGTATGATTGATTAGGCTCTTATAGAATCCGCATGGAAGTAGATTCCCGAATGGAAGCGCAGCGTCGAGCACGGTCCCATGATCCACGTGGCGACCGGTTCCCAGTGGAAGAAGAGGCAAGTCCACCTGATCTGGAGTAAGCCGCTTCGCAAGCGCACTAGCTATCTTGCGATTGCCGGAACAGCGTAGTTCACAGCACGATCGCAGACCTCGTTCTCTCGGCAGCGCAAACACAGTGGCGCGTCCTTCAGTTGCAGATCACTATCTCTGCATGGGGCATGCGTCGTAGAAATACTCTGTCTTCCCGCTCTTGCATCGCCGAGAAAAAACGACGTTCGGTCATTGAATGCACCGTGTCACTGATTTCCAATACGGTGCTCGGTGCCCGCGCACTTCGCCCGTATCAGCAGCAGATTCGACGCACCAAGGGATGCATGCCTAAGTAACAAATTGATGTAAACAAAAGGCTAGAGGCAATGTTGCACCCGAACGTTTCTGACGCGGACTCGCCGCACCCAACGTGTTTGCCTCTTTATACATCTAATGAGTAGTAAACCCAGTAACACACAAGGTTCTATAAGAAGTAAAAAATCTCTGTACCCGGGAATTCCTTTGCAGACACCTGACTCGAATGAAAGCCTCGCACATCGCAGCCACGGCTCTTCTCCCTCTGGGAGATCCACCGATCTGTTCTGCTTCAGCCACCTGCGCTGGGATTTCGTCTATCAACGTCCGCAGCATCTGCTCAGCCGCTGCGCCCAGGATCGCCGAGTGTTCTTTTGGGAAGAGCCTATCTTTGACAGCCCGCAAAGCGCATCTATCGAGGTCGTGCAAAAAGCAGATCGCCTTTGGGTGAGTCGACCGCACCTGCCCGCCGGAGGCGATGCAGACTCCCTCCAACGTAAGCTCCTCGTCGACTTTTGCCGCGAAAAGCACATTGATCGGCCAGTCCGCTGGTATTACACGCCCATGGCACTTGGCTTTTCGAACGACTTGCCAGCAGCCGCGACGGTCTACGACTGCATGGATGAACTGAGCGGCTTCGCGGGCGCTCCTCCCCAGCTGCTTGATCGCGAAGCGCAGCTCTTTTCCGCCGCCGATGTCGTCTTCACCGGTGGGCTCAGGCTTTATCAGGCCAAACGCGACCGTCATCCAAACGTCCATGCCTTCCCAAGCTCCATCGATGCCGCGCACTTCGCTCGTACCAGCGAACAGGATCCCCAGGACCAGGCGTCAATCCCGCATCCGCGCGCAGGCTTCTACGGTGTGCTCGATGAACGATTTGATCACCAACTGATCGCTGAAGCGGCACGACTCAAGCCAAGCATCCACTTTGTCTTCATCGGTCCAATCGTCAAGATCGATCCAGTAGCTCTGCCTCAGGCTGCCAACATTCATTATCTCGGCGCCAAGTCCTATGACGAGCTCCCCGCCTATCTCGCAAGTTGGGATGTAGCCCTTATTCCCTTTGCTCTCAATGACTCAACCTTTTACATCAGCCCCACCAAGACCCCGGAGTATCTCGCGGCCGGCAAGCCCGTCGTTTCGACGGCGATCTATGATGTGGTCAGAGGCTACGGCGAGAATGGCCTCGTCTCCATTGCTAACGATGCAGCAAGCTTTGCCGCAGCGGTGGAGCAGTCGCTGAGTCCCCGGTCAGATGCCTGGCACAAGCAGGTCGCCGACAAGCTCCAGACCACCTCCTGGGAGAAAACTTGGAATTCCATGTGGTCCGAAGTCGAGCGCGTTCTGGCAGTTTTCTCCTCAGTCCACACCGCCGCCTCCCCGGTCCAAACCGCCCTCTCCCCTGCCACCTCTAAACCTCGATCCTCTCGTGAAGCCGCCGTCACACGTGCGCACGCCCCCCTTCGACACGCCTCCTACGACTACCTCGTCGTCGGCGCGGGTTTCGCCGGCAGCGTCCTCGCGGAGCGTCTTGCTACTGTCATGGATAAACGCGTTCTCCTGATCGATAAGCGCGATCACGTCGGCGGGAACACCTTTGATTACTACGATCACGCTGGCATCCTCGTCCATCGCTATGGACCGCATATCTTCCACACGAACAGTGCCGACGTCATGAAGTACCTCTCACAGTTCAACCTTGATACGGTAAATCGCCTTTATAACCTCTCGCTCGATGCCGACGGCATGCAAGCCTTTCTCGCGGGTCGCGTCGAGACTCCCGCCCTGATTCGTACCTCCGAAGACATCGTTGTCAGTCGCGTTGGACGGGACCTCTACGCTAAGTTCTTCCAAGGCTACACCCGCAAGCAGTGGGGTCTCGACCCCTCACAGCTCGATTCCAGCGTCGCCGGCCGCATCCCGATCCGCTTCAATCGCGATGATCGCTACTTCACTGATACTTTTCAGGCCATGCCCAAGTACGGCTACACACGCCTCTTCGAGCGCATGCTAGATCACCCCAACATCGAGCAGGCGCTCGGCATCGACTACCGTGAGATCAGAAAGATCTACCCCGGTATCAAGACCATCTTCACCGGACCGGTGGATGAATTCTTCGGGTACCGCTTCGGGAAGCTGCCCTACCGGTCGCTCGCCTTTGACCACCAAACCTTCCACCGCGAGCAGTTCCAGAGCGCTCCGGTTGTCAACTACCCAAATGATCAGGAGTACACCAGAGTCACGGAGTTCAAGTTCCTGACGGGTCAGCAGAACGCCCGGACCAGCGTTGTCTTCGAATATCCGAAGGCCGAGGGGGATCCCTATTATCCCATCCCGCGCCCGGAGAACGCTGCCCTCTACGCACGCTACCGGGAGCTTGCGGAGAAAGTGGAAGACGTCCATTTCGTCGGCCGTCTCGCTACTTATCGGTACTACAACATGGACCAGGTCGTCGCGCAGGCGCTGGCCACAGCGCGCAAGATCATGGGCGACACCGATCTCGCTGCCTCCAATTTTTCTGTTGGTCGCGAGAAGCTGACCCGCACTCTTGCTCCAGGAGGTCTATTGGCTCCGGCCCGTGCCTCGGTTCCATCGCAGTAGCCTCAACAACAGCTCACAAAAGGGAAGACGGCTGCCGGATCTGG
>JAABUZ0100006147.1_pt1 | contig 15201 bp, 11 predicted proteins | sample 5562091 | NCBI WGS metagenome assembly JAABUZ01 (sample SAMN12813069, study PRJNA571459) | rock metagenome | isolation source: Antarctica rocks | place: Antarctica: Victoria Land, Linnaeus Terrace sud | collected 2015-12-21 | reverse complement strand
GTCTTCAGGCGCAACCTTCGCCAGTGGATGATGCGGATCACCGCGTATGCCGACCGGCTGGCTGACGACCTCGACCGCGTCGACTGGCCCGAGAAGGTCAAGGCCATGCAGCGCAACTGGATCGGTCGCTCCAGTGGCGCGCGGGTGACGTTCCCGGTGACGACGGCGGCGGGTTCGGCCACGGGCATCGAAGTCTTCACGACGCGCCCCGACACGATCTTCGGGGCGACGTTCATGGTGCTGGCACCCGAGCACCCGCTCGTCGACGAGCTGGTGCCGGCAGGAGAGTGGCCGGACGGGACGAATGACGTCTGGAAGGGCGACGACGCAACGGCGGCCGCGTCCCCGCAGGCCGCCGTCACGGCATACCGGCTGGCGTCCTCGCGCAGGAGCGAGGTCGAGCGGCAGACGGACGAGAAGGCGAAGACGGGCGTCTTCACCGGTGCGTGCGCGACGAATCCCGTGTCGGGCGAGGCGATCCCGATCTTCATTGCCGACTACGTGCTCATGGGCTACGGCACCGGCGCCATCATGGCGGTGCCGGCGCAGGACGAGCGGGACTGGGCCTACGCGACGGCATACGAGCTGCCGATCGTCCGCACGGTCCAGCCGGGTGACGGTCACCCGGAGGACGAGGCGTTCGCGGGCGACGGGCCGGCGGTCAACTCCTCGAACGACGCGGTGTCGCTCGACGGGCTGGGGGTCGCCGAGGCCAAGGCGCGGATCATCGAGCACCTTGAGAGCTCCGGCGACGGGCACGGGACGGTCAACTACCGGCTGCGCGACTGGCTGTTCAGCCGGCAGCGCTACTGGGGCGAGCCGTTCCCGATCGTCTTCGACGAGGACGGCACCCCGCACGCGCTCCCCGACTCGGCGCTGCCGGTCCTGCTGCCGGACGTGCCCGACTACTCACCGAAGACGTTCGACCCGGAGGACGCCCAGAGCTCACCTGAGCCGCCGCTGTCCCGGGTGCCCGAGTGGGTCGAGGTCGCGCTCGACCTCGGCGACGGACGAGGCGTACGCACCTACCGTCGCGAGACGAACACCATGCCGAACTGGGCCGGATCCTGTTGGTACTACTTGCGTTACCTCGATCCGGAGAACCCGGACGTCTTCGTCGACCCGGAGAACGAGCGCTACTGGATGGCGAAGCAGGCGACGCCCGTGGCCGGGGCGCCGAAGGATGCCACGGACCCCGGCGGCGTCGACCTCTACATCGGCGGCGTCGAGCACGCGGTGCTCCACCTGCTCTACGCCCGGTTCTGGCACAAGGTCCTCTTCGACCTCGGACAGGTCTCGAGCGAGGAGCCGTTCCGGAAGTACTTCTCGCAGGGGATGATCCAGGCCTACGCCTACACCGACGCGCGCGGCCAGTACGTCGAGGCGACCGAGGTGGAGGAGCATCCCGGCGAGCACGGCCAAGAGGCGACGTTCACGTTGAACGGCGAGGCGGTGCGCCGGGAGTACGGCAAGATCGGCAAGTCGCTGAAGAACTCGGTCAGCCCCGACGAGATGTACGACGCGTTCGGCGCGGACACGTTCCGGGTCTACGAGATGTCGATGGGACCGCTCGAGCTCGGCCGACCCTGGGACCCGCGGGCCGTCGTCGGGAGCCAGCGCTTCCTGCAACGCCTGTGGCGCAACGTCATCGACGAGCAGTCCGGCGGCGTGCGGATCAGCGAGGAGATGCCCGACCTGCCGACGAGGACCGTGATCCACCGGACCATTGCGGGCGTCCGAGCCGACTACGAGGCCCTTCGCTTCAACACGGCGATCGCCAAGCTGATCGAGCTGAACAACGTCGTGACGAAGCTCGCTGTCGCCCCTCGTGAGGCCGTGGAGGTGATGGTCGTCATGCTCGCGCCGGTCGCTCCCCACATCGCGGAGGAGCTGTGGAGCCGGCTCGGTCACTCAGGCGGGGTCACCTTCGTCCCCTTCCCGGTGGCCGACCCGACGCTGCTCGTCGACGACGAGGTGATTTGCGTCATCCAGGTGAGGGGCAAGGTCCGCGACCGGGTGCAGGTCCCGGCCGACATCTTGGAGGACGACCTGCGCGAGCTGGTGCTCGCCCGGGAGAAGGTCAGGGCGGCAACCGGTGGCCGGATCCGGACGGTCGTCGTGCGCGCGCCGGGACTGGTCAACGTCGTGCCCCTGTGACCGAGCTTCAACCGGCAACCTTCCCCATCACCACGTGACAGCCGGCCGGAGAGGCCGGTGCCACGATGGGTGCATGACAGACACCACGATCACTCAGGGCGCGGACCTCATGACCCTGGTCAACGTCTTCACCGTCGAACCAGAGAACCAGCAGGAGCTCGTGGACGTCCTCACCGAGGCGACCGACGCCGTCATGTGCCAGCTTCGCGGGTTCATCTCCGCCAACATCCATCGAAGCGCGGACGGCCGTCGAGTTGTCAACTACGCCCAGTGGCGCAGCCGCGAGGACTTCGAGGCCATCCAGGGTGATCCCCGCGCGGCCGGGCACATGCAGCAGGCTGCCGCGCTGGCCAGCTTCGATCCCGTGGTGTGCGAGGTCGTCCACACCAGGCACGTCTGAGCGCAGCACCGGCAGGGACCGTGAACCGTGAACCGTGAACCGCTAGCGTCGCGAGGTGAGCATCGCCATCGTCACCGACTCCACGGCATACCTGCCGCGGGAGCTCGCGGACGCCGCCCTGGTGACGGTCACCGTCGTCCCGCTCCACGTCGTCCTCGGGGGTGTGGAGCACGAGGAGGGCAGCGACGTCACCCCGGAAGAGCTCTCGGCCGCGCTCCGCAGGTTCACGCCGGTGACCACCTCCCGGCCGTCGCCGCGGAGGTTCCTCGACGCCTACGAGGCGGCCGGCGCGGCCGGAGCCACGGGCATCGTCTCCATCCACCTCTCGGCGCAGATGTCCGGCACCTGCGAGTCGGCGCAGCTGGCGGCGCAGCAGTCGCCGGTGCCGGTGGAGGTCGTCGACTCGCGCTCGCTGGGCATGGCCATGGGGTATGCCGTGCTGTCTGCCGCCGCGGCATCGGCCGCCGGGGCGGACCTGCAAGGCGTTGCGGCAGTTGCTCTCTCGCGCGCCGAGGCGGCCACTGTCGCCTTCTACGTCGACACCCTCGAGCACCTGCGCCGAGGGGGCCGGATCGGGGCGGCCTCCGCCCTCCTCGGGTCCGCTCTGGCGATCAAGCCGATCCTCACCCTCGTCGACGGCAGCATCCGCCCGCTCGAACGGGTCCGCACGGCGAGCCGCGCCCTGGCCCGGCTCGCCGAGCTGGCCGTGACCGCCGCACGATCGGCTGACGGAGTCGTCGACATCGCCGTGCAGCACCTGGACTCTGCCGAGCGAGCCCGGTCCCTCGCCGAGCAGCTGCGGGAACGGGCTCCGAACGCCGGCCGGGTCATCGTCGCTGAGCTCGGCGCCGTCGTAGGTGCGCACGTCGGGCCGGGGACGCTCGCCGTCGTCGTCTCGCCGCGGCCGTCGGCATGAACGACGCGGCCCCGGCGACCGCCTGGCTGCGGCGGGCACGGTCGTCGCCTTGGTCGTCGGGTCAGCCCTGGCGGTCGCTGTCCACATCCCCCGGTCCTGACGCCACACGATCCACAGGCTGGTCAGCGGCGTCGCCGGTGCGGACCAGGACTTCATAGCGTTGTCCGCATGCCGCGCCACTCACCTCCGTCTCCGGTCACCGCCCGGGTGCGTGCGCTCCTCGGCATCGGCGTCGAGGGCCGCCGCTGGGCCGTCGATGTCGCGGCACGGGTCGCCCGGGCGGACGAGCAAGGTCCGTGGGGCTGGATCCCGGACCCTCCTGTCCCGGTGTCGGGCGAGCCGGACGACCCCGACGAGCCGGACGTGTCGACCCCGCTTGGCCCGGAGCGGGGGATGGGGCGTCGCGGGCGACATCGGCCACCAGCGGGTCCACCGCTGGTCACCACGCCGATGTCGTTGCGGCGCGCAAGAGTCCACGTCTCGTGGCAAGCCGTGGTGGCCCTCGTCGTCGTGGTCCTCGCCGCCGTGCTGGTGTTCGCCGTGCGGGTTGCCCGGGCCGAGCAGTCCTCTCAGCCGCAGCCGGTGAGCAGATCGACGCCGTCGGGTGTCGTCGGACGCACGGTGCCTCCCGCCTTTGCCTCGACGGGACCTTCCGGCGGGGTCGGGACTGCGGCTGCAGGGGGAGCCGGTGCGGCCAGGAGCGGCAGCGCCCCGGGAGGTGGCGCCGGGGCTGGAGGTGCTCCACCGGCCACGATGATCATGGTCCACGTCGTCGGGCAGGTGGCCCGGCCCGGCGTCGTCCGGCTCGCTCTCGGTGCCCGGGTCGCGGATGCCGTCACGCTCGCCGGTGGAGCGTCACCCGGTGCCGACCTGCAGCACGTCAACCTCGCTCGTGCCCTGCTGGACGGTGAACAGGTGTATGTGCCTCGGCCCGGTGAGACCGTTCCCCCGGCGCCTGGTCCCGCTGCTGGCGCGGCTGGCGCGGGCACTCGTGCGGCTGGACAGCCGGGGGGTGGCTCGAGCGGCGTCGTGGTCAACCTCAACACGGCCGACGCCTCGGCGCTCGACGGGCTCCCCGGGCTCGGCCCAGTGCTGGCCCAACGGATCCTCGACTGGAGGACCGAGCACGGTCGGTTCACCTCCATCGAGGAGCTCGCTGAGGTGAGCGGGATCGGTGAGAAGCTCCTGTCACAGATTCGGGCGAGGGTCACGGTGTGAGGGAGCCGTCCTTGGTGCCCGGGGAGCAAGGTCCGTCCGATTCGCCATCGGGTGACCCCTCCGGCGGCCGGCCGGTCGTTGCATCGGCCGCCGCGGACATCCGGCTGCTCATCCCGGCGCTCACGGCTTGGGCCGTGGTCGCGGCCGCGCTGGCGACCCCGGTCCAGTGGCTGCTCGCTGCGTCGGCCGCTCTCATCCTCGGGGTGTCGGGCGGCTGGTTGGTGAGCCGCAGGCGTCAACGGCGCGACGAGACCAGGGACCGGTGCGATGTTGCGAGCCGGCCGAAATCGGCCGGCCCGGTCGGGGCGTGGGCGGGGCTTCTCGCGCTGACGGGCGTGGCGACCGCCCTGGCACTGGTGTGCCTGGCGATCCACAGCGCGGTCCGCGAGGCGGGACCGGTGAGCGAGCTCGCCGCGGAACGAGCCACCGTGACCGTCGAGGCCACCGTCGCGAGCGAACCTCGGCTGGTGCCGCCGCGTGCGGGGCGTCCGGCAGCGGAGCCGCTCGTCGTGACGAGGATCCAGGTCGACTCCGTGACAGCCCGTGGTGCACAGTCTGCGGTCCAGAGCCCGGTCCTCGTCCTCGGCGACGCGTCCTGGCTCGCGGTGCGATGGCAGGAGAGGGTCCGGATCGCCGGTCGGCTGAGCCCGCCGACGGATCCCGGCGGCGACGTCCTCGCGGTGCTCAACCCGCGTGCGCCACCGACCTCCCTCGAGCCGCCCGGACCGGTCCAGCGACTGGCTGACGTCGTGCGCGCCCGGTTCCGGCTCGCCACGGACGACCTGCCGGGCGACGCCCGAGGGCTCCTGCCCGGGCTGGTCATCGGAGACACGACGAACACGCCGAGCGACCTGACCGACGCCATGCTCGTCACCGGCATGACGCACCTCTCGGCAGTCAGCGGCTCGAACGTCGCGATCATCCTCGTGGCGGGAGTCGGACTGTGTCGGCTCGTCGGACTGCGCCGGCGCTGGCGGCCCGTGGCTGCGCTGGCGATCCTCGCCGGGTTCGTGGTCCTCGTCCGGCCGGAGCCGAGCGTCATCCGTGCCGCTGCCATGGGAGCGGTGGGCTTGCTGGGGATGAGCACGTCCCGGCGCCGGGCCGGCATCCCCGCGCTCGGGCTGCCATCCTCGCCCTGCTCTGCTGGGACCCGTGGCTGGCCCGGTCGTTCGGCTTCGTGCTGTCCTCGCTGGCCACCCTCGGGCTCCTGCTCTTCGCCAGCCCCTGGGGTGCGGTCATCGCGCGGGTGCTGCCGCTGCGGATCAAGCACTGGGGTCCGACCCTGGCCATCCCGTTCGCTGCGCAGCTGATGTGCGCGCCGGTGATCGTGCTCCTCCAGGGCTCGGTGACCCTCATCGGCATCGTGGCCAACCTCCTCGCTGCGCCGCTCGTCGCCCCGGCGACGATCCTCGGGGCCGCCACGGCACTGCTCTCCGTCGTCTGGACCGGTGGCGCAACGCTCCTCGGCCGCCTCGCGGCCCTCCCGACATTGGGCATCGCCTGGGTGGCACGGGCGTGCGCCGAGGTCCCGATGGGTTCCGTGCCATGGCCGCAAGGCGCACCGGGCGCGGTGCTGCTGACGGTGCTCAGCCTCGTTGCCGTCCTCAGCGGCCCGTGGCTCCTGCACCACTCGCGCCGAAGACCGGTGGCGTTCGTCGCGGTCATCCTGGTCGGCGTCGCATCGGCGTTGCCGACCCGACTCGTCACCTGGCCGCTGCCGCAGTGGCAGCTCGTGGCCTGCGACGTCGGGCAGGGCGACGGGCTCGTCCTGCGAACGGGTCCCGTGAGTGCCGTCGTCGTCGACGTCGGACCCGAGCCGGACGCCATCGACGGCTGCCTGTCCCGCCTCGGCGTCCGGGTCATCGACGCGGTCGTCCTGACCCACTTCCACGCCGACCACGTCGACGGGTTGCCGGGGACCCTGCACGGGAGGGAGGTGCGTCAGATCCTCACGACGCCGGTCCACGATCCGCCGTCCCAGTGGGAGAAGGTGCACCAGTGGGCGGGTGAGGCCCGGGTCCCCATCGCCGAGCTGTATGCCGGGGACGACCTCAGCTTGGGCGGCATCTCCGCCCATATCTGGTGGCCGGCCCGGGTCATCCGGGAGGGTTCCGTCCCGAACAATGCCTCGATCGTCATGACGGTCGACGTCGCAGGGCTGCGCGTGGCCATGCTGGGCGAAGTCGAACGTGAGGCCGGGCACCAGGTGCTGTTGGCGATGCGCCGGGAGGGACTGACCCTGGCCCAGGGCTTCGACGTCGTCAAGGTGGCCCACCACGGCTCGGCGAACCGGGACGACGATCTGCTCTCGGCGCTGCACGCGCCGATGGCAGTGATCAGCGTCGGGGCGGACAACGACTACGGCCACCCCGCACCGTCCACCCTCGGTGCGCTGCGGGCCGACGGCTTCACGGTGTCGCGGACGGACGAGGACGGTGACATCGCCTTCGCGAAGGCGCCCGACGGGACGGTGGTCGTCGCGGCCCGGCACTGACCCGGGGGCGGCGTCTCTGTTGTGAGTGGTTCTGGTGCTTCGGACGTGCGGCTGCGGTCAGGTCGGGACGAGGGCGTGGCCCCGGGCGCTGGCGCAGAGGGCCTCCAGGGTTGCCTTGACCGCCGGGACGCGCTGGAGGCCCTCGGTTGTCACCGCATGGATCTGGCGACGGGACGCCGGTTCGAGGGAGAGGGTGACGACGTCCGTGTTGTGCGCCGCCGCAAGGATGAGGTCGGGCACGAGCGCCACACCCAGGCCTTCGCTGACGAGTCCGAGGACGGCGACGTAGTCCTCGGTCTCGAACGACACGTTGGGTACGAACCCCGCCCGGCGCGACAGGGACAGCAGGTGGCCACGACACCGCGGGCAGCCCGCGATCCACGACTCGCCGGCGAAGTCGGCAAGCTTCGCGCCGTCCTTACCGGCCAGCGGGTGCTTCTTCGGGACGGCGAGCCGCACCTCGTCGTCGAGGAGCTTGCGGGTGACGAAGAAGTCGAGGTCCTCGCCTCGTGAAATCTCACCGCCCTCGTAGGCGAAGGCCACAGCGATGTCACACTCCCCGGCACGCAGCGCGGCGAGCGACTCGGGCGGTTCCGCCTCGCTGAAGGTCACCGTGATGTCCGGGAAGCGCTTCTTGACCAGTGACAGGGCCCGCGGTACAAGTGACGCCGACGAGGACGGAAAGGCCATGAGCCGCACCCGCCCGGACCGCAGGCCGGCGATGGCGGCAACCTCTTCCTCCGCGGCGGCGAGCGCCGCAAGGACGCCGACAGCGTGCCGGGCGAGCACCTGACCGGCCTCGGTGAGCCGGACGTGGCGACCGATTCGCTCGACGAGCACGGTGCCACTGCGCTGTTCGAGTCGCCGGACCATCTGTGACACGGCGGGCTGGGAGTAGCCGAGCGAGACGGCTGCCCCGGTGAAGCTGCCCTCGTCGGCGATGGCGCGCATCACCCGCAGCCCGGCGGCGTCGATCATGGCGACACTATATAACGCCTGGTTATCCTTGAGACCCACTCCCGCGCCGCTGGTGATCTGGGTTGGACGGGAGAACCGGGACACCAGCCGACCGATCGGCGGACGTCCGATGCTCCGGCGAGCAGCACGACGCGAGTCGGGCGGCCCTCCGCGGGGCGCGTGTCAGCCCGATGTGTTTGGCTCGCCTCATGCCCCGTCCGGACTCCCCGGCCCCCTCGTCGCACGAGCGGGCGATCTCCCCGCCGGACGCGCAGGAGGTTGCTCCGTCCCGGCGACGTGGGACAGGCGTCTGTCTCTCGGGTGGCGGCTACCGCGCCGCGCTGTTCCACCTGGGGGCGCTGCGCCGGCTCGACGAGCTCGGCATCCTGGGCGGAGTGCGGACGATCAGTGGCGTCTCGGGTGGCTCGATCATCGCCACCCTGCTCAGCGACCCCGACCTCGTCTGGCCGACTGAGGGCACGGCCGCGGGCAGCCCCTACGTGCTCGGGTTCGAGGATCTCGTCGCCGAACCGCTCCGGGCGCTCAGCCGGCACAACGTCCGCACTCCCGCGCTGCTCGGCAAGTTGCGCCCCACCCGCTGGTTCGCCAAGGATGCCGGGGTCCGGGCACTGTCCGACGGACTCGTCCGGCAGGTCCCGTGGTGGTCGACTCCATTGCGCGACAACGGCGCCGACGGGCCGGCGGTCGTCATCGGCGCCACCGAGATCGGTTACGGCGTCGACTGGGTCTTCATGGATCCCAACGCCGCCCGGCCACACGGGCGGATCGGCGACTACCGCCTGGGGTATGCCGTGCCTCCGGCAGACGTCCGCATCGCCGACATGGTGGCGGCGTCGTGCGCCTTCCCGCCCTTCTTCGCGCCGATGCGCTTCGACGGCCACGCGCTCGGGCTGAGCGGCGGCCACCCGGGACAGGAGACGGCGCAGGCCCGGGCCGAGATCATGGATGACATCCAGCTCGGCGACGGCGGCATCTACGACAACCTCGGGCTCGAGCCAGTCTGGAAGGACCACGCGACCGTCCTGCTCTCCGACGGCGGGGGCGTCTTCCGGGCAGGATCGCAATACACCGTGTTCGGCCGGCTGCTCCAGATCCTGTCGATCGCGGCCGGCGGCGGGGGAGCGACCCGGGTGCGATGGCTTCTCGCCAGCATCCGGCGCGGCGCACTGGCCGGAGCGACGTGGGCACTGGACACGGTTGTCGCGCAAGGCTATCCGGCTGAGGTCTGCGAACGGATCAACGTGATCCGGACCGACCTCGACCGCTTCTCGCTCGACGAGCAGAATATCCTCGAGCGGCATGGATACGTCGTGGCGGACGCGGTCGTCAGGAGCCACGCACGGCAGCTGATCGCAGTCGATGCGGCCCTGATGCCACCGCACGAGGAGGTGGCCGACCCGGCATACGCGCTGGGCGCCCTGCGGGACTCTCACCGGCGGACGCTCCTCGGGCGGTTCTGAGCCCGGCGCCAGCGCATCGCATACTGGAGCGGTGACCGCGAGCGCCCGTCCGTCCACGACCTCGACCGAGTTCGCCGCCCTGAGCGAGCTGGTGCGCCGGGGCGGGGTCGTCGTCCTCTCCGGCGCCGGGCTGTCGACGGAGTCCGGGATCCCGGACTACCGCGGGCCCGACGGCACCCGGCGGGTGACGCCGATGCAGTACGCGGAGTTCGCCGGCTCGACCGCGGCACGACGCCGGTACTGGGCGCGCAGCTTCATCGGCTGGCAACGCTTCTCGCGGGCCGAGCCCAATGTCGGCCACCGTGCGGTCACCCGCCTCCAGCAGCTCGGCCTCCTCGCCGGAGTCCTCACGCAGAACGTCGACGGCCTCCACCAGTCCGCAGGCGCCGCCGACGTCCTGGAGCTGCACGGGAACCTGGAGGAGGTTGTCTGCCTCACCTGCGAGAACCGCAGCAGCCGTCCGGTGCTGCACGAGCGAATGGACCTGGCGAACCCCGGCTTCGCCGACCGGGTCCGCGCCCTCGTCGCGGACGGGTCACGGTTCTCGAGCCAGATCCGGCCGGACGGCGACATCGTCCTCGATGACGACGTGGTCGCGACCTTCCGGCTGCCGCGCTGCCTCGTGTGCCGGGCGGACACGCTCAAGCCGGACGTCGTGTTCTTCGGTGAGTCGGTGCCGAAGCCCAAGGTCGCACAGGCCTTCGCCGTCGTCGAAGCCGCGTCGTCGCTGCTCGTCCTCGGCTCCTCACTGGCGGTGATGAGCGGCTACCGGTTCGTCCGGCGGGCGGCTCGCGACGGCATACCCGTGGCCATCCTCACGTCGAGTCCCACGCGCGGTGACGCCGAGGCGACGGTGCGCTTGCACACTCTTCTGGGCGAGACCCTGCACGCCCTGGTCGCCGGGGTGGACGGGAAGTCGGCTGGAGCTGCCATCGCCTCTTAGATGCGGCGCAGGACCGCAGTCACCTTTCCGAGGATCGTCGCCTGGTCCCCGTCGATCGGGAGGTAGTCGGCGTTGTGCGGCAGGAGCCACACCTTGCCGTTCTTGCGCTTGAACGTCTTGACGGTCGCCTCGCTGTCGAGCAGCGCCGCGACGATGTCGCCGTTGTCGGCGTTCGGCTGCTGCCGGACGACCACCCAGTCGCCGTCGCAGATGGCGGCGTCGACCATCGAGTCACCGACCACCCTGAGGAGGAAGAGTGACCCCTCGCCGACGATCTGCTTCGGCAGCGGGAAGACGTCCTCGATGACCTCCTCGGCGAGGATCGGGCCACCTGCGGCGATCCGGCCCACGACGGGGACGTAGGACGCCTCCGGGCGGGCGTCGCCGGAGTCCGTCACGTTGTCGAGCCGTCCGGTGCTGTCGATCATCTCGCTGACCCCGCCGTCACCGGAGCGGTAACCGCGCTCGCCGAGGAGGGTGTCCGGCGAGACGACCTCGATCGCCCGGGGACGGTTGGGGTCACGGCGCAGGTAGCCCTTGCGCTCCAGCGAGGTGAGCTGGTGGGCCACACTGCTCGGGCTGGTCAGGCCGACCGCCTCGCCGATCTCCCGCAGGCTGGGTGGGTAGCCGCGCCGGTCGACGGAGTTGCGGATCACCTCCAGGACGCGCCGCTGTCGCACAGTGAGGCCATCGCCTTGGCCCCGCTCGGGCATCTCGTGGACGTCTGCCATCTGTCCCATCCCCTTCGTCACTCTCTCTGGTGCCCGTCGGCCGGGCGGGTGTGCTTCGACAGTCCGCTAAACCGTGGTATCCGCGCAGGTGACGGGTCTGTCAGACCCCGGTGCTGGACTGTCTGCCATGAGGACAGGCTACCTGCTTCGAACGTCCGTACCAGAAGTTTGTTCGGGGCGTGTCTCGACTTTCTCGAACGCCCGTGCTACACATCGTGCAGACGTTCTCTCGCACACGCGTTCGAGAGGGCGTCGATTGGGCCGCCATCCGCTGGCCCATGGAGTTCCCGTCCCCGACCTCGGGGACATGGAGACGGAGGACAGAATGAGTGCTGCCGATGCCTGGGAGATCCGCCCGGCCGAGGTGCTTCCGAGCCGGCCCGCCCTGCACCTCGTCCCGACCGGTCGGGACGAGGTGGCCGGCCGGACCCGCCTGAGGATCAGCCGCTTCGGACGGTTGGTGGTCACCACCGGCGCGGTGCTCGTCGCGACGATCCTCGTCGTCACGCTGCTCGGCATCGGCGCCGCGGGAGCATCGATCGACCACAGGGTGAGCGTCCGGGCCGGACAGACGCTCTCGGAGGTGGCCACGGCCGAGCTGCCCCAGCTCCCGGTGGCCGAGGGCGTGGCCCAGATCCAGCTGGCCAACGATCTGAGCACCAGCCAGGTCCACGCCGGGCAGGAGCTCGCCATCCCGGTCGTCGGCTGAGGTCCCGGTCGACCGTGGTCGTGTCCTCGGTCGATCTCCGGTCGGGCCGTGCGCCCGACCCCCCGAACGGCACCAGGCCTCGACCCCCTGGCTGTCGACCTCGCGAGAGGACGAACGCCGTCCACCGACGCAGTGGGCGGCGTTCGGCGTCCCTGCACGGGCGGCCACTCCATGACGTGCAGACTGCGACGGTGCTGCGGGCAAGCGCCCCGCCGCCTGTCGACGCTGTGGACAACCTCGAAGGGGCGGTTCGCCGTCCGTAGGCTCAAGTCCGTCAGCAAGCCCGGGAGGGACATGTACTTCACCGTCGATCCGGACGACGTCGAGGCGGCGGCTGCACCGCTCAGCCATCTCGCCAACGCCGTGGCCAACCTCGACCTCGCGGCGGACCTCGCGCCGCTGGCCCTGGCCCTGCCGGCCAGCAGCGCCGCCGCCACGGTGCCGGAGCTCAGCGCTCACTGGACCATGGTCATCGCAAGACTGAGGGAGGGCGCCACGGGGCAGGCGGCCCGGCTCCAGCGGGCAAGCACCTCGTATGCCGGTGCGGAGGCATCCGCGCACGGCTCGCTGTCCGCAGGACGCACCCTGCTCGATCCTCGCCAGGGGCGGCTACCTGCCGCGCCGTCGTGACCCTCACCTTCGCTCAGGTGCGGCTCTGGCGCGCAGACGTCGTGGGCGAGTGCGCCCGGTCGGTGGGTGCCAACCATGGTCGCCTCGAGGCCCTCGGGCGGCTGCTCACCCAGGGCTCCCGTCGGTCGCAGACCTGGGCCGGCGAGGCGGCCCGCTCAGCGCAGGCCGGGCATACCGAGCTGGTGGAGGGCCACCTCCGGACGGTGGCCGCCGTGGCGGCGACCGCGGCCGCCCTCGAGCGAGCCGCTGAACACGTCGTCGGTATCGTTCGCCTCGCTGCCGCTGCCGAGGAGGTCGCGCACGGAAACGGGCTGGCCATCACGGACCAGGGGCAGGTGGTCGCGGTGCCCGGATGGCCCAGCCCCGCCGATCCTTCGGCGGCCCAGCTGTTCTCGTTGGCCCGCGAGCGGGCTCGTTGGGAGCTGCGTGACGACCTCGAGCAGCTCCTGGTGCGAGCCGCAGAGGTGGATGCGACCCTCCGTGCGGCACTGCTCGAGGCAGCCGGTGGACTGGTCACCACCCCGGTCGAGGGGTCCGCACCGGAACTGGCCTCGGCGGCGGACACTGTGGCCGGGGTGTGGGCGGCCGCCAGCGGCGCCCAACCGGGTCCGGTCCGGGTTCCGACGGCCTTCGGGGGACCCGGATGGACACCGTGGGACAGCGCGGCGTGGTGGCTCCTCCTCGCCTCGAGCGAGCAGGACGCCGTCATCGCCGAACACCCGGAGGTGGTCGGGCCGGCAGACGGGCTTCCGGCGTGGGCGCGCGACCGCGCCAACCGGGTCCTGCTCGACCGCGCCGACGTCGCGCTCCAGGCCGAGCGCGCCCGGCTGTCCCCACCGGCCGGCCCGATCCCGCCACTCCTGGCGTCCGGGAACCCGTGGGTGGAGCAGTCCAGCCGGGTCGTGGCGCAGCTCGCCTCCGTCGCGGCGCTCCGGGCGGTGCTCTCCCAACGCGACGGGCGCCCTCGTCAGCTGCTCCTCGTCGATACCTCCGGGCGGTTGACCAAGGCGGCGGTGTCGACCGGGGACGTCGACCGCGCGGGCCACGTTGCCGTCTTTGTCGGGGGCCTGGCGACGACGGTGGGCGGCGACGTCCGCCGGTACGACACGACCATGGCCCAGATGACGGACCTTGCCCGGCGGCAGTCCCGCGCGTCCGGTGACGGCCGAGACGTGGCCGCGGTGACCTGGCTGGGCTACGAGGCGCCGCAGTGGAACGACATCATCGAGCCGGGTCGCTCGGTCCTCCTGCGGCGCGCGGCCGAGGCGGGCGCCCCTCACTTGGCGAGCTTCGCCAACGGCCTCGACGCGGCCCGGCGGCCGGGCGAGGCGCCGCACCTCACGGTCTGGGCTCACTCCTACGGCTCACCCACGGCCGGGCTGGCCCTCGCCGGCTCGAACACCGGTGTGGATGACCTCGTCGCCTTCGGGTCGCCCGGCCTGGGCGTCACCGACACGGGTGCGCTGCGACTCGCACCGGGACACCTCCACGTGCTCGAGACCGGCGACGACGTCGTCGCGGACTCGGCGCGCTTCGGGCGCGACCCCGACCACCTGCCCGGCGCCGACCTGCTCTCGACCTCGAGGGCGACGCTGCCCGACGGGACGACGGGACGGGCCAGCGGCGGTCACAGCCAGTACCTCGAGCCGGGCTCGACGAGCGCGTGGAACATCGCGGCCGTGGCGGCCGGGACGCCTCAGCTGCTCGTCCGCGGCGTTCCGTGCCGGGATCGCGCGGTGCCGACGGACATCTCGTGTGACCTGAAGTCGGCCGGCTGAGCACTCGAGCTCGGGTCCGAGAGCTGATCGCGTCGCGGTGTTCGGTGATCCGCTCGACGTGCGCTCGTGGCCCGGAGCGCATGGCTCGGAGGGCTGATCGAGGCGACGAGTCAGGCGCCCCAGGACGCCTGATGGCCCCCGACCCGCTCCGTGCTGACCCGCTCGAGGTAGCCCGACTCCGTGAAGGCCGCCACGGGGTCGCGGGGCAGCCCCTTGGCCTCTCGCGCATCGGCCAGGGTGAGCCGCACGTCGGTGTTGTAGGCGTCCATCAGCGCCGCGTTCGCGCCGAGGACGTCACCCGCCCGCTGGGCGGCCACCAGAGCCTCCCGGTCGACGAGCAGCGCCTTGGTGAGGGCCTCCTCGACGTTGAGCACCGACCGGATCTGGCCCTGGACCTTCGGCTCGATGTTGTGGCACTGGTCGAGCATGAAGCTGACCCCTGACGACGGGAGGTGGGCGTCCTGCTCGATGATCTCGTGGAGGATCCGGAAGAGCTGGAAGGGGTCCGCCGCTCCCACGATGAGGTCGTCGTCGGCGTAGAACCGGGAGTTGAAGTCGAAGGCCCCGAGCCGTCCGGCACGCAGCAGCATCGCGACGATGAACTCGATGTTCGTCCCCGGCGCGTGATGGCCGGTGTCGAGGACCACCTGCGCCCGGTCTCCCAGGGCCACGCAGTGGGTCAGCGACGTGCCCCAGTCGGGGATGTCCATCGTGTAGAAGGACGGCTCGAAGAACTTGTACTCGATGAGCAGCCGATGGCCAGGGTCGAGCAACGCGTAGACCTGCT